>Ga0315280_10009709_pt1 | contig 12243 bp, 9 predicted proteins | sample YL17G06_40_MG_FD_203697 | JGI IMG/M metagenome (GOLD analysis project Ga0315280, IMG submission 203697) | Sediment microbial communities from Yellowstone Lake, YNP, Wyoming, USA - YL17G06_40 | ecosystem: Environmental > Aquatic > Freshwater > Lake > Sediment | place: USA: Wyoming | collected... | reverse complement strand
AGAAGGTCGACCCAACTACGCGGTCGATCTCTTGTTGAAGGTTTGGCTATACGGCTATCTCGAAAGAATCCGCAGCACCCGCAAATTGGAGAGGGCTTGTCGGCAACATGTAGCTCTGATCTGGCTGACAGGTATGAACTATCCGGATCACAACTCGCTATGGCGGTTCTGGCGTGACAACCGCCAGGCACTCAAAGAAGTCTTCCGGCAGACGGTGGAGGTGGCGGTCCGATCAGACTTGGTAGGGATGGCGCTTCACGCATTGGACGGAACGAAAATCACGTCACGGGGATCGACTCATGCGACATGGAGCCGGACGCGCTTGAAGCGCAAGCTGGCACAGCTGGACGTGTATTTGGAAGGAGCGATGAGAGAGGTTGAGACGGCCGAGGAGCAGGACTCGGGGGCGTACCGTCTGCCGGAGGAGTTAGCCGACAAGGTGAAGCTGCGGGAGAGGATCCGCGAGAAACTTGCGGAACTGGAAAAAGAGAATCGGGAGCATCTGAATCCGGCCGATCCGCAAGCCCAGATGATGAGGAATCAGGAGGGAACGCGCCCGGCCTATAACGCGCAAGCCGTCGTGGAAGCTCAGTCTGGGATCATTGTGGCGCCCGACGTGTCGACGGATCCGAACGACAGGTTCCGATTGGTTCGCATGCTGCAACAAGTATAGGAGACTCTGGGGCGCGTAGCCGAGGAAACGGTCGCGGACGAAGGCTATTTTCCCGGCGAGCAGTTGGCAGAGGCAGAGAAGGCACAATACCCGGTGATCGTAAACCTGGACACTGCTAACCGGCAGGAGAAAGCTGCAGGGGAATACCACACCTGGCAATTCACGTACGACGAGGCGAACGATTGCTGCATCTGCCCGCGCGGGAACAAGCTGGCATACGAGCGCACTCAAAAAGCGAGAACCGGCAGGTATTGGGTGTGGAAGTACCGCTGCAAGAGCTCCAGAGACTGCCCGGTTCGATGGCAATGCAGCCGGGAGAGATACGGGCGGGCAGTGAGGATCAATCCCTATCTGGGAGCGATTCTGCGCCAACGGCAAAAACAACAGGATCGAGCGAAGGCCAATCTTCTGAAAAGGCGCATTGTGATTGCGGAACCTGCGTTTGCCCGCATCAAACACCTACTGGAATTTCGACGCTGGACGATGGGCAGTTTGGAGAAGGTCAAAGCCCAGTGGTTCTTCGTCTGCGCGCTGGCGAACTTGAACAGAATGTATACCCTCTGGAAAGCAGGGGCTCTCAGGCTGGCGTAAAATAGAACCGCCCGAGTCGCTTCTGCCTATTTCCTGTTTCTCACTCGCAATCCCCGGTTTCCAGCCACAGGAAACTATCCGAGGATGGTCGCCGGGCCAGTCGTGGCACATACCGCAAAATGTACCTCAGGTTTTCAGACACTCTTCCCGATCCCGGGCGCCATGGCCAACGCTTTTACGGCGCCTACTCTAACCGGGCCAGAGCTACCATTTCGTCCACCGATGGCGACAGCGGCAATTCCGCGGCAAACACACACTCGGAGAAGGACAATTCCGACTTCTCCAGGAAAGCCCGGAGCACGTGGGTGCGACGGGCCGCAGGCGTTGCCGCTGGCTGGAAACAGAGCCGCGAGCAAGGAGACCTTCTGGTTGAGGAAGGACTTTGTCATGCTCTTGATTGCCGCGTCACGAGCGCATGCGCCCTCCTCCTCGCCGGAGCCTGGGACGAGGCGCGGGAAGCCGCGGCAAAAGATCTTGTCCTGGGATGGAGTGGCATCGAAAGCGGACAGGCTATTGTGCTTCCATTCCTGCTCGTATACTTGAGCCATGGCGCGACCCACTTGCAGCTGCCGAATCTCCGCGCACTATGGCAATAGGCTGTGGAGCGCCTGTTTCCCTGGGGAAACAACGTCACAGAGGTTCACAAACGAATCAACGACACGCTCGCTGCCGCAATGAGCGCTGCGGGCGTTTCTCCCGCTGATGCGGAGAAGCATATGGAATGGCGCATCACAATTGCGATGAAACGCGTCAATACCATCGCTGACGGCACTCATCGCGGCGCATACGACCGGGCCGCAACACTCGCCGTAGCAGTCTTCGAAATGTTGCGTGCGCGAGGCCGCCAGCCGCGGGGCAACCAGCTGATCGAAAGTCTTTTAGAGCGGCATAATCGCAAGCCCGCATTCAAGAAAGCAATACAGGCCTGCCGACGCAAGTCCGCATGAAACTACCGATTGCAAGGCATGCCGGAAAAATTCGGCGGAAATCACGGTGACTTGCTACCAAGCCCTGCGGCGCAGAGATATCGGCAAAGGCGGCATGGAACGCTATGTATTTCGGGGTTCCGCACTGCGATCGATCGGATCGTGGAAGCCTGCAGTCCGGCCGACGGCACCCACGCGGTGCGTTATTTCTACAGGTTGAGAATCCTCATCCCCGGACCGAGGCGCAGCCCGACATATTGATGGATTACGTGGAAATAGTCGCGTCCTCCCCGAGCCCGCCGCCTGGCGACAAAATAGATCACACCCAGGATTTTGACCAGCTTATCATTTGAAATATCCGCAAGATCTTCGTTGATGGCCGACCAGACTATTTCGAATCCGCGCCGTAACGGCTCTTCGAGAGTGTCAGCGGTATCGTCCTTGAAATAGCATCTATCCAACAGCCGTTCGAGCACCCTCAGGGCAGAGTTGTCGTTCAGCGTGCCGTTCATCAAGCGATCCCAAAGGCAGAGCGCCGACTCGATCATGTGGGCATAAGACTGCAATTCCAAATCGTCCTCCATTGTCTGAGTCGAATAACGAGGTACGTCCCTATAGTCCCGCGTCGGTTTTATGGGCACGTCCCGGTAATAAGTGCAGCCTTGGCAGGCTTCCTTCTGTCGATGCTGGCCGCAGCATATGCTGCAGACCATCGCTCCCGCCATTTTGCATGTCCGCTGTCCCTTCCTGCTGTCGCATATCGCGCATTTCGCCATGGAGACATCTCCTCAAAAATCAATTCTCCCGCAGCCATCGTTGTGCGATTCCGTAAGGCGATTGTAAATGAAACTGCCCCCGCATTGGCAACCTAAGCAAGAACACAAGGGCGCGATGTGCCTACAAACCTTCGAAGAAGAACGCCTCCAGAACGCGGATCGGCTCGCCATGAGTCCCAACAAACGCTTCCTCGCCACCTTTCAGCCAGGATACCGGCTTGCGCCACTCCTCTTCCGGCAAGACGGCAATCCCGAGCTTTTCCAGGATAGCGCTGATCTTGCCGCGCAATGCCTGGAGAATCGCAAACGCCTTCTCACCGATGAGTTCTCGAAAATGCTCCTCCTGATGAACTGAGTCTCCATCCTCGTTTTCGATATTCAGTTCGATTTCAGGCTCCGTGGAGCTGCCATCCTCGAACACAGATCTATCATTCAGTGAGATGACCGCGAAGGGCGCCAGAAGAGATATCGCGAGCGCGCAGCCGATCCAACCACGCCCTGGAACCGTCACCATTGGCTCGCTTTCCCAGCTGCCTTCCTCGAACTGATCAGCCAACGCTTCTTCATCAATGATCTCTGTCTCCGTTTCATAAGTAAACGCCTCTCCCTCTGGGCAAACGAAGAACAGGTGATAGGATCGAGAATTTTCGGTGTAAGCCGGCGGATCTTCTTCGGGGTCCGCCGCTTCGTCCCAAATCGAGTTTCCCTTTGCTGCTCGCTCGTGCACCAACCGCGCGCCGTTGATGCGGAGAAAAGCCCGTTCCAGCCGCGGCATCAAGCGGTGGAAATACGACTCTTCGGGATCGAAGGTCATGTCCACAACGCCTTCGGGCCAGACTTGTTCGATGGCTTTCCGCACATCCTCACGCAAAACAACCTTTTGATTTCGGGAACGGACGGCATTCCGCTTTCTTGCCATGCTTCACCTCTTGGAGGGGACCCCTCCGCGTCATTTGCTCACAAATATCTCCGCATTATAATCGCTATACCCAGACTGCGATCAGAGAAACCAGAGAATTTGTTATGGGCGATACCTGAATTACTGGCATGCGGCGCTACCTCGATCCCGCCGGGGGGCGTTTCGAAGAAATGGCGGCTCCTTGGCTTCATAAGCAGGGACCTAAACAATTACCGAATGGAGATTTCAAACCGGGTGAAAGACGACGCATAATTCTGCGGTCGCGCCCCGATGCTGCTCTATCTTCCATATCCTATCCAGCTCCTGCGAAATATACCCTGGTAGTGATTCCAGAATGGAAAGAGCCGCTACCGGTGATTTTTGGTGAATTCTGGCTCAAGAGGTAAACAGCAGGGGTTCAAGCACGTGAGCCACTTTTGACCTTCGCATCGGGCGGGTTTCTGTGCCAGCAGCAGTAGCCGAAGCGAACCGCTGCTGGCGGCTCAGTAGTGGGGCTGGATACCGAAGTGAAGGCAGCGCGCTCGTGCTATTCCGATCGCAGCGTGATGGCAGGCTCGATTCTGCTGGCGCGTCGCGCCGGCAGGTAGCAGGCCAGCAACGCGACGGCTCCCAGCAACAATGCAACGAGCCCGATCACCGGCATTTGGGATGAGGCCAGCCACCAATACTGGGATACGAGGACCTTTGCCGCTGCGAGAGCTGCCGCCGCTCCCAAAGCAATCCCAAGGAGTGCCAACCGGGCACCGTGCCTGACCACCTGTGCGATTACTGAACCACCGGACGCGCCCAATGCCATTCGTATGCCGATCTCTCTGGTTTGAGCGGCAACGGTACGCGACGTCACGCCATACATGCCGATGGCAGACACTACCACCGCGGCCACGGCAATGCTCCCCAAAAGGACAAGCACGAACTCCCAGGGCTTGCCCAACTCGGCCTGGGCCTGCTCCAGGCTGCACAAGGCTGTGACGGGCTGATCCAGGTCCATACGCTTGATTATGTCCCTGACCGGCGGCACGAGGTCCAGAGGATTCCCGCTCGTGTGCAGGACGAGGGAGGCGGTGTCGAACGTGAAAGAGGAGGGTACGTAAATCGCATATTCAGGTTTGCGCGCAAAGCCCAGGTTGACCACGTCGCCGCTGACGCCCACCACCGTGTACCAGCTGCGGAAGACCTCGATCGTCTTTCCGATCGGATCCTGCCCCTTCCAGACCTCACGCGCCATGCTCTCGCTCACTACTGCGACATCCCGAGATGTGTCCTGGTCTGTGAAGAAGCGCCCCTTTTTCAGCGGGATGCCGAGGGTCTGCCAATAATCCGGGCTCACGCTGCTGCAGGAAGCGGTCAAAATTGGCCCGCTATCGTCCGGCCCTTGGTTCCTCCCAACCCTGATCCGTGTGGCGGCCCCCTGCATCATGATCGGGAGGTCTCGCATCAGCGCCGCCGAACGTACACCGGGGAGCGCCCGGACCTGGGAAAGCAACTCCTCGAAAAACTGCTTCCGCTTCGCGGCCTCTGCATAGCTCCTTTGAGAAAGCGAGAGGCTTATGGCTAGACGGTTTTTGAGGGGGAATCCCCAGTCGCAGGTCCAAAGCCGGTAAAGGCTCGTCAATACGAAACCGCCGCTCACCATGAGCAGCAGGGAAAGCGTGAGTTCTGACACGACCAACATGTTGCTCAGGCGGCGCCGGCGCACTCCGGAGGAGTGTCCGGATCCAAAGCTCTTGAAAGTTTCGAAAGGTTCGACTTGCGAGCTGGTCAAGGCGGGGACTATGCCGAAAATCAAGCTGCTGGCCATAGAGATTACAAGCGTGAAGAGCAGGACGCGGCCATCAATTTCGAACTTTCCGATCCCGAATTCCGCGAACAGGTTTGCGCCGGCCCGCAACCTCAATAAGAGCGGCAGCGACCAGTTGGCAAGCAACACGCCGCCCCCGCCCCCGAGGAGAGCGAGCAGCAGGCTCTCAACCAAGAGTTGTCGGACCACTCGCAGCCTGCCCGCTCCCAAGGCGATGCGCACGCCGATTTCTTTCCTCCTGTCTGCGCCCTTGGCCAGAAGAAGGTTGGCCACATTCGCGCATACAATCAGAAGGAGAAAGCCGAAGGGGGTCATTAGAAGTCTGGCCTCGGTGGCCGTCCCTTTCTGCACAAAAGAGCTGTGCATCCCTTCGATGCGAACGCCCCAGCCTTTTTGCAGCGAGGGGGGATAATGCCGCCTTGTGTCCGGATACTGCTGTTCCAGACGGCGCGCAATCAGGGTCATATCGTTGCGCGCCCGTTCGATCGTGATGCCGGTTTTCAAACGGGCCATAACCATGTAAAGATTGGACTCACGCCCCATTTCGCTCGCAGCGGGTACGAGCGGAATCCAAAACCTCGCGCCTCCTTCCATCGCCGAAGAACGAAAGCGTTCGGGCATCACGCCCACAATGGTGGTTGCATGCCCCTCGATCCGAATGACCTGGCCGACAATATCGGACCGGCCGCCGAAAGCAGTCTGCCAATATTGATAGCTCAAAATGGCGACCGGATTCTGATCCGACGAAAAGTCCCCTGGCACGAAGGTGCGTCCAAGGATGGGCTGGATGCGCAACAGTTTAAAAAAAGCAGCCGAGACACGGTCTCCCTGTATGCGGTGGGGCTCGCCGCCGCCGGCCACGTTGAATTCTTCAGAGCTGTAAGCCGCCAGGTCTTCGAACACCTGGTTCTGCTTGCTCCAGTCGACGAAGGCCTCGTAGGACGACCGGCCGACGACACGCGTCTGGCCCTGATGGGGAGGCGCTTCGCCCAGCAGGACCAACCGCTCAGCGTCAGGGTAAGGCAGCGGCTTGAAGAAGACCGTGTTCAGAATGCTGAAGAGCGCGGTGTTGGTGCCAATTCCCAGTGCGAGCACCATCACGATCATCGCGGCAAATCCCCGATTCTTCTTCAGGATCCGAATGCCGAAACTCAAGTCCTGCCGAAATTCGCCAAGCCATCTGATCCCGCAGGCCTGGCGATAGTCCTCCTTCGTCTGTGCCAGCCCGCCCAGCGCGACAAGCGCGCGTCGGCGTGCCTCATTGTGACTTATGCCTTGCCGGAGGTTCTCCTCGATCTCCATCTGCAGGTGAAACTCTAGTTCTCTGTCGAGTGAAGCCTCCGAGTTTGACCGGCGTGTCAGGTGCAATAGCCGCCACAAGAAAGCTCGAATCGATGCCAGCATTGCTTCCTCCGACTCGTGGTTGTCGCCCATGGTGAGACTGGGTTTTGACCCTTCACAACTCTTTAAGCGCTACCATCGGGTCCACGCGCGCAGCACGCCGCGCTGGAATAAAACACGCCAGCAGAATGACCGCGCCGAGAAACAGTGGTATGCCAACCAGACTTGTCCATGTCATTGCCGGGAGAGCCACAACATGGTGCGAGACGATGCGAATGGCTGCCAGGGCCAGTGGAAGGCCCAGAGCCGATCCTAAAAGGGTGACCTTGATTCCTTCTCCCATCACCAGTTTCATGACGTCGTTTTTCCGTGCTCCCAGAGCCGCCCGAATTCCGATTTCCTTCACTCGCTGGGCTACCGAGTACGAGACAACACCATAAATCCCTACGCTTGCCAGCAGCAGCCCGATCAGCCCGGAGATCGCCAGTATGGCGGCTGCCATGCGGCGGGGAAAAAGCATTTCTCGAATCGCATCAGCCATGGATTGGCAGCGGATAATCTCCGCGGCAGGATCCGTCTCGCTAACTGCCGAATTCAAGCCCCGGACCAGGAGGCCAGGGCTCGCGGATCCACGCGCAACCAGGAAGCGGGCGCCCGAAGACCCCGGTCCAAGCGGCAGATAAAGGCAGGGACTCGGGCCGCCCTCCGACAGAGGACTGCAGACATCCTTGACGACTCCGACTACTTCCAGCCATTGCGGAGGATATGTGGATCCAGGCGAGGTACGCGACAGGTACGCCCCGAGGGGACTTCTTCCTCGCCAAAGTCTGCGCGCGAGCGCTTGGCTGACAATAGCCACGCGACGAGGTTCAAGCGTGGTGTCTCGCTCATCAAAGTATCGTCCTTGCACCAATGGAACATCCAAAACCTGAAAGTAGCTCGGCGACACCGTTGCCGTCGAGATCCAGTGGAACTGCTCTTCCTTGGAAAAGCCCTCTCTTTCAACAACGTAGGTATTTGTCGGAAACAAAGGCAGGGAATCGGCCAATGCGACGGCGGTCAAATCAGGAGTGCGCTTTGCCTTTTCAAATAGACGGCGGTCAAAGAGATTGTGCTGTTCGCGCAGAACTCTTGCTTTTGTGTTGATCCTTTCTCTGTCTGCTGGTGTTTTGGGTGCTTGTCCCAATTCCTTCAATAGGCTCTCGGACACCGGCATCTGGAACTCAATGAATGCCAAGCGTTCAGGATCGTAGCCTACCTCAACAGTTTCAGTCTTCAACCAGGTCCTCACAAATATGCCCGCGACAAGGAGCAAAATCATGGACAGGCAAACTTGAGGAATGACAATCCAATGGCGCAAGTGTGAACGCGTGGGATTAGATCCTGCTACTCCACCGCTGGCAAGCGCCCTTACTACGTCGGTGTTCGAGGCTTGAACTGCTGGGATCCATCCGACCAGCATTGCTGCGGACGCACAGACCAGACCCATAAATGAGAGCACACGCAGATCGAGCGGCACATCCATGGAGAACTCTAAATGACCAAATTGCGAAGGAGTGCCCGATACAAACAAGCCCACCAGCATGCGCGCCAGGACCAAGCCAACCACGCCGCCAAACAAACACAGGAGGAGACATTCGGTCATGAGTTGACGAATGATGCGCACTCTCGATGCTCCCAAGGCGAGTCGTGCCGCAATTTCACGACGCCGGGTAAGGACGCGGGCCATTAGAATTCCCGTCAAGTTGGCAGCAGCGATGAGCAGTACCATTCCCGTCACCGCGAACAAGGCCACTGCAAGCCTGACCGGCTTTAATTTCGAAGTGGATTCAAAAGGCAGCCTAAGCGGCTTTGAATCGAGCAAGGTCAGGGACCAGCTTGGGTCCTTTGGATAGTAGGCGCGCTGCAGCTGCTGGCTGATCATGCCGACCGCAGCACGAGCCTGTTCCCGTGTAACGCCCGGCTTCAACCGCGCCATCACATAAAACCCCGCATGGTGGATGTCGAGAGTCGGTTTTTCCACAGCATTCAATGCACACCACTGGTGCAGTGGCACCCAGACCTGAGTTCGGCTCCATGGAGATGCCGCACCTGAAAACTCCGGTCTCATGACGCCTATGATGGTGAAGGTCTTGGCCGTTAATCCAGGAAGTACGCTTTTCACCTGAATGGTCTTACCCAAAATCTCCGGATCGCAATTGAAGCGACTTTTCCATAAACCATCGCCGATTACGGCCACCGGCTGGAATCCGGAGTCTTGATCTTCCTCCCGCCCGAATGTCCTCCCAATCATCGGCTTAACGCCCAGCATTGAGAAGTAGTTCCCAGTGACAAACTCGCAACCGGCTAAACCGGTCTCGCCGTTTGTCGTGATTTTCATGCTGTACCCGCTATCCGAAAAGAGGTCCATGCCGAGCACGTCCGCGAAAATGTCGTCACGGTCTCGGAGGTATAAAAATTCATTGGATGAAAGTGGCCCGATGTATCGAGATCCTCTAAATTGCGAACTTGAACGCACATACAGCAGTTCTTCCGGAGCCCGCACGGGAAGGGGACGGAACAGAACAGCATTCACTATACTGAAAATCGCTGTATTGGCACCGATGCCTAGCGCAAGGACCATGATGCCCACTGCGGCAAAACCAGGATTTTTGGCCATGGCCCTCATTGCGTAGGCAAGGTCCTGTCTCATATCGTCAAGCCAACTGATCCCCCAGGTCTGGAGATAGGCTTCCCTTGTATGGTCCAAGCCCCCGAGCGCGATAAGAGCATGCCGTCGCGCTTCCGCGGGACTCATGCCTTGCCGGAGGTTCTCCTCGATCTCCATCTGCAGGTGAAACTCCAGTTCGCCGTCGAGCGAGGCTTCCGATTCTGAACGGCGTGTCAGGTGCAGAAGACGCCATAAGATCGCACGCATCGATCCAAGCATCGTCTCCTCCGACTATGCGCCCTCGAGAACCCGGTTGATGATCGCCATCATGCGCTCCCAGCTCTCCTTTTCCTCTCGGAGCTGTTTGCGGCCGGCCTTTGTAATAGAGTAGAACCGCGCCTTCCGATTCTGGTCCGATATGCCCCACTCCGCGGCGACCCAGCCGCGCTGTTCCAACCTCAGAAGGGCGGGATAGATCGTCCCCTGCGTCAACTGCAGCGCGTTATCCGACACTTGTTGAATCCGGCGCGATACGCCCCAGCCGTGCATCGGCCCTATCGACTCCAGGGTTTTCAGCACGAGAAGGTCAAGCGTGCCCTGCAACACTTCAGATTTTGGCTTTGTCATGGCATCTCCTGTCGACGTTCGTAATCATACCCTAGAGCAGCCTCCGGTTGCAGTCAATAAGAAACGGGGAAAATGATCGATTTCAGCCTGATTTCGTGGCGCAGCGAACAAGCCTCGGATGGATGCAAAGCCTGCAACCGTTGCTCTTCCGTCCTTAACCTTGTTTTTGCGCCAGCTCGCGGACCGCGCGGCCGACGGCCTTGAGGTTCGGGACGCGCATTTCTTCGTATTCGCGGGAGACGACGATGCCGCCGGCGCCGGCTGCAAAGGCCTTGAGAGTCGCCTCGTATATTTTTTCGGGATCTTCGGGCGGGCTTCCCGGTACATCAAACCCGATGCCCGAGTAGATCTTCGTCTTTCCATTCGCCGAAGCCACGCTGCGCTTCGTCTCGCGATAGACGTAATCCGGCGAAAATCCCTTGCGCGCAAGCTCGTCCACTTTCGGCTCGACGTTCCTGTCGTAGCCGAAGAAAGCGTAATAGAGATCCAGCGATTGCTCGAGGGACAGCTCTCCCAGAATGGTGCGCTGGAAACGGTCGAGATACCAGGACCGGATGCGCCCTCCGAGCACTCCGTGGTAGAGGATGAGCTTGATGAAATCGGAGTACGGGGCCATTTCCTCGTAGCTCATCTCGGCGCGATAGACGAGATCCCAGCTCGAGGGTTGATGGTCAATATGCCAGCCGACTTGCGCCGTGGGTTTGATGGCCTTGATGGTGTCATACATGCCCTTCATGACATCCTCGCGCGAGAGGCGATACTGGTATTGCCACGCCAGGATTTCGGGATAGCGGATGAGGTGCCGCAGGAAGATCGTAAAGACGCCTTCCGTGGGCTTGGGTTCTCCGGCCATCAGCTTGCGCACATACTCGTAGAGCTTCTTGTAGCCTTCGCGCGCGCGCTCGGGATCGATGCCTTTGGCCTTGCCACGGGTCACGCAATGTTCGCAGAAGCAAGTCGGCGGGGTGTCGTTCCAGGGCAGAATAACGTTCATAAGCGGCCCCATGCGCTCTGCGCCCCACTGGAATCCATCCAGATCATAGCTCCGGAACAGGTCTTCGACGACGGCGGCCCAGAAGTTCTTGTAATCGGGATTCGTCCAGCACCCCACGCGCGTCCGCTTGCCGTAGACGTCGGTGGTCACCACATCGGCGAAGTTCTCGATCGAGCTGCCGGAGCTTTCCAGGACGCGCCCATAAACTTTCATAGCACGCCGGCGCGCCGGCTCGACCATCTCGGCAAACAGGTCGCGGCCTGCATACTCAAGGCTCGGATCCGTCGGGCGCACGCGCAGGCGCGTGTTGCGGAAATACTGCTCGTGGTGCTTAACCCACACGGACGGCAACGGGCTGCGATTCACCCGCGGCGACTTGCCGTGATCGTTGGCCAGGGCGCTCGCCGGTTTGCGCAGGTCGCCATGAAAAGCATGACTGTACGTGAACACGGCATTGATATTCGCCGTTTCCTTGATCAGGTCGAGGCAAGGCTCGATGCCTTCGTCGAGCAACGTGTGCGGCCCCATTTGAATGCCGTTAAATACGGACGCCGGCGGCTTTGAGGGTGAAGCCCATGTGCCGGCAGCGCCACTCGTCTGTTGCTGCACCTGTGTCGATCCGGGCCTAGCCAGGCAGGTCTCGGCGGCGCCGAGCGCAAGAGCGAGATTCCGCATGAAATCGCGCCGGCGCATCCCCGGCGTTTCGGTTGAGGATTTCGTTCGCATCGTCGTTCAGCCCTCATCTGTATTGTTAGTGATGACGCCCATTCTACCCCGAATCGACGTCCACGGCTGCCTGGCACTTCGAAAAGCGGTGGCAAGCCCTGAACCTTATACGCATCTTGGTATCTCGGATCCTCATGATTGATCACCGGAGTTGGTATGATTCCGCGAAGGTCCGGGCGGCGGCGCGTGCAAGCGCCAGCCGAGGAGCATGTCTTGCAGCCT
>Ga0315280_10009708_pt1 | contig 12244 bp, 14 predicted proteins | sample YL17G06_40_MG_FD_203697 | JGI IMG/M metagenome (GOLD analysis project Ga0315280, IMG submission 203697) | Sediment microbial communities from Yellowstone Lake, YNP, Wyoming, USA - YL17G06_40 | ecosystem: Environmental > Aquatic > Freshwater > Lake > Sediment | place: USA: Wyoming | collected... | reverse complement strand
GACCCAGGTTCTACAGTCGTATTTGCACAATGGCAGCTTTCTTGGAGAACTTTGACAGGCGACTTGCAGTGGGGTGCTGAAGTTGGGACAGCTACGTGGGGTTCAATTTTTGACCATGACTGGGGAAGTGGTGTCGTATTTCTGGGATATGACGATTATATAGGTTTCCAAGCAACAATGACGATAAACATGACCAGAGATGGTCCAGTCCACTTTGAGATAGGCAGTGATGATGGCTCACGATTGTATATCGATGGCGTTTTGAAGATTGACTATTGGTGGTCTCATGGATACGGTGTGAAAGGCATTACAACGGATCTTTCCAAAGGCCTTCATACCTTAACGCTATGGTATTACGATGTGACGAGTGGCGCGAGGGTTTCCTTTGATTGCGACCATGATATCGTGATGTGGAATCCCTAAATCCATACTACTTTTTCTTTTTCAAAGACCCCGTACCGATTTCGATCGATTGATCTCGCAAAAGAAAAAGGGTAAAGTTTAGTCTGCAACAGAAAACCACACACTTTGATTAAAAGCCTAAATTTCCGCACTCTTTACAATCTTTATAAGTTCTTTTGGCTGAGCGATGACTTCGCCACATTTCTTACATTTAGAAACCTGCAAAGGCAAATACATGGGAATGAAAACTTTAACCTTAGGCTCTGGAGAATCTTGCTCAACCAAAACCTTGCTTTCTGGAACTCTATTCCAATGCCCACAGTTAGGACATTTCATTCTAAGCTTGGTTTTCATGTCACATCCGATTCTCCTAAATAAAATCGCTCATCTTCTCTGATTTCTTATTCTGGGTTGATTTCCTTTTGCTCTTGATTGTTAACAGTAATTCTCCAGATTGCTCGTAACACTTAACACAGAAACTTCTAGCGTTTAAAGATTGCAGAAATGCGTCTTTTAGAGCTTCTTTATAGTAATAATCTCCAGCGAGAATAGCTTCTTCACAATGGCTACATTCATGAGTGTGCGCGCGCTATTTAAGCTCGTATCTATCTTTCTGGCAAAAATTTTTATTCTTCTCGCAACCAACTAATACAGTATGAAGCATAATTCTTATTATGACGCAAACTACGAGAATATTCCAGTCGAGTTAATTGTGCCCTCCGATTTTAATCCAAGGAAAAACTTTGATTCGACATACGTAGAAGAGCTTGCTAGGAGCATGAAAAGAGACGGACAATGGGATCCAGTAATAGTGAGAAAGGGCAACAATGGTGCGTATGAACTTATAGCTGGTGAATGTAGACTAAGAGCTGCGAAGTTGATTGGTCTTAAATCTCTAAAAGCAAGAATTTTGGAAACAAGCGATGATGAGGCTTTACTTCTATCGTTGAAGACAAACATCATCAGGCGCAACTTAAACCCGGTTGAAGAAGCAAACGCTTTGAAGAAATTAGTCAATGTCAAGAAAGACTTGAAAAAGGTGATTAAAGCACTTAATAAGAGTAGAACATGGATTTCGAATAGGCTTAAACTGGCAGAAAACGCAACGGAAGGTCTTAAAAACGCTGTTCTGAAAAAAGAACTGCCTTTACTCTCAGCAATCAAAATAGCAGAATTGCCTGAGGGGCTTCAAGGACCCGTCGCCAGCAAAGCAATTAGGGAGAGGCTCAACTTCAAAGAAATCAAAAAACTCGTTGAGCTCTTTAAAAAAGCCAGCAACGACGCTGAAATCGAGTTTTTGCTTCAAACTCCCGTAAAAGACTACATGCGAGCACCTCCATACAGTGGCAAAAGAGCACCAAAATTCCGTTCTGAAAAAGGGAAACCGACTTTGATGAAGTGTGAATGCGGGGCTCTATACATAATCGATTGGGTCGGTCATCGGATGGTAGGTGAAAAGGTGGTAAACCATGAGCGTAACAACAACTTTGAAAACAATTCAAAAGTATTCAAATAACGGTATGGATGTTGTGGTCAATTTTAGTGGAGGAAGATACTCCCTTGTTCTACTTCATCTCGCTCTCAGAGCTTTAGGCAAGGCTAAGGCAGTTTACGTTGACACTACGATAAGTCTCCCAGAATGTAATGAATTTGTTGAGGAGATTTGTGAGGCTTGGGGAGTTGAGCTTATCGTTCTAAAGAGGAAAGATGTAGATTTTTGGGATTTAGTTAAAAGGAGGGGTTTTCCCCACCATAGATTTAGATGGTGCATGAAAGAGTTTAAATCCGTCCCCCTCAGACTCTTAAGCCAATCCTTCGACGGAGGAGTTCTTCATTTAGTTGGAACAAGTAAACACGAAAGTTCGTTTAGAAAGAAAGTTTATGACATTAGAGGAATGTATCATTACAACTATTCAATACGAGCACTCTGTCTGCATCCTATGCTTGAATGGACCGAAGATATGGTATATAAGTACCTTGAACATCATAGCATTCCTTTGAATCCATGTTACGAAAAGTACTATAACAGTGGCAATTGCTATTATTGTCCATATGTGAGTAGTTTGCTCTATTATTCCAAACTTGCGAGTTTGCAACCGAAGCTGTTTGCAAAAATTGTTGAAGCCGAAAAAGCCATGAGAAAGGGCGGTGGCGCCATATACTTGGGTAAAGGAAAAGTTTTGCACCTGAGTAAACTTGTTTCTTTGAGTGTTCCTAAAAATGTGAAGCTGCCCCCATGTGAAAAGAAAGCCATGGCTAAGACGTTGTATACTTGTCAAAAAAGATGTCTTATGTAGGCTACTGTTGTGGATTATGGGGAACTAGGCATTGCCTTTGCCTTGATATGCAGCTTTTTTTGTATCTGTCTTGCAAAGATCTCTCCGTTCGCAGATCTATAATTTTCGGTTATAACTAGTTCCGGTTCGCTTTGTTTAATGTAATCCATCAGCTCATTGAAATCACCGTGATCGGGTATGCTTAAGACGTACTCATTTTTAGCAGGTTTATAATACATAGGTGCTGTAGTGTCCCATTCACTCACTACTATTTTAGTATAGATCGATTCTGCGTGTACCTTGGAGTTTAAAGGATAAAAGGCAATGTGAGGTTGCTTTCTGGAAATTATCTCTTCAGCTCTTTGGCTACCTATGGGCAATAATTCTCCAACATCAACACCATGCTTTCTGTATGCCTCTGTGACTCGAAGAGCTTTCGGATGGCAAAGGAATGGAAGCTCGACATCAGCTTTGTAGAGAATATTCATAGCCGCTTGGAGCTTGCCTCTGTTTGCAAGTATACAAGCGCAACCGTTTGATGTTTCCTTTCTAGTCTGCGAAACAAGTTTTCTTATGGCGGCGTCCCTCGTGTACTTTCTTACAAATGAAGGGTCTCCAAAGCTTGACTCAATCACAAGAACGTCTGTTTTAATTGGAACGGTATCCTTTGATCTGAAATCTCCAGTGAATACTACCTTTTTTCCTTCAGTTTCTACTTGAATCTGAGCAGAACCTAGAACGTGCTTGGCTGGGATGAACATTATTTTATCGTCTCCGCAATCAAAAGGAGCCAAAAACCGTTTCGCAATTAAATTTGCTCTGTATTTGAGCCAGTCGCCTTTGATAGCTATCAACAAATCTCGTGTAAGTTCCGTCACGAAAATGTTTTTGTAAGAGCCAAGGCATTGACTAAAGTCTTCAATGTGATCGCCGTGGAAATGTGTGATAGCACCTGCGGTTCTTTGGGGGTCAAAACCGTCGCAGGACAGATATTTACCCAGAAGAACAGCGCCTTGTTTCGTAATCTTGGCAATCTCATTCACAGAACTCAATCATTATGCCTCATTTCCAGATACTTTTTTGTCAAGCTTTCCACGAGGTCGTTCGGCCTAATTTTTAGTCTCTTAGATTCGGTAACAAACTCTGAGAAACCCTCTTTAGTCAGAACCATAAGAACAGCTTTGTTGATGGTCTTAACTGTTTTCAAGTGACTCGGATCCCTGACTATGGGTCGGACAATTTCTTCTAAAAGTGCATTGACTGACATCGTTTTTTTCTCAGCTTCTGCCTTGAGTCGTTCGAAAGTTACTCTGTCAAGGCTTGTCACCACCAAATCTTCTGTGTCAATAATAGGACGATATTTCATGACAAGCTCGACCCCTTCGGAAACGGACATGTCTGGGTTTCTTTTCATTAAGCTCTGAACTATACCGCGTACTTCTTTAGCTTTTAATGTATGCGCAACTATTGAATTCGCTAAAGCCTCTTGAAAATTCTTGTTCTCGATCAAAGACAGCCTATACCCTTCGTCTATACTGATTTTTCGGGCTCTTACCAGCTCTTGCACATTGCTGGAGAGTGTTAGGAGTCTTAGAAACTCCCTTATCATTTCCTGCGAAACGCCGAGTTTTTTCGCAATTTCCTTTTGAGTGGTTACTTTTAGCAGAGCTTCGAGTTTTCTAGCAGTCGTTATTGGATCTGAGGCTCTCCACCTTTTTCGCGTTCCAATACTTAGAAGCAGCTTTGCCAATTCTTCTTTGTCATACTGCTCCAACTATTCGCCCTCAAGGTATCCCATGTCCTGCAGAGACTTAACTAGTACTCTCCCAGCTGCTTCATGTATATTGTCGATTTTTTCAGTACTCGCATATTCGCCCAAAGCATCATACTCGCGCATTAGAAGTCTTATTCGGATTTCCTTAGCTTTCTGAGCTTTCTTTGCGTCTTCCACATTTTCCTCAAGCGAGGCTTCTGGTCTCTTTTTTATATTCTTAATCAACTGCTTCTGTTGCTCTGGTATCATGCTTTTCATGTTTTGGGCCAGTTCTTCGGCGAGTTCTTCGTCAACTTTACCGTCAGACCCTATGGCCGCGCTTGCGGCTCTCGTGGCTAGGTCAATGTCTATTTCTTTCTTGTCTACAGCCTCTTTGAGGTTATTCGGAAGATCATCGTATTTGATTACACTGAGTACGACCCAGTAAGGAATGCCCAACGTATCTGAGATCGCTTTTCCAGAAGCACCCAATCGGGTATAAAGTAGCATAATCGAATTCTTTAAGTCAGAATCCGCTAGGTCCTCCCTAATTATGTTCTCGGACAATGAAATTGCTTTAGCCTCGACATCGCTTGGCTCAGAGGGCAGTATTCTCGCTGGGATGGTTGTCCATTTCAACCTTTCGGCTATCGCTAAAAAACGCCGTTGCCCAGCTATTAAGTCATATCTTCCATCTTTTTTCTGGTAAACCGTTACAGGATTCAACAAACCCAGTTTTTTTATGTTCTCTGCAAGGTCATCTAGTCCTTCTTCAACTTTCTTAGTTCTAGATTGGAATTGTCCCATGTCTACTTTGTCTACAGGAATCTTGTGAACTTCATACTCCGCCTTTTCCCAGTCTTTTTCTTTCACAGTCATTTTTGTTCCCTAATGGAATCTATCAACGATTTTGCTATAAAAGCTTTCTAGCTGATGCATTTTGAATCGCCACTATGTTGTTAGAGTTTAGAATTTCTGACCAGCTTAGGCTTTATGACTTGTTGGCATCTATGTCCTATACGCCTGACCAGTTTGCTACTGACTTGCAGCAGTCTACTGCTAGACCTCTATAAGTTGGAGAATCAACATTATGGTTTTTATTATGTCAATAAGCCGCTCATCGACAATCTGAGTGAAGTGTAGGGGCCGCATTGAAGCGGATTTCCCCAGCACTTCTAGAAAAACTTTCCTTACTTCTTCCTCGTCTAAAGGCCTTTCATAAACCCTAAAATCCGTAAACTCTATTATCCAGCACCATTCATTTGGTTTTGGAAATCTTGCTTCGCCTGATGGAAATGCACGTTCTTTTGCGTTCTGAAATTCTTTCCAAAGTAAGCGTTGTACCTTGTTGACCTTAAACTCGCACACAAGCCGTCTTTCGTCGTAGGCGAACAGCAGGCATGTAGAACCTTTGGTGAGTTTTCTTATTCTATCCCTAGCAGGGTGCTTATTTGGAGGAAAGTTGAACACATTTATCGAGCCTAGTTTAGCACGTTCATACCATCGGGACAAAATTGGTAGAATTGCGCCAGGTTTTTCAGGTTTAGATGTTGAAGATCCTCTTTGAACCATGTTCATCGCCTCTCTAATCAGAAGTAGTATGCGGATTAGATTTAAAACTTTAATATGTTTGGACCTAAAGCAAATGATATGAGCAAATATGTGAAGGGACGCCGATTTGAGTATAGAGTGCGCGACCTATTCGAAGGGAAAGGCTATGTTGTTATTCGAGCAGCTCAATCTAAACCAATCGACCTTGTTTGTTTGAGAAATGGAGAAATACTGTTAGTTGAGTGTAAAACGGAAAAATCGCCTTTGACAAGAGCCAAACGAGAAGAACTCTTGGACTTGGCAAGAATTTCTGGAGGGTCCGCCATCCTTGCTCAGAGAAAGAAAAGAAAAATCGAGTTAGTAAGGATATGAAAACAATTCTTAGAATGAAATGTTCTTCTTGCGGTCATTGGAATAGAGTTCCAGCAAACAAGATTTTCATTGAACAAAATACTTTTGATTCTAAAGTTAAGGCTTACATTCGAGTTTACGAGTCTTTAGAAGTTGTTAAATGTGAGAAATGTGGAAAAGTTATAGCAGAACCAAAAGAGCTAATCAGAATTATGAAAAGTTAGTTAGGGAAGTTTCACTTTTACTTGTCTCTCTCCACTTATCTAGAGTGTCGTTTCAGCAATTCTCTTTTATGAAGCTCGAGACAAAAACATATTTTTTGCTTGGAGGCTAAGCGGAATGGTTAGAATCCATTGTAGAGTTTCTAGGAAACGTTATCTCGGAAGCAAACAAGTATACGAGTATGAGCGCATGTCCTTGCACATTCCCAGCAAATTTCACAAAATAGTTAGACCTTTCCTAAAACAAGACCTAAACATGGACATTAACATAAAAGGCAGCTATCTCGTCATCACTTTAACCCCCGCAAAAACGTTTCTGCCCGCCGAATACCCCCCGCAAAAAACAGCCCCAGAAAGGCTTCAAACCCTCGAATTTTAACACAAAAATGCAAATCTTGCTTAAATATCAGCCAGCCGAAAAATTTTCTCGCTATAGGCGTTTCTGCCAGCCGAAACGTTTTGACTAGGGCTTAGCCACACAAAAACATGTCTATTAATGTAAATAGCAACTTCCACGCAAATTCTCGTTGCCGGGCCATGGTGATTAGCGTGTGGAGAGGAGCAAGAGGAACTGTGGAAGAATCTCAGTTTTCAAAGGCAGAGAAGCCAAACTTAATTTTGTAATCTTCCAAGTCCTCGCCCTCAAAGGCCCGCAAACAATCTATGGCATACACAAAGAACTAAAAGCCCAAAAAGGACTCAGATACATCCGTTACGCAACAGTGAACAAACGAATACGGCTTCTAAAAGAATCTGGGTACATCAACAAAATAGGCGTCAAGAAAACCAAGGCCGGCTTCCAAGCTTCTGTATACGAGTTAACCGCCAGAGCCTACTTGGCTATACTGCTCAACTTCATAAATCTGGACGATTTGCTCATGAAGGTGGACGAAGCCACCGCATCAGAAATCTTGGCAACAATAATGTCGAGCGCGCGCTGACAGAAAAACTAATCAAACCAGAGAATAAGTAGAAAAGGGGGAATGCCAAAGCGCAGACGTTTGGCTTCTCGCCAAACTCCCACCGATCCGAGCAAAGGCCGTTTGCTTGAGACCATAGCTTTCAAGCCTAGTTGAATTGTTGGAAGAGAAGAAAATTTTAACACAAGCAGAATGGGAAAAAAGAATAAAGAAAAACATCAAAATTTAGTTAAATTATGATGGTTGGGTTGAGTGGTTTCTAAGCCAGTCAGCAACTTCCATAACTTCAACATTTCCCTGAGCTATTTCTAATGTATATCGTATCGATTCATTTGTATCTGGGTTCAATAATAACCCGTTGATTTCAAACAGAGTTTTTGCAACAACCAAACCTGTTCTTTTGTTTCCATCCACAAAGGCATTGCTTAGTATTATACAATGCATCATCGCGGCTACTTGCTCAAAGATGTCTTGGTAAATCACGTGTCCAAACAATTCTGTTAGAGGCTTCTCAAGACAATTCCGTAACATGCTCTCAAATAATACACCGTATTCGCCACCACTCTCACGAATAATTTCATCATGGATGGCTAAGACTTGCTCATATTCCATTATCGACATAACTAATATTTTGCAAGTTCTCTCAGTGTTTCCCTGCTTTTGCTGATTACATCCTTGGCTATAGATTCATATGTTTTAACGTTCTGTAACAATATTGTAGCAATTTTGGTTTTAGCTATTTCTTTTGCGTGTCGTATTTCTTTTTGAAGTTCTCTAGATTGGTGTATAGCTTCAGATACAAGTTTCGACAAAGTCTGTTGTATCTTTAAATCTGGAACTGGAATTAACATTTCTATCAGTTTTTCTTCTTTAATGCGAAGCCTAGAACCGCCTGTGACATAGCCTTCCAATATGCTTTTGAAATAAGATGACCGTAGAACTTTCCACAAGTAGATACTTGCAACCTTATCCTGCTTAGGAACTAGCACATGGAACTCGTTTGAAACTAACGAGTTATCGTAGACCTCTGGAACGATTGCAGTTGCGCCATATATTGCGCCGATTCTTGAAACAACTATGTTACCTGTTCTTACGATTTTCATAGTTTCATATTTGATTTCTTCTCCACGTCTTTCTTCGCGTAGGTGTGCAAACCCACTATTACTGATTTTAAGAAGTTGATAGAACGTTTTTGGTGTTTCTTTCGGTTTTATATAGTCATGTCTAACCATCACAAGTTCTTTTAGAGGTAGAAGTGTTAGTCTTGTTTTTTCTTTTTCGATTATGGATTCTATAAGTTTTGAACGGTAATATTCGACTATTAGTTTGTTACCTAAATCTTCGGGTTTAGTGAAAAAGAAGGTTGACTTGTTGAGGTCAGGTAGCTCTATTTCTGACTGGGAGAAAGGTGTGTCGCCGTTGACTATTTCGCTCAAGTGTTTTATTTTATCAAGATTTGTTTTTCTGGTTGTTTTTGCTTTGTTCCATAGGTCAATTATTGTCTGTTGCACTTCTAGCGGCGGAATTGGAATTTTAATGGCTCTAACTTCTACTAGGTTGAGGTTGTATTGACCGACAACTCGGCTTATCATCTGACTTTGCTTTCTTCCAATGGGCGAGTTTAGAAACGCTTCAACGTATTCAGGTCTAATACTATCTGTGTTAAACAGTCTTATTCTTGCTATGTTTTGGTTAATGTTAGCTTCTCCAAGTTTTTTTGGGAAGGTTACGGCTCTACCTATTACTTCAAAGGATGCTCCAATGATTGTTAATAAAACATCCTTAGGGTAGACTTTTGAGTTTTTCAACAGGGTATTTTGGGCTTCAGTGTTAATGTAAAACTTGTCTTTCAGCTTCAGATATCCTTCTTGAACATTACGAGTTTTCAAGAAAAGTATGTCTCCACCATAAAAAGCTGATTTATCGTGTGGTGTTTTTCCACATCGTACATCTGCTATGTTGCCTAGTGAAGGGCTTCCTCTTAGTTTCTCTTTTACCTCTATGTTTTCAGGTAAATATGTTTCTACGATTAGTCTGTCAACTAGCTTTTCGGGTTTGATTGTAAAAATTCTGAAATCCTCTGCTTCTACGACCAATCTAACCCACCCCTTTTCTTTATTCTGTCAATGATTAGCGGTAAGTCCTTTTTCTTCTCTTCTTTGCCACTTCCAGTATAGCCTATGTTATGGACTTTAATATTGAGTATGTCCCCTTGTCTTTCGCCATCATACTTCTTTTTCCGCAAGAAGAGAATGTGTGTTTTCGGGTCTGAACCGTATGGCGTGAAGGTTCCTTTTGGAAGGCTTACCATTGCTTTGATTACGTAATTTTCTTTGATGTACTCTGGAACAAATCTTAGCTTTGGGTTAGATAGTACGCCATCGGGTAACACTATTCCAATGCGACCACCTCTTTTCAGTAGCTTAGTGCATCTTTCAATGAACAGCACTTGTGTTAGTTCGCTGGTTGCTCTACTTGCGAGGCTATATCCTGCAATGATTTCAGGGTCAATTTTTAAGCCACCGAAGGGCGGGTTTGTCATTATGATATCGAAACCACCCTCATTTTTGACTACTTCAGTTATTTTAGCAGTTTTAGGTGAGTCTATTAACCCATCGTGGTGGATTACGTTTGAATGTCCATCTCCATGCAGAATCATGTTGGCTTTTGCTAGGGAAACCACCATAGGTTCAATATCCGTTCCAAACAGGTTGTTTTCAGAGTAGTGTTTAATTTTTTCAAAGGGATTGTGCAAGTCTCCTCTTTGAAACGCCATTTCTACTTCTTTCTTTACATGGCTTAGTGCGCTTAAAAGGAAGCCTGCGGTTCCGCAGGCAGGGTCGTAGACTTTTTCGCTTAGTTTAGGGTCTACGAGTTCAGTGATAAATCCAATGACGTTTCTAGGTGTGAAACGTTGTCCCTTTAGCTTTTCCGTGTAGGTTTCTCGCAGGAGAGTTTGATATGCTTCTCCTAAGATTTCTACATTGTCAGTCTGAATTAAAGTGTAGTTTTGGAGTTTTTCAACGATTTTGATTACTGAGTACGGTTTTAGAGTTATTTCGGGTTTGGGTTCGGCGAAGAGTTCGGGGTCAATTGTTTTGGCTTTTTCAAGTAGTTTATTGATTCGGTTTTTTATGTCTAAAGCTTCTTCATTAGTTGCTTTGATAGCGAAGTCGGGTTCGTTTTTCTTATATAACAGGATTTCTTTTTCATCTATTATTTTAGCTATTAGAAATTTGGAAAGTTCCCTAAGTGCGTCTTCAGGTGTAGATGATTTTTCGTTCCAAATTACATCTTGGAGATACCTGATAGCTTGCATACACTCGTTTATGTCCTTAAACTTGATTAGTTTGCTTTGACCGATAAGCTTTGGTGGATGCACTTCCAATTTTAGCAGTTCAGAGCTTTTTTGACCTTTATCACCTGTATTGTACCATTCCCATTTTTCGCCATCGGTGACGACGAAGTAAGGTGTGTTTAGTCTTTGAGCATATGATTCTGCTTGAAGCCAATCTAGGTTTTTGCCTACTGCCTTTGTTTCTACCACAAGAAACGGTTTTTTCACATTATTAACAACTGTATAGAAAACGAGGTCTGCATAATAGTCTCTTCGACCAAACCTTATCGGAACTTCTCTTTTCATAAGTGAGGTGTCATAGCCAAGGTAGTCTCTGAGGTAAGGGATAACAATGCTTTCTCTAACTTTAGTTTCCTTTTCGGTTTTTTCACTAACAATTTTGCCAGCGAGAGTAGTTTGCCTGTTGTTTCTATACTTACTATTCCTCAATTTGAATCAGCGCAGTTATTCAAGAGTAAATCGACCTACTTAAATCTCCCGTTTTTGTGTTCTGTGAACACCGTTAATACCTATTTTTTCTTCTCTTTTTTAGCCGCTTGCGTTCATAGTTTAATCTCAGTATATGGCTTAGTTTGCCATCTCGATAGTAAGCATGCACGGATTTTTGGCAGTTAGGGCAAGTCATGGTTTTGACATGAAATATGCTATAATCCCATTCTTTTTTTGGCTTTTCAACGTATTCGGTTTCGCAGTAGGGACACTTAATCAAGGCTCGCACCGCTACTTATTCTTCTCTTACTCTTCATAAAAGTTTCTACATGCGCAGGCTTGAAGATACCACAAAAGACTTAACAGTGTCGTGCGCGAGCAACGTCTATGAAGGAGATTGTCTCTCCATACACGATGGTATATCATCAACGGCGAAAAGCCGATTATTAGTAAGAACCTCGGGAGAAATCTTCAGTCTTTCACAAGGCTCATATTCATGATTGCCTCTCTCCAATTGGGTATATCAAGCGGAACGGAAAGCCAACTATTTGTAAGGACTTCGGGAGATATCTTCACCATCATAGGGTTCTCTCAGTCATTCTTCAATTCCTCCTAGAAGCTTTTTAGATATGTCCGTTTTTGGATACTGTTCCTTGCTGAGCCCCGCAAAGAATACTATTCCTTGGAGGCGTTCACAAAGAATAGTGTTCCTTGCTGACGCCAAAAATCACTTAAACTTTTGTAGCAACATAATGTAAGGTGAAAACTGTTTGGTCAATTTGGTTGAAGAATGGGAAGTTCTAGAGGAGTATGCCGGGGACAAGCAGGGTTTCTATCAAATTTTAGGCGATGCTGAAGCTGTGGAAATCCGTGTAGCCATTGGCAGACTTGGCTTCAAGAGGGAATTCAACAATAAAGGAGACACGTTGCTTAACCGCATCCTTTCTTTCTGCAAGTTTCGAAAACTCATCAAAGTAAGCGAA
>Ga0315280_10009707_pt1 | contig 12248 bp, 10 predicted proteins | sample YL17G06_40_MG_FD_203697 | JGI IMG/M metagenome (GOLD analysis project Ga0315280, IMG submission 203697) | Sediment microbial communities from Yellowstone Lake, YNP, Wyoming, USA - YL17G06_40 | ecosystem: Environmental > Aquatic > Freshwater > Lake > Sediment | place: USA: Wyoming | collected... | reverse complement strand
TAATATTTGGTAATTTTTTCTAAAATTTCTTTACCTTTAATTATTTTTTTAACTTTGTCAATAAATAAAACGCCGTTCAAGTGGTCAATTTCGTGCTGAAAAACTCTCGCTAATAAACCCTCGGCCTTAATTTTAATTTTTTTTCCAGATAAATTTTGATATTTTAACCAAACTTTTTTAGATCTTTTAACCAAACCAAAGACATCGGGCACTGATAAACAGCCTTCTTCTAAAATTTCATTTTTAAAGAATGTTTTCCAATAAATTTTCGGATTAATAAAAATCTGATCGCCATTTTTTGTATTAATCGCGATCATTCTTAAATTATAACCAATTTGCGGTGCGGCCAGTCCCAGCCCATCTTCTTTTTTCATTATCTCCTTTAATTCTTTAGCTAGTTTTTTGATTTGGGGATCGGTTATTTTTTTAATCTTAATTGATTTTTTTCTTAAGCTTTCATTAGGATGAATAATAATCTTTAACACCATATTAATTACTTAATGATAAAGGGGATTTTTCCAAAAGGATTTTTTCATTATAAATTAAATTAATAATTTTGGCAAGAGTTTCTTCTTTTTGATATTTAATGATAATAAATTTTCTAAATTTATTTCTAACTTTTTCTGGAAAAGGAGAAAAAGGGCCAATTATTTCTAAATCAGGATATTTTTTAGGTAATTCTTTTATTTTTTTGTAAGACTCATTAATTTCTTTATCTAAAATATTTTCATTTTTATTTTTATAAATAAATTTTGCTAACTGATAATAAGGTGGGTAATGAAATTTTTGACGAATTGCTAATTCTTCTTGATAAAATTGAGAAAAATTATTAAAATATTTTAAAACATAATTATCAACGGAAAAAGTTTGAATAATTAATTTTAGATTAGGATAGATTGTTAAAGATTTTAACAATTGATAAGTAGTCTCCAGTGAGCGATAATCACTTTGATTAAATAAACTATCAACTAAAATAACCCCAATTAGACCAAACTCTGATAAATTAAGATTATCAAGAGCATATTTAGTGCCAATAACTAAATGAGCATTTTTTATTTTTAAATTTTCTTGATAATCAGTATCGTAAATAATAATATTTTCCTGGGGGAAATTTTTTTGCAATTCTAGTTTTATTTTTTCTGTTCCGATTCCTTGTTGTTTAATTTTTAGGCTGTGACAATGAGGACAAGTTAGCCAATTATCTTGTTGGTAGTTACAGCGATGGCAAATCAATTTATCATTTTTTTTATGAAAACTTAAAGTTAATTGACAATTAGGACAACTAGCAACCTCACCACAATCTTGACAGATGGTCAAAGGGGAATAACCTCGTCGATTGTGAAAAAGTAAAATTTTTTTATTATTTTTTAAATTCATTTTTATTAACTCTAAGAGTTTTTCTGAGATTAACTGATAATTACCAGCGGTTCTTTCTGGTTTGAGATCAATGATTAATGGCGAAGGTGAAATTTGAGGATTTTTTAAAGTAATAAATTTAAAAATCTTATTTTTTATTTGCCAATAAGATTCCAAGCTCGGAGCAAAAGAACTGGACACTAGTTTCGCCTTGGTTAATTTCGCTAAAGTTTGAGAGACAATTTTTCCATCATAACGGGGATTAATCTCGGTTTGTTGATGATTTTCATGATGTTCTTGGTCAATAATAATTAATTTTAAATTTAAAAAAGGAGCAAAATAAGCAATTTTCGTACCAATAATAATTTTTACTTGGCCATTTTTTATTTTTTGCCATTCAAAATAGAGTTGATTATTAGTTAATTCACTGGTTAAAATTGATAAATAATTTTTTGGATAAATTGTTAATAAATAACCAATTATTTCCTTTAGTTCTTTTTTGGTGGGGGTAATAATAAGAATTTGCGCCTGCTGGTTTTCTAAAATTTTTTGGCAAAGTGATAAGTAAGCAATAATCCGATCTTGATAATTCTGATAATAAATAAATACCCAAGATTTATTTTGGAGAATTTTTTCGACTTTAATTTCTTTCTGTAATTTTTCATTAATTTTCAACCACTTAATCTCTGGAGCTTGAATAATTCTTTTGGGGGGGTGGGGGACTAGAGTTTTAATGAATAAAGTGGGTGAGACAAAATAAAATTTTGCCAGGAAATTAAAAAGAGCTAGTTGATTAGCACTAAGATATTTTTGAGAAGAGACTATTTTTTCTAAATTTTTAATTTTAGCTAGAGGAGTTGAGGTGCTTGATTTAACTTTATTAACAATAGCTAAAATATGCCCCTTTTTAAAAGGGACGTTGACCAATTGGCCAATCTTTATTTTTTTTATTAACTCATTTTTTATAAAATAATCAAGAAAAGAAAATTGCGGCGGCAATTTTCTTAAAGGAATAACCTCAAGGTAAGGCATATAAAATTTTAAATTTTAAATTTTAAATTATTATTTGTGTCTCTCAACAGTAAATTTATAAATTTGGGGTTGTTCAACTGGCCAGCGAATATTGGCTTTTTGGCAGGCAATTGTTAATTGTTCATCAATCGTTTCCACCCCTTCTAAGTCAGGTAAAAGTAGCCCAGCTCGGCCATCATTAGTTTTTACTAAAACCCCAAATTTTTTTGGATCCAACTCGGTTAGTTTATTAATCAAAACTGGCTCAGTAAGGATATCCACTGAATATTCCAACTTAGCCAATTCCTGGGAAGTTACTGGTAGAAATCTTGGGTCATGACAAGCAGCAGCAATGGCATTATTAATTATTTCTTCAGCAATATTTTTTTTCGTAGGAAGATAAGTTCCAATACAGCCACGTAAATCACCATCTTTAGTATGGAGTGAAACAAAACAACCAGCTCGTTTTTGATTAAATTCTGAGGGTAAATCTTGGGGTGGGGTGATTACCTTACCCTTTTTCAAATAATTCTCCAAAGTTTTTTTAGCTAGATTTAGATAATGATCCATGGCTTTATTTTAGCAGAAATAAATAAAATAAAAAACAGTCTTTTTCAGACTATCTCAAGCAATATTAATTATAGTAATTTAAAATTTGCAACGAGATATCCTACACCAAACGGACCCTCGTAAGAAAGAATTTCAACATTATAATTTATCCCATCAAGAATCCCTAAAAGGATGACAAACGAGCGGAGTCCACATTCGCCGGCCTCTTCAATTAAATCTTTATCTAAATTTAATATTCCCTTAATATCTTTTTCTTTTAAAAGTTTAATAAATAAATTATCAAATTCTTTACCGCGGGGTGAATAGCCAGCCGGAGCTTCTGGGGTTAAACAATGCGAGAGATCACCCGAGGCAACAATGCCAATATTTTCATTACTTTGGAAAACTAATTCTTGAATTTGCTTACCAAACTGAAAATGAGTTTCTAAAGGCAAGAGAGAATAACCTAAAGGAACAATTTTTAAATCTTTCTCACCTTGCGAAGCAGGTAAATGTTGAGTTAAATAATAAAGGGGTACGCCTGCTCCATGATCAAGCTTAGGAACATTAATAAGTATAATCGGCATTTTAGTTTCTAAATTTTCCCTTAAACGATAGCCAAAAGCCAGATTATTTTTAAATTCCAATTTTGTAGAGAGATCACCAAATTGAGTAAAATTTACAGTTAATTCCGCTGCTTGATTGATAGTAAAAGCATCAGCAGCGAGTTCGCCGTGAGGCGAGATTACCAATAAAGTATCAATTTTTAATTGATAAAATTCTGCTTCTAATTTCTCCAAAGCTTGCTTACTGGCGGCTACTATTTTTAAATTTTCTTGGCCAATTGTCGGAATTAATAAAGGAGGATGAGGGCAGAGGCAAGCAAATTTTAGCATAAATTTAATTTACTGGATTTGTTAAATTATAATCCAAGGTATCACCCGTTGGATGGAGATTGACTGCATTTTGAGTAGTGGCTATTATTTTATCCCAATGATAACCCAGCGCATTAAAAGTTGCTTCAGAAACTATTGGTAATTTTTTACCATTGGAAATTACGTAAACCATCGGATTATCCTTGGCCTTTATCAATGTTCCATCGCGAAAAAGAATAGCTGGACCAACAGGATATTTCTCTAATTCATCAACTGAGACGGGAGTAATCCGTAGCCCTGGGTAATTGACTTCCATAATCGCTTTATCAACGATGGGGTATTTTTTACCATTTTGAACATAAAAAACTGCTCCATTCAACTTATTTTGTAAAAGGCCACCTAAAGGGTAAGAATTACCAATAGTAATAACTTCTCCTTGAGGAATAGCGTCAATTTCTGCTTGGCTGACACTGATTAACTCTTCAGGATTAAAACCCAGAGTCTGAAAAGTCGCTTGATCGTAAATTTTTCTTTTTAGGTCATTTATTAATAAATAACGATTACCTTGGGGATCTTCCAATAAAGCATATTGTGGGTATTTAATTACCGGACCCTCAGGATAATTTGTTAATTGGATTGCCGGGACAATAATAATATTTCCTGCATCATAACGAGTAATTAAAGAAGTCCAACTATCAAAAGCTCTTTTTTGGCCATCTTTTATCAGCCAAACCGTTGGATCGTTTGCCGATTTTAATAATGATCCATCAGGGTAAAGAGTTTTTGATTCAAACCAATCATTCCAGATTTTCCAAAAATTATAATTAGCGCCAATTCGATCACCGTCAATAATTGTCCCACCCCGATAAGGATTATAAGTATAAAGGGCAGCGGTGGCTTTATTTTGGGGAATAACCAAGATATCATCTTGAGTGGTTTTTGCCACCCCCACACACCAATTGGTAAAAGTACAGCCAGTTTCATTTAATTGTTCCATGTAAGTATTAATAAAACGATTAGCCGCACTTCTCACTTGGGTGGTAAAACCTCGATATTGTTCAAGACAAGTCCCACCATAACAACTATAACCAGTTGCCCAATCATATTGATCTTGATCTGGATCTGAGTCAGTCACTAAACTTTGTTCCTTTTGAATTAAGCTTAATAAAAATTTCGGACTAATCCCATATTCTTGGGCAGTCTGCCAAATAATCCAACTGGCAGTTTGTTGGGTTTGAGGATCAATGTAACTGGCTAAAATTCCACCTTTGGTAGTTAAAAAATCTTCAATTTCATCTATACCCATTGATTGATAATTGAGCATATCCGGGTCAGCAATAATATAATTTGGATTAAAATTTGGATTTTCCTCGTAAAATTCTACTGCCAAAGCCGGTGCTTGACTAATGATGAAAATACCAATTATTAACAAAAAAATGAATTGTTTTAGATTATTCATTTATTAAATAATTAATTATCTTAACAATTATATTTTATCATGAATTTAAATTATTTTCAAATCAGTTTGGCAATTATAACATTTTCCTTGATGATCGAATCTTTTGATTTGATAACCAATTCTCTCGATATTTAATTTTTCACATTTCGGGCAATAGGTGTTTTCGCGATCATCACCATAGACATTACCAACATAAATAAAGTTTAGGCCGGCCTTTTTCCCAATTTCATAAACTTTATCAATTAATTTACCAGGCGTTGTCTCACCATCCTGCATTTTGAAAGAGATTTCTGGAGAAAATTTAGAAATATGCCAAGGAATGTCAGCTGATAATTCTTTTCTAATAAATTCTGCTATTTGTTGGGGTTGATTTTCAAGATCAGTTAAACTAGGGATTAATAAAGTGGTAATTTCTAAATGAATTTTATTTTTATATAAATATTTTAAATTTTTTAAAATTGGATTTAAATGACAGCCACAATTTTTTAAATAATATTTATCAGAAAAAAATTTTAAATCAACATTAATAGCATCAAGATAGGGGAGGATTAAATCTAAACATTGATTAGACATATAACCATTGGATACCCAGACATTTTTTAAACCTGCTTTTTTCGCCAGTTTCATACAATCAAAAGCAAATTCCGTAAAAATTGTTGGTTCGGTATAAGTGTAAGCAATTGATTGACAACCGCTTCCCTTGGCTTTAGTGACAATTTCCTCGGCCGTTACCTCATAACCAGGTAAATAAGTTTCGCGATTCGCGATTCGCGCCTGCCTCGCTTCGCGGAGCGAGGCCGGGGATTCGCGTTTCGTGACTTGACTAATTTGCCAGTTTTGGCAATTATCACATCTTAAATTACAGCCGACGGTCGCTATTGAATAAGTCAGACTGCCAGGTAAGAAATGAAAAAGTGGTTTTTTCTCAATCGGATCAACTGCTTCAGTGATTAATTTGCCATAATTCAAACTGTATAATTTGCCATTAAGATTTTGCCGGACACCGCAGCTACCAAAATTATTTTCTAAAACTAAACAAAAATGATTACAAAGTTGGCATTTAACTTTGTTATTGTTTAATTTTTCGTATAATAAGGCTTCTTTCATGATTTGATTATAACAATCAAGAGAGTAAAAATCAAAGGTCAAAACAGATATTTGGAAATTTTGAATTTTAGTGTTATTATATCAATAAGCTTATTTAATAATATGGAAAAACTCATTGAACAAATAATAGACGAAGGATATTTAAGAAGCCCAGAAATTATTGAGGCGTTTATGCGCATTGACCGGGCGGATTTTATTCGGTCAGAATTTTGGGGTGAAGCATATGGTAATTACCCTTTACATATTGGTTTTGGCCAAACCATTTCTCAGCCCGCCACCGTGGCTTTTATGTTAGAATTATTAAAAGTGAAAAAAGGCGATAAAGTTTTGGACATTGGTAGTGGCTCTGGCTGGCAGACCGCTCTTTTGGCAACCTTAGCTGGACACACTGGCCAAGTTTATGCGATAGAAAGATTAAAAGAATTAAAAGAATTTGGTGAAGCCAATTGTCAAAAATATAATTTTGATAATATAAGATTTATTGAAGGTGATGGCTCTAAGGGGTTACCAGAAGAAGCGCCATTTGATAAAATTATTGTCGCGGCCGCTGCTTCTGAGATTCCCGAAGCTTTAAAAGAACAATTAAAAGTAGGGGGACGATTAGTCATTCCAGTAGGAGAAGTAAGCCAGGACATTATCTTAATTGAAAAAATTTCTGATAAGAAGTATCGTGAGGAAAGACATCCTGGATTTGTTTTTGTCCCTTTGATTAGTGAAGAATAAACAGTCGGGCGGTTCGGTGTCCCGCCAACGGCGGGACGCGCCGCCTGTCAATATATTTTTATGAAGCTAGTAATTATGGCCGGTGGTTCGGGTACTCGCCTCTGGCCAGTCTCCAGAAAAAAAGAACCTAAACAAGTTAAGCCCTTTTTTGATAATGAAACACTTCTCCAAAAATCTTTTAAGCGTTTAAGAAAGGGTTTTCCTTTGAAAGATGTTTATATTTCTTCTAACATTAATCAAAAAAAATTTATTAAACAGCAATTACTAAATTTTCCAGAAAAACAATTAATTTTAGAACCAATTAGAAAAGATACAGCCGCGGCGATTGGTTACTTTTCTTTAATTTTATCTTTAAAAGACCCAAAGGCAATAATTGCGACTATTAATTCTGACCAGTACATATCTGATGTAAAAAAGTATTTGAAGTTTTTAAAGTTAAGTCAAAAGGTTGTTGAAAAGTATCCTAAAAAAATTTTATTAATTGGAATTAATCCCACTTATCCAGAAACTGGCTATGGCTATATCAAATTAGGGGAAAAAATTAAAACTAATTTAGTTAAAGCCCTTTTTCAAGTAGAGAAATTTGTTGAGAAGCCAGATCTCGCAACCGCCAAACATTATTTAACTAAATGGAATTATTTATGGAATCCAGCCATTTTTGTTTTTCGAGTGGATTATCTGCTGGAATTATTTAAAAAATATTTACCCAAACAATATAATATTTTTCAAAAGATAAAAAAAATAATTTTAACCAAGAAGAATGGCAAGTTAATTAAAAAAGAGTTTGAAAAAATTAAACCAATTTCCATTGATTATGGGATTATAGAAAAAACCAAAAACCTCCTTTGCTTACCAGCAGATTTTGGCTGGGCCGATGTTGGCCATTGGCGGACCGTTAAAGATATTTTATCAAAACGAGACGGCGATAATGTAATCAAAGGCAAGTATTTAGGTTTGGAAAGTAATGGCAATTTAGCTTATAGCTACAGCAATAAATTAATTACTACCATTGGGGTGAAAAACATGATTATTATCGAAACCCATGATGCCATTTTGGTCTGTCCCAAAGACAAAGCTCAAGATGTTAAAAAAATTGTCGAAAAATTAAAAAAGAAAGGCTTAACCGAATACTTATAATGTTTATTAAATCACTTAAAATATTTCTGTTAGGATGTTTAGTAATATTAGTGACAGCTTGGATCTGGTTTACTTATCAGATAAATTTGCGGCCAAGCCAAGATAAAGCTAATATTATTTTTGTAATTGAAGAAGGGCGGGGAGTTAATGAGATTAGTGAAGGATTATTTGAGTTAGGTTTGATTAATAATAAATTAGCTTTTGAAATTTATGCCTGGCTGTGGGGCAAAGAAGATGAATTTATTGCTGGCCTGTATAATTTAAATAAAGGCATGACTATCAGAGAGTTGACTAGATATTTAACCACCGAAGCAACACCAAGAGAAAGAGATATTATAATTATTGAGGGATGGAATTCCAAACAAATTGCTGATTATTTAGAAAAAGAGGGGATAGTTAGTGGTACTGATTTTCTCAATTATGTTTCAAAAGTTAATCCTGAATTAAAAAGTGATTATCAATTCTTGGAAGATTTGGACATTGATGAAAGTTTGGAGGGCTATCTTTTCCCTGATACTTACCGGATTTTTAATAAAGCAACTACTTCTGAGATCGTTGGGAAAATGCTGACTAACTTTGATAAGAAATTAACCACTGATTTGCGAGAGGAAATTGCTAGGCAGGGGCAGACAATTGAAGAGATTATTACCCTTGCTTCAATTATTGAAAAAGAAGTGGCGACTGACGAAGATCGCAAAATCGTCTCCGGCATTTTCCAAAAAAGATTACGGGACAATTATCCATTGCAAAGTGATGCCACAGTTAATTTTATTACTGGCAAAGGCTTGGTTCAGCCAACGCGGGAAGATACGCAAATAGACAATCGTTATAATACTTATAAATATTTAGGGTTGCCACCAGGTCCGATCTGTAATCCAGGAATTTCTTCTATTATGGCCGTAATTTATCCCAATCAGACGCCTTATTATTATTTTTTAACAACGCCGGATGGACAGGTGATTTATTCTAAAACTTATAATGAGCATTTAAGGAATAAGCAGAAGTATTTAAATAATTAACCCTTGACATCCTTTTTTAATCTGCTATTATACTATTAATTACCACAGACCGTAGGCGACCCAAGGGTCTTAATATCCTACCAAGGTATAAAAGCGTAAAAAACGTGAATTTCTGTGGTAATCCCACAGTTTTTTTAACCCGCCTGCTTCGCTAGGCGAAGCATTGCCTGCCCGCAAGCTTTCGCTTGCGATAGCAGTCGGGCGGGCAGGTTAATTAATCATTAATTTTTAAAATATGGCGAAAACCAAGGAAAGAAAACAAGACGAAATCAAAAGCTTAAAAGATAAATTAGAGAGAATGAAAATTAGTGTCTTGACTTCCTACACTGGTTTAAAAGTTAAAGATTTAAATCATTTAAGACAGGAACTAAGAAAAGAGGGGATTGATTACCGGGCGGCCAAAAAAAGCCTGTTAAAACTAGCGCTGCAAGAAAAGAAATTACCAGAGATTGATTTGAAAAGTTTGCAGGGCAGTCTAGCTTTAGCTTTTGGTTATGAGGATGAAGTGATGACACCTAAATTACTTGAAAAATTTCGAAAAGATCATAAGCAATTACAAATTTTGGGTGGGATTTATGATAGTCAATTTATCACCAAGGAAAAGATTATAGCACTGGCGAAGATCCCGAGCCATCAGGAATTACTTAGTCAACTGGTTTGGGTGATTAAATCACCGATTGCCTCCTTTAGTTATGTTTTACGTGCAAATCTCCAAGGTTTGGTAAATGTCTTAAATCAAATTAAAGAAAAAGTAAAAACATAAAACATTAATCATTTATCATCAAACATTTATCATTAATTATTAAAATTATGAGCGAAGAAAAAAAAGAGATAGTTATACCTGAAAAATTTAAAAAAATTATTGAAGAAATTTCTCAAATGTCAGTTTTAGATCTTTCTGAACTGGTTAAAATCCTTGAAGAGAAATTTCAAGTATCAAGCAGCATGCCAATGATGGCCGGTGTCATGCCCGGGGCTGCTGGTGTGGCCAGGGGTGAAGAAGTAGCTGAACAAACCACTTTCAACGTTGAGTTAACAGCAAGTGGTGATAATAAAATTAGTGTGATTAAAGCTTTACGCGAGGTTACCCAATTAGGTCTCAAAGAAGCGAAGGATCTGGTTGATGGCGCACCAAAATTAGTAAAAGAAGGTGTTGGCAAAGAAGAAGCTGAGGAAATGAAGAAAAAACTAGAAGCCGCTGGCGCAAAAGTAACATTAAAATAAATAAAATAAATAAAATTAAGCTGGGTTTTAAAACCCAGCCTAATTTTTAAAATATCGAAATCACATAAACCTTATTATCATTTAATAAATAAATTTTTTTCTCTTTTTCTAAAACCACAAAATCCTTAAGATTATTAAATTTATCACTAGAATATTGATTAATTAATTCACCATTTTTATTTAAGACCACAATTCTTTTATTCTCCGGATCAAGAAGATAAACATTATTTGTATTTGGGTCCGTAAAAATTTTTTTTGGATAATTCAGGCTTGGATAAATGGAAATTTTTGGAAAATTTTGCTTTTTACCCATTAAAAATTTTTGAATTTGACCACCTTCCTCCAAAACATAAAGATTACCGTCAATCGCCAGACCAATACCATTAGTCAAGGAAATTACTGGCTCTTTAACCCAAGGTAATCCTGGTCCAAAATTTTCTCCACTGGGATTATGTTTATAAATTTGATTAGCATTTTTATCTAAGATATATAAAATTTTACGATATAAACTTAAACTGGTGATATTTTTAAAAATGGGTGAATATTGAATTGATTTTTCTGCAAAGGTTTTATTTGTTTCCCAGGTATAAATTTTATTGTTTTTTGTCCAGATGATAAAAAAATTATCTAGAGGTAAATTCATCCCACCAACAATTTCTAGTGATGGGTTAAGATCGCCCTGATTAAGATTTATTTGTTTCAAGGGCGATGACCAATATTTATTATTGGAAAAAATTACTAATTCATTATTAATAATGCTAAACACTTCTGCCGCTGGTTGATTTACTGGAAGATTTAAATTTATTAATTCAATCGGCTCGCTAATTTTGACTAATTTCCAGACACGTTGGATTAAAATATCGGTTGTTTTATTTAACTCATCAATTTTTGTAATTCTTTCTTTAGTATTTTTTGGTAGGCTATTAATCGCGGCAATTAATTTTAACAAAGTTTCTTGAGCGCGTGGTTGATCGTTGTAAATTAATGATGCTTCAATTGTATCTTGATAATTTTTAATTTGGATTAAACTATTTTGAAAATTTTTTTCCTCTGTTGATTTATATTTTTTTTGACTTTGATAAATGAGATTTTGACTAAGAACCAGAAGACAAATCAAAAAGATTAGCAAGACAACTTTTTTTACTTTACTTAAATTTTTCAAATAATTAAAGAAAAAAGTAAATTTTTGATTAAGTAAACTTAAAGCCGCTTGGCGTTTTTTCTTAGGACCAATTAATCTAAAAATTATTATTAAAATTTGATAAATTACTAAGAGAAGAGATTTTATTAAACGAATTAAATTACTAATCAAAAAAACCACACTTAATTTAAGAAGTGAAGTTTGTTTTTTGCTAATCTTTATTTTTAGAAACAATTCTTTGATTTTACTAAAAATTGTTTGAAAAAAACTCGGGGTGCTTATAATTTTTGCGGTCTCTTTCTGTTTTTCCAAAAGGGCGTTTAATGATTGTTCTGCCGTAGTGATTTTATTGCTCTCTGCTGTTTGATAACTAATAATTTTTCTTGGAGTTTTTACTCGTAAATTTGGGCGTTGCTTAACAATAACAACTAAAAAATTAACAACTGGTGAAACATTAGCCAAGAGATTTTTTATATTTTCAGTAGCACTCAAAGGCGGCAGAGTCGTGATAAATTTCCTGATTTTTTCCTCAGCAATATAGTCCAGTAAAACAGGAGTCGTAAAAAGAAATGCATCATCAGGATAAAGTTCCCCAGAGATAATGGTGGTAAAAATTTTTAAAGGTCCCTGACTATCAATTTTTTCTT
>Ga0315280_10009706_pt1 | contig 12248 bp, 12 predicted proteins | sample YL17G06_40_MG_FD_203697 | JGI IMG/M metagenome (GOLD analysis project Ga0315280, IMG submission 203697) | Sediment microbial communities from Yellowstone Lake, YNP, Wyoming, USA - YL17G06_40 | ecosystem: Environmental > Aquatic > Freshwater > Lake > Sediment | place: USA: Wyoming | collected... | reverse complement strand
AAAGACCATCCTTGGAGAAGACCTTTCGTTATTCAAAAACCTGAAATTTCTATTTCCTTAAAAACCTGAAATTTCTAAATCCTCTTTACAGGACGAGTGCAGTGACTTGACAAAAAATTGACTAAGACCTAAGATTTACTGTTCAATCTTTGATAAATAAAACACTAATAAAATCAACTAAAATAACGACTTTACCCGCGTTCTCTACAATAAGCTGGCTGTCTTCTCTTACTTGAAAGGAGGAATCCAAAATGACTTCCAAATCCTCAAAATGGCACCTGAATGGAGTGGTAAGACGGTCGGTTTATCTTGGACTGTTCTGGTGTTTCACTCTTTCAGTGTGGCTACTTTCGGTCCTGGAGTTTCTCACTCACGCTAATGTCGTCCTGCCTTACCCGCTGTATCTGCTCTATAGTGGCTGGGTGCCTATTTTTACTCTGGAAAAAGAAACCAGTCGCTGGAAAACTGGCGAGGAGTACAAACGTCCAGGCGAACTTTGGGTCGTGGTCTGGTGTGCCACTTATGCCATTATTGGCATCATTGTTGGTATCTTTCCAGACCTTACAACCATCAACCAACTGCAACTGCCGGTGACACTTGCCCATCCCAATGGCTTTCACCTGCCTGAGAATCTGACGAAGATCGTGGCCATTGTCTTGGGGGTGTTTATCCCAAGCGAGTTCTCAAAAAAACTTTGGCAAAGAAAAAGAGGAGCACCAACCAAGTCGTAGAGAGGGGGAACCCCCACACCGCATTTTGCTGTGGGGGTTTACATAACCAGTTGATTGTGTTAATATCTAAATAATGCAACAAATTCTCCCATATTTACAAATAGTTTTTTCAATTTTACTTATTACTTTTATTCTTATTCAAAACCGTGGTGCCGGCTTAGGCGGTGTTTTTGGTGGTGAAGGCAATGTTTTTCGGACCAAACGTGGGGCGGAAAAAATTATCTTTTATTTAACTATAATTTTTGCTTGTTTATTTTTTCTAAGTGGCTTTCTCATTATCTTTCTTTAAATTATTTATCAACTCTAATACGACTCGTACGAAAAATAAAATTACTCATCTGGTAAAAAAATTTTTTGTTAAATTTAAGGAAAAAATAAATTTCTTTAATTTTAAATTTTCTAAAAAAAATGGCAACCCCTTAGAATGGCAAAAATCACTTGATGAAAAAATTATTTTAAATTTATCAAAATCCCGATTGCCAACTTTAAAACAAATAAAATTGTTACCAGCAGTATTGAATAAAAAAGAAAAGGGGCTAATTAAAATTTTTTCCTCAGTAGTTATTTTTTGTTTAATTATTCTTGGTATTAATTTTTATTTCCAAAATACAACCCTTATTCCAAAAAAAGGTGGCAGTTATATTGAAGGTTTAGTCGGCGTACCAAAATATATTAATCCTTTACTAGCCCAGTATAATGACGTTGATCAAGATGTATCCATGTTACTTTTTAATGGTTTGATGAAAATTAATAATCAAGGCTTAACAGAAGTTGATTTAGCTAGCGAATATCAAATAAGCGAGGATAAAAAAAATTATACCTTTAAACTAAAAGATGATGTTTTTTGGCATGACGGTGAAAAATTAACCGCTGATGATCTAGTCTTTACTTTTAATTCCCTGATGGACCCAGATTGGCAAAGTTTGTGGCGTTCTTATTTTAACGATGTCACGATTGAAAGAATTGATGACTTAACAGTACGTTTTTCATTAAAAGAACCGTCTAGTGTTCTCTTAGAAAATTTAACCTTTGGTATTATTCCTAAACATCTCTGGCAAAATATCCCTGCTTTTAATGCCACCATGGCGGAATTAAATAAAAAACCGATTGGCACTGGTCCCTTTCGTTTTGAAAATTTAACCAAAGATAAAAATGGCAATATCCGAACAATCTTACTAAAAAGAAATAATCAATATTTTGCTAAACCTCCTTATTTAGATGAAGTTACCTTTAAATTTTATGGCGATTTTGAAACAGCTACTGAAGCCTTAAAAAATAATAATATCCAAGGTTTAGGTTTATTACCAAAAGAATACGCTCCCCGCTTAGAAAAAAATAATAATTTAGTTTATTATAATCTCAGCTTGCCTCAATATACTGCCATTTTTTTCAATACTCAAACTAACGAATTTTTAAAAAGTAAAAATGTTCGTCAGGCATTAGCTTATGCTATTGATAAACAACAAATTTTAAAAGAAGCCGTCGATCAAAAAGGCCAGATAATTAATGGTCCGGTCTTGCCTGGTTTTGTCGGTTACAATCCCAATTTAAAAAAATATACTTTTGACCAAGCCAAGGCGGTCCAGCTTTTGGAAGCTGATGGTTGGCAAGCCATCTTAAACCCGGATAATGAACAAATTATTAGAAAAAAGGGTGATAAAATTTTACAAATTAAATTAACTACTGTTGATAAAGTTGAATATGTTAAGGCGGCTGAGATTATTCAAAAAAATTGGGAAAGTATTGGTGTTCAAACTGATCTCGATATTATTGCTAAATCCAATATAATGAAAGAAGTAATTGAACCAAGAAATTATCAAGCTTTAATATTTGGAGAAATTATTAAAAATGATCCTTACCCTTTTTGGCATTCCACTCAAACTCAAAGTCCTGGTACTAATTTAGTTATCTGGTTTAATCGTGAAGTTGACAAATTTTTAGAAGAGGGCCGAGCAGCGACAGACCTAAAAGTCAAAGATGAAAAATATAAAAACTTTCAAAATATCTTGGCAGAAGAATGCCCAGTGATCTTTCTTTACAATCCTATCCATCTTTATCCCGTAGACAAAAAAATTAAAGGGATTGAAACATTAAGAATTAATTCGCCGGCTGATCGCTTCCGGGACATTACTAACTGGTATATTAAAACCCATCGGACTTGGAAAAAATAAAAATTTCGCCAAAGTGGGTCGAGCCGTAGTGAGTCCCGCACTGCTACGGGACGAACCGGCGAGACGGGCGAGGCGTTATCACCGCAGGTGATCGCCGAGCCCAGGACAGAGCCGAAAAGCAAGGACGCAACTGCTTGCGTCCGAGCCGGCTCGACGGGTTGGACGATGCCTGTGGCCGCCCAACCCCGGAAAAATTGGCAAACCCGCCCGCCTTGACTGACGCAAGGCAGTCGGGCGTGGCCTGCCCGCCTATGCCTAAGCCGAGGTGGCGAAATTGGTAGACGCACATGGTTCAGGGCCATGCGGTTGAAAACCATAGGAGTTCAAATCTCCTCCTCGGCATAGGCTTTGGCAGGCGGGCGCGCTGGCTTCAGGAGCCAGTGAGAGCAATCTCTTGGGGGTTCAACTCCTCTTCGCGGCATAAGTTAGGGACAAGCTCCGCGTTCAGGACGACTTTCAAATGAAGCCTGTCCTGAAACACCGCTTGCGGCGTGAAGGATTCAAATCCTCTCTCCGGCACAGGCACTGGCAGGCGGGTGCCGCAAGGCTTGTGGGTTCAACTCCCACCTTTGGCACCATTTTAAAATATTAAACTCAAAATTAAAAATATGCTTTCAAAACATTTTACAACCGAAAGAAGTCCTCAACGAAGACAATCTTTGAGGAAATTTGTCTATGGGCAAAAAGATAAAGAAAGTAAATTAAAAATTATTGTCCTGGGTGGTAATGAAGAAGTTGGCCGAAATATGACTGTCGTGGAATATGAAAATGATATTATTATCATTGATATGGGTTTGCAGTTTCCCGAAGAAGACATGCCGGGGATTGATTATATTATTCCCAATATTTCTTATTTAAAAGGAAAAGAAAGGTTTATTTGTGGAGTAATTATTACCCATGGTCATTATGATCATATCGGCGCCATCCCTTATCACATTCCAGCTTTAGGTTATCCGACAATTTTCAGTACCCCTTTAACTTTGGGGATTATTGCTAAACGTCAGGAAGAATTTCAAAATCATCATAAACTCAATCTGCAACCAATAAAGATGACTGATCGATTACAGTTAGGTGTATTTAAAATTGAATTTTTTCAGGTCAGCCATAATATTCCAGACAGTTTTGGTTTGATTATCCATACGCCACTTGGTATTGTGGTTCACACTGGGGATTTTAAATTAGATCTCAGTCAAACTGGCAAACAATCAGCGGAAATTACCAAAATTGCCAAACTAGGCGAACAACATGTTTTGGCAATGTTAGCTGATTCAACCTCTGCTCCCCAAACTGGTCACCAAATTTCTGAAATAGAAATTCAACACAACCTTGAAGATATCATCAGAAAAGCACCGGGAAGAATTATCATTGCAACTTTCTCTTCGCTTTTAAATCGTTTGCAACAAATCATTGTCAGTGCAGAAAAATTAGATAAAAGAATTGTCATTGAAGGTTATAGTATGAGAACCAATGTGGAAATTGCTCATAAATTGGGTTATATGAAATTTAAAAAGGGAACAATTATTCCCCTTTCCGAAATGAAAAATTATCCTAATAATAAAATTGTAATTTTATGTACTGGTGCTCAAGGCGAGGGGCGGGCGATCTTAATGAGAATCGCTAATAAAGAACATAAAATGTTGCAGGTTGAAAAAAATGATACCGTGGTTTTTTCTTCTTCCGTTGTCCCAGGTAATGAACGAGCGGTCCAAAGATTAAAAGATACCCTTTATCGTGAAGGTGCTGAAGTGATTCATTATCAGATGATGGATGTCCATGCTGGCGGTCATGCCAAAGAAGAAGATTTAAAATTAATGATTCGCTTAGTTAATCCAGAATATTTTATTCCCATTGAAGGTAATCATTCTTTTTTAAGAATTCATGCTAAAATCGCTGAGAAAGTTGGCGTTGATCCGAAAAAAATCTTTGTTACCGACAATGGCCAGGTTATTGAATTTACTAAAAAAGGCGGTAAAATAACAGATAAAAAAGTTCCGGCTGATTATGTTTTTGTTGACGGTCTCGGCGTTGGTGATATTTCTAATATTGTTTTGCGTGACCGCCAAATGATGGCCGCTGATGGCATGTTAGTAGTGATTGCTACCATTGATGCCAAAACTGGCGAACTAGTTCACTCACCAGATATTATCTCCCGCGGCTTCATCTACATGAAGGAAAATAAAAAACTAGTAGAACAAACCAGAACTAAAATTAAAGAAATTCTTAAAGATAATAATCCAAAATCAATGGCTAATGATATGTATCTGAAAGATAAGATTAGAAATGAAATTGGACAATTTTTATTTCACATGACCCAGAGACGGCCAATGATTTTGCCGGTGATCATAGAAGTATAAAATGCGGTCAGAGGTTTTGCTAAAGGCAAAACCTCTGACCGCAACTTTCTTCCCCCTCCTTAAAGGGAAAGAGGGGTTATTATTTAAAAAAAAGAACGACTTTGTTTGTCGCCCTTTTTATTTTAGTGATACTCTCCTGTAATAACGGCAATCGGTAGTAAATGCCAATAAAGAACAACTTTAATTTTAAGTGGCCGGCCAACTTGACTAAGCCAGATAACTGGTTCGCCTAAAGTATAATGGCTACCGAGACTAATTTTATTAATAAAAGAAAAAGTTAAGCGAAAACACTCAATTTCTAAATCACCAATTTTAATTTTTTCTTTATTTTTATCAACAACTGTTTTTAATTCCTCCCAGTGGCAGTAGCCACCTGAATCACTATTAATAAAATAGGTTGAATAAATCTTACCTAAGGCAATCGAACCATTATTCATTAAGTATAAAACAGCAGTAATAATTTCTCGCGGTTCATAAAGTAAAACTAAACTGTCAACGAATCCTTCTTGATTATAATGATAAACCTTATGCTGATGATTATTGACCAACCAATAGTGAGTGGTTGAATCAGTGAATTGGTATTCAAAGTGCTTTACTTTATTTTGTTCAATAAATATTTTAGCAGAATTTCTCAAAAAGACATCATTCTTTTTCTGGTTATTAAAAATTATTGCTTCGGCCTCTAAATTTATTCTCTGATCTGTTGAGGTCTTTATTGACAACTGCGCTTCACCTTTTTTAACACCAAAAAGGCCATAGGCATTGGTCAGGGTCTTAACGGTTAATTGATAATTAAATTTTTCACCGCTAAAATGTTGCAAATATTGAGCCAGTGTTGGCTGACAAATACTAAGTAAAATTGCTGCTATTGTTAAGTATCTCATCTTTCCTCCTGGTTGTTTTTTAAATGAACATTTTCCTTATCTAACTAAATTTATCAACTCTTGTCAAATGCTGATAATTTGAGTAAAATTGATTTATAATCATCAAATCAATTTTATGAAAAAAATTATTTTGACTGGCGACCGACCGACAGGAAAATTACATTTAGGGCATTATCTTGGCTCATTGCTTAACCGCGTTAAATTGCAAGACAAATATGATGAATTTATAATGATTGCTGATGCCCAAGCTCTAACAGACAACGCCAATAAGCCACAAAAAGTTCGTGATAATATTTTAGAAGTCGCATTGGATAATTTGGCTTGCGGTCTTAATCAAAAAAAAGTAACGATTTTCATTCAATCAATGGTACCAGAAATCACTGAGCTTTTTATGTATTTTCTTAATTTAGTGACTCTTGCCAGATTACAGAGAAACCCAACAGTAAGATTAGAAATGAAGCAAAAAAGCTTTACTGCCAATGTGCCGGTCGGCTTTTTGGTTTATCCAATCAGCCAAGCCGCTGATATATTGGCTTTTAAGCCAGCTTTGGTTCCTGTCGGTGAAGATCAATTACCAATGATTGAACAAACTAATGAAATCGCTGAAAAATTTAATAAAACTTATGGTAAAATTTTTCATAAAATAGAAGCTTTAGTGCCAAAATTCAGTCGGCTCCCAGGCATTGACGGAAAAAACAAAATGAGCAAATCGCTAAATAATGCCATTTATCTCGCTGATTCATATGAAGAAATAAAAAAGAAAGTTATGTCAATGTATACCGATCCCAATCACATTCATGTTAATGATCCTGGTAAAGTAGAAGATAATATTGTCTTTATATATCTAGATATTTTCGATCCAGATAAAAAACAATTAGAAAAAATAAAAGAGCATTACCGACGAGGTGGGGTTGGAGATATTGCTATAAAAGAACGATTAATAAATATTTTAGAAAAATTAATTAAGCCGATCAGAGAAAGGCGTAAAAAATTGGCTGAATCACCTAAAGAAATTTTAAAAATTTTAAAAAACGGCACCGCTAAAGCCCGGGAAATAGCTGATAAAACCCTGACAGAAGTTAAACAAGTTATGAAAATAAATTATTTTTAAATTAAAGAATAGCTTTTATAAACCATTAGTCTTTTTAAAATAGGCTGCCCGGACAGCCTATTATATTTGACTAATCTCCCTATTTTCTCTAAAATACAGCAAACCGAACCTAAACAATTAATTGGAGAAAAGTAATGGGAAACAAAGACAACGGCCCAGCCACCAGAATTGTCCTGGCTTTAAACTGGCTAGTGGGGGTAATATTTTTCCGCTTGTTAAATTGGACTAGGGTTTATTCCCGCGGAAAAATCCCCAAGGAAAAAGGTATTATTTTTGTTGCCAGCCATTTTACCATGGTGGATAGTTGGCTAATCGGAACCTGTTTTAATATCTTTGATATTTTATTTCGTAATGATGTCATCCCTTATAATCTGCCTGATGAAAAAAATTTTGTTTTGGGAAAAAATATATTCCCCAGACTGAAAACAATTTTTAAATATCCTTTGTATCTCTTAAATTTACTTGCTAGTTTTTGGATCCGGCACTCAAAATGCATCCCGGTAAATCGTACGGCTGGTGGCAGAGAAGCCCATAAAAAAGTTATTAATATTTTGACCAGCTTTTCCGGAAATGTTTTGCTTTTTCCTGAATCAAGAAGACGCCGTAAAAACGAGCCAATTAAAATCAGTGCTTCGGTCGGCAAATTGATTGTCGACGCCAAGCCGTCAAAAATCATTCCCATTCGTTTAATGGGCTTGCCACTGAAGGGCAGTTTCCTGCCAGTAATCTTCCGGCGGCCAAAAATAATCATTGGTAAACCATTGATGATTCCCGAGTTGTCGACTGCCAGTGCTAACGGTGATTATAAAAAAATAACTGAACAAATTATTATGGCCATAGAGAGCCTGCAACCAATATAAAACCATCCAAGCTTGGATGGTTTTTTCCTTGACATAAAAAAATATCTATGATAGATTTTAAATTCACTTTGAAAAATAAAATAAACAAGGAGGTAAAATGCAATCAATCGCTGTTTTTGGTGGAAGTTATTACTCTGAGAATGCTCCAGAATTTCAGTTGGCCGAAAAAATTGGTGCCTTTTTAGCAAAAAACGGCTTTGTCTTAATCAATGGTGGTAATGGCGGATTAATGCTGGCTAGCGCCAAAGGCGCCAGAGGGGTAAAAACCAGCCAAGTGATCGGTTATGTGCCCGAACACGAAAAGCAATTCAGCCCCAATGAATTTTGCACTTCAATGGTAAAATGTCCTGATCGTTTTGAAAGATTAATAATGATGATTCATCGGTCTGACGGTTTTATCATCTTGCCTGGCGGTATAGGAACTTTATCAGAATTTTTTACTACCTGGGATGCTGCCCGCACAAAAACCATTGGCGCAAAACCGATTATCCTTATTGGTGAAATTTGGAAAAATTTAAGCTTAATCATTTCTCTACTGGGTGGTTATCTTATTAAAGATGATTGGAAATTTCTCACGGTAATTAATTCTAATGATCCAGAAATTGTTCTTAAAAAATTAAAAACAGCGCTCTTGGGCTGTTAAAAGATATTGGGACCCAATAAACTCGGGCCCCTTTTTATTTAAATTTTATCAATTTCAATTTTTTCCGTTTTAATAGTATGACCTAAAAATAATTTCGCCTGTTCGCTAAATCTTTGCTGGCAATCAGTGGTTAGATAATTAACTTTTTTATTTTTACTTAATCTTTTTTCTAACTCTGGGTGACGATTCAAGTAATCAACTAATGATTGGGCAACAATTTCTCCTGGATGCGGCACTTGAACTCGTTTGCCCATTATCCTTCTAAATTCATCCAAAAGTAAAATATAATGAGTGCAGCCCAGAAGCAAAGTATCTATTTGAAAACTTTTTAACGGCCGTAAATATTTTTTCATAATCATTTTGGTTTCTGGTTTCTTTAGCCAGTTTTCTTCTACTAATGGAACTAACAGCGGGCAAGCTTGTTGAAAAACTTTCACTCGAGGATCTTGTCCTTGTAACTCTTTAACAAAGGTTTGTGATTCAATAGTACTTCTGGTGCCAACCACACCGATTCTTTTGTAACAGGAAATCTTCACGGCGGCTTCGGCCATTGGTCTAATTACCCCTAAAATTCGCCGGTCAGGATATTTTTTTGGTAGATAATTTTCTTGTAATTTTTTTAAAGCGTCAGCCGAAGCCGTATTGCAAGCCAAAATCACTAGTTCACAACCTTGATTAAAAAGATATTCCACGGCTTGGTGAGTAAATTGATAAATCGCTTCTTGGGAGCGATTGCCATATGGTGAACGGAAGTTATCACCCAAATAAATATAATCGTATTGAGACAATTTTTTTAAGATTTCTTTAAAAATTGTTAGGCCGCCATAGCCTGAATCGAATATACCTATCATAAAAAATAAGGATTAAGGATTAATGATAATATTTTAATCCCTATTCAGTCCTTAATCCTTAGTCATTAATAATATTTAACACCTCCTCCTGCTTCTTCCTTAATTCTTTCTGATTTTTTGCTTCAACGGTTATTCTTAAAAGCGGCTCGGTGTTTGACGGTCGGACATTAAACCACCAATCATTAAATTCAACGGTAATGCCATCAATCTCATCTTTAATGTTGTCTTTATAATATTTCCTTATCTTTTCCAATTCTGCTTTTATATCATCCACCTCAATATTTATCTCATCGCCTCGGGCATATAAATTATAATCTTTAATAATTTCCGAAAGCTTCCGTCCATCTTCAGAAATTGTCTGCAAGACCAAAACTAAAGCGATAAATCCGGAGTCTGCATAAAAATTATTTTTAAAAGCAAAGTGAGCCGAGACTTCACCGCTCATTAAACCGCCTTCTTGTCGCATATGTTCTGCTAAATTGCGGTAACCAACTTCACTTCTAATTGGCTTCCCGCCCCATTTTTTAACTAATTCTGGCACGGCGTGAGAACAAATTAAATTATAGACAATCCCTACACCAGGATTTTTTTCTAGCATGGCTTTAGCTAGAAGTAAAAGCGTCATATCGCCTCTAATAAAATTTCCCTGTTCGTCAATTAAAAACATCCGATCACCATCAGTATCATAAATCACCCCTAAATCGGCTTTTTCTGCTAAAACTTTTTGCCTAACTTTGTCAGCCGCTCCCTCAATTAAAGGATTTGGCGGACGATTGGGAAATCTGCCATCTAATTCAAAAAATAAAGGGATTAATTGACAGGGCAATTTTTCAAAAATTTTGGGAATTAAAATGCCCATCATCCCATTGCCAGTATCAATAACTACTTTGAATGGTTTGATTTTAGTAATATTAATAAATGATAAAATATGTCTTAAGTGATCTTCAGTAATATCTTTTTGTTTTAAAATGCCTGGTATTCTCTCATCATTAAGAGGGAAGGTTATTTTAGAAAGTTCCTGATAAAGTCCCTGGCCGCTGATGAATTCAATACTATCGGGAAATTCTTGATTAAGTTTTACCATTTTAAAACCGCCGTACCCTGGAGGATTATGCGAAGCAGTGGCAATAATCCCGCCATCATATTTGTAATAGCCAGTGGCGAAATAAATATCATTAATGGAAATCAGACCAAGATCATCAACGCTTGCGCCATATTCCAAAAAAGTTTTAATAACCATTTTCATTAGTGGTTCCGATGACTTTCTGACATCCCGGCCAGCCGTGATCTTTAAATCTTTAATTGGCTTATTAAATTTTTGGGAAAGATATTTGAGATAAGCCTGGGCAATTAACTCTGCCACCTCTTCATTTATTTCACTTGGATAGATGCCACGGATGTCATAAGATTTGAAAATTTTTGGATTAAGATTCATATAATTTAAACTGTCTTTTCTTTCCGAAACAATGGCTTAATTATTTCAAAAACCGCTCCACTGGCCCATAGTAAACCAATAAATCTTATTGGCCAGCCAATAAAGGGTATAGCAATTAAAATTTCATAAATTATTAATCCTACTATTAAAACATATATTGGCTTTGGTTCAGTAGTGATACTTTTTAAAAAGGTGTGCCCGATTACTAAACCAACAAAAACCTGACTAAGATAAAGAGTAATTAAATACCAAGTTAAACCAATTAAAGCTAAAGGTAAACCAATAATTGTTAGCATCAAAATAAATGCTAAGATGGGGGTAACAATGATAAAAAGTAGGCCTTGCCAAAGATTCTTGATTGGCTTCTGAATCATTAAATCAGTAATTTCATCAACCTTTTTGTAAAATAAACTAATTAGCAATAAACCAACTAAAAGTAAACTAAATAAACTAATTACTTTACCGAATAGATAGCTCTTGGTAATAAATTTTTTGCTAGTAATCTCAATTGATTGGAAGTGAGTTGTGCCATTAACTTTTGCCCCTTCCTTAATCTCTGCTCTAGTTGGTGCCCGATAATAAAAATCTTTAGCAAAATTAGTTTTGGGCATTAAGACAATCTTACCGTCTCGCCCAGTTTTTAAATTGACATCACCTTTGACCTCATTATTAAAAACTAAATTGCCACCAGCGCCGTCAATTCGGCCATCAACTTTGCCGTCAACTTTTACATTACCAAAAGCAAAAGTTAAATTGCCATTAATCTCACTTTCTGCGCTGATTATTAAATAACCACCAACCGCTAAAACATTTTTACCGACTTTACCATTGATCTCAATTTCTCCACCAGCCGCCCTAATATTGCCATCAACCTCACCATTAATTTTTAGGCTGCCGCCGATTGCTAAAACATCACCTTTGACTAAACCCTTCACCACGGCATTGTTAGCAATAATAATTAAATCGCTATTAACTGTTCCGAGAACCTCTACCATATTACCAATAGCATAATAATTACCTTCAACAACTTCGTCTTCGGCTAAATAAATAGTTTCAGCGGCTTTAGCTTGAGAGGCAAGAGCTAAAAATAGAATGACAAAAATAATTACTTTTTTCATAATGCTATAAAACCTTTAGGAGCTTTTGCGATAGAATTAAGTTAAAGGTCGAACAAATATTCGATAAACACTAATTAATCGCAAAAGCTA
>Ga0315280_10009705_pt1 | contig 12248 bp, 11 predicted proteins | sample YL17G06_40_MG_FD_203697 | JGI IMG/M metagenome (GOLD analysis project Ga0315280, IMG submission 203697) | Sediment microbial communities from Yellowstone Lake, YNP, Wyoming, USA - YL17G06_40 | ecosystem: Environmental > Aquatic > Freshwater > Lake > Sediment | place: USA: Wyoming | collected... | reverse complement strand
AACTTAAGACTAAGGGGTTGCCTCATGCTAAAGAGCTGTCCTCAGCCAAGTGGCTTGCTACTGAGCTGGCGGTAAGAGTATCGGCTGAGGCAATCAGACTTCACGGTGCCTATGGCGGCACCGATGACTTCCCAGTAGCACATCACTACCGTGATGCCGTGTTGAGCACCATACTTGGCGGTACCACTGAAATCCACAAGCTGACTATCGGGCGTGAGCTTCTAGGCATAAATGCTCTGGTCTGATAGAGGAGGTGATAGCACGACTCGACCCTCAGCAAAGCTAGAGCGCCTGAAAAATATATTGTCCGAGATGGGCAGCATGCTCGTCGCTTATTCCGGTGGAGTGGATAGTACATTCCTGCTTAAGGTTGCTTCAAGCGTGCTAGGAGATAAGGTAGTCGCCGTTACCGCAAGTTCGGAACTATATCCAGCAGGGGAGCTGGGGGAAGCCAAGAAAAACGCCAAGATGCTTGGTGTAAAACATATTATTATCAACACGAATGAGTTGGACGATGAAAACTTTGCCTCTAACCCCCCGGAAAGGTGTTACTACTGTAAGAAGGAGCTATTCTCTAAGCTAACGGGGTTAGCCAGGCAATATCAGCTGAGTTATGTTGCTGATGGTTCAAACTATGATGACTTAAGCGATTTCCGCCCAGGGATGAAGGCAGCCAACCACTTCGGGGTGAGGAGTCCGCTAATGGAGGCTAAACTCACCAAGAAGGAAATCAGGACATTATCGAAAGAGATGAACCTGCCTACCTGGGATAAACCGCCCCAACCCTGCCTATCGACAAGATTTCCCTATGGTACAACCCTCACCAGGGAGAAACTTTCCAAGGTTGAGAATGCCGAGAAGTTTCTCAGGGGGTTTGGAGTTAAGCAGTTAAGAGTCAGGGTTCACGGCGACATCGCCAGAATAGAGGTTCCCAGGGAGGATATGCCCATACTCCTCAATGAGGACTCGTCAAGAAAAATTGTTGACCGATTCAAGTCTCTAGGATATATGTACATCACCTTGGATATTCAAGGCTATAGAATGGGTAGCATGAACGAGCCGTTAAAAAGGGATGGTTAGAATTGGACAGGGAGAAGGTCAAAGAGCTTTTAGAAAATGTTAAGGCTGGGAAAATCGAGATTGCCGAGGCATTAAGAATTCTGAAATCCCTCCCCTATGAAGACCTGGGTTTCGCCAACATAGATACCCACCGGGACCTGAGGAAAGGCTTTCCCGAGGTAGTACTCTGCAAAGGGAAAACACTGGAGCAAATAACAAAAATCGTGGAGAGACTTTTAGCCGGTAGCGAGTTAATCATGGCGACCAAAGCCAGCAAAGAGGTTTATGAAGCTATCAGAAATGTAAGGGCGGACGCAATCTACTATGAAACGGCGGGAATAGTGCAAATCGGGCAGAGGAGAGAGAAAAAAACCAAGAAAACAATCTTGGTAGTTAGTGCCGGCACCGCTGACCTGCCAATTGCCGAAGAGGCAGCGGTCACCGCCGAAGCCATGGGAAACACCGTGGAAAGGCTCTATGATGTTGGTGTTGCCGGAATCCATAGGTTCTTTGACAATAAAGAGAAGCTGTTTCATGCCAATGTCATCATAGTTGTTGCCGGGATGGAAGGGGCGCTAGCCAGTATCGTCGGGGGACTTGTAGATAAACCAATAGTTGCCGTCCCAACTAGCGTAGGCTATGGCGCCAGTTTCGACGGATTAGCCGCTCTACTAACCATGCTGAACTGTTGTGCACCAGGCGTGGTGGTGGTAAACATAGATAATGGATTTGGGGCCGGATATTTTGCCAGCGTCATAAACCAAATGGGTGAGGGAAAATGAGGATAGCATACTTTGATTGTTTCTCCGGTGTCAGCGGGGACATGATTCTAGGGGCACTGCTCGATGCCGGGCTTGATAGGCGAGAGCTTGAGTCAGAGCTAGGCAAGCTAAAAATCTCCGGATATAAGATTAAAGCCGAGAAGACAGCCAGAAAGGGTATTTCGGGAACAAAGTTTAGCCTTGATATAATTGAGCAGAATGTAGAAAGGAGCTTAAAGGATATTACCAGAATTGTTGACCAGAGTGATTTAGATGACGACATCAAAGATTTAAGTAAGAAGACTTTCCAAGAACTGGCTACAGTTGAAGCCAAGATTCATGGCAAGAGTATTAACGAAATACATCTTCATGAGGTTGGGGGACTTGACTCCATCATCGATGTGGTTGGTTCTTTCATCGCCGTAAAGAAGCTTGGCATTAAGGCCACATATTCATCCAAGATTCATGTGGGGGCAGGTTTTGTTGAGTGCCGCCTTGGAGTTCTTCCCCTCCCCGCCCCAGCTACTCTCGAAATTCTGAAGGGGGTGCCAATTTACTCAAAGGGCATAGAGGCTGAGCTTGCCACGCCAACCGGGGTTTGTGTTCTAAAAACCTTATCCCGGAGTTTTGGGATTATGCCCGAAATGAGGGTGGAGAAAATTGGGTACGGTGCCGGAAGTAGAGACTTAGAAATACCCAACCTGTTGAGAGTCTATGTCGGTGAGACTAGCCAGGGAGGGTATGAGAGGGAGGAGGCTATCCTTATTGAAACGAATATTGATGATATGAGTCCAGAATTATTGGCTTATGCCTCGGAAATACTCTTGAAGCAGGGTGCACTTGATGTGTTTATGACGCCGATATTTATGAAAAAGAATAGAGCGGGGACCATGCTGAGCGTATTAACTACCGAGGACAAGCTTGATGATATTCTCTCAACGGTCTTTAGAGAAACAACCACACTGGGAGTGCGAATCCATCGTTTAGAAAGGAAAAAGCTTTCCCGAGAAATTATGTCAGTGGCAACAAGATTTGGGGAGATAAAAGTAAAGATAGGCAAGATTGGAGACCAAATCAAGAACATCGCTCCGGAATACGAGAGTTGCAAAGAAATTGCGCAAAGGCAAGAAATTCCTTTAAAAGACGTATACGACGAGGCAAAAGAGGCGGCTCGAAAGGCATTATTTAAGAAAAAGAGAACTGCCTGAAAGACTAAAAGCCGTCTCTGCCGTCAAAATACAATAGCCGTAGCCTCACTTGCGCTCAAGGATTTCCCGGGCTATCGTTTCAAAAACCTCATCAGGAAGAGACCATTTGCGTACAGAGGCTTCGCGCTTAGCTGCCTGCACAATCTCAGCCACCTGCTCTTTAGTCGCGGAGAGTCCCAGCATCCCCAGTTTCTTAGCCACCGCCGTGGCACCAGTCAACTTACCAATAACGATATTATAACCCTTCTTTCGCCCGATTAGCTCGGGGGCAAAGGGGAAAGGCGCAAAGGGTCTATCAGTATCACGCAAGCGCTCAATTGAGTCAACCACCATGCCGGACTCATAGCTAAAGGCATTGTCTCCAATTATGGGTTTATTAAAGGGGATTGGTATTTTAGTTATCGCTGATACTAAGGCGGCTGTTGGATAAATCTTATCAAGCTTGACACCGGTATCAAGACCGAGAAGCAGCTCCACGTTTAGGGCTACCTCCTCAGTAGAAGCATTACCTGCCCTCTCACCAAGGGTAAGCATTGACGTGTGAACAACTGATGCTCCCCCCACTATCGCGGAAAGCATGTCCACGGTAGCTAATCCGAAATCATTATGGGCGTGCATCTCTATGGGGGTGCCGGGCACCCATTCCCTCATTTTCCCGATAATATAGGCTGTAGTCCAGGGGAGACCAACGCCCTTGGTATCAGCCATAACCACGTGGTCAACCCCGGCGTCATTAACCAGGCTCTTATACAGCCGCTCCAGAAAAGGCAGGGGTGCCAGGTAATCATCCCAGGGCATTGTTGTCGTGAAGATACCATTCTTCTTGGCATAGGCAGCTACCCTGACCAGTCTTGCTATAACGTCATCTTCGCTCATTCCCCAAAAGGTTTTACTCAGCCATGGGTTGCCCGGGCATTCAACAATGACACCATCAGCCCCAGCCTCCAGAGCAAAATCGACTTCCTTTTCATTCCAGCGGCAGAGGAAAAATACCTTAGCCTTACGGGGTGTCTTAACCAGTTCTTTAGCTAGCTCCTGGTCGTCGGGGGATACGATGGGGAACACTTCCACACTGTAGACTCCCATATCATCCAGCGCCTCAAATATCCGCATTTTTTCATCAGGGCGAATGGCAATATGGGGTGCCTGCTCCGCCTCCCGCAGAGTCACATCATGGATATAAACCCTCTCCGGTAAGTGGAATTGCTTCCTTACCTCATCCAGATAATTAAAATCCGATATCCAATACTTGTCTGTAAGCCCAGTAAGTTTTCTCTTGCTCAAAAATCTTACCTCCTGTCTATTACTGCGCCTGATATTTGATATTATATAAGATTTATCGGCAAAAATAAAGTTACAAGCAAACTATGATAATGGGGTAACTTGACGAAACTTATGGCAGAGGGTATCATTTTTCCGCTACACCAGAAAGGAGACGGAATGGAAACACTAGAAGCAATCAAGAGGAGGGCAAGCCTGAAGACGTGTTGCTCAACGCGGGAGGTTGAGCGAGAGAAGATTGACAAAATCCTGGATGCCGCCAGATTAGCGCCCTCGGCGCGTAATATGCAGCCGTGGCACTTCATTGTGGTCATGGGTAAGAAAAATATTGAAAACGTGGTCACCAAAGCGTTCGGAGAGGGAAACCAAGTGGTTAAGGAGGCGCCTGTTCTTATTATCGCCTGCGCTAATCCCAAGGACGATGTTATCGCTGAGGGGAAAGAATATTATCTTTTTGACGTGGGTCTAGCGGTAGAGAACATGCTCCTGGCAGCAACCGCCCTTGGGCTGGTTACCCATCCGATGGCACATGTTTATGAGGATGAACTTAAAAAAATATTAGGCATACCCCCCGAAGTAAGATTTGTTATTGCTACGCCCCTGGCGTATCCGGCTGGAGGCACCTACGAAGAAGCGGCTCAAGAGAGATTAAGTCAACGCACCAGGAAAGACCAGAAGGAAGTGGTTCATGCCAATGCCTGGGGGAAGCCATTCTAGCTATACCAACCTCTGAAGGCACATTCCCTCAGACAGAAGGTGGCGATTAATCCTCTTCCACAATGGCTACCAGTCTTACCATGGAGCCATCACCGTAAGTAAACCGCAAAGGAAAACCGGCAATGGTGACCCTCTTGCCGGTGACCTTGTCAATATCGCCCCCGACGTTTTCCCAGGCCATAATGCCGTTACTTAGCAAAATTTTATGGCATGGTTCCCAGTAGGGGAACTCATCCTTCACCTTTTTACCGGTTTCCTTCTCATATTCGGCTATTATATCTGGGCGTCCACCAGTGTGGCCACCACCAGGTATACCATGCCCACCTATTGTTGTCCCCAGGATATGGTCCATCGCCTGCTGGTCAACCCCGACTGCCTTTACCCCCTTTTTTACAAACCATTCTGCCGCCTCTTTATACAAGCCGGAAGTATAGAAATAGTAGTCTGGGTGATCTGCGTAATGCTTGTGAGCGCCGCTGTTTATGATGACTATATCACCCTTTTCAATCTTTGGGGTTGCCTTCTCCAAATCCTCAGGCATAATTTTTTCCCATTTCTTTTTCTCTATTCTCACCACAACACCGGTACCATAATAGCTTTCCAATGGGATGTCGGCAGTGTAGGGAAGTCCAGGAAGAACATGCACCGGTGAATCAGCATGGGTACCGATGTGCATATGCATAGTGTACATCTGAGTAAGGACACCAGTCTTCGCCTGATAATGAACTCGTTCTATCTTTATGTCCGGGCTTCCCGGCCATAGTGGCATATTCTGTTGTATCGGGTGTGACAGGTCATAAATTTTAAATTTTTTCGGCATGGCTAAAGTTGACCTCCATACTATTTTTTATTTGTTTTCCTTTGTTTCTTCTGCTCTTGCATTTTGTTGAATAAAGCCAGTTGTGGAAGCAACCTGCGGTTCAATTCGTCCAGTACCTCTGATGTGTTCCTACCGGTATAATCATAATAACCCTTGCCTGATTTTATACCTAGTTCGCCCCTGTTTACCATATCCACATACCACTGTGGTTGCTTGGTGCTATTATCCAGTAAAGGAAAGATAAAGTTTCCTACTCTTAACTGGGTATCCAGCCCAATCATATCAGCAGTTTCAAAATTACCGATCCAGGCAAGCCTGAACCCAATGGTCGCTTTACTAGCTATGTCTAAATCCTGTGGTGAGATTACACCCTCACTTACTAAATACATTGCCTCTCGCCCCAGAGCTGCTTGTAATCGGTTTACGACAAAGCCCGGGATAAATTTTTTAATGAGGATAGACTTTTTACCAGTTTTGGCTATTAATGCCTGGGTTGTAGCTATAACGTCCTGTCTGGTCTGAGGACTGTAATGCAATTCCACAAGGGGCATAATGTGCGCCGGATTAAAATAATGGACGCCGATGATTCTCTCAGGATGACGTAATCCCTCAACAATTGTAGGTATGGTAAAGCTACTGGTATTACTGGCCAGGATAATGTCTTCACGGACTGAATCCAACTGAGCAAATATCTGCTTCTTCAAGTCAAGGTTTTCAGGAACGGTTTCGAGCACGAAATCGCAGTTTTTTACCGCTTCATCTAAGTCCTTCATTAGAACGGGGTGTATCCTTGATTTTATTGTCGGTATGTCTTCCTTAAGCAGGCCGTACTCCTGGAATAGTTTCAAGTTGGCTTCCACCTGAGCCATGTGTCTGGCCAGCTTTTCTTTATCTACATTTCCGAACATATAGACCATGAATCCAGCCTGGGCAAAGCTCTGCACTATACCCGTCCCCATGGTACCGGCGCCGATTACAGCAACCGTCTTGATGTCTTCAGCTTTCATTGTTCATCCTTTCAAAATGGAACTGGAGATAGAACTACGTCTTCTTCCCCCTGGTTTTATCTCTTAGGTTCCTCACATAATCCATGAAGATTTTAGCTTCCTTAGCCATTCTTGCCCTGAGGTCAAAATCCATGTCTTCTGGACCTTTATAACCCTTTCTATCGACTGTTGCCCATAGAACATCTGGGTCGTGGGGAGGGCACCCCTGGACAAATACACCTTTATCACGGTATTTCCTGAGGCAGTCACCTACAAGTATAAGGTCTTTAGGTTTCACTCCCTCGGGGAGCTTCTTCTTGGGGCCAAGAATAATTGTAGCCCCCGCATTTTTATCATACTCGCCCAACGCTTTCAGATATTCCATAGTATATGCTACTAAACCTTGACAACTGCTGCAGGCACCTTCGGCGCAGATGCTGTATTCGGGCCATTGCTCAAACCCGCCCAGGTATGGTATCCATAGCTTTTTGAATACTTCCTCTGTTGTCCTTCCGCGGATTTCTATGAGTTTTTCGCTAAAGTTCCCGATGCCCCGCTCACGGGCAGGTTTGAAATAGGGCACCTTTTTAACATCCAGTCCAACCATCCGGCAAATGGTGGCATCTACCGCCACGGGGTCTTTGCCGGCGACAAGACAGCCAAAGTCGGTGGGGATGGTCATATGGGGTCCAAAACCCTCTCCGGGGCGCAGGACATCGGCTATAGTAAGGTCAGCCTTGATGACAGACCATAGGTCCATCATAGCCATAGCCAGGTTGGTTAGGTGCATCTGGTGGTGAACCTTATCCTGAACGACTCCCTTCATGTTCTTGAGGGCACAGGAGAAGACCATAGCCACGTGTGTCTTGAAAATAGGCAGGTTTACTATATGCTCCGCCTCTAAAAGAAACCTGGGTAATAGTACCCTGGTCATATCGGACTTAGCGTCCCGAATGGGAATACTAATAAGGTCCTTCTCACTTTTTATATCAATAATCCTGTCCACACCAGCGTCCTCTGCCGCCTTGCCGATGCCGCTTATCTTAAGACATTCCAGTGTATCGCAGCCAATAGCTGACGCCTCAGCCAGAATGATTTCTTTAGGCTCCGCTTTACGTAGTTCCCTAATAACGGCAGTAACAAGAGCCGGACTGGTGTTTACACTAGTTTCAGGTGGGAGTTCATGACCGGCATTCGGTTTGATGACCACTGTCGAATTGGGTTTTATTAGGGTGTTAATTCCTCCCAGAAGTGAAAACGCCTCCGCCACCATTTTTTCTACGTCAGTTCCCTTTACTATCGAGACAATAGATTTACTCATCTCAACAGTCTCCCTTTTTGTCTTGTCTTATTCCCCAAGGAAAGATGAGAACTAACAACAGTCGGTCAATATTATATATTGAAGAAAATCTGGGGTCAATGTCACAGAACTGACATTGACCCCAGGGACCAAGCCAATAAGCCTAGCTATTACTTTCTATTCTACTATCTTAGAAGTGCATCGTGCTGGGTAACCACAGCGCAACCTGCGGGAAAACCGAAATGACAATTATTAAAACAATCTCTGCTACGATGAACGGTATTATACCCCGGAATATGGTACCAAGTGGCTCACCAATTGCTCCGGAGAGGACAAAGGCATCCAGCCCCACCGGTGGGGTAACCAGCCCCATTTCTACCAGTATCGTTATTATCACCCCAAACCATATCGGGTCAAACCCCAAAGCCAGAACCAAGGGAAAGACAACGGGGATGGTGAGGATAACCGCTGATATAACGTCAAGGAACATACCCAGAACAATGTAAAGGACTACTAGACCAACGAAAATGACCCAGCGGGACACAGGTAGCGAAGCAACGGTCGCGCCCAGCCAAAGGGTAATTCCGCTGACAGCAAGGAACTTCATCAAGATATAAGCCCCGATGATAAGGAGCATGACCAAGGCTGTGGTCTGCGTTGCTTCTAGAATAGCGTCACGGATCTTTTTGAAGTTGAGCCGCAGCATGGCAGCACCGATAACGAGAGCCCCGAAGGCACCAACGGCTCCCCCTTCCGTGGGGGTAAAAATACCCAGGTAGATACCCCCCAATACCACTATGAACAGGAGCAATGTAGGCCAGATACCTTTCGTTGCTATTGCCTTCTCTTTCCAGCTCGTCTTTGGTCCCGGTGGCCCCGCCGCCGGATTAAGTCCCGTAATAATAAAGATGACGGTTATGAAGAAGACAGCGAGAAGTATTCCCGGGATAAAGCCAGCCATATACAGCCTGGCGATAGAAGTCTCGGTGAGAATGCCGTATATGATGAAAGACATACTGGGGGGAATCATGAAGGCTAGAGTTCCGGCGCAGGCAATAGAACCGAGAGACAGCTTGTCGTCATATTTATACTTTCTCATTGACGGCAGGGCTACTTTACCCATGGTAACCAGTGCCGGGGCACTGATGCCAGTAATAGAAGCGAAAAAGGCACAGGCGATAACTGTGGCCGAAGCCAGCCCCCCCCGAAGCTGCCCCACCCACACATATGCGGATTCATACAGGTCTTTGCCTATTCCTGATTGGAAGAGAACACAACCCATGAATACATACAGCGGCACAGTCGTCATGTAGTACGTAGTCATAGTGCTGAAGGGAATCTGAGATATTACCCTACAGGCTGGGTCAAAACCCATGATTATTATATAACCGATAAAGCCGACCAGAGCCATGCCGGCGCCAATCCAAATCCGGGAAAATAGAAAGACAATCAGAATAAGAATTCCGAGAGCACCAATAACTACGGGGCTCATCTTTTCACCGCCTTGGTTATATTCTGAATCACCAGAGCTACTATGGACAGGCAAAATACAGCCCAGCCCACTATCATTACCCAGTAAAATGGTTGATGCGGCAATCTAAGCATGCCAGTTATATCATGCACCTCCGCCGATTCCAGGACACTCTGCCAGGTTATAACAGTATACATGCCCAGGGCGGCAAGCATGGTAATGCAGTCAACAATTATCTGAACCCTTGGTGAAAAACGTTCCATCACTATGTCTACCTTTACATGTTTTCTTTCTATTGCCGCCCATGCCAGCGCCGGAAAAACCACGATTATCATCAGGAACTTGGCGAGTTCTGCCGAACCCAGTATTGGGTTATTGAAAAAGTAGCGACCGCAGACAGAGACCGTCACGACCAGCATCAATACTATTATTGCCACCGCCGACACATAAGCCATCCACCGACTTAGAGTGTCAATTATCTTCACTATTTGACCTCCTGAGTGGCTTTACTTAATTATAATGCCCACAAGCAAGCTGGGGATGGAGCACAGAATAATCCCCTACTCGCTGTGCACCTAAAACTCACCCCAGCTTGCTGTTGGGAGAGGCAACTATATTTTTATTCAGTTCACTTTTGTGCCGCCAGCTCCAGACACCGGTCATATACCTTCTGCCCCGGTAGTCCCGCCGCGTTGGCTTCCTTTATCCACGCATCGTTGATTGTCGTCTTAGTCGCGTCACGCCACACCGCTACCTCTTGAGGAGTAAGATAGGTCATAGTGTGGTTATTCTTCGTGCAGAAACCCATTGAGTTCGTTATATCCGCAGCATCTAACTCGCTAAACTTGTCGACCCATACTTTACCTGAGTCTAAGATTAAGGTTTGGAGGTCCTTGGGAAGGCTGTTCAACTTTGCGGTGTTCATGAGCAGGTACATCGGGGTATTGTTAATGCCGGCACCACCACTGCCAAAAATAGTGTGACTCTTTAGAAATTCCAGCGCCCCGAAGACGCCGAGAACTGGAAAGTGATTGAAAACTCCGTCAACTAGCTTCGTCTGCAAAGACGGAGCCATATCCGCTATGTCTAATTCTACTGCCGTGCCACCCACTGCATTGAGTATTTTAGCGTTCGTCGCCTCCGCGCACATAATCTTCACACCCTTTATGTCGGCAGGGGTCTTTACCACTTTATTGACAGCGGAGAAGTGGAGGTGTGTAAACGGCATCATCATCAGCCCGATTATGGTTACCCCCTCCCACTCCTTCTTCATCGCGGGAAACTCGTCCATGAGAGTATAAAATTTTGCCTCTTCATGCTGCTTAGCCCAGCCCATAAAGGGCAACGTTATGACGGTGCTCAGGAGGAAACCTTGCTCACGGTCTACAACGTAGTAACTAATGTCGCAAGCACCGGACTTCAGAGCTCTATACTCTTCCACACCCGTAAATAGCGCCCCGCCATGGATAACCTTTAAATTGAGCCTGCCGCCGGAATTGTCATTAACATATTTTGCCCAGTAGTCTATAGCTAGAACCGGAGGTCCCCCTGGGTTATGGTCGTTAACAATAAGGTCGATTACCCCAGCCGTTGGCTTTGCTGCGCAGGCAGAAAACACGGGCACTGCAACCAGCGCCAGAATCACCAAACCAAAAATTAGTTTCTTTGTCATTTATTAACCTCCCAATTATTTGGCGACTTGAAGATAACTCTCTTTATTTTATTGCTCCGCTTCACCTCCTTATCTTTTTTCTAGCCTGTAAAAGTGCTGACATCCCTCCAAGGTTTTCTCAACGGCACCTCTGTCGGAGGCATTTTACTTGCATTTTCAGAACTTGTCAATACTTCCTGAGCTCTTTCTCAGATTATTAAGGAATTATTAAGGAACGCCGGCTTCTTCAACCACGCCTCTAGCAGGCTACCACAGTAACAATCTCTTGACACAGGTTGAGGTCGTGATGTATCATTACTGCTACTTTCGATTTGTCGGAAAAGGATGGTGTGCCCTTCAGCGATGGCAGGTATAGGAATCAGCGCTTATGGTGTTTATATACCCCGATATCGGTTAAGCCGCAAGACCATCTCCCAAGCCATGGGCTGGCTAAGCCCTGGAGCCCCACCGGGTGAGAAGGCAATAGCTAATTACGATGAGGATAGTCTTACTATGGCGGTGGCTGCCGGTGTAGATTGCCTCAAGGGGGCTGAGCGGGCAGGGGTTGACGGACTCTATTTAGCCTCAACTACCTCCCCCTACCGGGAGAGAGAAAGCGCAGCTATAATTGCTACTGCTCTTGACCTCAGCCCCAACCTACGCACTGCTGACTTTGCCGATTCCCTTAAAGCCGGGACGGGTGCTATTGTTTCCGCCTGCGACTCGGTTAAAGTGGGAGGGGCAAGAAGTATTCTTGTCTGCGGCTCTGATAATCGCCTGGGCAAGCCAGGTAGTTCCCAGGAGATAGTCTTTGGGGATGGGGCGGCTGCCCTTCTTTTGGGGAGCGGTGGAGTGATTGCCAGCCTGGAGGGCTGGTATTCCACCTCCTACGATTTTCCCGATTACCGCCGCTCGGAGGATGATAAGTTCGTGCGAAGTGCCGAGGAGAGATTCATTCGGGAGGAAGGATATGCCAGGTTCATTCCTGAGGCGA
>Ga0315280_10009704_pt1 | contig 12251 bp, 9 predicted proteins | sample YL17G06_40_MG_FD_203697 | JGI IMG/M metagenome (GOLD analysis project Ga0315280, IMG submission 203697) | Sediment microbial communities from Yellowstone Lake, YNP, Wyoming, USA - YL17G06_40 | ecosystem: Environmental > Aquatic > Freshwater > Lake > Sediment | place: USA: Wyoming | collected... | reverse complement strand
CAGCCAGGCCCAATTCCAGCTAGACAGCAATGCATCAGCAATCTTGCTTCTTGTTTATCCGGAGTTATGCGGTCGCGAATGCAGTAAAGCCGTGCCAAGTCAGTCACTGACAGGAAGTCCTTTGTTGAGGCAAATTCTCTAGATTTCAACAATAGGTGTTCCTGCAACCGCTTTATTTCACGCTCTTCTTCCCCGAGCTGTTGATAAACGAGTCGTGCTAAGTAAGGGTGAATCATCTCGTACTGGTCGCCGACTAGGGGACGTACTAATCGCTTGTTTTCTAATTCTTTAAGAATGTCACGCAAGACTGATGCATCCATTTTGGTTTCGTGCTGAAGTTCTTGGGAAGATTTTTGCCTTACAAAGCCACCTTCTCCTACTAGTGCTTTGAGTGTATTCTCGGCAAGTTCACGTTTTTCACCAAATCCGCTCAACTGGTTCAGTAAGAATGTTCCGATGATTTTTGCCGCCTCGCCCAATTCCTTGTAAAGCTCCAAGGTCACCAACCTGTCTCGCAGTCTGGCTGAATCAGTAAGCGTTGAGGCCACAATCTGCAGGAAGGGCGGGTAGAAATGTCCTTGAGCATTTACGTCATCTAATATGACGTCCATTACTGAGCCACGTGGATCAACTCCAATATTCACTGAAGTGAACAAAGTTTCAAGTGTCTCTCTGGCCCCTTCTCTTGATAGCGGAAGCAGGGAGTATGTTGGCAAGTGCCACACATATTCGGAGATTGATTTGAGAAAACACATCACTTCGTCATGAGCCTCTGTTTGATATGATATAAGAAGATGCAGATTTGGGAATCTCCGTGCCATAACTTGGAGGATTCCAAGTTTGAAGTCTCTTAAGGTTTCAACCGGAACTCTGACGACTTCTTCAAACTGGTCTAGAACTATGAGTGTTCTGGTACTCTGATGTCGTTCAGCAACTTGCTCTATTGCCTTGACAAATCCTTTTGGCGGAGGTTCATCGCTCGATAGCAGCTCACGCCATAAATCCGTTGCGATTTGACTTATAGGTTCCTTGGAGGATAGGCGACAGCGCACCACCTGCCATTCTGTCCTCTTCAATTTCGGGAACACGCCAGCACAGATCAGCGATGTTTTTCCAACACCAGACTTCCCGGATAAGAGACTGACTTGTCTTTCATTCAGAACATTTGCCCAAAGCTGTTCAATCTCCTCCCGTCTTCCTTTAAACAGACTCTCGTCATACTCAGTATAGAAATCCAAGCCGGGCAATTCACGCACCTTGGTGATTGGTTTTTCCTTTCCTAGGCTGTCATCTATAGTCTTCAGCTTTATTTCTGAAGGATAGCCAGCCAGTTTAAGTTGATCTGAAATAGGCCCTATTTCATGGTCTCTAATGTGATTCAAGCTTTCCCACGAACATTCCCAATCCGCTAAACTTTTTGGAACAGCTTCTAGTCTGATGCAATTATCATCTCCTTTGTCAAAGAACCAGGCAGATACCTGACGTCGAAACCGTGTCTTAGGAAGACCCTCCTTCGCACTTTTTAGGACTCTTTCGTATTCACAGTCTAGAGTGTCCGCAAGGCAGAAAAGGGCTGCGAGATCCCGAAGGTGAACCTCGTCACGACCGAGATGGCGAATCTCATCAACTTCATATATTCGATCTCGATTTGTGTGAACCCAAATTATCTTGGCGATCAACCCAGCCTGCATTTCAGTAAGTCCATAGAATTGCCAGTTCTTCACTATGTCCTCCGCGCCGGTCGTTCCATGGTCGCCTGTATCAGGATCTATCTTCCCATTATCATGGAGATAGGAGGAAGCCGCGAGAATAAAAAGTTCGGTCGGATTTACTTTGCTGCCTTTCCACTCATCGGGAATTAGTCTCGACAAGTTTTGTTCAACAGTTTTGACGTGAAGAGACCCTGCCCCATGACCACTATCTGACGTTTGAGCCCCCAATATCGATTTTTCTGCAATGTCCCAGACAGTTCGCAGACGAGCAGCTAGTGCATCTTCTTTTGTCCGCATTAGTGCATCATAGATTGACTCTTTGCCTTCTTTTCGTTCCATTGCCACCAACCATAGACACCTCTATCCGAAAGCGCGCGCGCCCCCGATGCCGTTACAAGGTTAGGATACCTGAAGATAAAGCTAGTGTTTTGCGCCGGAAAAAGTTGGATAGCGCGCGCGGGGATGAAATTCAGAATATGGTACTGAGTCAAGAAGAAGCGCGCGCTTGCGAGGAGCTTCCCAGTGTTCGTCGACTCGTCCACATCAAGGATCTCCTTGCTCACTTGGACGTTGAAGCTCCCCATCCCATGCCCGAAGGTGTCCAAAACCCCTCTCCCCGGGGGTTCCGAAGAAAAAGGAATCCTCAACCGCACCCCCCCGGGCTGAAGCCTCCAAAACTGCGGCAGAAGGGGTGGCTGAGGTATCGGACAGAGATCTGGCTTTGGCTATGGTGAGGCAGGCTGAAGAGAAGAGAGACGAGAAGATTGTTGAGTACGGGAGCCAAGCATACGGACCCACGGAGATCGCCGTGAGGACAGACACGCCAGTCACTACCGTGCGGAGGGTTCTGGCAAAACACGGGATGGGTGACTTTGACCTGATGTGAGTTCCCTTTCCCTATTAGAGACCCTCATCGGGACCCTCTACGCCACCTTCATCACGCCCCAATGCAAGAAGCTCCTCAAGGAGTACCTTCGGGTCAGGGAGGAGGGAGTGCGCAGGCAGCCAGAGGAGCTGACACCCGAATCCCCTCTGATAGCAATCAACCGGAAGCCAGTCAAGCCTAGGTCGATCAGTGAGCTCTGGGTGGCGATGGTGGACAGGGCTGGCAACATGAGAGGTGTGCGCCATCGCTAGACCTATGCGGGGTTTCGAAGCACCTATGGCGTGATTTCAAGCCCAGTTTCGGCTCGCGCTATGACGGCAGCAATCCTCGGCCCCTCTGATCAATTAGAGGTGTTTTTGCTTTCTTCTCGGGGCGGGCCCAACGCACTAGCTAGTTTCTCCATTGGGAAGTCGTTCGGAAAGTTGTCTGTAATCCTACCCTCGACCATCTCTACCCTATGCTGCAAATTTTGGAATCTTTTATCCACGATGCTCTTTGCGGAAGGGTCAACCAGAATTAACTTCAGGGCCTTATTGGACGTCATGCTGGAATCGAATATGTCATTGATAGCCCTGTCCCTGAAAGTGAACCCTATGACCGCGCATTTGTCCGCGGACATCAGGTAATGCTCCAAGAACTCATGCGCACTCTTGAAAGGTTCATCGTAAGGATATTCATCGATTCCCATGTGAATCAAAAGATTTTTCTTGTGCCGTGCGTCGGTCATGTGGCGGTCTTCCGTAGCAACCGATTCAATCCTCCCGTCAACACACAGTCTATATGTCAATGAGCCATGCAGCTTGAACAACTTGATTGTCGGTCGGTCTGGCACTTTCCTCCAGACGGTGGAGTCGAAATACCTGTGACCGTTGGTTCTAACGAACCCATCTATCAATTCATACAGACCCGTCCGTTCGGTCGCTGTTTCGATTGCGCTGTCGTAATTTGTGGTGAATATTGGCAACTCATGTGATTGAGAGCAGTGGAAGAGTTGCTCAGTAATGACCTCGTAGACTGACCTGGCTTTGGTTGCTCTCTCGGGTTTCAGACTGTATGCCAGGAAGAGCAGATTCTCTATCTCTTCCCGGAGGCCTTCGACTTCGCTTAGGAAGGATTTGAGTGCGTCCTCTGAGCCGCGGCCAACGACAACTACATCACGCACGCTTGCCCTTTCCCTCGGCTCAGTAATCTCTGACTGTCGGTTCCGTGGCGCAGTGTTATCGAGGAACTCTTTGAGGAGGTTCTCTACGACCATCTGTAACCCGCGGCTTCTCTTAATGCTGAGAAGGGATTCCAATATCCAAAGGATCTGTTCGGCATCATATACGTCGGGAGCATCTGTAATACGTCTTAGCAGACTGGATTGCCCCAAATTTTGCCTTATCAGGTATGCAAACTCCGCTGTCGTGGGGAGATCAAACGGTTGTGAAGCCCCAGCGCCTACAAACAACACAATCTGAGGGCGAGGATCCATCCTTGTGAAGATGTTTGCAGAGTAATATATTGGTTTCGGGCTACATGGACACATCCGGATAATGTGATGCGGGGCTCATTCGTCTTTCTCTTGTTCTTTGGACCTGTTAAGTTCCGTCTTCAAGTGCAGTAGCATCAGCATGAACATGGTCTCGCTCGGTAGAGGCCTCGGCACTATCGATCCAGCGTCCGGTCTCTGAAGTGCGGCATCCAAGAGCTCCCTGAGGGCCTTTCTTTGGCCTTTCGGCAAGAGCGTCTTCATTCTCATCCACTCCCGATACTCCTCGTTCATGAGCTGCCTGACTGTTGGGACGGTCCTGCCCATGTTGATCGACTTGGCCCCCTCAGGTGATAAGCTGACCTCTAACAAAGGCAGCGGAGGGAGGGCTCGCAGGAATTGGAATGACCCTATCCGCACGATGGTCACGGAAGTAAGCGTGCGCGAAAGCCTAAGTATTCAGTGCCAAATCCAGTGTCACATGAGCGACATATGGAACGTCATGGCCTCTCTCGAGAGAGTCGGCCATCGAAGGATAGTCATCTACTGGATCGATGATGGTGAAGAGACATTCAGGGCAAGATTGAATCTCTCTGATGTTTCAGCATTGTGCAGGGAAGCTTGCGAGAGACTCTTGGAGGATCTGCGAAAGAAGGCCGGGAAGGAAATAGACAAAGACGCTGAGCATGTGGAAGGCGAAATCAAGCTCCTCAAGTCGATAGAGGACCAGGGGCGATACTTCTCAAGAGAAATGTGGAAGAAGCACGAGTAGTGGTCGCGCGGGTGGTGTTCTCGTAGACCCATGACCTCCCAGCGTCCCCTAGTATCGGTTGTCCTAGGGGAGTCTATGACCCAAGAATGAGCGCAAGACTAACACGGAAGGAAGCTGCAAGCCTCTTGCTTACATCGGTCATAGAGAACAGGAAAGCTGAATGGTGGAAGGAAGAGGCTTGCAGGGGGCGGTACAGCCTTGAAGAGACCGAGCGTGCCCTAGGTTCCCTCTTCGAGGTTTTTGATGATGATTGGGTCAGACGCACCCTTGACGTGTGGGCAGAGAAAGGTGGCCCAAGTCATACCATGATCCAGATGTCGGTCCCCCAGGGTTCATTGCCTCTGGTCTTCTTGGTGGAGCTGGGAAAAGACATCGAAGAGCTTCGAGGTCTTGACAGATATGGCGTGTTGGTTGAAGAACTCAGAAACCCATCGAAGTTCAAAGCAGCTTGCCTCGAATCCGAAATAGCGGCTCACTGTTCAAGAAACAAATACCCGATAGAACTGTACCCCAAGGTTGGAGGCAAGGTCCCAGACTTAGGAATCTCCGTAGACTCCAGGGTAGTGTTTGTAGAGGTCGCGGAAATGGATTTGGGGGAACTGCAGACTAGATACAGTGAAGCGTTCGACCTTCTTGGCTCACTTGTGCTCCCAGGTATGCCCAAGGGAACCGCAGTCGAAGTCACCACGAATGTGTTGCCCAGCAGTTCCGAGTGTACACCTCTAGCACAGGCCATACATGAATGCCTGCGCTCACGACTTGAGAAGAGATCCGTATCGGTAAGGGTTGGGCGTGTGGATGCCCTCATCTTGTTCAAGGAGGAAGCGTACCCGTCCTTTTCCTTGATCCCTCCAATGACGTTGACTACAGTCCAACTCAAGAGACTCTGCAGGAGCATAGAACACGAAGCCAGACAGATTCCTCCTCCCAGTCCGGGGTTTGTAATCCTTGATGCGTGCGTCCTATATGGCTTTCCTGACGAACTAGTAAGAGATGTTGCCATCAAGACATTCGAGAAGTACCGCCTGCCCAACATAGCCATGGCTGCAATCGTTAGATCATACAGATACCATAGGCCAGAGGCCGAAACAGAGGTCATCGGCGTACCCAACCCCTATTGCATGGACTATGAACTCCTGACGAAACTGGACAAGATCTTGGCTTTCAGTAGGTTCCGCGGACTGGAAAAGAAGAAAAGAGGAGAGGGACAACCCCTCTCCTGAATCCTAGCAATCCCCGGTCTTTGCGTCCTCGACCAGCTTCTCCTGCAGGTCGGCCTCCTGCTTGGAGTGCGACCAGCCAGATGCTATGAGTTTATCAAGCTTAACGCAGGGTTTGAATCATGCTTACCGAATCTTCCATAAGGCGACTGGTCTTGGCGAAGGCGGTGTTTGTGCACGGGAAGAAGCATGCGGTTCAGAAGGACAGGGTCAGCAGAATGTTGGCCATTCATCACTTTGATAGCAGCATCGAGGTAATCCTGAGAATACTAGCAGACGCTTCGGGGAGAAAATACGATCAATACCACTTCAACAAGATTCATAGAGCAGCTGAGCAAGCGTTCCAAGACAAGACGCAACCAAAAGTCGCCTTGCCTCAATCGACGGAGATCGCAGAGCTACACAAGATAAGGAACCAAATTCAGCACGCGGCAACAGTTCCAGACACGGAGACAGTTAAGCGATTTGAAGATGCTACAGAAGTGTTTCTCAAAGAAGTGCTGGACAAATTCTTTGGTGTCTCGTTGGCGAGTCTGTCTCTTGCCAGTCTGCTGAGTGATCAGAAATTGCACGACTTGCTGGATAAGGCGCAACAGCATTTCGAGAGACAAGAGTTCAAGGACTGTATCAGGGCATGCGACGAAGCCCTAATCAGGGCCACCTTCGAAACAGGCGACATTGTAAGCAAGGCAGGCCTCTTAACAGGTTACTGGGGAGCCGGGATTCTATCTCGGATGTTCAGCGATGATTATGCCAAGAAGTACAAGGGTGCATCGAGACGATTGGCAGAAGACACCGGAAAAGCACTGCTTGAATTGGGGAAAGCGTCGACGACTATGCAGTTCCTTGATGCATACCGAGTGGATTTCTTGAGACATCGTCAAGCCGTCAGCAACCTTGACAAGTTGGCGGAGGGAGAGCTGATGGAGAATGCGGAGTCGTCCCTTGAATTTGTGACTGGTTTGCTGCTCAAGTGGCAAGAAGAGGGCATTCTCTAGTCTCGCACGCCGAGCTGAGATCCCAAGAGTTGCTTCAGGTCTTACTGGCTGTTCCACGCGGACAGTAACACTTCTTCGCTTGTTTGAGTGACTTCTTCTGTCTTGGAGATGGCGCTGTGATTGATGCAGGCCAACAACGACGCAAGATATATAGACGGCTCGGTCCAAATTGCGGACCCTCCTAATGCTGAATAGGCTAGTTTTTCTGTTTCTTGTTGGATCCGTTTTGGCTACTGAAATCCCGGCTGTCATTCGAACCAGCGGCAGCCCTTACCTATTGAGGGCGTCGTACACTTGGTACTTCGACATATCCGATATCGACGGAGCTGTACAAGCAGCATGTGTTGTAAGCATAAACCAGACCGGAACGGCCCAATGTAGTTTCCTCTTGCCAGTGACAGCCATGAACGTGACATGCACCCCTCCCGCAAGGCTTGTAGCCTTTCGCCCGTTACTCCTCAATCTAAGTAATGGCCCCCTTACCTACAGCTACGTGTTCCATCAATATGAGACAGAGGGCGACTTCAAGTCCGGAGATTCCTTCACGCTCAACTACAGTTGGCCTGATGGTGCCTTCCTGCTAAACGGGACTATGTTCTTCTCTCTCGGAGAGAGATTCCTGATGCTCAACTCACCTGGAACCGTAAACATCTTGGTTCCCAGCGATACTCTCGCAGAAAGACCGTCGAAGTATACGGCTAAGTCCGTACTGAACAGAACTTGGCTGACTAGGGACATTGGATTCGACACCTTCACAGATCCTTTAGTCATTCATACGAGGGGCAATGCCTCCTCTCAAGTAGAGGAATTCGATCTGTCACATGTAGCCTTGGTAGCTCATTGGTCGGCGTTCAGGTCGGACCGGTGCCTAGCCAACCTGAAGAAGCTTGGTGCGCTTCTTGAGAGGGCCATCGACAACATCTCCAACATGACGGGGTATCTCCCCGGATCAAGAGTCAAGATAGTATTTGTACCATATGACCATCCCCAACTCGGTTCATACTACGACGGAAGAGCGTACTTGGACGGGGGAGCGGTATTCCTCAGATATGGCTACCTATATAGGGAATTTGAGGATGACTCCGTCGAGTGTCTCACTCTCGTCCATGAGGTCGTACACTCGCTTACCCCCTCCAAGCACGTTTTCTACGCATACTATCCGAGCCTCTGGTTGGAGGGCATCGCTACAATAATCTCCTGGAAAACGATGAGCGACATGGGTTATGAACGCGTAATATTAGCCGACAGAAGGTCGAAGTTCGGGTCGATAGACCCCAGTCTGTTGGACCACGTCTGGTTACCTGATTGGACGATTGTCGAAAACAAGAGCATCGTAAGCAACAACTATGGAGTGGCCTCTTTCATATTCGACAGCATAGTGCACAAGTCAGGGTATGGTTTCATCCGGGCATTCCACAGCCGTGTGCTTCAGGAGGGAATAATGTTCTTCCCCTTTGACAAGGACTTCTTCCTACGAAGGCTAGAAGAGGCCACAGGGATCAACACCACCATATTCCGTGATTTCGGAGATGAAATATCCAAGATGAACATCGGTCGAAAACAACTGGATGAGTGCACGAGAAGGCTCTCCAGTCTCAGAAGCCAGTGGTATAACATGTTTCTCCCTATTGATCAAATCCTCTCCGATATGAAAGCCGCAGAGCTGGCAATGGACAAAACAGACTACGAGTCATCGGTCTCGCTTTCACTTAGAGTGCTAGAACAGCTGAAGGTTCTAGAGGGCTTCTGGAGCCAGCTGGAAAGCATGGGGAGATTCTTGGCCATGCTACTAGTCTTGGCCGTTGTCTTCTTCATAGTAGTGAAGAAGAAGAGAGTTTGGGAAGAACAACAGTCAGCAACCTACTAAGGGAATCAAGAGCCAAGGTAAGGGGCTCGAACCCATAAGGCCAACTTCGTCAGGCAGAGCATACACGGAGACTCTGGCCTTCGGGGAGAAGGAGGCACTCGGAAGCCCGCGGAGGTATCTTGATGGGCATAGACGACGCACACTCGATGATAGATCTGGGGTTGACGAGGGCCAAGCTGGAGGGAATAGTGTAAGCGCTATGAGTGTCCGACTCAGCTCTCGGATTGTCCGGTCAGCAGCAGGAAGTCCCTTTTGCTTAACACTCGGGTAGTCACAACGAACCAACCCCAGGGTTTTCGTGCATCAGCATGTGAAAAGGCATCAAGTCTCTCCCTCAGCGACGCGTCGATGGCAACTGGTCTGTCCAGGTATAGTTTCGCGTCCCTGACCTTGAACGTCCACGGGTATTTCTCGGAAAGACGCACCTTCGGGTGCGGCTTGCGCTCGGGGCTTGAGGCCACTTGGCAGTGCGCAACAACGCCTGCTCCACAGGAGTAGAAGCACATCCAGTCCCCTGGTTTTATGGTGGTCCTGCCGGGCGTTCGCTCGCCGAACGCGTAGATGCCTATTTCTCCGACTAGGGTCCTTATCACTTCCTCTGCAGTCATGTCTTTGTCGCCCCTGACAGGAGTCATCCAGTAGTGCGCTTCCTCGATTTCCTCCTCCGCAACCTTTACCTCTGGCCTCAGTTGCTCTTTCGTTGGCTCCTCCGTCACCAAGCGGGCGATCAGGTCGACGACCGGATCGATTGCCGGTCCGGACGGCTTGATGACAGCAAGCACATCCTCGTGGTCAACATCATATTCGACCATCAGCTCCGCGAGGGAAACGAGGGACCCCACGTTCATGGTCCTCAGTTTGTCGGCATTCTTCTCAGCGATTATGGCCTTTTCCAGCTGAGAAACTCCGGGTTCGGCTCTTCCTATCACGTAGAGGCCCAAGGCACGATCCCAGTCAGGGATCCTCCTCTCCGATATGAGTTCGTCGACATAATTCAGGAGAGTCGAGGTCTTGACAGCGTACACGTCACTCTTCTTGGCCTCGACGACCACGTTGAACCCCGTTGGTGATTTCCACAGCCCATCGAAACCTATTTCGCCGGAGACGCCCCGGTATCTCCCGAACTCCACCTCGAACCCCATTATTGTTCCAAGGTGGTTCACTAGGTCTTGGAAGGCACAGCTGTACTGATCTCCCTGACCCCTCAGGCACCCCTCAATGTAGTCTCGGAGGGTCCCCAAGTCCTTCACATCGCTCTTGAGGAACCCGCGAAATCTCTCCCTAGGCGTATCGGTCCCTGGTGTGTCATCAAGCTTTCCCACGAGGTCAAGGAGTCTGCTGAGGCTAATACTCATGTCAGTCCTTCGGGATGTGCGCGTTCGTTTAGATATTTAACACTACACTGCGAGGTGTTCGCTCCTAGATTACGAATGCACGGGCTCGCTATGTCTTTGCCGCTCATACAATCTTTGGTGATGAACGAAACCGTCTACCCCAATCAGCCATCGGCGGCTACGCTTGAGTCCTCAAACGCCTGAGTTCTTGGAGCTCCTTTAGACCTTCCTCGACCTGATTGCTCTGCTCTTGATTGAGGCCGAGTACATCGTATATGGCCCCATCCAGTTTCTTCCCGGCCTCTGGTTCCTCTCCCTCGGAAGCATTGGCCAACTCTGCAAACGCTGCCTCAATCTTGGCTACTTCGGACGGCGATAGGCAGGACGAATCGAGGACTGGCATCCTTTTGACTTCGTATACCTTAAGATCCAATACCCCTCCCCCGTACGACCTTCCGTAGAGCTCTACCATCATTGCTCCAACCGAAGAGTTCAGGAAGCCAAGTATGACGGCCTCATTTTGTCCTTCATTTGGAATCACGTAATAGAAGAGATCAGACGCCTGAGCTCTGGCCTTGTTCCAGACCACATGAGCACGCTTGTCGGTAAGCTTGGGGATTAGGATCGATGGCACTCTTAGCTTTGGTACACAGTACCAAAATGGGCTGTGACTTCTTACGCTCTCCAGTTCAGGAATGTATCGTGACTCACGTTTAGAACCTCTTAGAACATCAACTCTCTGTTTCTCGCCCCATTCTATGTATCTCAGAGCGTTGGTTCCTCTCAAAGAGGGCTTGTTCTGATGGACACTGAGGACATAGTGAGTGATATCGTGTTTCCTAACCACCAGGCTTTTCACGTGCTTTGGGGAGTAAAGGATGGGTTTCAAGAACTCGTCTTCTATCCCCCGGTTCTTGGCCTCATCGTCTGTGAGAACAAAAAACGGATTGTAGCCGGTCTTTAGTCCGAAATAGACATCGGCGATCTTCTCGAAAGCCTTGATCTTGTTGTTTCTCAACACCCGCCTGTAGACAGGCGGTGCTCTTAGGTGAATATTCCACTTCCCCTCTGTGAGATCTCCTTGTCTAACGACATTGATTCTGATCGATTCGTCTTCATAGTTCTCCCTAACATCATGGATCAACTCCAGTTGCGCACTTGAGTCCATCTTCTTCTTGAGACGAACGAACCTAACCAGGTTTCCTTCTCGCGCTTGCTCGTTGGCTTCTTTCTGAAGTACCGTGACTGCGGTGTTTACGTCGGCGTCAGGGAACACTGCTCTGTCGAATTCTATGACGTAGAGTATTCGTACGTTGTTCAATAGGAATCTCTGGAAGGGGACCCCATAACCTACTTCGAGCCATTTGTTGGAAGATATGAACCCGAGTCTCCCGCTGTCCTTTAGAAACTTGATAGCATGAATGTAGAAGTAGATGTAGATGTCGCTTTGCTTGTCAAGTACGATCTCCGTCTTTGACTCCTTGCGTGGCTTCCCTATCGACAGCCTGCTTGGGTACTCGCTTTCGATGAGGGAACGGATTTTGACCTTCTCTTTCTCGTCCAGCAGCTCCTGACGAATGTAGGGAGGGTTGGCGACAATAACGTCGAAAGCAGAAGGCATGGTAACAACTGTCGGCTCCCCCTCGGTGGTCATGCCCTTGAACCCAAAGAGCTTGCGTGCCCCTGGCTTGACATCAAAGAAGTCGCTAACTATGGCGTTGATCTTCTTTATTCGTGCCTTGGGATTTTGGACCGCCAAGTTGATCACAGTTAGGTGAGCTGGGAACTGGTTTATGTCGATCCCATACAATTGCTCAAGGATCTGCCGGTGATAGGTTTCGCCCATTGGCCCCGCAACTATCTTGGGGATGTTGTTCAATTCGCGCACCCTGTGATAAGCCCTGACCAAGAAGCTTCCTGAACCACAGCCTGGGTCGAGTACAACATCATCAGGTTTAGTGATGGTCAAATTCACTATCAGGTCTACGATA
>Ga0315280_10009703_pt1 | contig 12251 bp, 13 predicted proteins | sample YL17G06_40_MG_FD_203697 | JGI IMG/M metagenome (GOLD analysis project Ga0315280, IMG submission 203697) | Sediment microbial communities from Yellowstone Lake, YNP, Wyoming, USA - YL17G06_40 | ecosystem: Environmental > Aquatic > Freshwater > Lake > Sediment | place: USA: Wyoming | collected... | reverse complement strand
TGAAGGGTTTGCTAAGTGCTTGACTGCGGCTGCGAAGGCTGTGTTTCAAAGTGGTTTTAGTCCAAGCTTAATTTATATTGCCAGCGACGAAATCAATGTGCTTTTCTTGTATAATGCGCCTTTTAGGGGGAGAGTGGAAAAAATAAATTCGGTTCTTGCCAGCGTGGCTTCAAGCGCCTTTTCATTGAGCGTTCTAAAGCTTTTTAAGAAGGATTTAGTGGTGGCCTTTGATTCGCGAATAGTTGCTTCCTCCCGTGAAAGGATTTTAGAATACCTTTGTTGGAGACAAAGTGAAGCTTGGCGAAACCACAACAACGCATATGCGTATTGGCTTCTGCGAAAGATGGGACAAAAGCCCTCTGAGGCTGCGGAGAGATTAAAGAGCTTGAAAACAAGGGACCTCTATGAACTTCTTTTTAAGCATGGTGTAAACTTGGCTCAAACACCCGCTTGGCAGCGGAGAGGCATATTTATTTACAGAGAACCATACCAGAAGCAAATAGGAGAATTAATGGTGACCCGCAAACGAATCATAGAAAACTGGAACCTGCCCCTTTTCTCTTCCACGGAAGGGCAAGCCTTAATTCAAAGGGTTCTTGAGCGGGCTAAGCCCGACACCGGAGGCTGAGAAATTGGAGAACATCGAAAAGAGGATTGACGAGCTAAATCGTGAGTGTTCAGCGCTTAAAGAGAAACTCGATAAACTGAATTCTGAAGCTATGAAGTGGGCTGAAAAAAGGAATGCTATCCATGAGCGAATCAAAAAGCTAAGAATAGAAGACGGAGAACTTAAGGGAAAACGCGACGCAATAAATGAGAAGGTTCGAGAACTCAAAGGCTTGCGGGACACGGCGAGAAATGTGCGTAAAGAGAAGCGCGTCAAGATTTTAAGGTTAAGGGAAGAGCTTAGGGCTCTGGCCAAGAATAAGCCGCCTAGAAGCATGCATGAAATTCAGGAGAAAATTGAAAGCCTTGAGTGGAAGATTCAAACCACACCCCTCGCATTTAAAGAGGAGAAGGCATTAATTGATCAGGTGAGACCCCTAGAAGCTCAACTTCTCGTTTATAAGCAGATGCAAAAGCTTAGGGATGCAATTTTTAAATCGCAGCAAGAAAGCGAGACACTTGAAGCCGAGGCTAAGCTTTACCATGAAAAACTTTCGGAACTAGCCGAACAAAGCCAGGCATTCCACGAAATGAGAATTAAAGCACTTAACCAGATTCGCCCCATCAAACTTGACGCGGACGTTGCACACCAAAAATACGTATGGACAAAGGAGCAAGCCCAAGACCTACGCCAAAAATACGTTGAGCTCTCGCATCAAATCGAATCCCTCGAACAAAAACTTCGCCAAGCAGAAGAAGAGAAAAGGGCTGAACGCCAAACCGAACTCCTTAAAGAGTTGGAAGATAGGGCGAAGGAGAAATTGAAGCGCGGCGAAAAGCTGACATTAGAGGAGTTCAAGATTCTCACTGAGAAGGGAATCCTTTAGCAGGCTGACTGTCATTTAGTCTCACGGAAACTTAAAGAGTATGAACTAAAAAAGTTATAGCCACATAGACGCTTAACGGGTTAATAGGCGAAGGCTAATGTCGGAATCCGCAGAGAAAAAGGCGGAGCGGGTCCTCATTCTTTGTGTTGACAGAGACGACGACCTAGGCATAAAAGCACGGGTCAAGACCCCGATTATTGGAAGAGATGAAAACCTGAGTGCCGCTGTAAGCCTCGCTCTGCAGGATCCTGAAGAGCCGGACGCTAACGCCATGTTTGAGGCAGTTAGAATTTATGACCGCTTTAGGGAGAAGGCTGAAGCCAACGAGGAACACCAGATTGCAACCATTTCAGGTTCAGAACTAGTGGGCGTTGAAGCGGACAGAAAATTAATATCCGAGCTCACTTCAGTTTTAGAGGCCTTTCCAGCGAGTGGCGTTATCCTCGTAACAGACGGCTTTGCAGATGAGGCGGTTTTGCCGCTAATTGGGTCAAGGGTGCCCGTGAATTCGGTGCGGAGAATAGTGATAAAGCATAGCGAATCCATCGAGGAAACTGCGGCAGTGTTCTTCCGATATTTGAAAGTGCTTGTAGAGAATCCTCGCTATTCAAGATACTTCCTTGGCTTACCTGGAATTCTAATAATTCTTTTGGCTACGTTATACTTTATACCCAATGGACTGCTTTACGCTGGATTGGCATTTCTTTTTATCATAGGCGCGCTTCTCTTTGTCAAAGGATTTGGAATCGACGAAAAAATTATGGATTTATCTAGGCGGGTTAGAAACTATTCCCCGCCCCCTCTCCAGAAACAGATAGTAGGTTTTTCCTTCGCTGTCGGAACGTTATCAATTGGAATTGGCTGTTATCAAGCTGGAGTGAACGTTGCATACAATGTATCCATAACTCCAGCAAACCTTGCTGAATGGCTTGCGCTGCTTCCCCCCATCATAGGTTGGTTTATCTCTGGGTCAGTAACCCTCATCGTCATCGGGGTCTGCGTCATACTTTCAGGCGGGGCAATCCGCTGGTTTTTGGAGCGAGATACGAGGCTTTGGCGTTCCCTTGTAGTTATTGTGGTGACTGCTTGGTCGCGGCAAATCCTTTATGAGGTGTCGCAAATTCTCGTTTATCCTGAGCCTGAGCTGCATTATCCCGGAAGGCTTGTGACGGCCATCGTAGTCGGTGTATTTTTGGCCATGGTCTCTGCTTTAACCGCTTTTCTTTTGCATAGGAAGTATGCCGACTTTTTTGTGGAGAAGGAAGAGACAGTTGAGGAGCCTAAGGAAGATTGAAATAGCGATTATCGGCGGAACCGGTTTAGAGGCTATGTTAAGGGATGCTGAGCGCATTCGAGTGGGAACTCCCTACGGTTTTCCTCCTTCAATATTCGTAGGTGAAGTGAATGGAAAACTTGTTGCCTTTCTGCCCCGGCATGGAGTTAAACATTCCCTTCCTCCCCACAAGGTGAACTATAGAGCAAATATTTACTCTCTACATGAGTTAGGCGTTAAGCGGATTATTGCGACCAATGCTGTTGGTGCAATAAATCCTGATCTTAAGCCTGGTGACCTAGTGGTTCCACATGATTTAATCGATTTTACCAAGCTTCGTTACTCAACTTTCTATGATGAAGCCCCGGTTACTCACATCGACTTTTCCCAGCCTTATTGCCCCGAGATACGTGCTATCCTAATTGAAAAAATGAAAAAACATGTTTCGCATGCAAGGGACCGAGCGGTCTTCATTTGTACGGAAGGCCCTCGCTATGAAACGCCTGCGGAAATCGACATGTTTAGGCGGTTGGGCTGCGACATAGTGGGCATGACGGCTTTGCCTGAGGCTGCGCTTGCACGGGAGCTTGAAATATGCTACGCAAATTTATGTTTTGTTTCGAACATGGCGGCTGGAATGCAGAAGCGATTAACCGCTGAGGAAGTGGTTAGTGTAGCGAAGGAAAAAATGTCGGATATTCAGCAAGTTTTAAGAGAGACGATCTGGCATCTACCAGAGGAACGCTGCTGTCCTTGTGCACATGCACTTGAGGACGCGAGGTTTAAAGGTTAAAAATAGCGCTATGGCAAGGCTCGAAAATGCTAAAAAGTTTGATGTCTATCCTCGGCATTTATAAGATGTATGAGAAGTGGCTTTGGTATCAAGTTAAGGATGGAGAAAAGCCGGAGCATATAGCCATTATATTAGACGGAAACCGCCGCTGGGCTTCTGAGCGGATGTTGAATACGTGGATTGGCCATCACTATGGCGCTGAAAAGGTTGAAGACTTGTTAGATTGGTGCCTTGACCTAGACGTGAAATCAATTACTCTCTATGCCTTCTCAACTGAGAACTTTCAGCGTCCACCCAGCGAAGTAGAGGAAATAATGCGGATTGCTGAGGAGAAGTTGCGGAAGCTCCTCACGGATGAGCGTATCCATAAAAATGAGGTTCAGGTTAAGGCTATAGGGAGGCGCAACCTTTTGCCAGAGAGCCTACAGAAAATGATTGAGGAAGTGGAGGAACACACGAAAGAATACAGTCAGCACTTCTTGAACGTGGCAATAGCCTATGGCGGAAGGGAGGAGATCGTTGACGCCGCCAAAAAAATAGCCGAAAAAGTGGAAAAGGGAGATTTGACCCCTAAGGAGATTGATGAGGCAGTTTTTGAGCAACATCTATATACGGCCCACATGCCCAAGCAGGACCCAGACCTTATTATTCGAACCTCTGGTGAGGAGCGGCTGAGCGGCTTCCTCCTTTGGCAGTGTGCCTACAGCGAACTCTGCTTCCTAGACGTTTACTGGCCGGACTTCCGCCGTATTGATCTTCTGCGGGCTGTCCGAACCTATCAGAAGCGGAAAAGGCGTTTTGGTCAGTAGGCTCAAAGGCTAAATTTTTAGGTTAATATGTTTGATGTAAATTCTATTGGAGGATGGCGCAATTATTTTGGAGAAAAAAGAAAAACTTGAGGGGGGGTTCCCTAGTGGGAATGTAGGCTGTATTGTTAACAAAGATTCGTGAATGTTGATGGGCGAATCTAGGGGATGGGATAAGGTTTTATCCTTGATCCTTATTATAATGTGTCCGCAGAATGGTTATGTCTGAGGCTAATATTCCTCCAAGTATTTTTCACATGCTTGAACGAAACGTGAAGCGAAAGGTACTCGTAATCCTAGACCCCACATATGGCTTTGAAGGAATGCTGGTATCTGTTACACGGGAGCCCCCTGGAATATGGCTCTCTGACGCTGAAGCCGTAACGTTGCGATCCACCATAGCGCAGCCTATCCCCCAGGTTGCGGGCAGGGAGAAAAGAAGCGAAATATTTGTTAACCTGAACTCGGTGCAACGCATAGAAGTCCTATATAGTAAGACCCAATAAATCTTAAATTCAGATTAGGCAGTGGTTAGAGGGGCTGCCACTGAAGCATAATAGACTTGTGCCAAGATGCAGACGATAATGAGCGCCACTCCCATTATTATAACTAGCTCAGGTCTCACCTTTATGCCTGGAGTCTCCTCCTCGAAGAACCTTAGTAATCCTGCGCTCGCCGCTGGCATGGGAGAGCCTTTTTCACGCCTCTTCTCTCGCTTACCAGCCTTTTTACTCATTTTAAGCCATTCTCCTTGCTTGTCTGAATCCGTAATGGATAGTGCGGTTAATTAAGGTTACGTTAAACCCAACAGTTTTAATGCCGATCTTTTTATTATTTCTTAAGTTACGTGTTTTTACGAATGAGGAAAACGCTCATGCAAGCGTCTAAACATAGCAAGGTTACCGTGTGGACAATAGGTCACAGTAATCGGTCGGCAGATTATTTCATAGAGTTGTTAAGGGCGCATGAAATTGAAGCTTTGGTGGATGTTCGTCGTTTTCCCACATCTAAGATTGAGCATTTTAAGAGAGAAGAAATGGAAAAGTGGCTGCCTGACCAAGGTATACGGTATGTTTGGCTTGGCGAGGAGTTAGGCGGGTATCGTCGAGGCGGATATGAGGCCTATGTGAAGACCGAAGGATTCAAGGCTGGAATAGAGAGGCTGCTTGAACTTGCTGTAAGTGGGAGAACATGCATCATGTGCTTAGAACCCAATCCCAGACATTGCCACCGCCGCTTCATTTCAACACATCTAGAGAACAAAGGCATTGAGGTCATCCACATCATTAAAAAGGGACAGACAAGCCTCCTAAAATTTGGAGTTGAAGAAAAAGCTTAGCACTCTTCCAGAAATGTTGCAAGGACTTATGTTTCGATTCATAAGGTAGCTTGGCGTAATATGGTAAGCAATCGAACTAAAATCTACCAGGCCCTTGGAAGCAGACGATAACGCACCTTCTTGGCATAGTCCTTGTAGCCCTCGAGTTCGTCTTGGAGAGTTTTATCTTCAATCACAGTACGTATAATAACGATACAAGTTGTAAAAGCTGCAGGGATTAGAGCCCACAATGCCCTCTATAGGAGACGGATGAAGCAAAATGTCAGTTCAATACAGGACGTATAAGCTTGCTAAAATCTTAAACATTCATAAGCATGTTGACCCGTGGTTCTGGGACAAATACTCCGCCCACCCGTATCTTGGATGCAAACACGGATGCGAGTACTGGTATAACCGCGAGAAAAAATATTGTCCTTACGATAAGCCCGAAGACTACTCAAGGATCATCATTATAAAAGACAACGCGGCAGAGAGGCTACGAGCCGAGTTATCCAAGGTTCCTAAGGACGTTATGGCAGTAGGCGACTATCAGCCCATCGAAGCAAAGACAAAGCTCTCCCGAAAGATGCTACAGGTCTGCCTAGACCTTGAATCCCCCGTCTACATCCTCGAAAAATCCGACCTAGTCCTAAGAGACATCGACCTCATAGAAAAAATCAACGAGAAAAGCTGGGCATGCGTCACGTTCTCCATCATCACCACAAAAGACGACGAAATCCGAAGACTGTTTGAGCCAAAGGCGCCACCAGTTTCCCGCCGCTTCAAGGCACTAAGAGAGTTCTCAAACAAAGGCATACTTTCAGGCGTAGCGTTCATGCCCATACTTCCCTTCATCTATGACAATGATGATAATCTTGAGGCAGTAGTGAAGGCGACAGCTGAAAACGGCGGAAAGTTCGTCCTAGCTGGAGGATTAACTTTAGCATCACCTCAAAAAGAATGGTACTATGCAGTTCTAGGCAAGCACTTTCCAGAGCTAATTCCCAAATATGAGAAGCTTTACGCTGGCAACTACGACCCAGACTGCGAATACGCCGGACAGATCGGCAAAAAAGTGGCTAGTCTCTGTCAAAAATTTGGCATCAAAGACCGCATGCCAAGATATATTCCAAAAGGAAAACTGGCAATCAACAAGCAAATTTCGGAAAGGCTTCACAACAAAGCCTACCGTTTGGACTTGGACTGCGCCCAAAAATATAAGATATGGGCATGCCGAAAGGCAGCTTGGACAATAGACGAGTTACAGCAGAGCATATCTGACATTTACGCTAGGAAAGGAAGACAAGGCCTAGAAGGCATTGAGAGCATAGGGAAAAGCCTGTCTAAAGAAATTGAACTCGAGCTCAAAGAACTCAAAGGGCTTCAAGAACCTTTAACAAGCGAACCCGTTAACCTTTGCTGTCCAGCACCCGTCAGCTCCCATCGATAGGGCTTGCCGCCCTTGCGCACAACAATGTTCTCAGCCTCAAGAAGGTGAAGGTGATGAAGAACCGATGCGTAACTTAACTTCGTTTCCTTTGCAATGGCTTTGACATTTGCCCCATTCTTCTCAAGAAGGGAAAGAATCCGCGTCCTAGCGCTCAGTCCAGGATGAATATTCCGCTTCAGGGCTAAGAAGGCTTTAGGATGGTAAATTCTCTTAAACATGGCTTCTCAGAAATTATTTTCTCGTAGGCACTGAAAAAGCTTACACCGCCTCCCAATTAGGCGAAGTCCGTTAGACTCACCTGCTTAGGCGTTTTACCCTCAAACAACGCGTCAATCTCATCCTCAATCATCGAAAGCCGCTGAGCATAATAATTGGGAAGGCCATACCTCCGCACAAGCTGATGAGCCGCCTCCAAGTACTTTTCGATGCCTCCCCGATAGACGGTCAAGGCAACAGCGCCCCCACACTCTAAACACCTACCTCGAAGAGGCATTCTCCTAAATCGCTTGTTACATCTCTTGCACCGAAAGCCTTGAGTGGTAAAGGCGCGCAGGTTACCAGCGATGTCCCGAATAAAGTGGGTCGTTAAAACTTTCCAAGCGACCCTTCTCGCATCTACAGCCTCAATCTTCTCTGCCAGCGCAAGTTGACTATTCAGCTTGTCTACCATCCGCTTCAACTTCTTGTAAATACTATCTCGGTTGCCTGCATTAACATTTGAAACAGGAATAGTGTAGTTGAAGCCCTCAAACTGGGCCTCAGTGTTCAGCCTATGCTCCACCATGTCTATGAGTCCGCTTACATCCCGTGGCGACGCGCCCTGCCAAGTCTTCTCATAGAACAACAGGGGATATGCTCCAGCTACGTCCACGTTGTGAGCCTGACGCTGAACCTCCTGGGGATTTATCACAGGAATTATGAAAAGCGGCGCGTCCATAATTCCGCCTATCTGAGCTGGAAGATAAGCTTTAGAGAAGTTTAAGAGAGGATCAAGAGCCAACATGAGGGCGTCCTCGTCGCCGTCGCAGTCCCTACGTTTCGCAGAGTGCCAAAGCGGATGAGCATAACAAACATTGAGATCCGTGAAGCCGACGATTCTCCCAAGAACGCCAACTGAAGTGTGGGGAGCTAAGCCTATGACAAGATGCCCAACTAAGTCTTCAACGCCCTTAACATTGTAGTATTTAGGAAGCCCATACACTTTTTCAAGAAGCTCGTCCATAAAGTTGGCTACACGAACAAAGTACTCAGCGCATTTATGAGGAATAACCACGTCCTGCACCTTAAGCTCGCACACTTGATCGGAATCAACCAAAGGATTTCCCTCATGATCACAGTTATAGCCCATCTGCAGAAGCCTTTCAACAGAAACTCCGATCTCTGCTGGCTTAAAATGCGTTAAAGGCGCGTCGGTAGCGTCAAACCTTATGGTTCCATCCTTAAAAACAGAAAGGTCATACTTCGCCCTTAAAAATCCCTTCTCAATGATCTCAGGCATTTTAGCTTCATTCATCAAACCCTTGACGCCTTTAACAATCTCAGGAGTGTAATTCAGCCTTTTACATGCCCCATCCATTAACTTCTTAAGATTGACAGGCTGTTTCTCATAACTCCGTGCGGAAGCCCCGCAAACTGGACAAAAGTCCCCTTTCAAGGTTCTTCCACACTGGGGACAAAGCTTTTCCAAAAAAGTTTCTGCTCCACAACTTGGACATTTAACAAAGAAGGTAAAAGCTCGACAGTTAGAACATGAACGCCTAGCAAGCTCCACCTCAACCGCTCCCTTGCTTGACGCTTCCATGAGATCACGATGAGAACCACCAGCAAGCCCCACAGGGAACAAAACATGAACAAGCGGCCTCATTTCTCGCCTCTTCGCCTTTTCAGGACGCCCCATCCTAGCGCCAAGTAGGGTTGGCGCCTTCTCTTTAAGAGAGATACCAGTGAGTTCATGAATTATTTCAGGAATGGATCCCGCGTGACTCACCCGACCCGTGGGAACATGCGCCCCCAGACAGAAAGCTAAAACGTGCGCATCATCGTTTTCTATCCTAATGTTATTTTCAACGATCTTGTGAGGAACGCAGAGTTTTTCAAGAAGCTCTTTCACTGATTCCTTCGCCGTGCCAGTTATTACGCAGACGGTCTCATCCTCAACTTGGACTTGAGCTTGCAGTACCCATTTCCGTAGCTCCACAAATCCCTCAGAGGAGATACTTGACCAAAAATACGTGAATAAGGGATGTAAAGGAGTTCTGAGGGCTGAAGCCAGGGCTATTGCTTCTTTAGCAGTAGGCTTATTATCGAAAGGATTTTCTGACATGGCTTTGAGGCGGGAAACAGAAATCCCAGCGGCTACTGCCGCCTTTTCTATGTCGCCTTCAAAGTTTTGCTGTATGGCTTTGCGCAGTTCTTCACGCCACCATTCTTCAGTGAAACCGGATGGAAGGAGAGGTTTATTATTGTACAGAAAGTCGCCAAACCCAATGAGAATGTCGCCAAGAAAAAGAACCTTGTCAATCACATCTTTTACTTGTTCAAAGTTTTGAAGCGAGACGCGGACGACTGATCCGTCCTTCAAACGCACAATGGGGGGCTCTATTGCATCAACAGGAAGAACGACCCCCGCTTTTCCGGGACCTTCAATGCGCAGTTGGGTGCCTGCGGCAAGGAAATGCTGAAGAACTTTCATGGTCACTGGGTGAATTCCTAGGGCTGCTAGGCCAGTGTTTCTGGCTCTTCCATAACGGAGTCTAAAACCCCCTCGCCTTGATGGAAATGAAAAAATTGGGCGGCCAGCGATGACGTCCTCCATAAAGCCTGCCGTCTTTTTCTCGTCGACTTCGCGGATTTTTCTCAGCCAGTCCCATCCCTCTATTCCCAACTTCTCTATAATCGTCCAAACTTTTGAAGAGCGCCCAACAATTCCGTCGTTTACCACTCGTAGGGCTCCGCCACGCACCCGGTTTGTCTCAATGCGAGACAAATTCCGAAAAGATGAAACTTCAACTGCATCGGATTGGGTGCCCGTAACTTCAACGGGAAGAAACTGAACGGCGTTCCTTAACTCTTCGTCAGAGACATGATATTGAAATCGACCTACTTCACGCTCATAAAGCCTCATTTCCTCAATAAACCGTCTGATCTCATCCTCAGTTGGCTTGTAACGGTCCAACCCAAGCAAGCGGCGAACAAAATCTCCAACAACTAGGGTTAAGGCTGCCTCCGTGCCACCAGCAGAGCGTATGGGACCCGCAAAATAAATTGCTAAGTACTTTGTCCGGTCGGGATTATTCTTGATGGACACTTGAGCTACGCCTTGAAGAGGAGCGGCAGTAATACCTTCAGTCAGTATGGCCAGAGCGGTTCTTATTGCCTGTTCGGCAGCTTTGTGGTCTTTCATGTGTCCAAATTTTCCGTAGACGATCTCTTCAGCAATTTTGAAGGCGATTTCCTCTCGAGGTAACTTTTTACTTAACTCTCGTATGCTTTCAGCCACTCCAGCGGGTCCAACTAGTCCCTCAACAAGTTCAGCCAAGTCATTCGCTATTTCAGGCTCAGGTTTTGAAGTGAGATCTAACCCCTTTTCCCTTGCTTTTCTTGCAACTTCATATATACTTTCAAGACTCTTTCCAATGGCGGAAGCATACTGACTGTATTCTTTGCTCATCACGATGGTCAAGGTTGTTTTCCTTCGCGAAATTTGTTAAGTGAACACATTATTCCGTGTGGATTCGGCATAAGACGAGGGTTGTCCATTTTTGTTTGGGACGTCCTGTCGCCTTTTGAAATGCGTCTTTAGCTATTTGCCCTCGCTTCTCTACACAACCTTTGCATTGGCTGTGCCTTATGTCTGAGGGCCCGTCGCATCGTCCACAGTTGAGAAGCAGAACCTCGCCTAAGCCTCTAAGGTCTGTCCACGCGTATTCGCGCTCATCATACTGCGGTTCAAAATCTGGCCACACATCATAAAGGTCATTGCGCTTCAGGGCTTTTTTCAAGGCGCCAAAATAGTGCTCAAAGGATGTCATCTCATTCTCTCCCGCTCAATTTTATGCTTTCCACTAACTCCCTAATCACGTGTTTAGCCTCGTGTTCCTCTACGACGGTGCCAGTGACAACAATGTCTGCGCCGGCGCTCACCATTTTCCTTGCTTGCTCTCCCGTTCTTATTCCACCACCCACAATTAATGGAACGTCAATAACCTTCTTCACCATTCTTATCATGTCGCTGGGCACAGGTTGTTTTGCGCCAGAACCAGCCTCTAAATACACGAAGCGCATGCCGAAATACTGCGCTGCCAAAGCATGTGCAGCAACAAGTTCAGGTTTATCATAAGGAATGGGCGAAACCCGTCCAATAACGCCAACTGAACCTCCCTCCCCAACAACTATGTAACCAAGCGGAATGGGCTCTAAACCAAACTTTTTAATTATTGGAGCGCCTAGGACCTGCGCCCCTACAAGGAAGAATGGATCCGATGAGTTGAGAAGCGACATGAACCAAACGGCGTCTGCATACTGGCTAATACCAGTTACGTTATTGGGAAAGAGAATCACGGGGATCTTCACGACTTCCTTCACAGCCTTTAAGACTAGGTCCAGATGGGAGGTTAAAGCGAGAGTGGATCCGCCAACCATGATGGCGGTAGTTTGGCATGATTCAGCTTCGCGGGCTATTTTGGACGCCGATTGAGGAGTCACATTCTCCGGATCAATAAGAGTAAGGTGGGCGGCTCCGTCTTCCCGAATTCTACTTAATAGATACTTTTCCACTTGGCCAACCATTTCTTAGTCCCTACTAGGCGCCTGTTTTACTTGAGTAAAACTTGTCAGTGAATCCGCAGTAAACGTCAATTTCCCGAAATGCAGGTTTAAGGGGCAACTCATCAATTAACCCGCAGCTTCCACATCGCACTGTGGCGCGCCCTTCATCCCTTAATAGTTTAACCATTATTGCTTCCTTTCCACATTGAGGACATAAGTATACCTTTGGCAGCCCTTTTTTTGGAATTCGAACTACTTTTCTCCGTCTTCTACCCACGTCAAGCCCCCCGTCACTTAAACGATTTTAATGATTTTACCAATGAATAATGAGTGTGCTAACACTCCTTAAAT
>Ga0315280_10009702_pt1 | contig 12252 bp, 16 predicted proteins | sample YL17G06_40_MG_FD_203697 | JGI IMG/M metagenome (GOLD analysis project Ga0315280, IMG submission 203697) | Sediment microbial communities from Yellowstone Lake, YNP, Wyoming, USA - YL17G06_40 | ecosystem: Environmental > Aquatic > Freshwater > Lake > Sediment | place: USA: Wyoming | collected... | reverse complement strand
CCGGCAGATTCCCGCCGATCAAGTTATCCGAATCAAAACGAATTGCACGAGCCAAGAGAAGCGTGGCCGGCCGGTCATCTTCTCAATCCTGGGCTGGCTCAAGAAGCTCAAGGATACCTATACGGCCCAGGTATTATCTGAGCAGTTACAGGCGTGTTTTGTCTATGACGATACGATAGATGGTTCGGCGGGAGATGTGGCCGCACATGGCGCAAAATATAATTACATTCCAGTCGCTCCATCTATCTTCGTTCACAACAAGGCCGTGGAGCGCAAAGCCCTTGCTCCTGCCGCCGGAAAGACCGGGACAGGAAGCTCTATCAGCCAGGAGATTTTAGCTTTCCTTGCGACAGCGATGGGCTTCCCCAAGGACTTTTTCAATGTTATGGCGTCCGGGTCAGGAAGCCGAGCGACCGCAATCGTCGGAAGCGAACCATTCACGAAAGTTATCGAGGATCTACAGCAGGACTTCCAGGACCTCCTTGATTCAATCATCGAGACTTTTTGCGAGCAGAACAAGATTGAATACAATGAAGATGATTGGCAGGTTATGTTCCCGTCAGTCTCAAAGGATTCAGCCAAAGATTATATTGCCAATATCTCGACGGCAGAGCAGATGGGATATATCAACAAGCGCAGAGCCGGGACTATGGTCGCAGCAGAACTTGAATGTGATAATTATGATTTTGACAACGAGCAAGACGTAGGGCAGAAAGACTTGAAGAAGCATCCGCCTATTGATATTGGCGCGCCGCCGCCGGCGGGCCGCTTCGGGGCTGCGCCGCCGCCGATGTTAGAACCAACAGAAGAAAATCCTATCCACGCAGGAAAAAATAAGCTGAAATCTCAGCATAAAACCCTGTAATCAGGAGACTTAAATGGGAAATCCCGAGCCTGAAATCAAGAAAACAGAAGCACAACCAGAAGAGCATTACACTTTCCCTCCTTGTTCTGCTCATCCCGTCATCACGCAAAACAAGCTGACAGGCGACCTATGGTTGGGTTTCAATCCCGCCCGGATGCCCCGACCCGTATCCCTGGCCTGGGTTGCTTTCCAGGTCGAGCAGATATACGCCCAGCTTGAAGCGCAGATCGAAGCCCAACGGAAGGTCCTAGCCGACCCGAAGGCCAAGCGGTCAATCCGAGATATTATGACTGCGCCGTTTCGTCGGGCGTAAGGCAAAATGAAAATAAACAATTTCCGGCTTCGTGCCGGAGCGTCCCTCCGAGGATTTTCTTGAGCTATCCAACCCAAAGCGGCACACTCAACCGACTAGAGGCCGAGACGCGCAAGGCTGGCCGGGCGCATGAGGACGCTTGTGTAGATGCCCTGAAGCGCGAATGGGAAGCCGCGAAGAAGTCATTGCGTGGGATTATCATGGCAGAGTACCACGCCGCGCATGGCAGCGAAATGTGGAATCTGGCAAATGCAGGAATGACGATTGAGAGAATAAACCATTTTTCGACGAATGAGCTTGTAGGGTTCTTCAATTCTATTTTGCGGTTTATGCGCGACACAGTCAAAGATGCCTACCGCCACGAAGCACTGCGTCATGTTTGGATGTTGGATATGCTGACGCCGCCAAGCCGCAAGCCCAGGATTCCCGGTAAAGCATTGCGGGAGGCTCTAAGGCCGGAAGATTACAAGACTGGATGGGAGCAGGCATTGGCTGAATGGCTCAGGGCATATGCCGCGAATTTGAACACGAATTTGAGACTTGAGGCATTGCATGAAGGCTCTATCACCGATGCCGCCGATGAGGTTGACGCCACCAAGGTTGACAACTTCGATCCGATCTACAAACTCTCCTCAATGCTATTCACTCAAATACTGCAAGCGCAGAGAGACGCCCGCGATGATGTCGCAGGCGAAAATGAGGATCTGGTAGCTGAGGAAATTTTTCAGACGCTAGAAGATAGCGCGGTCTGCGACATATGCGACGCAGAAGACGGGAAACCTGCCGACGAGGCCGAGCCTATACCAGTGCATTATGGGTGTAGATGTTTTACTCGTATCGTTCCCCGCGACTTCGCCGAGCTTTTGAGGAATGGGACAGATGATGAGAAACAAGCTGCGCTTGACATGGACGCTCGCGGGCTTGTGCCGGACGCTATGGCGATCAGGGACGCAGAGGGGAACTTGCAGGCGCATTTACATGTAGATTTCGACACCTGGGCCGGGCTGCATGGTATATCAATCGTGGGGTGGGCGAAATAATGCCAGACAATGACGCTGCTTCCGCGCTAGGAACCTCATCAACCAGGCTTCTTGATAAAGTAATAGAGAACCGGGATCTGACCAATGCTTTTATTGCGATGTTGTGGCAAATAGCTAACACGGCCAGCGCAAGGGGCGCGAGGATGGACGGAATCAGCATAGACCCTGTTACTATGACGGAGAACAGAATCCGGGCGCATGTATCTTTCAGCTCTTTGTCTCTACCGTCAAGGTTTATCTCTGTGTCTGCCAGAAATCTGGCCGATTATGTTGGAAAGGAAAACGTCGAGCTGTCAATCTTCATCCGGGCGAATCCTGACATTCCTGCCATGCTTCAAGGCGTCGTCGAAAAGATGGACGCCTACGCCAGGGATAAGGGCCGCGAGTTTTCGAGCCTGCAATTCTCTTCTGGATTCATGGATCAGGACGACAATTTTGTTTTGGAAATAATGAAAATATGACTCGCATGGACCTGTCCGAGGAGGAAGCCTTGCTTGTTTCCGTCGTGCGTCAGCACGTCCAGCATGGCCACGGCGAGATAAAAATACAGATTCGACCTGGGAGCATGAGGATACAAGAGGGGAAGGGACACTTATTTGAGCTTCCGGAACAACGCAGACGATCAGGCTGTGGCAACCTGAGGGCCGAAAATGAGAAAAGGTCTTGACAAACAGCCGCGCATGTTTTATACTTTTCTTATGGCGGACCGCAGAAGCAACAAATTTCCCCCTTGCCAGCCTTGGTCCGCCTGCAAGGGGGAGTCTTTTTTAAGACTTGCGCCCTCGGATGCGGCGCGTTCACCAATCAAAATAGTTCCGATCTTCGACCGGGCGATACGAGCTTTCCCGGAAATGCTGTCCGAAATTCCAGGCTACGAGGCCGACTCTCGACCTGGCCCGATGGGCGAAAATTCAAACGAAACAGGCGCGGACCTTTTCAGGTCAAGCGGACCAAGGGCGTTTGCGGCAACAGCTTAAAGTCTTCCTTAACGACTTCATCTCTTTAGGGTATAGCCCCAAGGGATAGAGTCGTTTTTTTTATTTGTGTAAAAAGACTTGACAAACTTAAAAAAACGTTATATACTTCAACCGATGGCAACAACTTTAAGATAGCGTAAGCCGACAGAAATCTGTACCGGCACCTGCCCGCAGAAATGCGGCGGGTGTCTTTTTTTATGTCAAAAACTTGGAAAGACAAAAAGGACGAATGTGAGAAGCATCGCGGAAAAAGGAAAATCCGAGAAGTCCGTCGGCACGGAGATGAAGTAGAACATGAAGACGAGAAGTAGTGTTCAAATTCGCGAAACAGGAACTTTCCGAGTTTTGGAGGCCATGCCTGACGGCCCCAAGGGCGAAAAGATTTTCAAGGTGATCCTAATTTCCGAAGGTCCCGGCAATCGGCGCAACAAGAATTTTTACGGCCCAGAAGCCGTCTCTTCGGCAGTCAAAGCCTTCGAAGGAAAATGGTGTTACCTGAATCATCAAGCGGAGGATGAGGCCGACACGCTGCCAGAGCGCAGGGTCCAAGACAAGGCCGGATACTATAAGAACTTGGGGATCATCCAGGTCAAGGAGGGTTCTGCCTGCGCTGGCGAGCTTCATTGCGACCTATCGGAATCCGGAGCCATGCTCGCGGCAAAAGTTCAAAGTGCCTTGAAGTATAAAGAGAGTTTCCCGGATAACGATTTGGAGTATGTCGGATTTAGCGTCAACGCAGACGGCGACGCCGAGTCCCGCGACATGACAGCGAAGGGCGGTGGTCCAGAAGACAACTATGTTACGGCCATCACAGAAGGCGACTCATGCGATTTGGTTACGACCCCGGCCCGAGGCGGTCGTGGGTTGGCTGTAATCAAAGAAGACAAAAACGGGGTCGTATCCCCAACATCACAGGAGGAAGGAATGAAAAAACTAAAAGCCATCTTCGCCAAGTTCAGCGAAGCCCTCAAGTCGCTACCTGACGAAGAGAAGAAAAAGTTCGCAGAATCCCACAAGGCCCTTTCCGCGTTGGTAAAGGAATCCGAGGGCGAAGGGTACAAGTCATCTGAGGAAGAGTCCGAAGCCTGGGCCGCCAAAAAGGAAGGCGAGTCCGATGAGGATCACATGGCCCGACTACACGAGATGGTCAAGGCAATTGATAAACATATCGGAGACAAAACAGATGCAACTGATGGTTCTGACTCTGCTGATGATGATGATGATGATGCAGAAGAAGCGAAGGCCGACTCTCGACCTCGATCTGCAAGGGATCTACGCCGCCAGCGGTTCCGGCAGCTTGATGATGATAGCAGGAGAGCGGCTTTTGCTCATATGGACGCCGATGAATCGGCGCGTTATGACGGGCTCATAGGAGCCATCCGAGAATCTGGACTTCCAAAAGGCACATACTCCGACGAGGAATTTACTCGTTTGATGTACATGCCCTACAAAGAAGCCAAAGCCATCATCGCAAAGGATGCGCGACTTGCAAAGAGCATCCGCGAGTCAATCCAGAATTCTGTAGCTTCCCTCCATCGCGGGGTGCAGGAATCCGGCGTAAACGCAGAGGCGCGCTTCCTTGAAGCCGCCAAGGAGGCATAAGCCATCATGGCGACCAAGAATAGAAATAACATCCTCGAAGACGTGAATTTCGGCGGCAAGCAAATGCGCTGGCCGTTGTCCACAAGCGGGTCCTACGACTTCAACCAGGGCGACCTGCTTGCTTTTGTGGCTGGAAGCCCCGGCTATGTCAAGGCCATTGCCTCGGCCACCGAAGCGGGCTTGCTTGTGGGCGTGGCTGTAAAGCCTGCCTTCCTCGCGCCGTATACCGCCACGCAGTTAGTCGGTGGACCGGCTATCCAAAAGAACTATGAGCCTGACGCTCTGGCCATCTTTGGCTGTCTGGCGACGTTTTTTATGGATACGAGCGACTCGGCGCAGACGTATTACGATGGTGATAAGGTGTATTTTGCCACCGATGCGCAGCATGTAACCAAGCAAGCGACTTCTCCGGCCAATCCAGTCGGAATCGTCAAGCTCCCATCCGCGAGCATCGCGGCCAGCCTTCCATACGTGGTAGGCGGCTTAGTGCCTGTCTGGGTCATCGGTCAGTATCCTGTCGTGCTTCTCTAACGAGAACAAGGAGGAATGAAAAAAATGGAAATCATAGAGACGGCGGCAGGAAAGCGCGGCGAGAAACTGCGCGAGGCGAATCGGGCTTTTGAGGATAGGGCGAGAACCCAAGTCCTTGAGTCCATGCGCCAGGAGATCAAGGAGCATACCGGCCTTGATGTCATGAGCGATGAGTTCAAGGAATCGGGAATGTTGGATATTATGTCTTCGACCTTCTCGATCAAGAAGCTGGCCGAGTCTGTGAAGCGTGCGAAGAATACCCTGCGCGAGGCCAATGTGGCCGGAACCTTGCAACAGTTCCTACGCGCTGGTATCCAACTCGCGGTCAATAACATGTATCAGAAGGTCGAGACGACCTTTGATGGCATGTACCAGAGCTTGCCCAGCAATAAGGCCATAGAGTTGTATGCTGCGGCCTTCCGCGCTTCTTTCCCTGAACTAAAGGGAATCGGTGAGGAACCGAGACAGGCTGCCATCGGCGCGATGGATATTCAAATCGCTAATCAGACGAAGGCGGTCAGGATGCTCGTGTTGGGAGAGATGGCCATCGAGTGGGATCAGACGAACCAGCTACAACAGCAGGCGCAGCAGATCGCAGAGAACTTCCCCATCTTCTCCGATTCTATCGCTGTGGGCCGGTTCGCATCGAACGACCCCGCGGGATCGTATGCTGTCCTGGATGCCAACGGCGACCCTGTGGCGGCTTCTGCAACGGGGACTCAGGCCGGGGAATCCACTTGGCCCTACAACAGCACGGGCTTCACGAATGGCGGCGGTAAAAACGCCATAAGCTCGACTGCGGCCAGCTACGAGACTATCATCCAACTCCGCGCAATGGCGCGGCAGATGAAAGACCCGTTGGGCCGAAAGATGTTGGTCAGCCCGGATACATTGGTTTGTGGCGTCGGCCTTATTGACGCTTTTGAACTGATGCTTAAGTCCGAATTGTATCCTTCGACTGCCAACATCAAAGCTGTGTCTAGCACCTTCACGGCTGGAACGGATACGACTATCGGTACTCAGCACGCGCTAAACATCCTCAAGGGGAAGTTTAACCTTGTATCCAGCATATGGTTGCCTTCAACGGCCTATTACGTTTCCCAGGCCGCGAAGGGGTTTATCAAGCAGGTTGTGAAGCCTGTCCGCGTGCAGATCGAAAATCCGCTAAGCGGCCCGTCCTTCACCATCGGGGCGCAACGCTACAAGATTGACGAGATGTACACTTACGAGATCTTGGAGCCGCGCTTCACAATCCGCGGGAGCGATGGGTCGGCCTAAAAATAGGGATTCTAAAAAGGGGGGCCTCAGAAATGGGGCTCCCCTGAATCCTTAGACGAGCGGAGGACATATGCACGGACTTCCCCTAGTTTTTTCGTATGACTTTACCACAACCGGGACGTACAATCTTTTTACTTCAGTACCGGAACTGATCCCTTTATTGCGCAGCCTAAACAAATGGGCCATACAAGTTACTGGGCTTGATGCCAATGGAGCTATCGCAGCCCCGACTTCATGGGATGTGATGCTATTGGGGAGTTTGGACAATATCGCTTACAATGAAACCTCCCTAATCGCAGAGCATGTAAACACATCAAGTTCTAACGGTGATGTCGTGTGGCAAACTACATCATCCAAGAGCTTTTATCTTTGCCGCTTTTGCCTCATCAAGGTTAAGGCTTTAGTTCTAGGGGCTACTGCGACCAAAATCAGAGTAACCATAATGGGTTGCGTATAAATGAGACACGCACCATCTTCTAGGTTACGGGTCATGCCGGATGCTGAGTTGCCCACTCTCCGCAATGCTCTCATCAAGGAACCTGAGACAGAGGCCCAAGCCGAGAAGCAAGCCTACGCCGAAAGCCAAGCTGAATGCAAAACCAAACTGGAAGAACTACAAGCGGCTGACAAGTTGGGTGAGATCATGGACCATGCACCATACGTCTCAGACCAATCAATAACGCAAGTATGGGGCCTTAAAGCCGCAGGGGATGTCGTGGAGGGTTATATTTTCAAACGATGGTACTTTATGGGGAAAGATAATGCCATCGTGGATACCTTTATGACCCAGGAGCTTTACGATATCTCAGATGTTGACGGGCGGCGCAAGCTCGCGCACAAGTACGGGACGCGGTACGCAGCCCTTGGGCCGATGCACAGCCGCTACCCGCACACGGACGCGAAACTTAGGAAACTGTATCCTTCGATGCAGGAACAGCTCGCGGAGAAGTTTTAAATGTCTGCCACAAATTATGTTGTCTTGGTCCCGCGTGTACAAATCCTTGCACATGACACGCCTACAAGCAATCCTCATTTCGGGGATACTCCGACAGGGATACGCAATGGAACAAATCAAACTTTTAGGCTAAACTTTCCCAATCCTGTAGCGGCTAGCATTTTTATGACTTATGGCCAATCAATAATACGCCAGCCAGCCGGGGGGACTACCTTCGCAGTCCTCGATCAGCCAAGCGGATATCTGACTGTTACTCCCGGAGGCGTACCGCCGGATTCCGGGGCGACACAACCGATGGCCTTCGATTATTTCAGCCAGCTTTATAGCTACGCGGATTATCAGTCCATGCTCGATGAGGGCACGGAATGGCTGGGTGGCGTGGCGGGTACTGACATTACAGCGGGCCTTTACCCAGCGCAAATACGTTATGCCCTCTCAGTTTTCTATAATCGCAGAGCCTCGGACAAGGCCAAGGAGTATGCAAGCTCCGGCGGTGGCATGGGGGCGCAGCCGCAGACACCGGCACAGGCATTTACAAGGCTTGCGGAGTCTGCCTTGAAACAAGCTATCACGATGCGCGATGACTTTTACAAACGCCAGGGGCAGCGCGAAGCTCCGGCGTCTGGGACAATCCGTTATCAAATCAGCACGAATCAGAACCCCTACTAGAATGGGAACTTTTAATTTCCAGTTGAAGTACGACCAGGACCTCTCCCGGCTAGGGGAGATCCAGGCCAGGATGAAGGATTTTTCGATACCATTCGGGGATATTATTGACAAATGGGCTGAATCAAATTCCAGAAAATTCGAGGCCGGGCGAGGTGCTGAGTTATCTGGCACCGGAGGAGCCGACCTTAGACCGGCTGTGTGGGAGCCTCTACAAAGTCTTCCCTATGTGAGGTCAAAGAGGCGCTGTGGATTTGCTGATTGGCTCATGGTTAGGACAGGAGCCTTGATGTCAGCTCTAACCAATCGTGGGAATTTCGGAGAATTTATTGATACGCATCGTACAGTATTCGGGGTCCCCTTGGACGAAGAGGACGCTGTGAAAGCTGTCAATAAAAGAAATGCAACCCTTCGCCCTACAATCTTTTTAAGTTTACCAGATCGGGATATGATTAAGGCTGTATTGCAAGATTATATATCTATGAGCAGTAACTATAAAGGATTTCTCATGTCTAGCACTGATAGGATTTTGGGACTTAGAAAAGAAATGAAACAAATGAACCTGGAATTTGCAGAGGTTTCCGGTGAGTAACACGCAAATACAGACGATCCTCGTAAGCCCAGGGCAAACGTCAGGCGTCATCAATGATGTTGACAGCTTAACCCAAGTCCTCATAGATTTGTTTCGACAGTACATTCCGGGGCTTCCTCCGATTCGGGGATTGCACAATCTAGGAGTAAGCGACCAGGACTGCGCGCCGATTCCGTGCATCATGGTCCAGCCGGAAGATGTTACGCCATCCATGAAAACTACGGCCCGTTTCGAGAAGTGGTATCAGTTTCATATTGTATGGGTCATTGGCGGGGAGACGCCGGAGGAAGTTGCAGTCTTGGTTACTGACGGCGGGGCATTGATGCAGAAGCTCTTTTCAAATAACGCCTTGAATGACAGGAGCGCGAGCCTGCCGAGCAATAAGTATTGCGGCTATCCCCCTTACTGGATTTTTAGTGAGATGGGCGGGATTCACTTTGAGCCTGCCTTTTTGTCAGGTCGGACACCTGGGCCTAAGTTTTTCGCGTTTGGTGAGATGCACTTGAGATTACAGACGGTGCCAGCTCTGGCATAGGAGGACACGCGAATGTATACAGGACGATTTGGAGAAGCCGGACTTTGTAAGGAAACGCCGCCGCCCGGAACAGTAGCTACTGCGCCCGCGCGTTTCCGTCGGTTCATACCGCCGTTTAATTTCTCGACGGATATCGCCCTGCTCATCGGGAAGGGTGTTCAGGGTATCGCTGATATGGCCATCAAGGTTGCCCAAGGGGCTGCACAATTAAAGGGCGGCAAAATGAAATACGAGTTAGACCCCGATGAAGTTGGAGACGATCTCATGGCCGCTTTCGGGGTTGATACTCTGGCAGAGACGGCATCTTTTACAGTCGTGGCTCATACTCCATTTGTGGTATCTAGCGGAGTGGGCCAGAACGACATGATTGACTTCATAATCGGCACGGGGTCAGAACTCCATGCTACTGTAGCAGCGGGGAGTTATGACGCCTACAACCTTGCCAAGGCCATCAAGACTGCCCTGGATGCCGCAGGAACACCGACTACTTTCACTGTAGCCTTCGACCCCGTAGCAAAGAAATTTACTATCACGCCGAGCGGGGCGCAAACCTTGACACTCCTTTGGAAAACCGGCGTGAACGGGTCTGACAATCTTGGCACGGCGATTTCAGCCCTTATCGGATGGGGGCATACTGATACCCCTGCTGCTACGCCGCAAACCAGCACTAGCGCAGTTACGTTTGTATCTTCAAACGATGCTATCCCGTTCAATGAAAATTCAGGAGCAGAAAAGACTGCGTATTTGGCCGCAGGTGTTTATGCTATGGGTGCGGATTCTAGCGTCTCAGCCAGCCTGTGTAAAGAAATCAAGACACAACTCGAAGCGGCCAATGGAACGTCAGACGCTTACACCGTGACTTATAGCTATTCGGCAAAAAAATTCACGATAGTGAATGATACCCATGACTTCATTCTAAAATTCTCAACAGGCACAGCGGCCAGCATATCGGCATATTCGCTCATGGGTTTCACGGCGGCAGATGCCTCTAGCACAAGCAAGAGCCTTGCCTCGGATAGCACAACGGCGGCATTCGTTATGTCCCACGCCTTCAGCCGTATTCAAAGTGCGTCCTTGCCGTCTTATACCTGGTGGCAGAAGAACGGCCCGGACTATCCGCAGCACGCCGGCTGCATGTTGAGCAAGTTGGAAATCAATGTAAAGGCCAAGGAATTTATTGAGGTTGATGCTGACTGGCTGGGATTGAAGTATGACGCAACGGGAACGACTCAGAACGCGACATATTCAACACTTCAGCCCATGAAGTTCAATATGTGCGTCCCGACCGTGGGCGGCTCTCCGATCGCCAACTATGACGATCTGAAAATCACGATTGACAATCAGATTGCTGTTGAGCATGTGGTCGGTGCTACCATCTACGGGGCCAAGATTTACAGCAAGGGCCTCAAAATCTCCGTCAGCATGTCCCTTATCGTCGAGGATCTGACAGAGTGGGCTAAGTTCATTGCTGGAACTTCAACATCATTGAGCCTCGCCATCACTTCGACGGAGCTTATTAAGGCGGGGTTTCCATATAGCTTGACCCTAAGTATCCCTGTCTTGCAGTATTCGGCAGCACCGCGTTCGATTCCTGGCGACCTCCTCAAGATTGTTTTCACAGGGGAGGCGGTTTACAACGGGATATATTCCCTGCTTCCAACGCTCGTTAATGACTTCGGAAGCGCGTACTAGGAGGACACATGGAAGCAATAAAGCACGGGCAACCTAAGGAGTTTAAGTATGGAGATATGGTAGTGGCAATCAAGTCAGTTGCCTCCTCTGCGGATAGATTAGAAGTCGCTCTATCCGGGGGAGGCGCAGAATCTTACAAAGTTGCTTGCCGCTGCATGATTTTGGGATGGCGTGGTTTTACGCGAGACGGAAAAGATATTCCTTTTTCCCCTCTTGAATTTGCGAACATTCCAGACTTGCCAGAAGGAAATTTTTTCATCCTTCTTGGGAACTTTATAGCGAAAGAGACTGATATCTTGGAGGCTAATGCAAAAATAAAAAACGATTAGCGGCAGTGGTCGAATGGAGTCTAAGGGTAGGCTCCTTTGATTGCCGCCGGCATGATTGTCCAAAAACAAAAATAAACGGGCAATGTCCCAAATGCGGGATGCCCGAAATCGGGCCAGAGGAAACGATGTTAATAAATCTTTACTCGCGCTGTCAGGCCCGAAAATCTCTCCCTTGTGGCGGTGGCGTCCTAGATCAGCCTGCTTGGATAATGGACGCTTTCGACGTTATAGATCATACCCGTGCAGATTTCCAGAGGAAGGAAAGCGAACGCCAACGCGATGAAGAGATAAAATCAAAACTCTCCGAAGGATTAAACTGTGGAAGGTAATAATATCGGCGTAACCGTAACCGCTGATGCCACTGGTGGCGTAATTGCCTTTGACGGTCTAGCACAGGCTGTAAATAGATTCAACGGCGTGATGAACGAGGCACCCGGAAGATTCGCCAATTTGGCCGCTGCTTCGGATAGAGCATTGATACCCCATCGGGCAGCACATCAGGCTTTAAATCTTGTTACTCGGCAAGTCGCAATGCTTGGGGGGGCTTCGGCTGCTGCGAGTGGTCCACTTCGTGTTTTTGATTCCATACTTTTTCAATTAGGCATGACGGGCGGCGCAGTGTCTTTACCATTTATAGCGATAACTGCCGCCGTGGTCGGATTGACAAGTGTTTTTGTGGCCCACCATGCAGCAGTAGCAAAAACAAACGCAGAGTATGCAACTCTCATTGCAAAAGAAAACTCATTGCTGGAGGCAACAGATAAGGGAACTGTCGCGACGATTAAAAGCGCAGAAGCAATGCTTCAAAAGTTAGAGGCGCAACTTCTCATTCAGGAGAAGATGCCTACAAATTGGGATAAAATAAAAAGCTATGGCG
>Ga0315280_10009701_pt1 | contig 12252 bp, 10 predicted proteins | sample YL17G06_40_MG_FD_203697 | JGI IMG/M metagenome (GOLD analysis project Ga0315280, IMG submission 203697) | Sediment microbial communities from Yellowstone Lake, YNP, Wyoming, USA - YL17G06_40 | ecosystem: Environmental > Aquatic > Freshwater > Lake > Sediment | place: USA: Wyoming | collected... | reverse complement strand
ATGGTTATGTTGCCATGACAAGGAAATGGCCACGTGCCGGATATTCTACTATTTCATACAAACTTGCTCAGCAAATAAAAACACTTCTTTTGAGACAGGGAATAATACCATCTCTGTATACAGAAGAAGAGAAAATTGTTAAAAATGTGAAGCATAGAAAATGCTATAGATTGCACATAGGTAATAGAGATTCGCTTAAAAAATTATTAAAGATTTTGGAAATAAAATTAGATATGAAATTAGAAGAGAGAAATGATTCTTGGTGTGATGAAAATTATATTTATATTCCAGTAAATAACATTTCCAAAGAATTATACAACGGTTTTGTGTTTAATCTTAGAGTTGAAGATTCGAATACATTTGTTTCTGATTCTTTGACTCTTCATAATTGCGGAGATGTTATGTGGCTTTATATTAAAGTTGAAAAAGACAAAGCTGAAAAAGAAATAATTAAAGACATCAAGTTCGAAACGTTCGGATGCGCAGCAGCTCTGGCCACGAGTAGTGTCATCACAGATTTGGCAAAAAATAAAACTACAGAAGAAGCGATGAAAATAAGTCGTGAAGATGTTGTTAAGTCTCTTGGCGGATTGCCTCAGATAAAACTTCATTGTTCAGTCTTGGCTGTGGATGCTTTGTCTGAAGCTATATACGACTATTTTTTAAAAAATAAAAAACCAATTCCAGAAAATTTGCAAAAAGAGCACGAAAGAATAAAGCAAGAGAAAAAAGAAATAGAAAGAAGGTATAAAGACTGGGTAGAGATGGAAGAAAAAATGCATGGTGAGCATAAATGAAACCATTCTGCGAAATTATAGTAGCTAAAATTCTTCCAGCAATGAGAGCAATTATAACAAAAGAATTAATGCAAACATACGGCTTCAACCAGACTGAAGTTGCTCAGAAGCTTGGGATAACACAGCCTGCAATCTCTCAATACTAAAGAGAGTTGAGAGGATATAGAGTGAAACTTTTGCAATCGAACAGTAAGATTATGATTGAGATTAAAAAGCTTACAGCTGAGATTGCTTCAGGCAATACGAAGTCCAGAAAAATACCGGAGAAGTTCTGCGAGATCTGCGAAAAAATAAGGAAGGAAAAAATCATCTGCCATCTGCACGAGAGCAACTACCCACCTATCAGCCCTTGCGACTTCTGCTTCAGATAAACCTTCTAACTATTGAATATACTGCTCCAAATGCTAGAGAGATGAATGGTTTTAGGACTTCAACCAGAGCAAAGAACGCTAACGCTAAGAACAAGGGTGATGCTTTCACAGTTTGTTCCATTATGGGGAATGACTTCATTATATACACCTGGAGCTGTTCATCTGAAATTCCCTGAGCATTTATCTGTTCGGTTGCATTCTGTTTATATCTTTCAATATCTGCTAGCACTGCATCGTAAGCAGCTCTGCACTGCTCCCTTGCCAGGGTTTCATTCTGCTGACACTTCTGTGTTATACTCAGCTTGATATCATCTATAGTCTTGTTCACCAACTGTATTTGAAGTTTCTGCAATTGGTCTACATCAGGTACAAAACTCTTTACCAATTCCATGTTCGACTGCAAAATTGTCTGCTGATATGCTTGAAAGTTAACATACATGCTCAGGAACAATCCTATGGCGATGAAAATATTAATCCAACCCAATCCTTTTGACGTCAATGAGTTTCCGGTTGAAAAATTGTTTTTCTTCGGCTCGAACAATTTTAGCAGTGAAACGCTAGATATCAGAATTCCTATGAAAACAAAAAATATTACAATAGAAAAACTTGCTAGAACTAAAGCTATTGTCAAGAAGAGGATCTGGAGACCGATAAAAACTTTAAAGTTCGTCTTCTCTTTTAGGACAAACAGCAACAAGAAACCAAAACTTACCAAAAATAGGAATGGTAACAACGGAAGGACTGCCTGAACAAAAATAATTTTTAAAGAAGCAAGAATAGCAAATAAGATATCTTTCTCTGAAAGACTTTTCATAAAACTTATGATCACCTCGTTCTGCAGAGCTATAGCTCTTGCTATAGAAAGCCCTGAATAGATCAGATACAGAACTGCTACAAGAAAAACAATGTTTGGAACAAAAGAATTTCTTATATATTCAAATCTCATGAAACCTCTATTTCTTCTCCTTTTTGATCTTGGCCCATTTCTCCTTCAACTGTTCCCAAGCGCTTTCTTGCTTTGGTTGTATAAGTTCTTTCGGTTTCTCCAAAATTTTTGGAGTGGGAATTCCTTTTGGTTTGCCTTTTGGCCAGAACAGGAAGACAAGGAAAACAGCTATAGCAGCTCCGGCACCGATGATGACAAAAGTCATCCAAGATTGCCATTCAAATGGAAGCCATGCTCCTTTGCCGGCTTCTCCTTTTGCTTTGGCTAGCTCTGCTTTAGTTTCATCAATCAATATCTGTATGCTACTCAGTAGCTGGTAGGCGTTGAAGTAGTCGCCTTGGTTAGCATACCCCTCTGCCTGCTCAATCTTCACTTTCAACTCCAAGAGTTTTGCTTCTGCAAATGTGACATTCAACCCCTTGCTCTTGCTCTGGTTTATCTCCAATGAAAGCTGGGTCATGTTGGCTCTGTAAGAAGCGAGAGTCTGATTTATAGTTGTTTTCTGGGCTTCGGAAGGCAAGACCTTCAAGGTGAAACTTTTTGAAACATTTGCATAATTGCTTATTGCCCTGAATACACCATTGTAATTCTTTATCTCAGCGGTAGAAGGGATTGTGAAGGTTACTGTGAAAGTTGTGGAATTTCCAGGTGATACTGAGGTTAATGCTGGGCTAACGCTGAACCAGGTTGAAGTTATGTTTTCTACTGAAAGTTTTATATCCTGTGTTTTGGTTGTGTTTGTATTTTTGACTGTAACTGTTGTAGAGCTAGAGTTTCCTTGGGCTATTTGGATTAATGGGTCGAAGCTTGTAATGTCCATGTGTTTTGCTGGTTCGGGAGTGGGAGTGGGACTGGGACCAGGACTTGGACTTGGAGTAGGAGTAACATTAGCAGTAGTTGCTGAGACAGATATAGGAAGTGAAATATTATTGAACCATTTATTATTTGTGCCATATATAGTTGCAGTACAACTTCCTGAGCCAGTGCCTGTAAAAGACCATGTTATATTATTACAGTTTCTTGATTCTGACCCGGAAATTAAATTAAAAGTTACATTTAGATTGTCACTGGTAGCGCTTCCTCCTCCGCCACAGTCATTACGCGCTGCAGTAACTGAGGTGATAGGACACCCTGTATTTGAAAAATAGACAATAGCAGATGATGCAGTCAAAGGACCAAAATTGTACAAATTAATAGTAAAGCTAGTCGGGGTTTGGTTCGGTATATTTATTGAACTAGTAGAAGTGTTCATGTATAAACCAGTATTGTTGATTATAAGAGGATTTTTAACGCCTTCGCCTCCATAATTGAAAGAAACTCTAGAGTGATTTACAAGAGAATAAACTCTGTATCTACCTCCAGGTAGACCTGCAGGTACTGTGGTATTTATCCAATACCATGCAGCGCCAAAATATTCCAATGAGTTGGTCAAACTATAGTTATTTATAGGAGTTAAACTACCAGTTGTCGGATATCTATAGCTTGCATTCGGCTCATAAATCCATATAGAAGTGAAGTTTGTCGTATTTAAACCAGTTATGTTTGTTCCGTTTAGATAGGATACTACTATCTTGAGGGTAATGTTTTCAGGAGTAGTTGTGTTTTCTATGATTTCATTTCCATCAGCAGTAACCACATCAGTAATTTTGATGCTTAGTAAGTTTGTTAAGTTAAGCCTTAGGCTTATATTAAATCCTGTATAAGGATGAGAAGTTAGAGCTATAGTTTCATTTGTCGCATTTATATAAATCCAGCCTTCATATGAGCCTTGTGGCAATGAGCTATTGTAAGTGACGTTTACATTCAAAGTCTGGTAGCTGTAATTTCCAATAGTTGAAAAGATGTTATAAGTGAAGTACACCTTATAACCACTACAACCAGAAGATACGCATGTCAAATTCTTGTTGGAGTCTGTTAAGTTCACAACTAAATCGTAGAATCCGGTATTGTTAGTAAAAATCACATCGTAGTTTCTTGTCAGGTCAAAACCATAATTCTCGTCAATTTGAAATGTTGCCGATTCTAAGGTTCCATTGACAACAAGCATAGGCGTGGTAACATTAACTCTTATTGGTATGTTTATTAGAGAGCCTGAGGCTGATGTATATCTCAAGTACCCTTCGTATATTCCATCCATTGTGTTATTCGGAATTGTAAAGTTTATCTGAATGCCCCTAGAATTATTATAAGTTCTGTTTATGAAAGTAAAGGTTGTGTAGTTGCTTGCGATCCATTGAGATGAATTAACGTGCATATAAATCGTTAAAGTATAGATATCTATGCTTGGTGTATTGTTTTTAACTTCCACCCTCCAACTTCCCTTCGTTATATCAGTTGTTTCGTTGTATTCTTCCTGCATCGCTCCTGTTACATTTGCATAGACGTATTTGTTTACAGAGCTTCCAGCCAAAACATTATCGGGTTTGTATAAGTTGAAGGAATAATTGCTCGCACCGGTCCAATTCAAACTTATTTTAACCTTTGATGCAATGGATGAATCTGGAACTATAAACGTGAAATTCTTCGTTCCACTATCAGAGATTCTTTTTATCCAGTAAATCTCTTTCGATTCTACAACACTCGATAAGGTTAGATTTCCTATATTATCTAAAGTGAATTCCTGTGTTGTTACATTGTTAGCATTTTTTATACCGAAATCTAGTGTTCTATTAGTTGAATCCAAAGTTGTAAAAATTATGTTTCCATTGTAAGTTATAGGTAAGGTTGAAGTTCCATACAATCTTATTTCGTACATGGCTGGAGTTGTTGGCAGAAAGTTGTAAAATAGAGATTCGCTAGTGCCAGTTTTGTTTATTGATTTCGCCAACAATCTTGGCGGAGTTGAATCATCGAACAAAAATAAGTCGATATCTTGCGAAGAAGACCACTCACTTATGTTTACATAAACTCCAGTAGCATTTGTAACTTCTGAAGTGTTAAAGAAGTATGAATGATAAGTTGTTGCATTTGCTGGTAATTTACCCTTGAAACTTCCAATTCCAGTTCGATTCATATTAGAATTTATACTATTTTCGGTAGAGATTGGAATGTTAACGGTAACGGAGATGTTTAAATTATCAATTGTAGAATTTTTAATCGTAAATCTGTCTGTGTAATAACGACCTGGCCAACAATTGTTTTTATTGTGAATCAAGGTAAAGTTTGTGTTCCCGCTAGTTAAATTAAATGTTGTACCATATCCAGAAGCATTTTGAACTAGTAGTGAGAAGCGAGTGCTACAATCAAAATTGGTATTTTCCTGAGTATAATTTTCGCATAGATAAGATGTATTTACAACCTCTAATAATGCTTCAGAAAAAGAGCTATTTATCATTACTGTAATATTTTGTTGATATTTATTTGGTGTATTAGTCCAGTTCAAAAATATCATGCTTGGTACTATGCCAAAACTTCTGTTTGGGGTACTCACCTTTTCTGGCTCAACTGTTATCGATACATTTGTTGAATTGGATATACCAGAAGTATCTAAAGTTGTAACAGTAAAATTGACTTTGCTAAATATCAAAGGAACATTAACTTTAAAGCCAAACCAAGCAGAAGAAAGATTAGCAACTATTCCTACACTAGACGAGTTAGTCCAGTTTGCTGATGAAGTGCCAGAGGTAAATATCCAGTTAGTGGCATTAGTTGAATTACTATCAGAAACAAAGGTAAAACCTGAAGGAAAGGTTATGTTTACTTGAGTTATGTTTGCTGTGGCATTGTTATTAGTAATTGTGAAATTAAGTGTTTGGTTAATTGTGCCTGAATTAACAGTAGTGGGAGTTAAGGTTGAGGTAAAAGCTAAACCAAAAACATAAGAGGCGATAGATAAAAATACGAGCAAGACGATCCAAAAAAACTTATTTTTCATTTGATTCTCCTTAAAATCTATTTAAATTTAGTAGAAAAAATAGTTTTGTTTTGTTAGCTATAGCTTGTAAGTTGCATTCGCCTCGTTTGTTTGGACCAGGACAGAGCTGAAAGAGCTTTTCCAATCAGTCTGGATTATCTCAACTGCCTTAGAGCTTAGACTTGGCTTAATCGAGTTGAGAATATTAACTTTTTGATTGTCAACATAGACAGTAAAGTTCGAGACAGAGCTCTTACCAGTGTTCATTACAGCTATCAACAGATTGCCTTGGGAGTCCCTAGAGTAGCCAAGAATATCAACATTGTACAAGATGTTCTTTACAGCTATTACAACCTCCCCAGGTGTTGTCGGTATGGTAGGCAGTAGCTTACCTATAAATGGTATTTCCCTGAGATTTGGGATCGAACCGAAAATCAGGAACGATGCAAACAGGGCTAGACCTATCAAGATTATGCCAAAAACAATATTCTTCAGTATCTTCAGGGCAATGTAAATGACTATCAGCAGAAGGGCTACACCAATTATTAGCGGCATTACCATATTCTCTAATTGATTTTTAGAATTAAAAATAATACAAATATACCTACTAGGAAGAGATATTTTTGTTCAGATTTTAAAAGCTTATGCAGTAATTATTTTGTAACTATCATTCTTGAAATCTTCGATAGATAACTTTCCTTTTGAAAGCATTCGAATGAACCTAGCGATCTTTCTTTCATGCTCCTTTTCGTATTCACAAGTGAAGCTTTTCATCTTTGGCATATGCCTTTTATCTATATATACATTCCAAGGGTCAACGGTAAATGGATGGTAATTCATCGCTTTGAATAAAAATCGTTTTTGAGCAACAGAAATTTTTTTGTCTAAAACAAAATTTATGATCGGCTTGGACACAGTAATCATGTTTGACTTTAAAGAATCAACAAAACCATCAAAAAATAAACCACCCGTGTGGCCGTAATCACGAGAAGTGGTGTGCAACACAAATTCTCTATCTCCGATTTTTTTCCTTAGCTTACCATAAACAGTAAAATCAGAGCAGGCATGCACAGACCCGTCAAAACCTAAAAAGCCATGTTCTGGTTCTATTTTTCCACTTATGTCAATATCTTCGCAAGGCATATGCTCTTCTAAGAAAAGTTGTTTTACCAAGTCTGGTGTAGCTATTTCGTGTAGCTTTTGGTAAATTTCTTTTTGAAATTCGGATGTTAAGGGGTTTATTGGAGATTTTTTCTTGTAAATGACTCTAGCGTTAGCAAGTTCAGCTCTATAAGGATGTTTGGTTAAAACAGCATCAGTACCTTGAAACAAAATAGCAGGGTCAACCAACCATTCATTATCTTTTAAAGAAGGATAACCGCCTTTAATGAACTCCAAATGATCGGTTCCTGAAAGGTGTTTCATTTTTAAAGGGTATTCTAAACGCACCTCCAGAATTCTCACGGATTTTTCACTATTTGATCTCCAATCAAAAATAACTTCTTCAACTATTAACGGGATTTCTTTCATAACTATTTGCTATATAGTTAAAGGATTTAAATTTTTGTCCCCCTACCGAGATTTGAGCGCCCTGGGCGAGATTTGAACTCGCGACCAATAGCTACCCTCAGTGGATAGGGGGTTCAGCCTAATTTCTACTGCTCTGTCCAAACTGAGCTACCAGGGCTGTAAAAGCTATATGGATCCAATTTCTCATTTAAAATAGAATATCTTTGAGTTAAAGTAGTTTTTGGCGGACAAAATCCAAACTTCTGCCAAATAAGGTATTTGGTAATATGCTTTGGGTTTTTAAATCCAATTTTCTTTATCCAAAGGTCTAAGTTCTTTCTTCCACTCAAATATATGGAATGCTTTATGTAAATCTTTTTGGTTTTGATGTTATGTTCTTTACAGTCAAATTGAGTATAAATTTTAAATCCTAATAATATTAAAATATTTTTTACATCTTCGATTAATTGTCTACTTGCCGAATCTATTTTTATTATTGGGTAGTAATGCACATTTTTGTGCTTTTTCTTAAATGTCAAAGAGCCGTCAGTATCTGTTATACCTCGTAGAAGACTGCATTTTATTTCATTTGAGGCATTAAGAACAATCCTAGGTATTCTGATTGTGTTCGCTTTTTTTCCACATGGAAGACCTAATACTTCCGTAAAAAATGTAAAAATTGCCAGGGAGGATAATCTTATCATAAACCAATTGCCATATTTTATAAAACTAAGTTTAATTCCGAATAATTTTTTATAGAGATACTCTACATATTCTCGATAGTATACGAAATCATCTTCCAAATCTCCAGTATATGACATAATGGTTCTATTTTTATTGTCTTTAAATTTGTACGAGTTGCCATCACCAATATGTATTCCTATCAATTCTGCTAGCTTTTCATCTAGTGCTACTGGTAGCTTAATTTTTCTTTTTATATCGCATTTGCTTGCTTCAACTAGTGAAAGGTCCAAAATGTCACCAACATCCTTTATTCAGAATAATTTATTACCCTAAAACAAATTAAATAAATATGCCTTTATCTTCGAAGGAACTGCAGAGGATAGCCAAGAGTACTGTAATAAACATGGCGATAGGCACGAAGCCAAATCCTGGTATAGAAAAGGCAAGAAAAAGATTTGGAAGATTTATCGGCAAGCTCCTAAGAATGAAAAAATTCTCCAAGAAGCAGCTTAATCAAAAAGAAATGAAAATAATAGAGAAGCTGAAAGATCCGGATTTTGGACCACTGATAATAGAAAGAAAAGGGAAATATTTTGTAAAAACAAGAGTGGGAGAGGCTGTTAGGCTTGTCTATTCCGATACCGACAAGGACTGCATCAAACTTGCCAAACTAATCATGGGGGAGTGTTGGGAGAGAGGGGCACATGTGACAGATTTGACCGACAGTTCTGCAGAGTCTAGGAGACAATTGAAAATGATACCTTTTGACACAGCGGCTGAACTGCCCTTGGTCAGCAAGCTGTTTGCTGGAGCTTATGATGCTAGAATATTCCTCGGTGGTGATGAGGATATTTACTGGATAAGAGGATTGGAAGAAAAAATAAAAGTGGGTGCTCCGGCTTCTCTTAAAATTCATCAGATAATGGACAGAAAGAAAGTCAGGTGGTGCTATTTTGGCTGGCCAGTTCCTAAGAATCGTTACTTTGTTAGTAAGGCTAAGTACAAGAAAATATTTTTGCAGTCAATCAAACAAACATTTTCTCCGAAAGTTAGAAAATTATGTCAATTTTATAAGAATGCTCTGAAAGATGCTGATAAAATTAGGATTACTGCTGATGACGGGACTAATCTAACTTTTAGAATTAAGGGTAGACCGATATTGGTTGATGATGGTGTAATGGATAAGGGAGATATAAAAAGAGGAGACGTTGGAATGAACATACCTGCAGGAGAGGTTTTCATTGCTCCACTGGAACACTCTGCAAATGGTTTTATAATTTTTGATTATGTAGTCATTCATGGTTTTGGTTCAGTAAGAAATTTGAAAGTAAAGTTTAAAAATGGGAGAATTGTGTGGTTTGATTCACCTCAAAAGAGCATATTCCAAAAATTTCTTGATTCAAATGTCGGAGAAAAAGATCGTATAGCAGAATTTGGGGTAGGTATAAATCCTGGGGCTAAGTTTATCGGAGAAACTATTGTAGACGAAAAAATTTTTGGAACAGTACATATCGCGATCGGGAATAATACCGGGGCATATAAAGGACGCAATAAAAGTAGCTCACATCTTGACCTCATTAAATTAATGAAAAAAGGACGAATTTTTGTTGATAATAAATTAATTATGGATAGAGGGAAACCTGTCGGTATTTTATAAAGAGTTTATTTTTGTTGATCGTGGTTTAACATTATAATACATTAGCAAATTTTAGCAAAAAAACTGTGAATGGAATGAAAATCGATAGGCAGCTTTTCAAGTTTTTAGCTCTATCAATAATATTCATTGTTTTCTATGAGTCTTCCAGGTTCATAGAGAAGCCTTTAGATCAGGCTCACATCTATCCAGCGGACTTCAATAGGGCACTGCTTTCAATTTCAAATCCTATTATGAATTTTGTCTTTTCGATGAGCTACTACTTGTTCCACCCAGCTCTGATAGTACTCGCATTTATCCTGCTATACAAAAGGAAAAAGGAGTTGCTTTGGAAGTCAACAAAAATTTACTTTTTGATCGGTTTTCTTTGGATTTTCTTCTCATTATTGTACCCAATTGCCCCACCCAGGTTTAACGCCAATTTTCCACAAATTAGAATGAGTGTTTTTCCAATCAGAGATGCAATAATCGGGCTTAAGTACGGAAGCTTCCCATCGTTCCACATCTTTTCCTGTTTTTTGGCATCTTTTCTCGCATTAAGATTTTTCCCCAGTTTCTATAAACCATTTCTTCTGATTTCGATGTACTATTCCTTTGTTGTCCTTTACCTTGGGGAGCATTACTGGTTTGACGTTTTGGCTGGGTTCGCTTTGTCAATTGTAGCTTTTAAACTGATGACTTCTGAAAGCTTCAAGTTCAAGCAAAAAGTAAAATAGATTGTGAGTGAAATGAAAGCTGTTGGTGCGAAGAATTTGCCAAAGCTGAGAGATTTCATGCAGGACAAAAAAATAGATACAGTTTTATTTCTTGGTTCGGATGTTAACGTGAGATATTTCTCCAACTTTGTGGGAAGCTGTTTATTAGCAATTACAAATGACGAGAGAGTTTTATTTGCTCATCCTTTAGAGTTTGATAAAGCTAACCAGCAAGCTGATGTCGAAGAAATTGTCAACACAAAAAATTTTGACTGTAGTTATGGCAAAGCTCTGAAAAAGAAACTAAAAAGATATAAAAAAATTGGGATTGTCAAGTCCGATTTTCCTCTAAGACTATTTGAAGATTTGAAAAAGAGGACAAGAGCAAAGTTTATCGATATCGAGAACCATATCGTCGAGCTTAGGGGTGTTAAGTTCAAAAGAGAGATTGAACTAATTAAAAGATCTACAAAAATCTCAAACTCAGGAATTAAAATTATCGAGGAAGTTTTAAACGAGATTAGAAAAGGGAGAAAGATCAAAGAGAAAGATATTGCGCTGAGAATTGAGCAGGAAATGCGAGAGAAAGGTGCAGAAGGGTTTGCATTTGAGACTATAGTTGCTACCGGCAAAAGATCTGAGTTTCCTCATCCCTATCCCTCGGCTTCTGAACAGATTGTCAATGACATGGGCTATGCTGATTTTGGAGCTATATACCAAGGTTATTGTTCAGATGTTACTGTACCATTTGTCATCGGTAAAATCAGCGAGAATCAGAGCAGAATCATTAAAGCTGTAATGGAGGCGTATGATTTTGCTGTTAGTTCTATTGAAATTGACATTCCTACTTGGAAGTTATATGAAAAAATCGAGAAACTTCTTAAGTCAAAGGGATTTGAATTAAAGCACGGTTTGGGTCACGGTTTGGGTTTGACAGTCCATGACTATCCTTCTATATCTGCTAAACCAAGAGATAAAATTCAGTTAGAGGATTGGAAAGAGATAAAGTTTAAAGAAAACATGATTTTTACTATTGAACCAGGAGTTTATACAAAAAGCTACGGATGTAGAATTGAAAATGATATTTTATTAACGAAAAAAGGAATTAAGATTTTAACAAATTCTAGATTAATCAATTTAAATACTTTTCTTTAAATCTAACAATTATGCCCTTAAAATCTTTAAGACAACAGCAGTTAGATGAGAAGAAGAAGTCTGAAACTGAAACTTTGCTAGAGGAATTAAGACAAAAGAAGAAAGAAGTGGATCTAAAAGAACTTTGTGGTGATGATTCAGTGCTTTATCAAGTCGTAAGCACAGCAGTACTTTTGAATCCTGAAAAATTAAATAAAGAAGGTATAAAGACTCATGTTGAAAAGGCACAAATGTATGAAAAAAGTGGCGATTATCTAGGAGCTGTAGTTGAGTATCAAGTTGCTGGTCAGTTATCACTTTTTTATGGAAATTTAGAAGATACAAAGAAATATTTCAAAAAATGTGCAGAAATATTCCCAAAGCGGTTCAAAACTTTGTATGTATTTTTTGCGAATAGGGAAAGAGCTGAAAATGTTTTGAAAGTTGCTGAAGAATATTATAATAGAACCAAAATTAATCAAGTTTGAATTAAGCTTAAATCTTTTTCTTTATATGTTAAAAAGCATGCCTGGATGGAAATTTTGGAAGAAGAAAAAGAAAGAAGAGCCGCTAGCGAAAGAAGAAGCTAAAATTACAGAGTTGGAACAG
>Ga0315280_10009700_pt1 | contig 12253 bp, 8 predicted proteins | sample YL17G06_40_MG_FD_203697 | JGI IMG/M metagenome (GOLD analysis project Ga0315280, IMG submission 203697) | Sediment microbial communities from Yellowstone Lake, YNP, Wyoming, USA - YL17G06_40 | ecosystem: Environmental > Aquatic > Freshwater > Lake > Sediment | place: USA: Wyoming | collected... | reverse complement strand
ATTTGGAAAAAAGGAGAAAGAAAAATTAAATAAAAAATTCCGCCCAAAAATATCAGAGTCAAAACAAACAGCCAAAAAAAGCGAGTGCGAAAAATCGATTTTTTCTTTTTGATTCGATATGGTTTTCGATACATATTATAATCCTCGTCTGGTTTTCCTTAATTTTTCAATTATAAAATTTAACCAATATTTTTTAGAAAGTGGAAAATCTTGAGTTTTAACATACTCTTTTTTATAGCCACCAAAACCCATTTTAAACAAGGTTAAACCGGCCCAGGGATGTCTCTTTAAATTTTCAATTACCGAGCGACTTAGCGAAGGTGGAGAAGAAGGAATCTTCTTCGACTTCAATTTACGATTTTCAATTATGGGTGCAATTCCCCAAAAATTGAATTTTTGGTATCCTCTATTTTTTGCTTCCTTTATCGCTTCCCATAAAAGCAAATAAGAAACCGGAATTTTTGGATATTTTAAAGAAGAGGCGCCATGGTGATAAAAGGCCATACCTTGCCAAAAAATGAAAATACCCCCAGAAACTATCTCATTTTTATATTTTCCTAAATATACTGTGATTTGATTATCTGGCGAAAAAGCCAAAAATTCATTTTTTAAATAATCTAAAGGAAAAGGTACAAAATGATGGCGATTGACCGTCTCTTGATAAAGATTATTAAATTTTTCAATATCCGTTAAATCCTGACTTTTTATTATTTTAATCTCCTTATTTTTTTGAGCCTGCCTGATTAAATATCTGGTTGTCTTTCTCATTTTCATTAAAAGTTCCTCTTCTGAAGGGATTATATCCAATTCCCAAGTCAATTCCGGATGGATATGAATCGGCGCTTCTTTAAATCCTAATTTTTTAAAAATTTCAATATTTTCCTCATTTCTCTTTAAAATCGGGGCTATTCTAATAAAATCACATTTTTCTTCTTTGGCAATTTCTTTTAACTTTTCTATTAATATTTCTAAGATTTTTGATTTTTGATGGTCGAAGAGAGCTTCGTTCTCTTCTCCCGCCTCGTTTCCATAAATGTAAACTCGGCTTTTGATTTTTGATTTTATGTTTGGCCCATGAGGAACAAACAGAAATGTTCCTCTTTTTGCCCAAACTTTATAGAAAAAGGCAGTTGAAATTAAATTATTATCTTCAAAAACGCCAAATCTCCAAATTTTATTTCCCATTAATTTTTGAAATTCCCCCCAATTCCAAGACTGCAAAAAAGTTTTTTCATCACAACCAAAAAGAAAATTTTCCCAAATTTCCTTTTTGTCTATTTCTTTAATTTCGAGCTTCATTTTATAAATTAGAAAATTCAATTAAAGATTCCCTATAAATTTTAAAAATTTTTAGAATGTCAGTAATATTCACCCACTCATTCGGAGCATGAATATTTCCGCAATTGCATCCAAAGCCATTTAAAACTGGAATTCCTTTTTTACAACAGTTTTTCAATTTTTCAAAAATTAATTTCGAAATTTCCTTTTCCTAATCTATTCCAATTTGAGAAGGAATCTTTACCAATTCCCGAATAAATTTTATAATTTCACGAAAATTTTTATTTTCCATAAATTAATAACTTTTCAACGATCGTTAAAAAGTTATTATATTTCTATCTCTTCGATAAGGAAGAATCTTACATAAGGGTCAAGAGAATATCTTCTCACAATTTCTTCTGTTTCTTTGTAAACATCGTATGGACAAACCCAAACGCTTTTTTGAAGCATTCGATATCCCAGCATTTGAAGGTATTCTCGAAATAAATTTCTTAACTTATTTTTCTTTTCTGGGATATCAAAAATTACCATTTGGTATTTCCCATCAGGCCTTTTTTTCCTCTCCTTCATTTTGAACTTCATTTTTAAAACTTTTTCACTGCCCTTTTTCGTAAGAATAACTCCTTTCTTTTGCCCTAAATTTTTAATTTTAATATATCCTCGCTTTTTTAGATAGTAGATGAATTGACTAAAATATTTCCTTGATTTCTCTTTTTCATATAATCTTTTCAATTTATAAAGATCGTGATATCGAGCTTCTTTAAAAAATTCACGAGAAGGAAAAATTACAGCGAAAATATCGTCAGCTTTTTCTAAAAAATTGTATAGGTCCCAAAGAAATTTATCAGTTAAAGGTAATTTCATATAAAAAACTAAGGTCGTCTTTATTATAATACATTTTTAACGATCGTTAAAAAGTTATTATAATTGATTGAAATCAACAATTTTTGGGCATTTTAAAGAAATAGAGTCAAATATACCTCATTTTATTTTTTTAATAATCCAATCACTTCCTTTGGGATTCTACCTTCTAAAAGGATTACATCGCCTGGCTGAGAAAAACTTTTAATTGTTTCAAAAATTTCTTTTGGATTTTCTATGAATAAAATATTCCCACTCGGCATTCCCTTTTCCATCGCCCCCTCCACTATATCTTGAAATCTCTCTCTGGTTGTAATTATAGCCAAATGACAGACCTCCCCGATTTTTTGACCGATTCTTTTATGAACTTCTTTTGAGGCCTGGCCTAATTCAATTAAACAAGGCATAACTATTATTTTCTTGTTTGGCCAAACTTTTAGATATTCTAAATGGGAAATCACTCCATCGGGATTGGCAGAATAAGTGGCATCAATAATGTTTAATCCATCTTTTGTTTTAACTAATCTCATTCCTCCCTGTTCAGGTTTTATTTTCTGAGCGACTTTTGCAATTTCTTGGAGGTTCATTCCCAAAACTTCTTTTGCTACCACAGCAGCCATTAAAATATTTTGGGCATAATGTTCTCCAAGTAGATTCAGCTTAAATTCAGCTATTTCTCCCCATCGCGAAAAAACTTTAAAATAAAGCGATTCTTTCTCTACTTTAATATCGCTTGTCCAAAAATCTCCTTGTACCACCTCATAAGAAATTGCAGAAAATGTGGTGTAACAAATTCTTTTAGAAACGTGAGCCCTTTTGTAGAGCTCTCGACAGTATTTATTATCACCATTGAAAACGGCAAAACCCATTTCTGGTAGAGAATCAATTAATTCATATTTTGTTTTTATGATATTATCTAGCGATCCGAAGGTTGCCATATGTTGTTCATTGATACCAGTTAAAATTCCAATTTGGGGTTTTGCAATATCACAGAGTAATTTTATCTCTCCTCTTTTATAGGCTCCCATTTCAACAATAAAAACTTCGTGCTCAGGCTTTAAATCGTTTAAAATGCATTGAGAAATACCAATTTCTGAATTTTGGTGCTCTTTTGTTTTTAAGACATTGAACTTCTCTGATAGAATTGTGGCTAAAAATTCCTTAGTCGAAGTTTTGCCATAACTTCCGGTAATACCGATAACTAAGAGTTTTTTAAATTTAGCTCGTTTTTCTTTAGCTTTTTTAAAAATTTGATTTCGGAAAAAGACAGTGGGAATTTGAAAAATGAGAATAATTATTGAAATAATAAGAGGAGTCAACAAATCGAAAGTAAGGACATAAAGGGTGAACCAATAAAGATTTTTTACATTTAAAGAGAGGAAAGAGATAAAAATTATTTCCAAAATTAAAGCTGACGAGATTAGAACACTCGTTTTTTTTGTCAAAACTGGTTTTTTTAATATTTTTTTGGCTAAATCAAGAAAAAATTTAGCCGATTCAAAGAAATAAAAAACTATTAAAATTAAAACCCAACTATCATAAGCTAGCAATGGCAATAATTTGGGCCAAATCGCTAAAAATAAGGCATAAAAAAACAAAATAATTTTTAAAATAAAGAGAGGGTTAAAAAATAGTTTTTTGCCTTTTTCGGTTCGAAAATGGTCGATGAATCTACTAATGCGGTATTCTTTCAGTTGCCAAAGATAAAGCCAAAATAAAATAGCCTTTGTTTCTCTTATAAACCAGAGAAGAGTTAGAATATAAAACATAATTTTTCTATAACACGTTTTCTACGGCCGTAGAAATTGTATTATAATCTTTGTTAGTTTTTCCGGAACTTCCAAATGCGGTGAGTGCCCAATTTTAGGAAGAATTTTAAGCTCAGAGTTTTCAATTTTTTCTTTAAAAATATGAGCATATTTTACTGGAACTAATTTATCATTTTCACCCCAAATTATTAAAGTTCTAATTTTAATTTGTGGAAGGTCTTTCAAAAGATCTTCGGTAAGAACCTTTTTAATAATTTGGCGCATTGTTCCATTAGCTTTGGCATAATCTCGATGACGTAAAAAGATATAAAATAAATTTTTGGCTTTATCTTTGAATCTTCTCAGAGGAGTGGGAGTAAAAATTGCATTTCCTATCTTAGATATTTGAAATATCAATTTTTCTCTGATCCCCCATTTTTGTTTTATCCCGGCTGAGTCGCAGAGAATTAGACTTTTTATTTTTTCTGGCCAAAGGACAGAAAATTTAATAGCAACTCTACCTCCAAATGAGTGTCCCAAGAGAAAAAATGGTTCGACAGGCTCACCACAAGTTTTTTTAATAAAATCGTTAACAAAATTTGCATAATCACCCACTCCCCAGGGTGTAAAAGGGGTCATACTTTTCCCAAAACCGGGGAAATCAGGGCAAATTAACTTAAAACCATTTTCAGATAAAATTTCTAATACTCTAATCCACGAATCGGAAGACCCTCCCCAGCCATGTAAGATTAAAACAGCAGGACCTGAGCCTGCAATTTTATAATTGATTTTTAAATTATTAATTAAGAGAGTTTCTTCTTTCATTACATTATTCCAACATTCTTGAGAATGTGAGAATGTTATTTTTTAATTTTCTTGAAGGGAAGATATTTTTGCAAAACTTCTGGAATTCTTATTGAGCCATCTTTTTGTTGATAGTTTTCAATTATGGCAATTAAAGTTCTACCAATGGCAAAGGCTGTTCCGTTTACAGTATGAACAAAATTTAATTTGCCTGATTTTTCACGATATCTAATATTTAATCTTCTGGCCTGAAAATCGGTGCAATTTGAAGTTGAGTGGGTTTCTCGATATTGATTTTGGCTGGGGAACCAGGCTTCAATATCATATTTTGCTGCTGCCGGTCTTCCCAAATCACCGGTACAAATATTGAGAACTCTATAAGGAATCTTTAAAAATTGCATTAATTTTTCTTCCATTTCTAAGAAGAATTTGTGTTCTTTTATAGAATCTTCAGGTTTCACAAAACTGAACATTTCTAATTTATCGAATTGATGGACGCGAAAAATTCCTTTGGTGTCTTTTCCATAGGAACCGGCTTCTCTTCTAAAACAAGTAGAAAAGCCCAAATATCTTCTGGGTAAATCTTTTTCATTAAAAATCTCATTGGCATGCATTGTGCCTATTGATTGCTCGGCGGTACCAACTAAATATAAATCATCTTGGGGTAAAAAATAGGCCTCCTCTTTGTCGTCTTGTTCCAAATAGCCCATGCCTCTTGCCATTTCCGGTTTTAGCATTACCGGCGGCAGAACCGGGATAAAACCTTCTTTGGTCAAAGTGTCAAAGGCGAGATCAACCAAAGCAAATTCAAGTAATACTGCTTCTCTTTTTATATAACCGAATCTTGTGCCAGCAACCTTCGCCGCTCTTTTAACATCAATTAAATCCAATCTTTCGCTAAGCTCAAGATAATTTTTTGGTTTAAAAGCGAACTTTGGCCTCTCTCCCACTTCTCTCAAAACCACATTTTCACTCTCATCTTTTCCTACTGGGACATCTTCAAAAGGCAGATTAGGAACCTCCAACATTAAGTTACTAAATTCTTCATCGAGTTCTTTCAGGTTTTTATTTAATCGGTCGCTATTTTTGTCCAATTCTTGCATTTGTAAAATTATTTTTTGTTTCTCTTTTTCATCTTTTGTTTCCGAAATTTTCTTTGAGGCCTTGTTTTTCTGGGCTCGCATATCCTCTAAAGCCTGCAAAGTTTCCCTTCTTTTTTTGTCAACTTCTAAAAGTCGGTCAATATCAACTTTGACTTGTTTTTTCCTGCAGCCCTCTTTAACAATATCTGGATTTTGACGGATAAATTTTATATCCAACATAAAATTATCTCATGACATTTTATTTTGGTTTCATTGTCGGAAATAATATCACTTCTCTCAAAGAATGGGAGTCAGTTAAAAGAGCCACTAATCTGTCTATTCCCATACCAAAACCGGCAGCTGGTGGCATTCCGTATCCAAGGGCTTCTAAGAAATCTTCGTCTATTCTCTGGGCCTCTTCGAATCCGACTTTATATAATTTCTCTTGTTCTTCAAATCTTTTTCTTTGTTCAATCGGGTCATTTAATTCAGAAAAGCCCAAAGCTAATTCCCAGCCAGCTACAACTAATTGAAAGGAGGCCAATTTTGAAGGATTTTCTTCTAATGATTTTGCCAGAGGAAAAACTCCTAAGGGGTGATAAATGATAAAAGTTGGATTCCAGATTTTTGGCTGGCAATATTTTTTATAAATATCGTCGGCAATCTCGGCCTTGCCTAAACCTTTTTTGATTTCCAATCCCAATTTTTTGGCTTCTCTTTTTAAAGCCTCTAAATTAATTTCGGCCAAATTAATTTTTGTATAATCTCTAATCAACTGAGAAAATTCTATTCTCCGCCAGGGAGCCTTAAAATCAATTTTTTTCCCTTCGTATTTAATTTCTAATTTTCCAAATAATTTTTTCAGCAAATTCTCAAACATCCGTTCGGTAAATCTCATTAAATCTTTGTAATCTTGATAAGCCCAATAAAATTCGAAATGAGTATAATCTGGATTGTGAAACCTATCCATTCCTTCATTTCTGAAAACTCGGCCGATTTCATAAACTTTTTCAAATCCGCCAACCAAAAGTCTCTTTAAATAAAGCTCTGGAGCAATTCTTAAGTACAAATCTAAATCCAGGGCATTCAAATGAGTTTTAAAGGGCCTGGCTTTGGCTCCTCCATAAATTGGTTGTAAAATGGGAGTTTCTACCTCCAAAAATCCTTCTTTTTCTAAAAATTCTCTGATTTCTTTAATAATTTTCGAACGGATCTCAAATTTCTTTTTGACTTCCGAGTTAAAAATTAAATCTAAGTGTCTTTTTCTAAATCTTTCCTCAATGTCTTTTAATCCATGCCATTTTTCAGGAAGGGGTAAAAGGTTTTTTGCCAGCATTTTATAATCTGCCGCCTCAATTGTTTTCTCTCCTCTTTTAGTTCTAAATAAAATTCCCCTAATTTCAATGAAGTCTCCGATATCAAAATTGTCTAAGAAAAACTTATATCCTGACTCCCCTATTCTATCCTTTCTAAAATAGGCCTGAATTTTCCCTGTTCCATCTTCGATATGTAAAAAAGTTGCTCCCCCATGAATCCTCAAAGATCTAATTCTTCCCGCTAAAATCATTTCTTTCTTTGAACGCGAAAGTTTATCAAAATCTTCAATGGCTTCACTAATTTTATGAGTCCTTTTTGTCTTTATTGGATAGGGAAAAATTCCAGCCTTTTTAATCGCCTCCAATTTTTTTAACCTAATTTTTCTCAATTCATCAATTGTCGCCATATTTATTTTATTTTAACTAAAATCAAAATATTTACAAGTTTAGCAAAAGGTATTGCTAATATTTAAAAATTGACTCATTTCTTTGATTTGAGCCAATTATTTAGCTTAAACAAAGTTTTAATTAATCTATTTTTTACTTAACAAAGCCATGGCTGAATTAAAAAACAATTATCTTGAAAAATACCATTCCAAAACACTTTTTGCTACCGGCAAAACTGTCAATCTATTTTCCAGTTCCTTTTGGCTTATATCTTCAATCATTAGAGTCAAAACAATTTTTGGATCTTCATAGGGTCTATTCCTGCCTTCGGCAGGACGACCCGTCTGAGCTTCTGAAGGAAGCTCAGAATAGGGAGCGAAAACCGTTATCCAAGTGTTATAAAATTTCTCACCCTTTTTGATAACTTCGGCTGTTCCGGTTTTTGCCGCCACTTTTACTGGTAGAGAATTCAAAATTACTGCCGAGGCATGGGGAGAATTTTGACCAGTTACTGCCTGTCTCATCCCTTCCCTGACAATCTGAAGATTTTTTTGATCGATATTAAGTTCTCGAATAATTTTTGGCTCAATTGTCTCAATAACATTTTTTTGTGCATCAACAATTTTTTGGACTATCTGGGGCTGGAGTAATTTTCCGCCATTGGCAATAGTTAAAAAAGCAGTGGCAACCTGAATTGGAGTGGCGGTAATATATCCCTGGCCAATGGAGAGATTATAGGTATCGCCGTCTCGCCAGACTTGATCTTCCTTTTTTTCAAAATAAGATTTTTTCCAGAGGGGATCAGGAATCAAACCATCAGCTTCAGCTGGTAAATCAACATTCGTTTTTTTACCCCAGCCAAAAAGTTCAAGATATTTTTTAATTTTAGTTGGGCCCAATCCCTCTTGTTCTCCATATCCGCCTCCCACTGTATAAAAATAAACGTTGCAAGATTCAGCAATTGCTTTTCTCAAATCTGTCAAGCCATGAATTGCCCAGTCTTTTTTTATGGTAGGCTGAGCCGGGTTCCAAGGATTGGGAATTGTAATATATCCTTTGTCGTCATTAATTTTTTTCTCAGGACTTATAATTTTTTCCTCCAAAACTGCTGACGCAATTAAAGGTTTAATAGTAGAACCCATCGGATACTGACCAGAAATTGCTCGATCAAAAAGGGGTTTCAAAGGATCATTACCAATTTTTTCCCATTCTTCTTGAGATATTCCCTTACTAAAAATGTTGTTATTAAAAGGAGGAAGGGAAAGGAGGGCCAAAACTCCCCCGGTTTTTGGATCTAGGGCTACAGCGGCTGCCTTTTTTGCTCCAATTTCTAAAAGTTTCTTTTTTAATTCCTCTTCAATCTTTTTTTGTAAATCAGAATCTATCCATAAAACTAAACTGTTTCCCGATTCTGGTAAAGAAACTATTTCTTTTGAAATGAGATTTCCTTTGGCATCTCTCTCAATTCTTATTAAACCAGGGTTTTTCCTTAATATCTTCTCATAAATCTTCTCCAAACCCTCTCGGCCGACATAATCTAAAATTGAATAGAACTCCGGTTCTGCTTCCAACTCCTCTTTTTTAATTTTCCCCGTATATCCAATTAGGTGGGAGAAATTTTCCCCATCAACGTATTGCCTGAGCGAATTTTGAACTATTTGAAAACCCGGCAACTCTCCAATTTTTGTTTCCAAAATAATTAAGGTTTGATAATCAAGATTCTCAGAAATCAAAATTGTTGAATCTTCACTCTTCCTCCCTTCTGAAATCTTTTTTTCAATCTCTTTTAAATCTATTTTCAAAATCTGAGAAATCTCATTTAAAATTTTTTCCTTTTCCTCTTTTTGTTCTGGAAGATCATTTTTTTGGCAAATTAAATCAAAAGTTGGGTGATTAAAAACTAATTGGTTCAAATTTTTATCATAAATTACTCCCCTTTCAGCTTGAATTTTGCTAATAATAAATTTATTCTCTTGGGCCTGGAGAAGGAAATTTTCTCCTTTAATGACTTGAAGCTGAAAAGTTCTTAGAAAAAATATAAAAAATATCAAAATTGAAAAAACAAAAAATCCCCAAATAATCCTTTTTAAAATTGGTACTTCAAACTTTTTTTCAGAAATGCCAAGTTCTACTTCTTTCTTTTTTGCCAGTTTGTCCAATAAAACCTCATGGGGTTCGATATCGGGGAGCCAGCGACTTTTGAATTTTTTAGAAAAATTGAACATGCTTTTTAAAGAAATATTTGATGAAGACTGAAATTAAAAGATAAATTAAAATATGAAAGCCAATAAAATTTTCTGAAAAAATGTCTGAAAAAAATCCACCAAAAAATGCACAAATGAAACCGAAATTTTCTTTTTGATTTTCCAGAAGGTTAATAAGAATTATTAAAATTAGACTAAGATTTGAAAAATAAAAAGAGAAATGAATCAAAAAACTAGTTTCTAATAGACTGAGGAGATAGAAAAGGAAGGCAAAAAGGATGATTTTTTTTACCATTTTTTGAAATTGGTGATAATAAATAAAAATTCTAAATCCTTGATATCAATTGCTGGCTTAATTTCTATTTCCTGAAATGGCTCAACATCCGATTTTTTGACCTCAGTGATTTCACCAACTAAAAGATTTTTAGGGAAAACTCCGCCTTCAGCTGAGGTAAAAACCTTGTCTCCAATAACAATTTCTTTTTCTCGGGGAATGAGGTCAAGGATTAATTTAAGATTACCCTTCCCCTTAGCCAGACCAAAAATAGGGGCCCGAGCTTCGCTCGGGAGGGTGGTGGGCGGGTTGTAGTCTTTTTCCAGAATTTTTACATCAAAAGTGCTCTCTTTTGCCGTTAAGAGTTTAACCTTTGAAAAATTTTGATAAACTTTTTCTATTTTACCTACCAAGGTTTTTTGTTGAGTAATGACCGGGAGGTCTTTTTCTATTCCGTCTCTTGAACCTTTATTAATGATTAAGGAATCCTGGGATATTTCTTTGCCAATTATCTCACAAATTTTTAATTCGAATTCTTTTTCTAAACCCAAATTTAAGGCCTCCCTTAAAATCTCATTTTCTTTTTTTAGTTCTTTTAATTCTATATTCTCAGTCAATAATTCCTGGTTTTTTAATTTGAGTTTTTCATTTTCTATTCTTAAATTTTTGGCTTTTAAAATTCCTTCAAAGAAATTTGAAATTCCTATTCCTTCTCTCCAGAGCCACTTTTGAATTGGCGCAGATATCAAATAAAAGAAATTTTTCACCTCTCTTTGAAAAAAATTTAAAGAGATAATTAATAAAATTGCCGAGATAACGACAATTAAGATTTTATTTTTTTTAAGAGAAAATCTCATTTCGTTATAATTATTTTACCTTAAATTTAACAAAACAAAAAGGCGCTTTGGTGGCGACTACCTACTTTGGCAGGGAAAATCCCTACTATCATCGGCCTTGGAGTATTTCACTTCTCTGTTCGGAATGGGAAGAGGTGGAACAACTCCAGTATAGCCGCCACCAAAACGCCCTTTTGCCACTAATAATTATACAAATTTTCACACGAATAATTGCGAATAAATTCGTGAAAATTAGTGATTAAAATTTGTGATTTTATTGGTGGTTATGGTCATTAATTGCTAGCCAAAATATATTGATTTATTAGTACTGCTCGGCTAAATGGGTTACCCCACTTACACCTGCAGCCTATCAACCTCATAGTCTTTGAGGAATCTCTGAGTCCTAATCTTGGGGTAAGTTTCGTGCTTAGATGCTTTCAGCACTTATCTTGACCCAACGTGGCTACCCAGCGATGCTCTTGGCAGAACAACTGGTACACCAGAGGTTGGTTCATCCCAGTCCTCTCGTACTAGGGACGAATCCCCTCAAGACTCTGCGTCTGCGGTAGATAGAGACCGAACTGTCTCACGACGTTCTGAACCCAACTCACGGATCGCTTTAATGGACGAACAGTCCAACCCTTGGAAGCTTCTCCACCTCCAGGATGCGACGAGCCGACATCGCAATTATCTATTATTACTAATAGGGTGGACTATATCTTCACCCACCGAGCTTTCGCTATACGAAAGCAAAGGTCGAAAAGAAGCAAAGCTTCTTTGAGCTAACATCGATGGGGTTGGCGTATTATAGAGGTTAAAATTCCTGATTATCAGGTACCCCTATCCTGTCCCTTTTAGGAACAAAGTCTCTACGGGGTCATTACCCAAGTTTATATTTCATTTCTTGAATTATGTAATTACCGATTAATTCCTTAAATCTTTCTGCGCTGTTTTGTTTTATTCTAATGCGGTAATATTTTTTATCCCGATTCAGTGAGCTATCAATTCCATATTGTTCTTTAAACATTCGAATCAATCTTTTTTGTGAAAAACGATCAAAACGCTGAGTGTTTAAGTAATAAGTCTCGTAACTTTTACTCCCATCATCCATAAACCAAACTGCTATCATTAATGGATCTAATTTTAGATTGGGAATAATTTTTCTTTTGTTACTGTAAAATTTTAGATACAACTCTGTTAATTCTGGATGTTGTCGAGTAAAGAATCTGTAAGCAATTCTTTTCTCTTTACCCTTTCTTTCTTTCGGTGAGCTTTTTACCAAATTTTTTAATTTCCGATATTTCCAATCGACATAATTCTTCTCTGAAATACTATGGTTAACTTCGAGAAATGCATCTTTCCTTCCCGGAATGATTCTTAAATACTCATCACCTAAAAGTGATCCAATAATGATCGATTTTTGTTCTTGAGTAAGACTTCCCACGGTATTATCCACTCTTTTA
>Ga0315280_10009699_pt1 | contig 12255 bp, 6 predicted proteins | sample YL17G06_40_MG_FD_203697 | JGI IMG/M metagenome (GOLD analysis project Ga0315280, IMG submission 203697) | Sediment microbial communities from Yellowstone Lake, YNP, Wyoming, USA - YL17G06_40 | ecosystem: Environmental > Aquatic > Freshwater > Lake > Sediment | place: USA: Wyoming | collected... | reverse complement strand
CTTGACCCGAGGCAGATCGCGGAGACCCGGTCCCTCATCAAGGACCTGGCGGGCGAGCACACCGTCATCTTGAGCACCCACATCCTCCCCGAGGTCTCTATGACCTGCCAGCGTGTAGCGATCATCCACCGCGGCAGGATCATCGCCGAGGACACCCCCGACCGGCTCGTGAGTTCGATGACAACAGTCGAACGGACCCTTGTTCGGGTCCGCAGCGGCGGCGCGATCGACACGAGCGTGCGCGCGGTGGCGGGCGTCACGAGCGTGAAGCCCGACAAGATGGCGGGCGGGGATGGGCGCGTCTTCGTTGTGGAGAGCAAGCCGGGTGCGGACGCGAGGCCGAAGATAGCGAAGGCCGTCATCGAGTCTGGCACGGACCTCCTTGAACTCAGGCCGATGGCGATGTCGCTCGAGGACATCTTCGTGGAGCTCACGACGGAGGAAGAGGGTGTCGAGGCATGACACGGGTCCTCGCTATCGCGGGGAGGGAGCTTAGGGCCCTATTCCTCTCGCCGGTAGCCTACGTCATCATCTCAGTGTACCTCGGCCTTGTCAGCGTGCTCTGGTGGCTTCTCACGGTAGGGCCGTACGCCCAGACCACGTATCGGCCGATCGCGTCGAACATGCACGTCTTCCTGATGTTCGTTCTCCCCGCCATCTCGATGCGCGTCATCGCGGACGAGCGCAGAACGCGCACGCTGGAGGTGCTCGTCACACAGCCGGTGCGGGACTACGAGATCATCCTCGGCAAGTGGCTCGCCTGCGTGGCGCTGCTTGCGATCATGCTGGCCGGCACCCTGCACTTCTACATCCAGATGCACTTCTGGGGCGAGGGCGACCTGGCGAACGGGCCCGTGTTCACAGCCTACCTTGGCCTGCTGCTGACGGGGATGCTCTACCTGTCGATCGGGGTGTTCTTCTCCTCCATCACGGAGAACCAGGTGGTCGCAGCGCTGCTCACCTTCGTCGTGATCATCTGCGTGTACTTCATCCGGTTTCTCGGCGACAACATGACCGGCTTCTGGCAGGAAGTCCTCCACAACGCGTCGACCTTCTACCATTTCGACGACTTCTCGAAGGGCGTCCTGGATACCAGCCACGTGGTCTACTGCGTCGCGGCCAGCTTCGGATTCCTGTTCATGTCCGTGCGGTCGCTCGAGAGTCGAACCTGGGGGTAGTCACAGATGCCTGATGAGAAGCAGAAGAAGAAGCAGTCCGGCGCTGCCGACTCCCGGGGCGCCTCGAACAGAAAGAAGCCCGGACGCTCCACCAAGGAGGGCGCCCGGGACAAAGCGGCCGAGCAGGAGCCGCGGCGCCACCGCCGCGGGATGCTGGCGCCTGAGCGCCGCGTGACCCTCATCTCCAACGCGTGCATGGTGCTGGGGATCGTCCTCCTCCTGGTCGCCTTCAGCGTCAATCAGATGACTGTCGGCTCGACTCAGCTCATCGCCACCCGCACGATCGCCGGCCTCGCGGCGGCCGCGTTCATCGCGGCCATGGCGGTCGCCTGGCGCGACATCGCGCGCTGGTTCAGGATGCGCGCCGCTCAGGAGGGGCTCGTGAGCCTCGCGTTCATGGTGGCCGTCTGGGCGATCATCGTGTTCGCGATCTACTTGGGAGTCCGGTATCACCACGCAAAGGACACGACCGAGAAGCGGATCTACAGCCTCTCGGAGAAGACCGTCAACGTCGTCAAGGGCCTGCCGCGCCGAGTCGAGATCTACGCCGCGCTCAAGAAGCCGCGGCCCGGCGCCGGCGGCTCGCAGCAGGAGGTGAATGACCTCATCCGGTTGTACGAGTCGCTCGGCGGCAGAGTCAAGGTCGAGCGGCTGAACCCGGACCGTCACTTCATCAAGATGAGGGAGCTGGGCCTCGACAAGGAGACCGGCGACACCATCCTCGTGCGGTCACAGCCGCCTGGTGGCGGGACGCCCAAGACGCAGAAGCTCAGCACCGTCGACGTCTCCGAGCAGAAGCTCACGAGCGCCATCATGAACGTGTCGACCGAGAAGCGCCACAAGGTCTACTTCCTGACCGGGCACGGCGAGTTCTCGATCGACGAGACGGGCGATGACGGCCTCTCGAAGCTCAAGAAGCTCCTCCAGGACGACATGTACGATGTCGCGACTCTCAACCTCGCAACCGAGGAGAAGATCCCCGACGACGCCCAGGTCATAGTGATCGACGGGGCCAAGAGCCCGCTGATACCGTCTCAGGCGGAGATGATCAGGAGGTGGGCCGACGACGGCGGGCGGCTGCTCGTCATGGCCGCCAACCGTCTGAGGTACGAGGAGGCCCCCGACCTTTCCGACATACTGGGCGACTGGGGCATAGCGGTCCGGGCCGACATCGTCATGGACCCGGGCTCCAAGGCGGACACGTATGGCATGGTGCCGGTCAGCGTCCCGTCGCTGATGGCCGATCACATCGTCACCCGGCCCTGGCGCAAGCGCGCGACGGCCTTCTACTTCGACCCTCTGACATGCTCGCTGAGGGTCGACCGCACGTCGCCCGAGCAGCAGCCACCCGGGGCACCGCCGCCCTCCGGTCAGCCCACCGAGCTGGTGCGGACGTCCGACCACGGCTTCGGCAAGGTGAACCTGAAGTTCACAGTGCTGGGCCAGGAGCCCGCTGACACACCGGGCCCGCTCACCCTCGCCGCCTGCGCCGAGAAAGACGTTCCGAGCGCTACGCCCACACCCGATGACGAGGGCGGCGAGAAGAGGAAGGGCAAGGTCTTCGTGATCGGCGATGACGCGTTTGCGCTGAACCAGGGACTGCTGACCGCCGACGGCCGGGAGTTCAGCAGAGCCGATAACCGCGAGTTCATCAGGAACGCGATCCACTGGCTGTCGGAGGCCGAGGACCTCATCTCGATCGCGCCGAAAGACGACCAACCTCAGCCTCTGACGCTCAACAAGAAACAGATCGCGTGGAACAAGCTGTTCTGCTTCTTGGGACCCCTGCTGCCGCTCGTCATCGGCGTGTCAATCTGGTTTGCTCGGAGGGGCTGATCTCGGTTGTCGAGACGACACATTCCTGCACTCGTAACGGTCATAGCCGCACTGGTGCTCGCACTGGTGGTTTTCACCACTCAGAAGGGCAAGCGGCGGGAAGAGCAGACCCTTATCCCGATCCAGCAGCGCGACGTGTCGAGCATCATCATCGAGTGGAATCCAAAGCAGGACGCGATCTACGACAAGCAGCTCAAGGAGATCGAGAAGGCCGCCGAAGCGAAGACCGAATCAGCTCCGGCCCGGCAGGCTGAGAGCGCCGCCCCCGACACGGAGTCGGCGCCCCCGACCAAGGAACTGAAGCGGACCGTTCTCACGAAGGTCACCGAGGGCGAGGACAGCTACTGGTTGTTCGAAGAGCCCCTCCGGGGGGCGCGTGTCGATCCGGTGACCGCCGATAGTCTCGAGAAGCGGCTTGGCTTTCTTGAAAGCTCCCGCACCGTCGAGTTCGAGAAGGGCGAAACCAAAGACCCACACGAGTTCGGACTGGACGAGCCGATGCTCACGGTCACGGTCCAGGGCGTGAAGGGCAAGGCCTTCACACTCAATGTCGGCCGCAAGCAGTTCCAGAACGAGTCCGAGAGGTTCGCCCAGATCGAGGGCTCCGATCAGATCGTCGTGGTCCAGAACAGCCTCGTCACCGACCTGACCAAGGACCCGAAGGACATGCGGGACAAGTCCCTCTTTGTGCTGAAGCCGGATGAGGTCAAGGTCATCGAGGTGAGCCGCAGCCCGGCGAGTGCCTCGGTCGAGTCAGCGCCGTCAGAGCCAAAGCCCTCAAACCCGTACGAAGACGAGTACACGAAGGCGAAGGTCGCCACCGACAGCTTCACGGCGACCCTTGTCGAACCGAGGACAGTCGACGAGGACCCCAGGTGGGAGCTCTCAGGCGAGGGCACCGGCAAAGGCGATGCGAACGGCTGCCGCGGGTTCGCGTCCGACCTGACCACGAAACGGGCCGACAAGATCGTCGTCGACACCCCGACGGAGGAGCAGCTTGCCGAGCACGGGCTCGACAGGCCTGCCCAGACCTACATGGTGACCGGCCGGCGCAAGCATCAGGACGCCAAGAGGCCGTTCGGCTCCGACACCACGCAGACGCTCTACATCGGGTCCAAGGACACCGACGGTAGCTACTCCGTCCGGGTCGACTGGAAGCCGGAGATCATGGTCATCAAGTCAACCGACTTCGACGCCCTCCAGAAGAAGTTCACCGACTTGCGTGACAAGTCGCTCCATGACTTCCAGGACAAGGATATCAAGAGCATAAGGACGACACGCGGAGGCTTCTCGACGACCCTCGTCCACCAGCCCAAGGAGAAGAAGAAGTGGGTGCTCGCGGACGGCGAAGAGGTCAAGGAGGCCGCCGCGAGCTCGCTTTCGAGCTCGGTGGAGTACCTGAACGCGCGCGAGTTCATCGAGGACAACCCGACCGACCTGGCCAAGTACGGTCTCGACGAGCCGAGGGCCACAATCGAGGTAGTGCCCAGGTCGGGCAAGACTGTGACCATCTACATCGGCGCTGAGGTGCAGGGCAAGGCGGGCCAGATCTACGCTCGCTCGTCGGACAACAAGGCGGTGGTCACTATCGACTCGTACATCATGAACAGCATCCCGGCCAAGCTCTCCGACATCGCCGTGGTGGCTCAGCCGGAAAAGGCCGAGAAGACCCCCGCTCCGGAGTCGACGCTGCTCGACATTGGCGGGGAGAGCTAGACCCAACCGCCGTTGAAGCTAGACGCGGGGCGCGCTGCGGCGCGCTCCGCGTTTGGCTTCGGGCCAGGTCGTCCGTGGCAGGGCGGGGAACTCCGCGGCGTGCACAACCCGCGATAGGGGGACACACATGACCGCCTCGCTTCTACCCTCACTGCTCTTGTGCGGCCTCGCCGCTGAGCCGATCGCGCTGGGCTCGGCGCGGCAGCTCTTCATCGACCGCCGCTTCTTCGCGCAGTCGAATGGCATCACCCTTCGCATGAACCCACCCATCAAGCGCGGACCGGTGCTGCTGCGCGACAGGCCGTGGGAGGCGAAGGACATCGGGTTCTGCGTGAGCGTGGTGGAGTACGAGGGCCGCTACATGATGTGGTACATGGCCCGGACCGCGGATGGGGCGATGCGGCAGTGCCTCGCGCTCAGCGACGACGGAATCGCGTGGGAGAAGCCCCGTTTCGGGGTCGTCGAGTTCAAGGGCTCGCGGGAGAACAACATCGTGCTCGACGGCGTCTGCGAGACTACGGTGTTCGTCGACCCAGCCGCGGCACCCGACGAGCGCTTCAAGACCGTCTCGGTCATGAACTGGCCCGACCCGGAAACCGGCGGCATCTACATACACACCTCGCCTGACGGCATCCACTGGCGGATGTCGACGCGCCGGGTGCTGCCCTTCTGTCCCGACACGGCCAACCAGGCCTTCTGGGACACGAGACTGCGCAAGTACGTCGCGAACATCCGCGTCTGGGCTCCCATGCGCAAGGTCGGGCGCGTGGAGATGGACGACATCACCCAGGTCTGGCCGTTCACGCCCCTCGATTCGCCGTACCACATCTGGGGCGCGGACAAGATCCCGGTCACGAGCCGAGAGGTGCCGATCGTGTTCGGCTACGACGACAAGGACCCGGTGCCGTCGGACCACTACAATGCCGCGTGCGTGCAGTACCCTTGGGCGGAGGATGCCTACTTCATGTTCCCCTCGGCATATCGCCACTTCCCCGAGCCGCCGGTGGGCAAGTACGGCAACGACGGGCTACTCGACATCCAGCTCGCGGTCAGCCGCGACGGCGTCAACTGGGATCGGCCCTCAAGGCAGCCCTACGTTGGCCTATCGCTCGAGGGCGAGGGCGACTCATCGCAGCTCTACATGGCTGTCGGGATGCTGCGCCGGGGCGACAGGCTGTTGCAGTACTACGGCGGCTACCACGCGACGCACGGGGCCCTCGATGCCGTGGACGGGGATGGCGCGATCTACCTCGCTGAGCAACGATTCGACGGCTTCGTATCCGCGGATGCCGGGACCGAGGGCGGCGAGCTGACGACGCCCCTATTGACGTTCTCGGGGCGGCGCCTCGTCCTCAACATCGACGCCGGCGCGTTGGGCATGTGTCGCGTCGGGCTTCTGGACGCCGACGGCAAGGCGATCCCGGGCTTCGGGCTTGGCGACTGCGACGAGATAGGCGGGAACTCGGCGGCCCGAGTTGTGACCTGGCATGGGGCGGAGGACGTGTCGGCCTTCGCGGGTGTTCCCGTCAGGCTGGCCTTCAAGCTCCGTTCGGCGAAGCTCTTCGCGTTTCAGTTCGAGGCGTGACGGAACTCCCTCGCCCCGTTTGCGGGGAGAGGGCGGGGTGAGGGGCACCGGCCCGTCGGAGGGGCCGCACAGGGAGGACCGGCCGTCCTGAGCCGGCGGTCGCTCTTTGGCCGCCGTGACGAAGGACGGCGGGACGCTATCGGGCCCGCGAGTCGCGAAGCGACGGCATCGGGTCGCCCCTTGCCCGGCACAATGTCGCCCCTGCAGGGCTCCGAGGTGTGTGGGTTCCACCCAGGGCTGCGTCCGCTGCGCGGACTTGCCCTGGGCTACGATATGCCGCCGCTTCGCGGCTCGGTGTCGTGGGCGGCCACATCGGGCCGCCGCTACCCCCTCGCCCCGCTTGCGGGGAGAGGGCGGGGTGAGGGGCTCTACCGACTGAACTTGCGGACCACGCAGACCAGGAATAGCGCCATGAGGAACGCGCCTACCAGGGCTTCAAAGCCCGCCAGGAAGCGTCCGGACCCCGGCTCCGGCGCTATGTCACCGTAGCCGAGGGTCGTGAAGGTCACGACGCTATAGTAGAGCCCGGTCCAGAAGCCATGGGTCATGACCTTGTCGTCGTGGACCCCATTCCCGGCCTGCAGGACGGCCCAGACGACGACCACACCAACCGCCCACCGCAGCACATTCCACGGGAGCTCACCATACCCGCAGAGCTTCTCGAAGAGCCACCGCCCCCTCAGCCCCCAGGCGTCGCGGCGGAGGAGCGACGCAGGCCAGGCGCGGGCCCACGCGGTCAGGTTGCGGCGCCATGTCCCCCCCATTCGCCACCAAGCGCGCAGCGGGTAGTGCCATCGCCTGCCAAGTCGCGACTTGCGCGCAACGCGGCCGAGCCCGGCCAGTGCCGGTCCCAGGCCCTCCGCAGCGCGGCCGGCGGCCCGGTTGGCGCAGTGGCGGCGGCTCCGCATCTCCCAGTAGAAGAAGCTCCCTGCGCGCTCGTAGTCACCGGCGTACTGGAAGGCCATCTTGAGCTGACGGTAGACATCCGGGTAGTCGCCAAGGACACGGTCCTCAACGGGCCCATCTTTCGTTCGGCCCAGCTTGATCCCGTCCAGGAGGACACTCGGCGCGATGTTGGCCCCGCTCATATCGGCGCCGCGTAGGTCTGCCATTCGGAGGTCGGGGGGCTGCGTAGTCTGACGTCTGCCGTCGGCGGAGTTCGTGTGCAGGTCGCCGAAGGTCGCGCCTGTCAGGTCCGCGCCGGGGAGATGCGCCCCTGCGAGCTGCGCGCCGGAGAGTTGAGCGAACCGGAGATTCGCGGAGCAGGCGACCGCGCCCCTGAGGTGTGCACCTGAGAGGTCCGCGTCCGGCAGGACTGCATCGGAGAGGCCTTCACCTAGGAAGAGCTCAGGAGCACAGAGCGGCGCGCCAGACAGGCGCGCCCCCGACAGGTTGGCCCGTAGAGCAACCGCGCGCCTCAGTCGGTGCGCGATGTCCCTAGGGGTGTTCGGCGAATGGAACTCGCAGCACGCCTCGTGGCCTGTTGCACCATCCCAGGCAGGTAGCCCACACCGTGCCCCTGGCTCCATCGGGTGCTCGCACCGCTGCTCGGTATGCCCCCACACCGGGTTGCGGTACAGGACAGCGACCCGTTCGTTCACGTACGTGACTTCTTCGGGCATGCCCCTTCACTCCCGGTTCCCTGTGATGACCAGCCGCAGCGCCCGCGGGCCGGATGGGGCCCCTGCCCCATGCGGCCCCTCCAGGAATCGAGCCGACCCGTCCCCTTCACTCCCCCACCACGAACACCTTTGTCTCGTTCGGCTCAAACGTGGCCTCGAATCTCGTCAGGTCCCGGCCCACCGTTGTGCCTGCGTAGAGGTCCGTAACGGTCGAGGCGCGGGGCAGGCGCACCGTCCTCGCCCCGCCGGCTGCGGCCGTGATGGACACGACCCCGCGCGAAGCCCAGACGACATCCTCCGTGTCGATGTAGGTGTGTACGCCCGCCAGCTCGGCGATGTTGCGGAGAAGCCGCGTTGGGAGCATGGGCGCCGACGAGTAGACCGCCGTCCAGTCGCCGAAGTCCTTCACCACCAGTCCGGGCCTGCCGTCCGGGAGAGTGCCGAGGACGGTCGCCGCGGGATCGTCCGGGACGACAGCAGGCGAGACCGGTGAGTCGACGCCGTACTTCGCGCCCTCGAGCCCGGCCGCGAGCCCCGCGTTCCCGGAAACCGTCACCTGGAGCCGCACCGGCTCAGTTGTGAGCCGCAGCTTAGTGCCGGTGAACCGCTCCATCGCCGCCTCGTCAACCACGCCGTCGCTATACAGGCCAGGCGCGTAGCAGAACACGAGCACCCGCCCGCCGCCCTTGAGCGCATCGACCGCTGCCCGATCCGCGTCGGACGGAGCGAAGCTCGTGGTGAGGACGAACACCCGCTTGTCCGAGATCCGCGGCAGGTCGCTCACCAGGTAGTGCCCCACGGGCGCTCCTATCCGATGCAGCGCCGGTAGCTGCGAGATGAGCAGCCACGCGCCCAGCGGATCGCCCACGCGGAGGTAGCACAGGCTGTTCTCATCCACCACCAAGGCCACCTCATCGGCCGGCGTGCGGTCGGCGTCGAGGGCCGTCGTGGCGCACTTCACGAGCTCCCCGATGCGTCCCATCAGGGCAGGATCGTTGTAGCGGTTGCCGCCCACGTCGAACCACCACTGCGCGGCGCCGTTGGCCAGCACGTCGCCAAGCTCCTTGTTCTGCTGGACGATGTCGCCTGACACGTCGGCCGGTCTGCCCCACTCACCTACCCCACCCCCGGAGAGCGATGTGCGGATGTCGTTCTCGTCGAACCAGAGCTTCCCGTGAGCGTGAACGCTGCCGAGCAGGGACATGAAGTGGCTCGTGCCCTCGCCCCCGAGTCCGCGGAACGCGTAGCTGGTCGGGCTGCAGAGGAAGTCGACATCGGCTGATGCGAGGACGCGGTCCAGAGCGAGGTGCCCCGCGTTCTGCTGCCTCTGCTCGCCGCAGAGCTGGAGCAGATAGCCGTAGAACACGCCAACTATCTTCTCCCGCCGGGTGATGTCCTTCACTGCCTTGGCGAGGGTGCAGATGGTGTCGGCCCCGAGGTCCGAGTTGTAGAGGTAGAAGTCGATCTCGGCCCGCTCGCGTGCGGGATCGCGGAGTGAGCCCATCAGGCAGTGCTCGCGCTCAACCCTGGTCGGGACCGCTGCCGAGGCCAAGGTGGCGTCCGGCTGGGCCCAGGCGGCGCGCAGGGCATCGTCGGTGCTGTACCGCTGCCGCAGCCAGCGCCGGAAGCGTGCGACATTCGCCGGTGAGTAGTCCACCCACTGGTTCTCGTTTGCGCCCCACATCATCCACTCCTCGGTGGTGCCGGAGGCGATGTGGTAGCCGATGACGCGGTCGGCGTAAGGTGAAGACTCGACATGCTCGATCAAGCGCCGCAAGCCCGCGATAGTGGCCTGCCGCCACGGCTCGGAGGCCCAGCTCGGGGCGGGCTTGTCGCCGGCGTGGATCAGCGGCACCGGCACTCCGTCACCGCGGTCCTCGAGCACAACGTCGTCCGGGTGCTCGGCGCTCCACCACTTCGGCGCGTGGACATAGAGCCGCGGGAAGAAGAACGCGTCCGGGTCGGCCTCGAGGACCATCAGCGCGCGCTCGTCGAGCTGGCTGAAGTCGTACTCGCCCTCGGCAGTCCACGACGTCCGCGACAGGCCGTAGCCGGCCTCGGTGGGCGTCGCGCTGAACGTGTACAGATGGACCCCGGCGGCCGTGAAGTCGCGGAACACCTCGACCGACGGCCCGTAGGCCGCGTAGGCCATGCCGTTGTGCGGCACGCCGTTGACAAAGAGGGTCGGCACGCCGTTGTGGGTGCGCACCTCGGCCTTCGTCTTGCCCGGCTGCCTTGCGTTGACGGTCACCGTCGCCACCTCCTGCTCGATCAGCTCGCCCTCGCGGACGATGTGCGCGTCGCCGAGCCGGAGCTCGACCGCGAGTCTCCCTCCCCAGGCATAGAGCGGGATCCGAGGAGAGCACTCCACGCTCACCTCGTCCCCCGGCCTCGCCTGGGTGAGCTTCACAGGCAGCTCCAGAGGGATGCGGAACACCACCGAGTTGTCGCGCCGGAACACCAGCTCGGCCTCGTCGGACGTTGTGGGCCGGTCCAGGCTGAACTGGACGGTCAGCGGGAACTCTTTGCCCGCGTCCAGGTCGCTAGGCATCCTGAACTGGGCGAGCGTCGCCTTCGGTCGGTCGGGCTCTTCCACTTCGACACGCGCGATGTCGAGCTGGTACTTCACGCCGGATCTGACGTCGAACGCTATCACTGCGAGGTGCACAGTGGGGAAGTCGAGCGCGCCGTCGGGGTCGGTGGACCACGAGGCGACCCTCCAGTCGTCCCAAGGGAACTCTACCCACTGCCACTCGGCTCCCTCGGCGACGGGCACCTGTCCGGCGGTCCATTCCGCACCGTGCGCGTCGCCCAACTTCACGGCGAGCGTCAAGGCGGCGCCTGCGTTGCGGGCCCGCAGGCGGAGCCGCTCGAACCGCCGCTCGATCGGCTTGCGCAGGAAGAGGTCGTTGAACGCGACGCCCTTGGAGACGAACGTCCAGCAGAGGCCTTCGTCCGGGCCGACGACCGGAGAGATGTCGCTCAGCGAGAACTCGGCCGCGAGCCGGGCCGAGTCCCGCGCGGTGTCCCAGTCGCCGGGCGAGTGGCCGTCCCAGAGCACCGTAGTCTCGGTCGCGCGGCACGGAACGCTCAGCGCCGCGAGCGCGCACAGGGTCAGCGTGAAGCGCCGCATTCGTCGGTTCCTCCCTGCGCCGCCTCCGCCACCAGTCGTTCTTCCGGGGCTCCAGGGGCAGCGCCTGCAGCCGGACGCTTGGAGACAGCCGTCGTGCGGCCCTCACCTCATCAAGGACTCCGCCAACTCGGCCAGTCTGCCCTGGTAGTAGAGAGCGGACACTCCGGGCCGCCGCTCGGGGGGAACCGCCTCCAGGATCTCAGCGAAGACGCTCTCGGCCAGCCAGTAGGCGTTGCTGTAGGTCTCGTGGAGAGTCCGAGGCCTCAGAAGGTCCGCGTATCCGGTGCGCGGGCGCACGTCCGTGAGCTGTGCCAGCGCGGGCTTGTCCAGGGGGTCAACGTCCCGCACCGCCGTGGGAAGCCAGGGGCCCCCGGGCGTGCGAAGCAGCCCACGGGCGCCGGCGGCCTCCCTCAGCTTCAGCGCGGCGGCCCATCGCTCGCGGGCGGTCCGCTCGAACAGCCGGCAGAGCCTATCGTACGCTTCCTCCCGGAGGCCGGTGACCGCCCTACCGTTCCAGTCGCAGACCTTCCGCCCGGTGACCGGATCGGCGGTCTTCACATCGAACAGCTCGCAGACATCCGGGTGAGGGTCCCGCTCATCGGCGAAGCCCAGGAGGTCCACCTCGCGCGTGACCCGGAACGAGGCCGCCACGCCATACCGCGCCTCGCCGTAGGTGATCCGGTCAATGAAGCCGTTGTCGTCCGTGTCCGCGTAGCGTACGCACGCGAAGCCGAGGCCATGCGGGGGCAGCGGGCCCTCGTTGGTCGCGGCCCGGTCCATGCTGCCCTTGTAGAGTGCCCGCGGATCGACCGTCCATTCGGCCCGGTCGGCCCCGTAGAGGTGTATGCGTCCGTCGAACGCCGCGACGTAGAGTCGCCCACCGCCGTCGTAGTCGTCGTCCGACTCCCAGCGGTCTCCGAGGTGGTCCTCGTAGCCGTAGCCCTCATGGGGCGAGAACATCTCCTCCCAACGGTTATCGTCGTTGTCCTCGTCCACCAGCAGGAACACGCTGTCCCACTTCGCGGACGCGGCTTGTGTGCCGATCTGATACGCATCGAAGTAGGGCATCCACATCCGCTGCGTCGTATGCCGGACGTAGAGGCGCCGGCCGAACAGGTAGTCCGCCTCGGGCAGGCCGGCCAGGCGCGGGAAGTCCTCCACGTATGCCGAGTAGTCGTACGGGCG
>Ga0315280_10009698_pt1 | contig 12256 bp, 14 predicted proteins | sample YL17G06_40_MG_FD_203697 | JGI IMG/M metagenome (GOLD analysis project Ga0315280, IMG submission 203697) | Sediment microbial communities from Yellowstone Lake, YNP, Wyoming, USA - YL17G06_40 | ecosystem: Environmental > Aquatic > Freshwater > Lake > Sediment | place: USA: Wyoming | collected... | reverse complement strand
CGGTTTGGAATGACGGTGACTCATGGAAATTTATTGGAGATAGTTGTCAACAATGGGAGGAAATTATTGTCAAAAAAGATAACAAACTTGATGTTAGTCAAAGCCCTCGGAAACAGTTCTACGGGTTCTTCAATGTGCCATTTGTTGGTTTAAAAATATTTCCTCTTCAGGTCGGGAGAAGGTTTGAAGGAGCCGAAACACTCCATACAGTAGAAGGGATGCGCCTCCAGTATTTCTATTCCTTTAAGGTGGTCGGGATAACGAATGTGAAAGTCGCGGCAGGGACATTTAAGTGCTATAAAATTGAGTTTAAAGTCTCTCCTTCCATCTCTTCAGAGGAAGGAATTGGACACTTTTATTATGCTCCGGAAACAAAAAGTATTGTAAAATTTGAGACAAAATCATTTTTATTGGCGAAGTGGGAAAATTATGAGCTTTCTTCTTTCACACTTAAAGAAAAATAAAGCGTTATTAAGCGATCAAATCAGAATATCCCACTAGCCACCCTCGACAAGACTTCTAATCACCTTCATATTTTTTAAGTCTTCCACTGTATCCTTTCTGGGAGTCTCCATAATCCCAGGGAGGTGTCTTAATAAAGGATGGTTGATCAGATATCGAAATCCTTCGAGTCCAATGTATCCCTCACCGATATGCCAATGTCGATCCTTTCTCGATCCCAATGGAGTCTTTGAATCGTTTAGGTGTAATAGGTGGATTCGTTTCAGGCTGATTGTTTTATCGAAGGATTCGAGAACCCCTTCAATGCTATCCTTTTTAGAGAGATCATATCCTGCTTCAAAAGAATGGGCCGTGTCGAGACAGACCCCTATCCTCTCCTGTTCCTCAACCCTCTCTATGATTTTTTTGATCTGCTCAAAAGTATGGCCAATCTCCGTTCCTTGTCCGGCCGTGTTTTCCAATAATAGAATGATAGGATTCTTCACCTTACTGAATGCCTGATTAATTCCTTGAGAAACTGCCTCAACGGCTTGAGCCTCAGAGGACTCCATTCGATGGCCGATATGGACAATTAAATATTGGGCTCCCAGTTGCTCTGCCCTTACTAAATCTGTAGCGATGGAATCGATTGACCGGTTGTAAAATTTTGAACTCTGAGAAGCAATGTTAGGCAAATAGGGTAAATGCAGAAAGATGGGAAAGAGAGCAGAGGATTGAATTGAAGACCGAAATGTTCCAACTTCTTTCTTATCTAATGTGGAATATTTCCATCCCCTAGGATTTCTGGAAAAGAGTTGGATGGTCTCGCAGTCTCGGATCCTAGCCCTTTCGAGTATCTTTGAAAACCCTCCAGCAATAGAGATATGAAACCCAAGTCGCATCTAAACACCTTGAAGAAAGATTACCTGGAAGTTAAAATAAAATATGTAATCAATCGCTCATTGTCAATATGAAAGTGATTTTTTTACTTGACAAAGGTGGGTGATTATAATATTTGAATTAAACGCAAATTAAATTTTTCACAAAGTTAAATGGAGTATAGGTGACTGAGGAATACAAATTCAACCCCATCATAATTGCCTTTTGCTGCCATTGGTGAAGTTATGCAGGTGCTGACCTCGCCGGTTCGATGAGGTTGAAATATGCTGCCAATGTTTTACCCATCCGTGTAATGTGTAGCGGTCGGGTCTCTCCACATTTCATTCTAAAAGCATTTCAGGAAGGGGCAGATGGCGTACTGGTGGCCGGTTGCCATATTGGGGAGTGCCATTATGGGAAAGGCAATTACATTACGGCCAAACGGGTGGCGGTGATGAAGGGGCTTCTTCAATTCATAGGGCTTTCCCCTAAACGATTGAGACTGGAGTGGATTGCGACATCTGAAAGCAATAAATTTGCCAATGTCGTCAGTGATTTTACCCAGGAAGTCAATCAACTTGGCCCCTCTCCCCTCAGGAAAGTGCGATAGGGGATTACAAAAATATGGATTTTGATCCCTCCAAGGTTGATAGCATTATTGACCAATTTAAAGCCGAAGTAGGCCAATTGATCGGGATATTACAAGATATCCAGGCACACTATAATTATTTGCCTAAGGAAACCTTGGTCCGGGTGAGCGAGAGATTGGGGATACCCTTGAGTCAAGTGTTTAGCGTGGCTACCTTCTTCCGGGCATTCAGTTTGAGACCGCGCGGGAGGCATTTACTTAATGTCTGTTTGGGAACAGCTTGCCATGTCCGAGGTGGAATGAGGATTCTCGAAAAGCTGGAGAGAGACCTCGGGATCAAGGCCGGCGACACAACCGATGACCTCCGATTCACAGTGGATACGGTAAGATGTCTTGGATGCTGTAGTCTCGGACCTGTCGTCGTTATCGATGAAGACACCTATGGTCGTTTGAATCAGGAGAAAGTATCGAAACTCTTGGAGTCTTACGAATGAAAGTTGAGAGATGAAGATAAAAACCATCGATGATCTGTCGATATTGAAACAAACAGGACTCGATTCTCTATACCCTGAAAAAATCAAGATCACTGTAGGAATGGCAACGTGTGGGATTGCGACAGGGGCCAAGAAGGTTTACGATGCCCTCCTTCAAGAGATTTCTGAGAAGGGTTGGGAATTTATACTCACTCAGACTGGATGCATTGGTTTCTGCCAAAAGGAACCTATTATAGATATTTTGGAACCCAGGAGGCCCCGGATATATTACAGGGAGATGACCCCGGAGAAGGCGATTGAACTTCTTCAAGATTTTCGAAAAGGGGAAATTAAGAAAGAATGGGCTCTCTGTCGTAGGGATTGGGAAGAGAACTTGTTAGAAGGTAAGAGAAGACCTTATGCCAGTATGGAAAGTTTGAAGGAAATGGATGGTGTTCCCCTATACGAAGATATCCCGTTTTATAAAAAGCAGATGAAGATCGCCCTTAGGAACTGTGGCTTTATCGATCCTGAGAATATCGAACAGTACATTGCCAAGGGTGGCTATTTGGCTCTTTATAAAGTTCTGAAAGAGATGGAACCCCATAAGGTGATTGAGGAGATTAAACGTTCAGGATTGAGGGGAAGGGGAGGGGGTGGTTTCCCAACTGGCGTGAAATGGGAATCATGCTGTAAGGCCCAAGGGGAGCCGAAGTATGTGATCTGTAATGCTGATGAAGGGGACCCAGGTGCCTACATGGATCGGAGCGTTCTCGAAGGAGATCCACACAGTGTCATCGAGGGGATGGTCATCGGTGCCTACGCCATAGGTTCTCGTGAGGGCTATATCTATGTGAGAAACGAATACCCCCTGGCCATCAAGAAATTGAAGATTGCCCTTCAACAGGCTGAGGAATATGGTCTTTTAGGAAAGGATATCCTCGGGACTGGCTTTAATTTTTCCATCACCATCAACCGAGGTGGGGGAGCCTTCGTTTGCGGAGAATCAACTGCTCTGATGGCCTCCTTAGAAGGAAGGGTCGGGGAACCCAGAGCAAAATATATCCATACGGTGGAAAAGGGACTTTGGGAACGGCCGAGTAACCTAAATAATGTGGAGACCTGGGCCAATGTGCCACCCATCATCATTAGGGGTTCGGACTGGTTTTCTAAGATTGGGACCGAGAAGAGCAAAGGGACAAAAGTCTTCTCCGTAGTTGGGAAAATCAATAACACGGGATTGGTGGAGATCCCAATGGGTGTGACACTCAAAGAAATCGTCTACGATATCGGCGAGGGGATTCCCGAAGGCAAACGATTTAAGGCCGTTCAAACAGGCGGTCCTTCCGGAGGATGCATCCCTGAAAAGCTGATCAACTTGCCGGTGGATTATGAAAAGTTGGCAGAGGTCGGATCAATGATGGGATCGGGCGGGTTGATTGTGATGGATCAAGACACCTGCATGGTCGATGTGGCCAAATACTTCGTCAATTTCCTGGAGGAGGAATCCTGCGGAAAGTGTGTTCCATGCCGGGAAGGGATCAAAAGGATGGGCCAGGTCTTGAAGGAGATCACAGAAGGAAGAGGGAAGGAAGGGGACATAGAGCTTTTAGAAGACATCTCTTTTGTTCTCAGAGAAGGGGCTTTGTGCGCTTTGGGCTCTACTGCAGCCAACCCTGTTATGAGTACGGTTAAGTATTTTAGAGAAGAATATGAGGCTCATATTCGGGATAAAAAATGTCCAGCAGGTGTGTGCACAGCCCTCATCCAATATTTCATCGATCCTGAGAAGTGCACGGGTTGTACTCGATGTGTGAAAGCCTGTCCTGTAGAGGCCATCAAGGGTGAAAGGAAGGTGGCTCATAAGATCGACCTCCAGAAGTGTATCAAATGTGGCTCCTGTTTTGAGAAATGTAAATTTGATGCGGTAATTCGACAGTAGAGGATTGGAATCTATGATCGTCTTGAAGATTGACGGAAAAGAGATTGGGGCTAAAGAGGGTTCTACGATCTTGGATGCAGCCAAGAAAGTCGGGATCTCCATTCCAACCCTTTGTTTTCATGAGGTCCTTTCTGCTTCAGGAGCCTGCCGGCTTTGCAGCGTTGAGGTCATTCGAAGGGGGAGATCGAGGGTCGTGGTTTCGTGTCTCTATCCCGTTGAAGAAGGGCTGGAGGTGCGCACTCATTCCGAAAAAGTTCTGAGACTCCGAAGAGGGATTCTTGAATTACTTCTCGCGAGATGTCCTCATTCAGAACGTGTTCAGGAATTAGCGAGGCAGATGGGAATTGCGAAACCACGGTTTCAACCGGATAATGAGGAGTGCATTCTTTGCGGTCTGTGTGTGAGGGTTTGTACTGAGATCGCAGAGGCCAAGGCCATCAGTTTTGTAAACCGAGGGGTGAAGAAGGAAGTGGCAACCCCCTTCTTCGATCTTTCTGCGGGTTGCATTGGATGTGGGGGGTGTGCTTATGTCTGCCCGACCCGTGCCATAAAGATTGAGAATAACCAGATCAAGTTGGGTTCAAAGGTATTTAAAGAACTCTCTACAGAGGCGAGCCAGAAGGTAATGGAAACCCTCAGGTCGCAATCATAGAGGAATGGATGGAGAAGACAAAAGAAAAGTTGTCCAGGATGCTGGAGGAGAAGGAGGTTTCTGGGATACTGGGCCTGAGATTGAACCATGGCCACCCCGCCCCTTGTCTCTTCGTCAGGCCGGAGGACCTGAAGGATTGGGTCGTCGATGAGGCCAATCGATATCCTCTCACCAAGATTCTCATCCAGATTTCAAAAAAACATCCAGACGAAGTAATCGGAATTCCAGTCCGTGGCTGTGAAGAACGATCCCTGATCGAGCTCTTTAAAAACCATCAGCTTCTTCCAGAGAAGGTGAAGGCGATCGGGATCGTCTGCAGTCAAGAGTTAGCAAATCGTTGCCGCTGTGATCGACCTTACCCTTCCCAGGTGGAAGAGGGGGACCTGGCCCAACCAGTAGAAGACATCTCTGATATTGAGGAGGTGGAAAGCCTTTCCGAAGAGGAGCGCTTCCAATATTGGATGAGACAGTTTGGGAAATGCATCAAATGTTATGGATGCCGTAATATCTGCCCGGCCTGTTTCTGTCCCACCTGCACATTGGAGGACCATTCTCTGATCAAAGCCGGCGGGATGCCTCCGGAGATTCCCATCTTTCATCTCCATAAGGCTTATCACATGGCTGACCGTTGTATCAATTGTGGTCTCTGTGAAGAAGCCTGTCCAATGGGGATTCCCGTGAGGAGGCTCTACCGAAGAGTGCGAAAATCGGTGAAAGATCTTTTTGGATATGCCCCGGGTGAAAAGGAAGATGAGAAAGGCCCCTTGGAATTTTTAGGCGATGGGAATTATGAACTACCTGGAACTGGAAGGTAAAGAATGAACTACGAGACCGTTTTAACGACCTGCACCTATTGTGGTTGCGGTTGCGGCCTTCTTTTAGAGGTACTGGATGGAGAGATCATAGGAACCCTTCCACAAAAAAGCCATCCCATCAACCAGGGTGGGCTCTGTATTAAGGGGTGGAGTGCCCACGAGTTCATCTATGACCAAGGAAGGCTCAAGGAACCTCTACTGAGAAAGGACGGTTCGTTAAAGGAGATCTCCTGGGAGGAGGCCTTCGATGAGGTCGTCTCCCGTTTTAAGAGAATTAAGGAGGAGAACGGACCGGACAGCATTGCAGGGTTGGCCTCGGCAAAGTGCACCAATGAGGAGAATTATCTCTTCCAGAAGTGGATGAGGGTAGTGGTTGGGACGAATAATGTGGATCACTGCGCCCGTCTCTGACACTCCTCAACGGTGGCTGGTCTAGCCAAATCATTCGGAAGCGGGGCCATGACCAATGCGATACCGGAACTGGAGGATGCGGATTGCATCCTCATCACTGGCTCCAATACCACAGAAGCCCATCCTCTCATAGCGAGCCGAATCCTCAAGGCAAAGGAGAAGGGTGCCAAATTGATCGTCATTGATCCGAGAAGGACACAGATCGCTCGCTATGCCGATATCTTCGTTCGACAGCGATTAGGAACGGACGTCGCGTGGATCAATGGGCTGATGCATATTATCCTCAAGGAGGGTTGGGAGGATAAACAATTCATCAAGACCCGTACAGAAGGATTTGAGGATTTAAAGAAAGAGGTGGAGAAATATCCACCAGAAAAGGTCGAGGAGATCACCGGCATCTCTCTGTCTGATTTGAGGGCGATTGCCGAGACTTATACAAAGGCAGAGAAGGGTGCTATCGTTTACGCCATGGGAATCACCCAGCATATTACAGGAACAGAGAATGTTCTTTCCTTGGCCAATTTGTCAATGTTGACTGGGAATATCGGTCGTCTGAGCACGGGCGTCAATCCCTTGCGGGGACAGAACAATGTCCAGGGTGCCTGCGATATGGGTGGGCTTCCCAATGTCTATACAGGGTATCAAAGTGTGACCGACGAAGCAGTGGCAAAGAAATTTGAGCAGGCCTGGAATGTAACGCTTTCGAGGAAACCCGGACTCACCATCATGGAGATGTTTCAAGCGATCGAAGAGGGAAAGGTGAAGGCCCTCTATATTATGGGTGAAAACCCACTGATGAGCGACCCGGATCTTCATCATGTGGAGAAGGTTCTGAAGAAGTTGGAGCTATTGGTCGTCCAAGACATCTTCCTGACGGAGACTGCTCAATTTGCCCATGTCATCCTGCCAGGGGTCAGTTTTGCAGAGAAGGATGGAACCTTCACCGCTACAGATCGAAGAGTCCAGAGGGTGAGAAAGGCAATCGAACCATTGGGAAATGCAAAGCAGGATTGGCAGATCCTCTCAGAGATCGCTACAAAAATGGGGGGCCGAAATTTCAGGTATTCATTCCCTGAGGAGATCTTTAAGGAGATGATAGGGCTTACCCCCATCTATCAGGGGATCACTTATGAAAAAATAGAGAAGGACGGAATTCAGTGGCCCTGTCGAACTCCGGAGGACAAAGGAGCGCCATTCCTTCACAAGGATCAGTTCTCGAAAGGAAAAGGTTCCTTTTTTCCCATCCCTTATCGGGAACCTGCAGAACTTATCAATGAAGAGTTTCCCTTATGGCTCACGACGGGGAGGATGGGCTTCCATTATCACACAAGAACAATGACAGGGGTTTCGCCTTCTCTGCAGAAAGAGGCGGAAGAAGGGTATATGGAGATGAACCCCTTCGATGCGGCCCAGTTAAGGATTGAGGAGGGTGAGTTGGTGAAGGTGGTTTCCCGAAGGGGTGAGATTCAAACCAAAGTGAAGTTGACCTTCGGTGTGGGCCGGAATGTTGTTTTCATCCCTTTCCATTTTGTTGAGGGTGCAGCCAATGTCTTAACGAATGCGGCCTTCGACCCTGTGGCGAAGATTCCTGAATATAAGGTCTGCGCAGTAAGGGTGGAGAAGATTGAAGAAAGGGTAAGCGCCTGATGCCCAGAATTGGTGTCTTTATCTGCCATTGAGGAACGAACATCGCGTCCGTGGTTGACGTGAAAGCAGTGGTGGAATCACTTAAGAAATTTCCGGGGGTGGTCTATGCTGCGGACCTTCAATATACCTGTTCTGATCTGGGTCAGGGAGCGATCAAAGAGGCGATCAAGGAGCATCAGTTGGATCGAGTGGTCGTCTCTTCATGCAGTCCAAGAATGCATGAGATCACCTTCCAACGATGTATCGAAGTAGGAGGATTGAACCGGTACCTCTTCGAGATGGCCAACATTCGGGAACAGGTCTCCTGGGTTACACTCGATAAGAACGAGGCGACGGAGAAGGCGATCCGATTGACGGAGATCGCCGTTGCCAAGGCTTCGACACTCCAACCTCTTACCCCAATGAAATCGCCTGTGGAAAAAAGGGCCTTAGTCATTGGAGGGGGTATCTCTGGCATTCAGGCTGCCTTAGATGTAAGCTTAGCAGGCTATAAGGTGACTTTGGTTGAGAAACTTCCTACGATCGGCGGCCGAATGGCCCAACTGGAAAAGACCTTCCCAACCTTAGACTGCTCCGCCTGAATACTCACCCCAAGGATGACGGAGTCATCCCATGATGAAAATATCGAACTCCTCACCTATTCAGAGGTCGTGGATGTGAAGGGTTTTGTCGGAAATTTCGATGTGAAAATCCGCAAGAAGCCGCGATATGTTGACATGACGAAATGCACAGGCTGTGATTCTTGCATCGAAAAGTGTCTCACTTTTGTTCCCAGTGAATGGAATCTGGGATTGGGTTCGAGAAAGACTATTTATAAACCTTATGGCCAGGCCGTTCCTAATGTCCCGGTGATCGACCGGGAACATTGCGGACATTTCACCACAGGGCTCTGTAGCGTGTGTTCCAAGATATGTCCTGCCTTCGCCATCGATTATGATCAGAAAGAGGAGATCATAACAAAGAAATTTGGAACGATCATCGTAGCGACAGGGTTTACCCAATTCGACCATAAGGTTTACGGAGAATACGGAGCGGGCCGTTTTAAGGATGTGATCACAGGTCTCCATTTGGAGAGGATGCTCGATACAGCAGGACCGACAGGTGGGCACGTGATCCGCCCCTCCAATTACAAGGAAGCAAAAAATATTGTCTTTATCCAGTGCGTTGGCTCAAGAGATGAATCAAAGGGTCATCCCTATTGTTCCCGAATCTGTTGTATGTATACGGCCAAACAGGCGATCCTCCTCAAAGATCATTTTCCAGAGAGTCAATCCTACATCTTTTATATTGATATCCGAGCCGGTGGAAAGAATTATGAAGAGTTTGTTAAAAAGGCTCAGCGAGAATATGGAGCCATCTATATCCGGGGAAGGGTGTCGAAAATCTATGAGAAGGGTGATCAGCTGATCGTTCGAGGTGTGGATACCTTGGTGGGAAAACAGGTTGAGATCGAGGCTGACCTGGTCGTTTTAGCCACAGCTGTGGTTCCCCAATTCGATGCGGTCGAATTGGCCAAAATCTTAAACATCCCCTATGATCAGTATGGGTTTTATTTAGAAGCTCATCCAAAACTTCAACCTGTCGAGAGTGTGACGAAAGGAATCTTTCTCACCGGTTCCTGTCAGTTCCCTAAAGATATCCCTGATTCTGTTGCCACCACAGGTGCCGCCTCTGTTCGGGCCTGCGAGATCCTCTCAAAGGATGAATTAATCCTCGATCCGAAAGTGGCCTTTGTCGATTCTGAGATATGCAGTGGCTGCCTTAATTGTCTTGAAGTTTGCCCTTTCGATGCGATTGAGACAAAGGAGGTCGATGGGAAGGTCGTTGCCCAGGTGATCTCCACTCTTTGTCATGGCTGTGGAAATTGCGCCGCAACCTGTCGAACCAAAGCGGCCAATGTCCAAGGGTTTACAGACGAACAGATCTATGCCCAGGTGGCTTCAATATTTGAAGTATTGAAAAAGGAGAAGCTCCTTGAAGTATCTGAGTAGCCAGGACATTCATCAATTCAGGAATTATATCTTATCAGTCAATGGCGAGGATGTCTCCAAGTGCATCCAGTGCGGGAAATGTTCTGCAGGATGTCCCATCTCCCCGGAGATGGATCTTCAGCCCAATCAGGTGCTCCGTTTGATCCAGATCAATGATCCAAGGGCCGTGCTTCGATCATCAACGATCTGGCTCTGCGCTTCTTGCGAGACCTGTTCTGTTCGTTGCCCGGAGGAGATCGAGATTGCCAAGATTATGGATACCCTGAGAAAGTTGGCCGTGGAAGCCAAGGTTCCTCTGGGTGAGGAAAATGTGGTGAAATTTGATGAGATCTTTCTCGATTCAATTCGGAAACGAGGCCGCGTCCATGAGCTGGAGTTGGTGATGCGTTACAATCTGGCCATTCGTCAGCCCCTCAAGGATGCCCATCTTGGACCAATAATGTTTACCAGAGGAAAATTGAATCTTTTGGGGCATAAAATTAAGGAGTTGGGTCGGATCAAAGAGATTTTTAGGAGCAGTAAGAGAATCATAAAGGGACAGGAGTAATTCATGCAGGTGGGATATTATCCGGGTTGTTCCCTTGAGAGCAGTGCAAAGGAGTTCGATCTCTCCATTCGGGCGATCTTTAAAGAGATGGGGGTTTCATTGCAAGAGATCCCTGATTGGAACTGCTGTGGAGCAAGCCCTGCCCACTCTCTCAATGAAGAATTGGCGATAGCCCTACCTTATTGGAATCTGGTGAAGGCCGAAGAGGCTGGTCTCGATAAAATCGTCTCCCCCTGCCCGGCTTGTTACAGCCATTTAAAGCACATCCACGAAGAGGTGGTAAAGGATTCCCATCTGGCAGATAGGCTCCAAACGATTGTAGGAAAAGGATACGGAGGGAAGACCGAATCGAAGCATCTTTTAGACTTCATCAAAGAGGACATCGGACTGGAGCGATTGAAATCGAGCATGAAGACTTCTCTTAAAGGGTTGAAAGTGGTCAGTTATTATGGGTGCTTGACACGACTGCCGGGGGTAAACTTAGACGATGTCGAGAATCCGGTGCTCATGGATGAGATCATTGATGCCCTTGGAGGAGAGCCATTGGACTGGTCTCATAAGACCGAATGCTGTGGGGCCAGCCTTTCCGTGACAAGGACAGAGATTGCATTGAGGCTGGTCAGATCGATTCTGGAAGCAGCTCAAGAGAAAGGAGCAGAATGCATTGCCGCCGTGTGTCCCCTATGTCAATCTAACTTAGATACTCGACAGGGTGACATCTTCAAGAAGTATGGGACCCTCTATAAAATGCCTACGCTCTACCTCACCCAATTGATTGGGCTGACCCAAAAACTTGGGTTTGCTCAGCTCGGACTGGATCGATTGATCATCAGTCCTGTCGATCTCCTTTTAAAAAAGGGGATTATTGAGAAGTGAATCTAATCCTAAAGCCCCTGAGATTGACATTGATGTAATAAATTGTGTTTTAAATCTCATGAATTGTTTTTTCAATCCTTAATTCCAGCCTATTAAAGAAATATTAATAAAAACAATAGATTATATATAATTTTAAAGAGGAAATTAACAATAATTTTTCATAAAATTTTTCTTGACAAAAATATAGCAATTTTGTAGTTTGTTGCGAGAACAAGAAAATTTTCACAAATAGAGGTCATTATGTTGATTGAATATCTTGCTATCCTTATCTATATTGCCATAGCTATTGCCTTTGCTATTTTCGCAATTGCCGCTTCCTATTTCTTAGGTCAGAGGAAACCCACAGCTCTGAAACAGGCACCTTATGAATGTGGAATGACCACTATTGGTTCGAGCTTCCGGAGGATACCTATTAAATATTACATCATCGCAATGCTTTTTCTCCTTTTCGATATCGAGGTGGTCTTCCTCTACCCTTGGGCAGTGGTCTTCAAAGAATTAAAGATTTTTGCCTTCATCTCAATGGCCATCTTCATTGGAATTTTACTCATCGCCTATATTTACATTTGGAAAAAAGGAGCATTGGAATGGGAATAGAAACCTACCTTGAGAAAACCCCTTTTATGCCCTACCTGGATAAACTCGTCAATTGGGGACGGAAGTATTCGATTTGGCCTGTGACCTTTGGCTTGGCCTGATGTGCCTTGGAAATGATGGTCGCCAGTATGGCGACATGGGATATAGCTCGATTTGGTTCAGAGGTCTTCAGGGCATCACCTCGACAAGCAGATCTGATGATTGTTGCGGGGACATTAACGAAGAAAATGGCACCCATGGTCAAGCGAATCTATGAGCAGATGCCTGAGCCAAAGTGGGTGATTGCTTACGGGGTTTGTGCTTGTTCGGGTGGGATTTTTAAGACATACAGCGTAGTGCAAGGAGTTGATCAAATACTTCCAGTGGATATCTATGTTCCGGGTTGTCCACCCAGAC
>Ga0315280_10009697_pt1 | contig 12258 bp, 11 predicted proteins | sample YL17G06_40_MG_FD_203697 | JGI IMG/M metagenome (GOLD analysis project Ga0315280, IMG submission 203697) | Sediment microbial communities from Yellowstone Lake, YNP, Wyoming, USA - YL17G06_40 | ecosystem: Environmental > Aquatic > Freshwater > Lake > Sediment | place: USA: Wyoming | collected... | reverse complement strand
GCGTGGTAATCGGCGCCCTCAAACCTCCAGACCGCCGGTACATGGAACGCAGGATTCCAGTTTCATCCTTCCAGCCACCAAACTTCGAGAATAAAAAGTATTTGGATGACACAGTGAAAATTGCCGATGAAATCGTTGAGGTTATGCGGCCCGATGTGGAAACCTACTCTAAGGTCTGCTCTGGATACGTTCTCTCAAGCATACGCAGACGCTTGCAAGATCGAGGATTCAAAGTCGAAAAAGTCGAAATCGCAGGTGAGTTCCAAGAGATGGTTGAGAGAAGCTACGTAAGATGGTGTATTGAAGTGGGAGTGCCAGCAGAAGGACTGGAAGACAAGAGGCGCTTCTGGACACTTCTGGAGTGGGTTGGGGAAAGACCTGAGCTGAGAGAAAAACTGGTGAAGACGGGATGGAAGAGCTGGAAAAAGAAGTGGAGAGAAAAAGCATTCGAAAAGTCTAAGAAAGAAGTGCGCTCTGTTGTTTAATCGCTTTATAAGGAAGTTTGCGTAGTATAGGGCAGTAGCGTTCTGTTGTTGAAGGATGAGAAGAACACAGCAACGTTACACGTTACAATCAATGATGAAGGGAGTGATGGAAATGTCGGAAAAATCGGGAATTGTTTTCATTGGAAGTAAACCACCAATGGACTATGTTCTAGCAGTTATCACAAGACTGTCGGCGAGCGATGCTAAGGAAGTAATTTTGAAAGCACGAGGACAAGCAATCACAACAGCTGTTGATGTAGCTGAAATAACCAGAAATCGCTTCCTAAAAGACCTGAAAGTGAGCAGAATCGCTATAGGAACAGAGGAGATGCCACCAAGAGAAGGCGAAAACAGAGCACGGATGGTTTCAACAATGGAAATCACTTTGACGCGGGAGTAAGAGTTGTCGAAGTATCATCGCCAAGGCTTGTTACAACTCGTTTTGGTTCCTACGTTAACGTGACAAACGTCCTTGTTACTGACGAAACTGGAACCATCCAATTGCCTTTATGGAATAGATGAAATTTCTATTGGTGATTGCGTTCAAATTGAAAACGCGAATGTTATTCTGTTTAGGAGCGAACGACAGTTAAGGGTCTGTAGAAGCGGAAAAGTGCATGTTATCAAGAATAGTTAGTGTGTACAGATCGATACGCGCGCAAAGTGGGAAGAGATTTGAGCCTCACATGATATACTCGATTACTACTATGTGAGGTCTGCGATGCAAAAGGGTTTGTGCGCACGATGCAAGGGTGGATTCGACCCTACCTTGCGCTAAGCGTAAGATGTTGGATACCGTGACTAAAAATGAAGCGCCTATTGACACTTCAGAAAAAAAGGTTCCTGATTGTGAACGCCATCTTCGCTATTACTGCACTAGTCATAGAATGGGCTGGAATCTCACTAAATATGTACATTTACGCTCATGACTTCTTCAATATCCTCGGTGTGCCCCTAATCATCATTGCTTATTGGGTAGTCATAGGTCACACATCGTGGATTGTTTACAGGAAATTCGGTTGGATCTCTGGGCTTTTGACAAGTATAATCATCGACTTACCCTTCGAATTCTTAGCTTTTCATCTAGGGTGGTGGACATGGATTCCCAGCTGGTCTCCTGCAATATTCTTCAATGCTCCTGTTGTAAATTTCGTAGTATATTTGAGTGTGAGTTTAGGGAGTATCCTTGCGTATAAGTGCGTAATGAAAGCATAACTGTAGCTTTTCAGCAGAATCTGAGCTTTCAAGCCAGCGCGTTCTACTTTGCTGCAATGAGGAATGTACAAAAGAAGGCGATAGGCGATTAACGTATGAAGCTTTTATTCGTAGAATATGAGGTTTTGTTCCTCCAAGCTTCCGTGAAGCTTATGCACTGCGTCATAAACGTCTTGTTCTTTCTTCGCTCCGGTGCAAACAAGGTTCCCGCTTGCGAATATCAGTATGACCACCTTAGGCTCGTCCATCCTGTAGATCAATCCTGGAAACTGCTCCGGCTCATACATGGTTTTTACAAGCTTGCCAACTGCCTGTTCCAAATCTACCTTTCCGCCTAAGCTTACGGAGGCAACAATGTTCTGAATCTTCAACTCGGGTTTGCTGATGATAATTATTCCACCTTTTTTCAACTCTTTAACAACGTTCATAACAGCCCTGCGCGCTTCTTTTTCCGATTTTGCTCCCGTGCACACCATTTTACCAGAGTTGAAGATCAGCGTTGCTGTCTTCGGTCTCTTCAGCCTAAATACTAGTCCAGGAAACTGTTCTGGGCGATACTCAACTCCTGGAAAACTCTTAACAACCGCGTTTAAGTCAACTTTCTGGTTCAAGGTGGCAGAAGCAACAACGTTTTGAATCTTTATTATGGCTTTAGTCTTCGGCATTAAACACCACTTCTTATAGTGCGCGCGCATTCGATGACGCTTAAGCTTCCGCTTCTCCCCAGTCGCAACTGCCTTTCACCGCTGAACCAGGTTACTTTGCCATTTTTGATGTCAACTACGTCGCCCTTATGCACCATGCTGATCTGGTGGTTCCATAAACTCATTTTCATTGAACCAGTTTCGTCTTTGATAAGTGCGTTTGATATACAAGCCGTTGTTCCATATCTCGTGTAGACGATTTTAGATTCTGGAATCTCAAGCACCTCTGCTTTGAGACTGACCTTTTTCATTCCAACCTTCAAGTCCCCAATCTTAGAGTTTACACCCTCGAAATTCTTGACTGAGGAAATTCTGGCCAAAATTGTTTCTGTGTAGCTTTCGAGCTGATTTTTTCCTTGCAAGATGGCAATCGATATCGGAAATTGAGCTATAACCTTCCGCGCGCGCTTCCGACCGTTGGTAAAGAGAAAAATCGCTGAATTTTTCGTCCTCTTACGACATTTTATAACCAACTGCTTACAATCTGACCCTTCGTGATTCCAAGCTTCGACAATGCGATTGAAGAATTCACTCGAATCAACCTTATGTAGCATAGCGATTCTGGCAAGGTTCTCCAGAATCCTTCCATCTTTGTATGAGTGCATGCTGTTAAGGGGTCTGCCTCTACCTCTCCAAATTTGTTTAGCCATCTAACTTTGTTTCCACTTTGTTGTTTTTGACGCGTAAAATCCATCATTAAAACAATAGATCTGGAACGCGCATCTCAATGTTCTCAACGTCACTTATATAGCTTAACTGCTAACCATACCTGCCTATAGCTATTGAAGTCCTTTGAGGAATGCCCTAACGTTTAGCGCGCTAATATCTAGACTCGTGAAATGGGCTCAGCGCGCTGGTTTGTCCCTAAATTGGCTAATGTTTATTTTTGCGCGCGCGCTAATACTACTTGACGTATGGGAAAATCGGTGGCCAGCAGGGCGTATACTGGGTTCAGTAGAGACGTACAGGTAGGAGATTCAAGTCAGTATAGGGTAGGTATATAGGTAGTATCGGAACGGAGTATACGGGCTTCTGTCGACACGCGCGAGGATAAGACTTCCCCCCGGCGCGCATTATCGAAGTTTTTTATAGGCAAATGATGACTACTCAATAACTTGCGGTCAATTGGAATGATTAGGAAGATACTACCTAAACACAGAGCAAGCCTAGAAACCCTATATGCTGAGTCAGTCTATTTAAAACTGCCAAAAATAGTCAAATGGGCTCTAGGGGCTGCACGTGAAAGAGTCTTTGTCGTTGAAGAGCAAAATGAAGTTCGAGCAGCAATGTATACCATGTTTGTGGCGCGCGCAAAGACATTTGTAACAATTGATGTTCTCTTCAACATTGCCAAAAAGAGTCTCAAGAGAATTTTGTAACAATAAAAGGGTAGTGAAAAATCCTTTCGAGTCCATCAATCAACATTAGCGCGCGTGGCCGAGCGGCGCCGACCCTAACCGTCAAGGATCTAATAGTCCGTGCGACAACAAATTCCATGAAAGAATCGATATCACAACTATCAACAAAACGTATAGAGCAACGAAAATCATGGGCACCCAATACTCTACTGCCGTCAGATGTCTGTATTCGTCTGCGTTTTTCTCTTGACACAGATATTTCCACTCACTTGTAAATGCTGAAGCAGGTAGTTTCTTCTCGATAGCGTTTATCACGTTGAATTTGGCCGCGTTCAAATCTCTGTAACGACGAATAGTTGTTGCCCAACACAAACAGAATAGAACACCAGCACCCGACGCAATAATCGCCCAAAGCAAACTGTACGAAATAGAGGTTGATCCAAGTCGTGACAAGGCGCCAATCACTGCAACCAAGAGCGTGTTAACACTTAGGAAGAAATTGTTTGATCGATCGATCACGCGAAAGGTTAAACGTAAGCACTAGACACACCCGGAGCCCTTTAGGGCGCGCGTTTTTCTCTAGGTACACTGCATGCACATGATTCTTTGCCTGAACGAATATCATTAGAAACAAGAAACCTTGTTGTTCAAGAAGTGATTTGATTTGGGTAAGCCTGAAGGTCAGAGGAGTTATCCCCTATAGAAACTAAGTACTGATTAGGGCTTTCGGCAAACGGTCTTGCTCACATCGGTGGGAGTTTGGTGAAGCCAAACGACAATGGCTTTTCTCATCATCATTCTATTGGGGGTGTATCAGTAGAGGGGGAACTAATTCAAGAGAATTTGCTTGATGGTCTGTCGGAAGACCATTTCCCCCTCTCGCACGTCGAGGCTGAAGAGAACCTAGGCTTAGATCATATTTTCTATTCGGTTTAGGTCTTTGAGCATTTTATTGATTTGCTCTTTGAGCCGTTGGTGCTCTTTGGGGTACTTTTTCAGTATTCCCATTGCTTCCTTGAACGTTTGAATGTGTGTATCTGTTTCCATCGTTTTCGGAATTTTGAAGTTCATTTTTAAACCCACTTTGACTCTGTAGAGTGGTGTTAAAAAATTTTTGCAAGGACGGCGGGCGCAGAATAAGAAGAAACGGTTTTTGATGGACCTTTGTTACAAAATACCTGTTAGATTCCGTCACAGATCGCTTTTCTCATGCACAAAAGACAATTAACACAATGGACTCGTGGGCGAAGCTGAGCGGCGAATTGGTCTCAAGAAGGGGGTCAGACTCCTGAGAACCAGGGTCGTTTCCGTCTAGACGCGCGTTTTGTCAAGTGGCGATCGCTGCCAACTTCACTGCTGCGAAATTGTACTTCACCGATGTCAAAGCGTGCTCATCGTAGATGAACAGGAGCGTTCCCCAATCGCCTGACCATTGCAGGTTGGCATTGCCATACATTCTTTCTCCCTCATTGACAAGCATGTACCTGAGGATCACGCTGTAGTCTATATGGAAAGTGATGTTAGCTTGAGGTGATCCTCTGCCCATAATGTTCTTGAGCTCGTCCATGTTCAGTCTCCATTCATAATAGTTCTTCCAATGTCCTGTTCCGTAGCTCGCTTCCTGCCTCGGAAACACTGTGGCGTTTATCGGCAGATCGTCCCAGCTTCCAGATTCATTCGCGTCGGCATGGTTCAGGGACATGACACCATCTGGCCAACCGATCACTTTGCTGGTACCCATGTCCATCGTTCCATTATTCGCCAGAACAGTGTCAATCGTTCGGTTTTCAACCCACCTCAGTACGATCTTCTCGCTGTTATGCAAGATGAGAGTGACCCCCACGTTCGTCACATTAATCGATACTAGACCTGTCGCATCGATTTCCCCGGCATATGCGTCTCGACTCAGGTCAGACTGGAAGACCGTGAGGCTTGATCCATTCGAAAAAGTTGCCGCCAGCGCTAAGCCTGACTCGTGCACTATGGTGTAGTCCCCAACTACCTGCGAACCTGATCCCAAAGCAAAAGCAACGCTTGACCGTCTCGCCTCCTCTGGGGCAAGATAATAAACTGCCACTGCCAGAAGCACAACCGAAATCGTTACCGCAGTCGCAGACTTGAACAAGTTTTTGGAAAACATCATAGTTCACCTAAGACCCTTAGCAATGCCAGTTACTTAATCCTATACTTGTGTACAGTTGTACGCTTTTGTCGTACACAGACAGACTGAAATACAACTCAAAATAAGATCATCCTTGGAACAACGAACTCCATGAGTAATGAAGAAAGTGTTCTGACAGGCACCACTCTTCAAGTCTATCGATACGCAATAAGACAAGGCAAGCCTGTCGGCGTTCGTGAAGTTCAGAGAGCTCTTGATTTCAACAGTCCCAGTTCGGCCTCATATCATCTTGTGAAACTCGAAGAAGCAGGTCTACTGAAACAGACACCCGAAGGTTACGTGGTCGACAGGTTGGTTCTGGAGAACTTCATAAGGCTGAATAGAACTCTTGTTCCAAAACATTTTCTTCATTCACTGTTCTTCGCTGCTGCAATAGTCATTGAACTAACCGTTTTCCGTCCCTCACAACTCACGAGGGAGTATGCCTTCGCAATGCTAATCATGACAGGCGCCATGGCGTTCTCCATTTATGAAACGATAGTTACACTCTTGAAAAAGAAACTGTGATCTCCCTAGCGCGCAAAGTCATTTGGTCGGATAGCGCGCGCTGGTGAAATTATCGGGGGGTTCGTCCTGGCGATGTTGACTTTGTCTGGGCCCCTCAATACTTCCGCTTCCTGAACAGTTTGTTTCCGTTGTAGTCGCAGACGTACTCGAAGCCGGCAGCCACCAATGCGCATGCGTCCTTTTGGTTCCAGGCCACTCTACAGACGAATTCCGGATCGCCTTTGAAGAGCTCGTCAGCCAGGTGCGTGTACACGAGAGTGTTCTTGATGCTCTTATGGCCGAGCGCCTGCATGACGTGCGGGATGTCTTTGGTGCGGTGGTATTCCGTTGTGCCTTTCCAGTGTCGGAAAGTGTGAAGGTGGATTTGCAGCAGTCGTGGATTAGCGAGTTTCTTGGCGATTCGTCTCCTTTGAGCGAAGATGTTGTTTCGCATGTCATCAGCCAGAGGGATGGTTCGCTCGGTTTGTTTGGGAAGGTTATTCAACGTCTCATCAATCTGTGGTAACTCAGCTTTGACCGCCTGGGTTTGGGTGCATCCCTGTACTGTTAGACCTTCAGCTGATCCTATCTAAGCACGTGTGCAAGGCTTTCATCTTGTTCCTCCCTGAGATGGGCTTCTGCGAAACTCTTAAATGAGGAGTTTTACTTTTTTTATTCACTGAGAGGAGAAAAGGGATGATGAAGAAAGGGATTTTGCCGTTGGTTCTGGCTTTGACGGTGCTAATCGGTCTTGTCGCTGTCAGATTGCCTTTGACTTCAGGCTCTTCTTTGATGGAAGTTTCCGTGAGTCCTCAAGATGTCTTCGTGGATCTGGGTCAGTGCTTCTCTGTCGACATAAACATCTCTAGCGTTCAATCTCCAGGCGTCTACGCGTACCAACTCTGTCTATACTATGATAACACTGTTTTGAAGGCTCTTAGCGCACAGGTCCCTTCCAATTGCTTCTTGACCCCCATGCACCCAAGTAACGTGTTCCACATTGGTCTGACCATAAATCAGAGCGCAGGCTGTGTGACGTGCTGTGTGACCTTTCTGGGCGACGAACCCGGCAAGACTGGAAGCGGCGTCTTGGTCACCGTTCAGTTCATGGGTTTGGCGGCTGGAATCAGCCTTCTTGAACTTAGGGAATCGGACTTCATACTCATAGATTCAAGCGTAAGTCTAATTCCCTCAGACCAATATGAGGTTAGATCTGGCACCGTTAGCGTTTCGTCCCGCTTAGCGGGAATCAACATGTTCTTGAGCCCATCGTATAGCACTGTCAAGGTGGGTCAGTTCTTCTCTGTCAACATAAACATCGCTGGTGTTCCATCTCCAGGGGTTTACTCGTACGGATTCTGCCTGTACTATGACAACACAGTTTTGCAGGGTGCCAGTGCGCAGATTCCCTCAGGACAGTTCTTTGAGCCCATCAGTCCAAGCGAAATACTCATTGTTGACCCGGGAACCATAAATCAGACCCAAGGTCAGGCGCATTTTGAACTGTCTCTGCTTTCAAACGAGCCCGGCGCGACTGGATGCGGAGTGTTGGCAAGCGTTCAGTTCACCGGTTTGGCTGGTGGAACTAGCCCGCTTGAGTTTGGAGACGTTTACCTCGTGTACCCAAATGGCAGCCGACTTTCATCAGACCAGTACAGTCTGGGGCAGGCCAGCGTTTGGGTTGTGCCTGTATCGCTGACGCAACGGATCAGTGTTGGGGACTACAGCCTGCCGTTCGACTCCAATGTCATGCTCGGGCTTGCAAACGTCACAGTTGACGTGCTTGTAGAAAACGCGTCAAACGTCGCGGGGGGCTCATTTGAAATATACTTCGACAAACGGCCGGTGAATTCGGTGTCACTCTCTCCGGGCGACTTCGGATCACCGTCCTACTCTGTAGACTACAGTGACGGCTTTGCCAACGTAACTATTGCCGGCAGCACGGCCGTAAACAAAGATGTGGCTACGCTGGCAAAAATCACTTTCTATGGGGTAAGAGATCTTATTCTTCTGCGACTGCAGAACGGACTGTTGAACGATGAGGAAGGGAACACATTTGCGCCTCTAACGAAAGATGGAAGCATTACTGTTCTTTTCCCTCAAATAACAATCTCTCCATGTCTTGTAGAAGCCGGCTCAGCAGCAAACGTATCTATTGTTGTCCTCAACGCTGAAAACATGGCGGGGTTTTCCATGAACATGACTTTCAACAGTTCAGCAATCAGTGTCGTCCATGTATTTCCTGGGGACTTCGGCGTGCCCGTCGCAGACGTAACAGATTCGGGATCATCCGACTGGTCTGTTCTGAGTGTAACGTCTACATCGGCAAGCGCTGTCGGAAAGACCAACGCCACACTAGCGGTGCTTAGCTGCGTTGGGATAGACGAAGGTAGAACATTTTTCTACATACAGAACATGGAACTCAGTGATGAGCAAGGAAACGTGTGGAACGCCAATATTTTCCAAACCTATCTACTGCCACAAAGAGGCTTCTGGGGACCCCCGTTCGACGACGGCGGGCATGTAGCTGTCTCTGTGGTTCCTGAATATCCGTCGACGGGAATCTTCCTCGTTTGTCTGCTGTTGGGTTCAATTTCAATCATGATGAAAAAGAAGCCTAATAAAAAACGGTCAACTCATGCAAAAACTCGAAATCAGTGAACGAGGCCACACCCCTTTTCCTTCCAAGCTCCAGCCACCATAGAGCAATACGAAAAAAGAAGAACACAAATTTGTTCTACGAGTCTTCTCCATTCATCTGTTTCAAACTCATCAAGAAGCGGCAAGACTAAGCTTCCCTTTTTCCTTCGAGAACACAGGGCAAGCTCATTCGAGAAAAGCCAATTGCACCGCTGAAGAAGTATATATAGCATAGAAAAAAGAAAGACAATAGATATGAGCTTGTCTGAAACAGAAGAACATAGCAAGTTTAAGGAAACTCTAAGGATAAAACTAGCAGAATGGTTCAAAGGTGTAACTCTGAAAGAATACATGGTTGCAGGATATGAAGCAGATGTTTACGGAGTCACGCAGGACAAGAAAATTATTCATATCGAAATCATATGGAGTCCAGGACAATACACAAAGAACATGATATCTCTTCTGATCTCAGATGCACATGCAAAAATCGCTGTGTTCAGTTCCAGTACGCTTAGAAAGTTCCAACGTGATTATAGCAAGGTACGACTCGAACAACTGAAAAAAGGATTCTACTTCTCCAGACCTATTGATGGAACTCGTATACTCGAAAACGACGTTTCCTACATCAAAGCTGTTCACAAGGAGATAATTAGAATCATTGAAAGATTTCCACCAGAGATCTCTCCCACTTTTCCGAGATTCTATTGGTTCATGAACGAAGAACTTATTAGGAAAGTGACTCACTCTCTAGGAGAAAAAAAGTGGGAAGACTATCCATCGATATCTCAAATATCTTTATTGGGAGGAAAGCATGTTGTTGACTTGGAAGAAATAAACCATGAAATAGGCATACGTCAAGAAGATTGGGAGCCCATATACATAGAAGAACTGGATTGGAGCAAGAAAAAGAAACTTTTGAGACTTTTTGGGCGATTTTATGCTCCTTTTGGAGTGAAGGACGAGACCATAACTCAGTTTGTTTTGGACCCTTGCTATCTTAGCTATAAAAGATCATATTCTCTTAATGTTCATATACAACAAAACTTCATTCGCAGTGACTTGGAATCTGGCACGATAATGGGTTTAGATAGATGGCAGAAACCTAGCATTTTTGTGGTTGGCTTACTTAAACATCTTCAACCTTGGCAACCATATGTTATTGAACCACTAGTCATGTATACCAGCGAAGAGGAAAGCCAGAATTTTCATTTAAAGCTGATTGAAAAAACAGGCAGGATGGAAAGACAGGAAACTTACTTTGAACCTCTTGCAGAGAAATATGGCATTGAGAAAGCAGAAAAGCTCGAGGATATTATCAACAGGGAGCTTGAGGAAGTATTTTACAAGAATTGTTGGGAAGATCAACCGAGGGCACCAGAACTGGAGAATCTTTACGGCACAGTGGCAGAACTTGTAAATGAAAAGGATGAAGCTGACGCATTGACTAGAATCTTAACAATTGCATCCTTGAGTTCGTTGGAGGATGTCAGAAGAACATTTGAAGAATCGAAGTCACAATTGATTGAATTCAAAGAAAAGTACAAGCATCTTCTTCTCGAGATGCTGAGAGAGTTAGATTCCAATCTGAATTTGGATCATCTCATCTCAAACGAAATAGGTTTTCATGAACTTGTCTTTAAGATCCTAGAAAAAGGGAAAATACGCATTAAGAAGACTAGGAAAATCCACAACTTGCCTATCGCTGAAGTCAAAGTGATCTTATCTCTGAATGGTGCACAGAAAGAGATTGTTATTGGAAATCTGGACATGGACGAACTGAAAATTCTCGAAGCTCTTAGCAAGGAGTCAAAGTGATTAGCGCGCCTATTTCATGTTCTAGGGGGCTCGCTGAAAAAAATTGGCGAACTCGGCCAAAACTGTGAGGGTTAGCATGAAGAACATGACCGCTACTGAGTGTGTGTCGGGCCTTCTTTGCTGAATATGCCCCGCCTTGTTCAGAATGGACGGCGTGCCTCCTTATGTTCTATGGAATGAGGTGATCAAGGATTACTTGCAAGCTTGCACATCTGAGCAACTGTACAAGGTCATTGGTTATTATCCTGGCGAGGTCTGTAAACTGGTTCCTGAGGTCAAACACAAGCTTGGCACAATTCAGCAGCTAATGCCTATAAGTCCTGAACACGAGCGTGACAGGCTCTTCGAAGCTGTTTCACAGTTTGTCACCAACATTTCCAAGGAGGCCCCATTGTTGGTTGTTCTTGATGACTTGCAGTGGACCGACGAGTCTTCCCTTCTGCTACTGCACTATCTCGCTCGGGGAATGGAAGATGACACGAGAAGCTCTTCAGGAAACTTGCGTGTCAACACTTGCGCGCGAAGAATGTACTAATATCAGGGAGGCTGCTTTTTGATGTTTGAGCAGAAAAAGAGTCGCACTACCCATATTCAGTTCCGTTTCTCCGGCCGTTCCTAGTTTCTACAGTGAACGTGTTAGAATCCTCTTGCACAAATCACTAGATACTGAACTTGTACCGTAATTCTCGGAATAGTTCATCGTTTTTACATCAAAAGAAGCTCATTCCTTCGAGAATTGTTCTCTGTTACAGAAGCTGAAAAGTTGCTCAAAAATGATGTTGCGTTAATTGGAAATTCGTGAACAGAGAGAAAAAACGATTTGCAACAGGTTTGTAACAGTGTTTTGTAACAAAACGATGGAAAAACCGCTGTTTCTCTCTTAGCGCGCGCCAAAGACACGCCCAGTCAATACCTTTTTTTGGAGTCTAAGCCCACAGAAAAAGCATTTTCGACTTAGCATAAAACTTTACCTCCCTCTCTCTCAAACGACCACGGCAATCCTGCCTGAAAAAAGACGGTGAGAAGGGGAAAAACTCATTCCTTATATGAAAGACTAGAACAATTCTCTATCACCCTTTTCAAGCCAGTTTTTGATTTTTGCGGAAAAGTTATAGCTGGTCTAAGAGAATTGACTGAATAGCAACAAGGAGAATGCGAATGATTTGACAAGCACATTCACGATTCTATGTCCTTAAGGCATTGTTATGGCGGCAGACAGTGCAGCAACGGAAAGACACCCTATAACAAAGCGTGCGCTATTGGAAACAAGATTTCGGCAAATACAAGGAGTTTATCAAGAAATAACAAGCTCTAGCTTCTATCTTCGCTCTCTAACCACTCTTTTGTTTTGTCTCAAATCTATTCACCTTTTT
>Ga0315280_10009696_pt1 | contig 12259 bp, 9 predicted proteins | sample YL17G06_40_MG_FD_203697 | JGI IMG/M metagenome (GOLD analysis project Ga0315280, IMG submission 203697) | Sediment microbial communities from Yellowstone Lake, YNP, Wyoming, USA - YL17G06_40 | ecosystem: Environmental > Aquatic > Freshwater > Lake > Sediment | place: USA: Wyoming | collected... | reverse complement strand
CTCATCCTCGGCGCCGGCGAGATGGCGGAACTGGCGCTGCGCCACCTGGTGGACGACGGCGTCCACTCGGTCCTGGTGGCGAACCGGAGCTACGACCGGGCGGTCACCCTGGCGCGTCAGTTCGACGGCCGGGCCGTGACCTTCGAGAGCTTCCGCCAGGAGATGGTGGGGGCCGACATCGTGATCAGCGCCACCAGCGCGCCGCACGCGATCCTCAAGCAGGAGGACATGCAGGCCATCATCCTGCAGCGCCGCCACCGGCCGATCTTCCTGATCGACATCGCCGACCCGCGCGACATCGACCCCGGCTGCAACGAGGTGGACAACGTCTATCTCTACAACATCGACGACCTGCAGTCGGTGGTGGAGGCCAACCTGAAGGAGCGGCGGCGGGAGGCGGAGCGCGCCGAGGTGATCATCGACCGGGAGGTCGGGGTGTACCTGAACTGGCTGCGCTCGCTGGATGTGGTCCCCACCATCGTCTCCCTCCGGCAGCGGGTGGAGGAGATCCGCGGCGCCGAATTGCAGAAGGCCTTGGGCCGGATGGGGGATCTCACGCCCGAGCAGCGCGAGGCCGTCACGGCCATGAGCCAGGCCGTGGTCAACAAGATCCTCCACCAGCCGATGACGGAACTGAAACGACGCGCGGCCCTCCAGGACGGCCACCTGTATACCAGCGTGTTGCGCCGGCTGTTCGGGTTGGAGGAAAAGTCGAAGTGAGCCGGGAGCGAATTCGGAATGGCGAATGCGGAATGATCAATGACGGTCGGGATTCCGCATTCGGGCACCCCCTGGGTGTTCCGCATTCCGCATTGGTGATTGGGACGCGGGGGTCGCAGCTCGCCCTGTGGCAGGCGAATCACGTGGCGGAACGGCTGCGCGCGGCCTTTCCGGATCTCACGGTCGAGCTCCAGACGATCAAGACGACGGGCGACAAGATCCTGGACGTGCCGCTGGCCCAGGTGGGGGGCAAGGCCCTCTTTGTCAAGGAGATCGAGGAGGCCCTGCTGGATCGCCGGGTGGACCTGGCGGTCCACAGCATGAAGGATGTTCCGACCGATTTGCCCGCCGGCCTCGACATCGCGGCCATCACGGAACGCGAGGACCCTCTCGACGTCCTGCTCTCGCGGACGGGCGCCCGGTTCACGGACCTCCCCCGGGGAGGGCGGGTGGGCACCAGCAGCCTGCGGCGCCAGGCCCAGCTGCTCCACCATCGGCCCGATCTGACCATCGTTCCCCTGCGGGGGAACCTGGACACCCGCCTTCGCAAGCTGGACAGCGAAGGGTTGGATGCCATCGTCCTGGCGGCGGCCGGCGTCAAGCGGTTGGGTTGGACGGATCGGATCACCGAGGTCCTTGCGCCTGAGGTGTGCCTTCCGGCTATCGGCCAGGGGGCGTTGGGGATAGAGAGCCGAGCGCCGGGACCCATTGCCACCCGAACGGGCGACCTGCAATGGGTGCCCGAGCGGCGAGAAGCAAGGGCAGAAGGAAGAGTGGCGGACATGGTCCGTGCGCTCGACCATCGCGAGACGCACCTGGCGGTCCTGGCGGAGCGGGCCTTCCTGCGGCGCCTGAAAGGCGGCTGCCAGGTTCCCTTCGCGGCCCACGCCAGGATCTCGAGGGACCGCATTCTCATCCGAGGCCTGGTCGCGACGCCGGACGGCAAGCAATTGGTTGCGGGCGAACAGCATGGACTCCTCCGCGAGGCCGAGGCCGTGGGGATCGCCCTGGCGGAGGATCTGCTCGGTCGCGGGGCGGCCGAGATCCTGCGGGCCGTTCTCGGACGCGCCTGACGCCTGGCGGTGATGTGACGGTGGGAAGCGTGGGCGAGACAGCCGGAAAGGTCTATCTCATCGGGGCGGGGCCGGGGGACCCGGGCCTCTTCACGCTCAAGGGGAAGCGCTGCCTGGAAGAGGCGGACGTGGTAGTGTACGACTACCTCGCCAATCCCCGGCTGCTCCGCTACGCGAAGCCCGGCGCCGAGCTGATCTACGTGGGCAAGCAGGCGGGCCAGCATACTCTCCCCCAGGAGGAGATCGGCCGCCTCCTGGCGGCGCGAGCCGGCGAGGGGAAGGTGATCGCTCGCCTCAAGGGAGGTGATCCCTTTGTCTTCGGCCGCGGGGGGGAGGAGGCCGAGGAACTGGCGGCCGCCGGCATCTCCTTCGAGGTGGTACCCGGCGTGACCGCGGCCGTGGCGGCGCCCGCCTACGCCGGGATCCCCCTCACGCACCGGGATTTCACCTCGACGGTGGCCTTCATCACGGGCCACGAGGACCCCGCCAAGGAAGAGACCGGCATCGCCTGGGACAAGATCGCCACCGGGATCGGGACGCTGGTCTTCTTCATGGGGGTGGGCCAACTCCCCGAGATCGTGGCGAAGCTCACGCAACATGGCCGCTCGCCGTCCACACCGGCGGCCGTCATCCGCTGGGGGACGCGGGCCGAGCAGGAGGTGGTGACCGGCACGCTGGCCGATCTCCCGGAGAAGTGCCGGGGGATGAAACCGCCGGCCCTCATCGTTGTGGGCGAGGTGGTGGCGCTCCGGGAGAAGCTCCGCTGGCTCGAGACACTGCCGCTCTCGGGAAAGCGAATCCTGATCACGCGGGCGCGGGAGCAGGCCAGCAGCCTTGCGGCCGCCCTCGAGGCGGCCGGGGCCGAGGTTGTCGAGTTCCCCACCATCGCCATCGCGGCCCCGGAGAGCTGGGCGCCCCTGGACGCGGCCATCCAGCGGCTGCGCGAGTACCGGTGGGTCATCTTCACCAGCGTGAACGGCGTGCGGTTCTTCTGGGAGCGGCTGAAGATGGCCGGCCGCGATGCCCGCGACCTTTCCGGGATCACGGTCTGCGCCATCGGTCCCGCGACAGCGGGAGCGCTCCAGTCGCTGGGCATCCGGGCCGACATCGTCCCCGCCGAGTTCAAGGCCGAGCCCCTGGTCGAGGCCATCGCCGCCATCGCCGGGGCCGAGGGTCTGCGCGGCTCCCGAGTCCTCCTCGTGCGGGCCGCAGAAGCCAGAGAGGTCGTCCCGGAAGAACTCAGGCGGCGCGGCGCCCGGGTGGACGTCGTGCCGGCCTATCGCACGGTGAAAGGCACCGCGGACGCCGAGGGCGTCCGGGGCATGCTCCGGGAGGGGGAGATCCACGTCGTTACGTTCACCAGCTCATCGACGGTGAAGCATTTCCTGGACCTCGTGGGCCACGACGCGAGGGAACTCCTGAAGGGCGTCGCCGTCGCCAGCATCGGCCCCATCACCGCCGAGACCGCCGCCCGGCATGGAATCGCCAGCCACGTCGTGCCCGAAAACTACACGATCCCGGCCCTGACCGACGCGCTGGTGAAACACTTCCGGAGTCACCGCGCCTGACCGGCGTTCCTTGCCACGAATTCCTCTGCCCCTTTTCCCTTGACAAGTGCTGAATTTTACAGGTATTTCTGAGCCCCGCAGAGTCTTTTTTCCGGTGCTGCGAGCAGGCCCAGCGCCGGTCTTCGTTTCTGGAATAGATTCTGCACTGATTAACACTCTTGCGTATTCATTCGGAAAGGATGCACCCGTGGCGGTTCCGGTCCTCGACCTGAAGGCCCAATACCAACGCATCCGGCAGGCGATAGACGCCGCGGTCCGTTCTGTCCTGGAGAGCGGGCAATTCGTCCTGGGGCCCAACGTCCGGGCGCTGGAGGCAGAGCTGGCCGCATGCCTCGGGGTTACCCGGGCCATCGCGCTCGCCTCCGGAACGGACGCTTTGCACCTGGCGCTCCGCGCCCTGGAGATCGGGGCGGGAGATCTTGTGCTGACCTCTCCCTTCACCTTCGTGGCCACCGCGACAGCCATCTCTTACACAGGGGCCCGACCGGTTTTCGCCGACATCCACCCGGGGTCCTTCGCGCTGCACCCCGATCGGGCGGCGGAATACCTCGCGGGCAAGGGCCCCGGCGTAAAGCCCGAGGGACGCGTGAAGGCCGTCCTGCCCGTCCACCTGTACGGTCTCCCCGCCGACATGGATCCCTTGCTCCGAATCGCCCGGGAACACCGGCTGCGTGTGGTGGAGGACGCGGCCCAGGCGATCGGCGCGGAGTACCGCGGGCGGCGGGTGGGCGGTCTGGGGGACGTGGGCTGCTTCAGCTTCTACCCGACGAAGAATCTCGGCGCCTTCGGCGACGGAGGGCTGGCCACGACGCAGGACCCCGCCCTCGCCGAGCGCATCCTCCGGCTGCGGGTCTACGGCGGGCGGGACCGGTACGTCCACGAGGAGCTGGGCTTCAACAGTCGCCTGGATGAGATCCAGGCTGCCATCTTGCGGGTCAAGCTCCGCTTCCTCCCGGAGTGGAACGCCCGGCGGCGCGCCATTGCCGCCCGATACCGGGAAGGCCTGGCGGGCCTCCCGGTGGGCTTGCCGGCCGAATCGCCGGACTCTCTCCACGTCTATCACCAGTTCACGATCCGCGTCCCGGATCGCGACACGGTGCAGCGGCGTCTTCACGAGTTGGGCGTCCGGACGGCGGTCTACTACCCTACTCCCCTCCACCTGCAGCCCATGTATCGCCACCTGGGTTACCGGGCGGGCGATTTCCCCGAGGCGGAGCGGGCGGCCCGGGAGGTCCTCTCTCTCCCCATCTACCCGGAGCTGACGGACGCCCAGGTGGACGAGGTGGTGGAGGCATGCAAGCGATCCCTGTGAAGAGGTTGGCAACTTGGCAACTGGGGAATCAGGCCATTGGGGGAAGCCCCGGTCTTTCCCAGTTACCGAATCGCTACATTGCCTAATTGCCAAGTCTCTGCGCCTCTGTGTGAGGTCCTTAGTACTTGGAGGCGCAAATTCGATGATGTACTCAAGGGCCGGATAGGTCCCGGCCTCCCGGGCCGACCCGAGACGCCGCGCCCGCGGGCGAGCCCGTCCCCGGCACGGAGGCCGCCGTTCTGTGGCGACCGACCCGGGGTAAGGGCGAGCCGGCATCGACGGAGCGCCAGGCGTCCGAGGGACGGTCCGGGAGGCCGGGATACGTCACCGTGATTACGGCCAGCAGCACTTAGCTTGGGAGATGGGATGAGCGACCTGGCGGGGACGATCCTGGTCACGGGGGGCATGGGCTTCATCGGGTCGAACTTCATCCGCCACATCCTCTCCGCCCATCCGGCCGTCCGGATCGTGAACCTCGACAAGCTGACCTATGCCGGAAACCCCCGTAACCTGGTCGATCTCGCGGGCGACCGGCGGTATGTCTTCGTCCGCGGGGACATCTGCGACGAGAAGGCGGTGGGCGACGTCCTGGAGACTCAGCGGGCGGAGATGATCGTCCACTTCGCCGCCGAGTCTCACGTGGATCGTTCCATCCACCAGGCCGTCGATTTCATCCGGACGAACGTCCAGGGCACACGGGTCCTCCTGGATGCGGCCCGGAAATCCAAGGTCCGACGCTTCCTCCACATCTCCACGGACGAGGTCTACGGCAGCCTCCCCGAATCGGGCGCCTTCACCGAGGAATCGCCCCTGCTCCCCAACAGTCCCTACGCCGCGAGCAAGGCTGGGGGCGACGTGCTCGCCCGGGCGTACCAAGTGACGTACGGCCTGCCGGTCATCATCACCCGAACGTGCAACAACTACGGCCCCTACCAGTTTCCCGAGAAGTTCATCCCGCTGATGATCGTGAACGCCTTGCGGGAGGCGCCGCTCCCCATCTACGGCGACGGCCTGTACGTGCGGGAATGGCTGCACGTGGAAGATCACTGCCGTGCCCTGGCGCGAATCCTGGCGATCGGCCAGCCCGGAGAGGTGTACAATATCGGGAGCGGAGCCGAGCGGGTCAACCTGGACGTCGCCCGGCAGATCCTCACTCTCACTGGACGACCCGAGTCCCTCCTTCGGCACGTGAAGGATCGGCTCGGCCATGACCGGCGCTACGCCCTGGACTGGACCAAGATCCGCCGGCAACTGGACTGGACGCCGGCCATCCCCTTTGCCGAAGGACTCCGCCAGACGGTGGAGTGGTACCGCGCCCATGCGGCGTGGTGGCAAGAGATCCTGACCGGCGAGTATCGCGCGTATTACGCGCGACAATACGGCGAGCGCAGCCCATGAGTGATTCGCGACGGAGGACCGGCGCAGGGGACGCCTTGGCCCTGTTGGGCGGGCAACCGGTCCGGGAGCGGATGCTTCCCTACGGCCGTCCGGAGGTGGACGAGGCCGACATCCAGTCCGTCGTGGACGTCCTGCGCGGGGACTGGCTCACCCACGGGCCCGCCGTCTCCCGCTTCGAGGAGACCTTTGCAGAGGTGGTGGGCGCCCGGTTTGCCGTGGCCGTGAGTTCGGGCACGGCCGCGCTGCACGCCGCCGCATATGCGGCCGGAATCGGGCCCGGGGATGAAGTCATCACCTCGCCCCTCACGTTCCTGGCGTCGGCGAACTGCATCCTGTACTGCGGGGGGAGGCCGGTCTTCGCCGACGTGGATCCCGGGACGTTGAACCTGGATCCGGCCGCGGTGGAAGCGGCCCTCACGTCCCGGACGAAGGCCATCCTGCCGATCCACTTCGCCGGCCTTCCCTGCGACCTGGCGGCCATCCACGCCATCGCCCGCGCCCGCAACCTCGTCGTCATCGAGGATGCCGCCCACGCCCTGGGGGCAGAGATCGCCGGCCGGCGGATCGGCGGCCTGAGCCCTCTCACCGCCTTCAGCTTTCACCCGGTGAAGCACATCACGGCCGGCGAGGGCGGGATGGTGACGGGGAACGAGCTGGCGCTGGCCGATCGGCTCCGGCGATTCCGCAACCATGGAATCGATCGCGAGGTCAGGAAGCGGCAGGCCACCACGCCTGCGGCGTGGCGCCAGGACATGGTGACCTTCGGGTTCAACTACCGCCTCAGCGACATCCACAGCGCCCTGGGCCTCTCCCAGTTGCGCCGGCTAGATGCCCGGCTCAAGCGCCGCGAAAAGATCGCGGGCCGATACCAGGAGGCCTTTGCCGCCATCCCGGAGGTGACCGCGGCCCCCACGCGCCCGGGGATGCGCCATGCCTGGCACATCTATCCCCTCCAGGTGAACCGGGAGCGGCTCTGCCAGGACCGCGAGGCGATCTTCCAGGCGCTGCGGGCCGAGAACATCGGGGTGAGCGTGCACTACCGGCCGGTCCACCTGCACCCGTACTACCGGGAGCACCTGGGGACCGGCCCGGGGGACTGCCCGGCGGCCGAGGCGGCCTTCGAACGCCTCCTCACCCTGCCCCTTTTTCCGGGGATGACCGACGACGACGTGGCGGACGTCATCGCCGCGGTGGAAAAGGTGATCCGATGGGCGCGGAAATGACCTCCGCCGGGAAAGTCGGCCCCCGTCGGAGGTATTCGCGCGACCCGGGGGCAACAATCCCGCCAGGCCGTCAAGGTCTCCGATATGGCGATGGCGCTTGAGGATCGATCGGACATCGTCGTAACTTCCGTGCAGACGTTCACAGTCCGGGCGGTGGGCGCGGCACTGGGTGTGGGAATCAGCATCCTGATCGCGCGAGCGTTGGGCCCTGAGGGACGGGGTGCCTATGTGTACCCGACGGTGCTGGCCAGCCTGCTGATAACAACACTCCACGCCAGCCTGGAGCAGGCGAATGTCCACTTGTTCAGCGGACGCCAGTTCTCCCTGCGCGACCTCGCCGCCAACAGCGGCCTCGTGGCTTCCGTTGTGGCTGGGATCAGTCTGCTGGTCACAGGACTGCTCTTCGTGCTCCGACCGAGCGGGACCGCAGCGGTGCCGCCGTACGTCCTGCTCGCCGCGTTGATGGTGGTCCCCTTCACTATCCATCAAATCTACCTCACCGGCCTGCTTCAGATCACGCACCGCATCGGCGTGGCCAACCGGGTGGCCCTGGTCTCGGCGGGTGCCCAGGCCGGCGCCATCGGCATTCTTTTCGTCACCGGCAGGCTCACCGTTCTCGCAGTCGTCCTTGTCGCCTCCGGGGTTGGGATCTTGCACTGGGCTCTGACGGCTAGGGTCCTAGGCGGAGTGTGCCGCCTGCGACCCCAGTATATCCCGGACCTGTTTCGCCGGGCGCTGCGGTTTGGGCTGGGGCTCCATCTCGGGCTGGTGATGGTGTTCCTCCAGCTTCGAGCGGATGTCTTCTTGCTCGAGCGGTTCTCGGGGTTCGCGGCAGTAGGTATCTACACGCTAGCGGTCATGCTGGCGGAATCCATCTGGATGGTGACGGATGCGGTGGCGGTGGCATGCCTCCCTCATCAGGTCGATGCCTCCACGAATGAGGCGGGGCGCATCACTCTCCGAGCGTGCCGCTTCAATGTCCTCCTGGCACTCCTTGGCGCGGCGGGGCTGGCCCTGGCTTCCTATCCCATCGTCCGGCTCCTCTACGGGGCGCCCTTCCTCCCGGCCATCCCGGCGTTGCTTGCCCTCTTGCCCGGGGTGGTCTGTTACAGTGCGCAACGCGTCTGCGGCACTTATCTCTTGCGCCTGAACTGTCCGCTCCGGATGTCGGCCATTCTGGGGGGCGCGGTCATCGTGAACCTGGGCCTCAATCTCCTCTGGATTCCCCGCTGGGGGATCGTGGGGGCCGCCCTGGCCTCGACGGCATCTTACGCTCTCAGCGCGACACTGTTTGTGGCCTGGGCGGTCCGGGTGAGCGGCCTCGGCCTAAAGGAGGCCGTGGCCTGGGCCCCGGAGGACAGCCGGGCGATTCGCCGCGCCCTGTCCTTGCGGGAAGGCCACTGAAGCCGATCCGGATTTGTCTGGACATCTCCCTCTGCCTTCCCGGCGGAGGCAGGATGCAGGGGCGGGGTGTCCAAAGGCCCCGATAGGTGGAAGCCGAAGAGTGTGATTCCGGAGATGACGGCGCAAACAAGACACTCTTCCTCGACGGATCAGCTCCGGATCTGCCTGTGCGTATCGCTGTTTCGCCCGGCCATCGGGGGGGCGGAGAGGCAGGCGGAGCAATTGGCCCGAGCGCTCACGGCCCGGGGACATCGGGTCACCGTGGTCACGCAACGCTTGCCCGGGACACCGCCGGAGGAGGAGTTGGACGGAGTGCGCGTCGTTCGGGCGATCCGAACCCTCAAGGGCGGGCCCCTCTTCGGCGTGACGTACGTGCTGAGTCTGAGCTGGTATCTGCTCCGCCATCGGCGTTCTTTTGATCTGATCCAGGCGACCTACCTCTACCTGGATGCGTTCACCGCCGTGGCGCTTCGCCCGCTCCACGGCAGGCCGGTGATCCTCCGGCCGGCGTGCGGGGGAGTGTACGGAGACCTCGCGCGACTGCCAACGTACCGCTTCTGGCCGCTGTGGCCCCGCTTGGATCGTCCGGTGCATGCCTTATTGCTTCGGACCTTTCGCCGCGCCGACGCGGTGGTGGCTCTTGGTGGCGAGCTCGCCGAAGAGCTTCGAGCCGCCGGTTTTCCCGCAACGCGAATTATCCGAATTCCGAATGGCGTGGATCATCGCCGATTCGCTCCGGCGGATGCGACGATCCGCCGTACACGGCAGGCGGTGCTCGGCCTGACGGGTCCGGTCCTCACCTTCGTCGGCCGCCTGCACGAGCAGAAGAACCTACCAATCCTGTTGCGCGCGACGACTGAGCTGCGGGGAGCATGGCCGGGGCTGCATCTCCTGCTGGTCGGAGAAGGGCCGGAGCGGGAATCACTTGGCCGCCTGGTTGCGGAACTCGACCTGCAGGATCATGTGACCTTCACAGGGAGCAGTGTCGATGTTGCTCCCTTCCTGTGTGCCACAGACGTTTTCGTCCACCCGTCAAGAGCGGAAGGCATGCCCGGGGCGCTCTTGGAAGCGATGGCTGCCGGGCTGGCCTGCGTCGCCACCCGTATCGGGGGCACAGTGGACATCATCACCGATGGCGTGGATGGAATCCTCGTAGAGCCAGGGGATGTTGGAGGGATGGTCGCGGCTATTGCCCGGCTTCTGGGCGACCCGGCGCTGCGGGGTCGCTTGGCAGCCGCGGCCCGTCAGACGGTGGAGACTCGTTTCACCATCGAAGAGGTCGCGTCGCGCTACGCAACTCTCTACGGCCGCCTGCTTGAGGCATGGCGCTCTCCCCGGAACAGAGGAGCAGAGGCATGGGATTGACGTTGGACGGGGTGCTGGCCTGCCCGCAGTGCAGGAGCGAACTACCGGGTTTCGACCGATGGCCTCTGCAGGGCCTCCGGTGCCCGGGCTGCGGAGCCGCCTTCCCCGTCATTCGCGGCATCCCTCGGTTCGTGGAGTCGGACGCCTACGTCTCCTCCTTTAGCTTCGAGTGGAACCGGCACAAGCGGACGCAACTGGACGGCGCCGCCAGCCGGGAATCGGAGGACACCTTCCGGCAGAAGACCGGCCTCACGCCGGAGCAGGTCGCGGGCCGTCGGGTTCTCGATGTGGGGTGCGGGATGGGCCGCTTTGCGGACGTCGTCAGCCGCTGGGGCGGGAACGTGGTCGGGATCGACCTCAGCCTGGCGGTCGAGGCCGCGCACGCCAATCTGGGCGGACGGGAGAGCGTGCGCATCCTGCAGGCAGATCTTTTTCATCTCCCCTTCCGACCGGGGATGTTCGACATCGTGTACAGCCTCGGGGTCCTGCACCACACCCCGGATTGCGAGAAGGCCTTCCGCCAGCTCGTTCCCTTCGTTCGACCCGGCGGACGGCTGTGCCTGTGGGTGTACGGGCCCACGGGGCCCTGGGTGCGGGTCGCCCGCTCTTACCGGCAGGTGACCGTCCGGATGCCCCGCCGGCTGCTCCACGCGCTGTGTCACCTGGCGATCCCGTGGCATCACGTCTGCCGCCTGCCCGTCATCGGGCCGCTCCTCTGGACCGTGTTGCCCGTGAGCCGGCACCCCGACCCCGACTGGCGTGTGCTCGACACCTTCGATTGGTACTCGCCCCGGTACCAGTCGCTTCACACCTTCCCGGAAGTCTACCGCTGGTTCAGGTCGGAGGGTCTGGTGGACATCGCCCTGCTCGATTTCCCGGTCGCCGTCGCCGGCACCCGATCGGCACAGGAGTAACCCGATGGCGGGGCCTGCGGTCTGCATGCTCAGTGCCTCATTCCCCCCATCCCTCGGAGGGACGGAGCGGCAGTGCTGGCTCCTCAGCGAGTGGCTGACCGGCGCCGGGGTGTCCGTGGCCGTCCTGACCCGCGCCGGAGGGAGAGGGCTCGCGGTGCCGCCGGCCCCCTTTGCCGTGCACCGCCTGCCCGTGGGGGGCGGCGGCGTAGTGGCCGGCCTCGGCTACGTCCTGGCGAGCGCGTGCTGGTTGGCGGCCCGCGGGGGCCGGTTCAACGTGCTGCACGCGCATCAGGCCCTCTCGCCCGCGCTCGCCGCCGTCCTCGCCAAGCGGCTGCGGCCGCGACTTCGGGTGGTGGTCAAACTGACGAGCAGCGGTCGGTCGGGGGATCTTCGCCTGGCCCAGGGACGTCCCTTCTACCGACGCCGCATGGCCTTGCTCCGCGCGGTGGATCGGTTCGTCGTCCTCAATTCCGAAAGCGCGGCGGAGCTGGAGACGGCGGGACTGGGGGCCGGACGGACCTGTCTCATCCCGAATGGGGTCGACGTCCGGCGTTTCGTGCCTGCGGAACCGGCCGAAAGGACCGGCCTGCGTTCACGCCTCGGCATCCCGCAAGCTGTTCCGGTTGCCTTGTTCGTCGGGCGACTGGAGCGGCGCAAGGGCCTGGACATCCTTCTGGCGGCCTGGGCCGATCTCCTCCGGCGCGGGACGCCCCCCCACCTCCTCATCGCGGGGCCGGGCGATGCGGCGGCATGGGGCCGCGAGGCAAACGCGCTGGGCCTAAGAGATCGCATCACGTTTCTGGGCGGGCGGGAGGATGTGGCCGACTTGTACCGGGCCGCCGACCTCTTCGTCTTTCCTTCCCGTGGCGAAGGCTGCTCAAACGCCGTCCTGGAGGCGATGGCCTCGGCCCTCCCCGTGGTCCTGGCGGATGTGGCGGGTAACCGGGAGGCGGTGAGGGAAGACGGCAAGGCGGGCTGGCTGGTGCCGGCGGAAGATCCCGCCGCCCTGGCCGAGGCGGTGGCGACGCTGACAGCATCACCCGCGCTGCGTCGAGAGCTTGCTGCGTCGGCGCGGGAGAGAGTCCTGGAGCGGTTCGACATCGACCGCGTGGGGGCGCAATACCTCTCGCTCTACGAGGCCCTGCGGCCATGACGGGCGCAGAGGGCCGCCATGGAGGCGGCCACCCGCGGAACACCGTCGAACGGTGATTGTGTACATCCTGAACTGACATGTGCGGCATCGGCGGCAAGCTCTATTTCGATCCGGCGCACCCTGTGGAGC
>Ga0315280_10009695_pt1 | contig 12261 bp, 7 predicted proteins | sample YL17G06_40_MG_FD_203697 | JGI IMG/M metagenome (GOLD analysis project Ga0315280, IMG submission 203697) | Sediment microbial communities from Yellowstone Lake, YNP, Wyoming, USA - YL17G06_40 | ecosystem: Environmental > Aquatic > Freshwater > Lake > Sediment | place: USA: Wyoming | collected... | reverse complement strand
CGTACGGCCTCCCGCTCGCCCTCGTCGCCCTCGCCGCGTGCGGCGGGGAGCGTACGGACGCGGCGGCCCCCGCTCGCTTCGGCGCCTTCGCGATGCCGGTCCAACTGGCCGTCGTCCGCCCGGTGCCGATCGAGGACGCGTCGGAGTATCTCGCGACGATCCAGTCGCTCTCCTCGACGAGCATCAAGCCCGAGGTGAGCGGCGAGGTGACGCGAATCTACGTGAAGTCGGGCGACCACGTCACGGCGGGCACGCCGCTCGTCCAGATCGACCCGCGGCGCCAGGAGGCGACCGTGTCGAGCCAGGCGGCCTCGCTGGCGGCGCAGGAATCCTCCGTGACCTACGCGCGGCAGCAGCTCGACCGCGCGAAGACCCTGCTTGCCGCGGGCGCCATCAGCCAGCAGGGGTTCGACCAGGCCAAAACGAACTACGACTCGGCGCAGTCGCAGCTCTCCGCCCTGAACGCCCTCCTGCACGAGGGGCGGGTGACGCTCCAGTACTACGACGTCAAGGCGCCCGCCGTGGGCACGGTCGGAGACATCCCGATTCGGGTCGGGATGCACGTCACCTCCGACACCCTCCTCACCTCGGTCGACCGGAACGAGTCGCTCGAGGTCTACGTCCAGGTGCCGCTCGAGCGCAGCGGCGACCTCAAGACCGGCCTGCCGCTGCAGATCCTCGACGGCGCGTCGGGCGTGCGTCTGGCGGACACGACCGTCTCGTTCATCTCGCCGAGCGTGGACGACCAGACGCAATCGGTGCTGGTGAAGGGCCGGCTGACGGGCACCGGCGCGTTGCGATCGTCGCAGTTCGTGCGGGCCCGAATCGTGTGGAGGACGACCGAGGGGCTGGTGGTCCCGGTGCTCTCGGTCGTGCGGATCAACGGGCAGCCGTTCGTGTTCGTCGCCGAGCAGCAGAGTGAGCGCATTCTGGCCCGCCAGCGCCCGGTCAAGCTCGGCCCGATGACCGGCAACAACTTCACGGTGGTGAGCGGCCTCGAGGCGAACGAGCGGATCGTCGTCTCGGGCGTCCAGAAGATCGCCAACGGCGCCCCGATCGCGCCGGCGTAGCGGCCGGTGTTCACCGCGGAGTCACCGGTAGGGCAAGGCTTCAGCCTTGCCGGCGCCCGGCAGGCCTGAAGGCCCGCCCTACCGCAGCAGGAGCGACAGCCCCCGCATGTTCGTCGACGTCTTCATCCGGCGGCCCGTCCTGTCCAGCGTCCTCGCGGTCGTCATCGTGCTGGCCGGCGCGGTCAGCATTCCCACCCTGCCGATCGCCCAGTTCCCGCAGCTCGCCGCGCCCCAGGTGATCGTCTCGAGCTTCTACACCGGGGCCAGCGCCCAGGTCGTCGAGACGTCCGTGACCCTTCCGCTCGAGGAAGCCATCAACGGCGTGCAGGGCATGGACTACATGTCGTCGACGAGCAGCAACGACGGCACGAGCCAGATCACGATCACCTTCGACGTCACGCGCGACGTCGATCTCGCCGCGGTGGACGTGCAGAACCGCGTCAACCAGGCGCTGGGCAGGCTGCCCAACGAGGTCAAGGCGATCGGCGTCACGGTGAGCAAGGCCTCGAGCGGCTTCGTCTTTGCCGCCGCGATGTACGCCGACAAGGGCCAGTACGACGCGCTGTTCATGAGCAACTACGTCGACGTGTTCGTGCGCGACGCGCTGAAGCGAGTGAACGGCGTGGCCGACGTCATCATCTTCGGCGAACGCAAGTACTCGATGCGGCTCTGGCTCGACCCCGACCGGCTCGCCAGCCGCGGCCTCACCGCCGCCGACACGCGCCGGGCGCTCAGCGACCAGAACGTCCAGGTGGCGGCGGGCCAGGTCGGTCAGCCCCCCGCCCCCGCCGGCCAGTCCTACCAGATCAGCGTGCGCGCGGTCGGCCGGATGACCGACCCCGCCGAGTTCGACGACCTGATCCTCAAGCGCGGCGCCAACGGCGAGCTCGTGCGACTGAAGGACGTCGGGCGCGCCGAGCTCGGGGCCGAAACCTACAGCTCGCAGCTCCGTTTCAACGGACGCCAGGCGGTCGGGATCGGCGTCACGCAGCTTCCGACGGCGAATGCCCTCGACGTCTACCGCAACACCACCGCGGAGCTTCAACGGCTCTCGGAGCGGTTCCCGGCGGGCATGCAGTACCAGCTCGCCTTCAACAACACGGTCATCGTCTCCGAGTCGATCAAGGAAGTGCTCATCACGCTGCTCGAGGCGATCGGCCTCGTCATCCTCGTGATGTTCATCTTCCTGCAGGACTGGCGGGCCACGGTCATCCCGGCACTGACGATCCCGGTCTCGCTCGTCGGCACCTTCGCCTTCGTCCGCGCGTTTGGCTTCTCGATCAACACGCTCACCCTGTTCGGCATCACGCTGGCCACCGGCCTGGTCGTCGACGATGCGATCGTGGTGGTGGAGAACGTGCAGCGGCACATCCACCAGTACGGGAAAGACCCGCACCGATCGGCGTCCGAAGCGATGGCCGAGGTCGTTGGCCCCGTGATCGCGACCGCCCTCGTGCTGTCCGCCGTGTTCGTGCCGGTCGGCCTCTTCCCCGGGACGACCGGCCGCCTCTACCAGCAGTTTGCGCTGACGATCGCCTGCTCGGTGCTCATCTCGGCGTTCAACGCGCTGACGCTCACGCCGGCGCTCTCCGCGCTGCTCTTGCGCGGCGAACGCCCGGCCAGCCTCTTCTTCAGGCCCGTCAACTGGGTGATCGACGGAGGCACGCGCTTCTTCGTGTTCGTGCTCCATCGACTGGTTGCCTGGAGGGTGGCCGTCATCGCCGTCTTCCTGGGGGGCCTCGTGCTCACCTGGTGGGTTGGGACGAGGCTGCCAACGGGCTTCGTGCCGGACGAGGACCCCGGGTATTTCATCGTGGCGGTCCAGGGGCCGAGCGGCGCATCGCTCGACTACACCTCGACGATCACAAAGACGGTGGAGAAGATGCTCTCCCGAACGCCGGAGGTCGACGCCGCCTTCGCGGTCGATGGTTTCAGCTTTCTCGGTGTCGGCGCGAACACCGGGATCCTGTTCGTCCGCCTGAAGCCGTTCGACCAGCGCCCCGGCGAGGAGCACTCGGCGGCGTCCGTCATAGAGCGGCTCTTTCCCCGGTTCATGGGCATCAGCGGTGCGGTCGTCCTGCCGTTCCTGCCGCCGCCCATCCAGGGGATCGGCCGGTTCGGCGGTTTCCAGTTTGAGGTGCTCGATGAAGGCGGCGGCCCGATCCAGGAGCTGGCCGACGCCACCAACGCGCTGGTCGCGCAGGGCAACCAAACGCCAGGGCTGACCGGGTTGTTCTCGAGCTTCACGGCCAACGACCCGCAGCTCATCGTCACGGTCAATCGCCAGGCCCTCCAGGCGCTGGGGCTGCAGTTCGGCGACATCGCGTCGACGCTGCAGACCTACATGGGGTCGGTCTACGTCAATGACTTCGACTTCAACAACCGCTCGTACCGCGTCTACGTCCAGGCCGACCAGCGGTTCCGCGGACGCCCGCAGGACATCGGACGGTACTACATCCGCACGCCGTCGGGCCGGATGGTCCGCCTCGACGCCGTCGTGAAGGTGGCCGAAACCACGTCTCCGCAGGTCATCAACCACTACAACCTGTTCCGATCGACCGAGATCAACGGGCGCGCGGCACCGGGCACCAGCTCGGGCCAGGCCTTGAGCCTCATGGAGAGCCTGGCACACCGAGTGCTGCCACAGGGGATGACGTACGCGTGGTCCGGGCTCTCCCTCGAGGAGATCCAGTCGGGCAACCAAGGCATCCTGATCTTCGCGCTGGGACTCGTGCTCGTGTACCTCACGCTGGCGGCGCAGTACGAGAGCCTGGTGCTCCCCTTCATCATCCTGCTGTCGGTGCCGCTGGCCATTCTCGGCGCGCTCTCGGCGCAGTGGGCGCGCGGCCTGATCAACGACGTCTACTGCCAGATCGGCCTCGTGATGCTCATCGGCCTGGCGGCGAAGAACGGGATCCTCGTCGTGGAGTTCGCCGAGCAGCTCCGCGCGCGGGGCCTGAGCGTGACGGAGGCCGCCATCGAGGCCGCGCGGATCCGGCTGCGGCCCATCCTCATGACCTCCTTCGCGTTCATCCTCGGCGTCATGCCGCTCGTGCTCGCAACCGGGGCCGGCCGCGCGTCGCGCCACTCCGTCGGCACCTCTGTCATGGGCGGCATGCTGGTGTCGACGCTGCTCAACCTCGTGATCATTCCCGTGTTGTACGTCGTGGTCCGGAGCGTGCGCGCGTTCGGTGGCGGCCGGCCGGCTCACGGTACGGCGACCGTCCCGGAAGGTCCGCATGAGTAAGCGACGCGTCCTCGTCTTCGCGTGGGTCTCTCTGGGCCTCGCGGCGGTGCCGCGGCCGGTCGCCGGACAGCCGCCGACGCCCACCTCGCGCGTGACGTTCAAGGAGGCCATCGACCAGGCCATCCGGCGGAACCCGTCCGTCCAGCAGGCCGCGGACGAGATCCTGCGTGCGGCGGGGCTGCTGCGGCAGGCGACCGCGGTGGTCCTGCCGTCGGTCGGCGGCAGCGTGGTCAACACGACGCTGAACACGGGGCGGTCGTTTGGCGGCGTCACGGCCGTCGCACAGGACCAGGCAACCGCCAGCCTCAACGTCTCCGCCCTGCTGTACGCGCCGGTCGAGTGGGCCCAGCGCGTCCAGGCGGCAGACAACCAGCGAGTCGCCGAGCTGGCGGCAGCCGATATCCGGCGGCAGATCGGCGTCGCCGCGGCGCAGGCCTACCTGGCCATCATCGCGCGGCGCCGGGTGCTGGACGCGGACACGGTGGCGCGCGACACGGCCAGGGCGCACTACGAGCTGTCCCGCCAACTCCGCGAGAGCGGGGCCGGCAGCCGGCTGAACGAGCTGCGTGCCCAGCAGGCGCTCTCCTCGGACGAGGCGCTGGTCGAGGAATCCGCGCTTGGCGTGTATGGCGCGCAGGAGGCGCTGGGCGTGCTGCTGGCCGCCGACGGCCCCCTTACCGTGGCCGACGAGCCGACGCTGGACGTGCCGGCCACGCTCGACGCCGCCATCGCCGCCATGCCCGGCGAACGCACCGACCTGCGCCTGGCGGCGGGACGCCAGCAGGTCGCCGCGCGGGTGGTCAGCGACAGTTGGAAGGACTGGCTTCCGTCGGTGTCCGGGCTCTTCCAGCCGCAGTACCTGCAGCCGGAGACGATCTTCTCCCCCGCATGGAGCTGGCGCGCGCAACTGGTCGGGAGCATCCCGATCTTCGACTCGGGATTTCGTCGCGCCGTGCGGGCTCAGCGCGAAGCCGTGCTGGACGAAACCAAGGTCGAGCAGGACGCGCTGCTGCGGCAGGCACGGTCGGACGTCCGGACGGCGCAGGAATCGGCGAAGAGCGCCGAGCGGGCGCTCGCGAGCGCCCGGGCGGCGGCCGACCAGGCGCACCAGGTCGTCGAGATTGTGAACGTCTCGTTCCGCGCCGGCGCATCGACCAACATCGAGGTCATCGACGCCCAACGCGCCGCGCTCGATGCCGACACCGCCGTGGCGATCGCCGAAGACCAGGTGCGCCAGGCGCGGCTCGCGCTGCTCGTCGCGCTGGGGCGATTCCCGTAGCGCTCCTACACCGGTAGGGCGAGGCTTCAGCCTTGCCGAACCCGCACGCGCCCACCCGCGCTAGAGATCATCGCAATCTATCTGCGTAATCTGCGTAATCTGCGGATCCGTCGATCTGCGTAATCTGTGGATTGCGCTAGGCCTGCGCCAGCGTGCTGAGCCGTTCTGTCTGGTCCTTCAACTCGCGCGCGAGGTAGAACCGCGGACGCAGGAGGTTGTCGTCCGGCGAGATGATGCCTTCGTGCACGGCCGTCTTTGCGAGCGGTGTCCCCGGGTAGATTCGTATCCCGACAGTCACCTTCAGCGAATCGAGCTGAAGCGAGTGGGCGAAGGCCACGCTCTCCTCAACCGACGCCATCGTCTCGCCCGGGCCTCCGACCAGCAGGAACCCATCGCGCCGGATGCCGCGGGCGCGCAGCAGGTCCGAGACCCGGCGGACGTCGGCAGGGCCGAACTGTTTGTTCATCGCGCGCAGCACGCCCTCGTTCCCGCTCTCGAACCCCAGGCTCGCCTCGACGCAACCGGCCGCGGCCATTGCGTCGGCCAGCTCCTCGGAGACCTCGTGCGGATACAGGATGCAGCGCCAGGTCACATGGAGGCGCAGGCGCGCGATCTCCCGGCACAGCGCTAGCGCGTATTCCGCCGGCCGGTTGAAGGTGTTGTCCACGAAGTAGAAGCGACGGAAGCCGCGCCGGGCCAGGCCGGCAAGCTCCCCGGCGACCACGTGCGGGGAGCGCATCCGGATCGATCGGCCTTCGATCGATGCGGTCGAGCAGTAGGAGCAGTCGAGCGGGCATCCGCGCCGCGACTGGATCGGCACCCAGAGGTCGGCGAGGCCGGGGTCCACGCCGGGCCATAGCGCCGCAGCCGGTGTGGGCAGCTCGTCGAGATCGTCCGCGAGGAGCCGGCCGGCGGCGACAGGCCGGCCTGCCATACATAGGCCGGGAAGATCCGACCCGCGCTGGCCGCGCGCGATCCGCGCCAGAAGCGCGGGAAACACGAGCTCGCCTTCGCCGCGGACGCCGACGTCGGCGCCGAGAAACGACAGGGCGGGACCGGCGAAGATCGTGTACCCGGCGCCGCCGACCACGATTGGCGCCTTCGAGGCCGCGCGGCAGGCGCGCACTACCTCTCTGGCCGGCTCGAGCAGGAACCGCGGGTCCGCCATGTTCTGGTCGTCCACGTTACGGATCGAGAGGCCGATGACGTCGGGACGGCAGGCATCGACCGCGCGGCGGATGGCCCCGGCAGGCTCGCCTTCCAGCATGAGGTTGAGGAGCACGACCTCGTGCCCGGCCCGCTGGACGGCGGCGGCCACCCGGGCAGACCCGAGCGGCAGCACCGGCAGGTTGATCCGTTCGGTGTTGACCGCGATGAGCAGGACGGTCATCCAGTCCTCGGACTTCAGGCTTCAGGCTTCAGCCTGGCCGTGGTCGGCAGGCCTGAAGGCCCGCCCTACACCGGACCTGGCCGCGACCCGGTAGACCAGCTCACAGCTCGCGGAGGGCGACGACCACCGGCAGCCGCGCCGCGCGGAAGGCCGGGAAGATCCCGCCGAGGAACCCGATCACGACGGCGTAGATGACGGCGCTCACGACGAGTCGGGGGGTCACGGCGAAGGCGAAGGCCACCGCCCTAAAGCTCTGCAGGTTGAAGGTCGCCGCCTGGTAGCCATTGAAGCCCAGGAACGCGACCAGGCCGCCGGCGATCCCGCCGAGAAGCGCCAGCAGCATCGACTCGGTCAGCACCGAGACGACGACCGGGCCGCCGCCGAACCCGAGCGCCCTGAGCACGGCGATCTCGCGCGTGCGGCTGGCGACCGCCGAGTACATCGTGTTGACCGCGGCGAAGATCGCCCCGATGCCCATCAGCGCGCCGACGAGCACGCCGAGGCTGGTGATCAGCCGAAACAGGAAGACCGACTGCTCAGCATAGTAGTCGCTCTCGCGCATCACCTTGACGTTCAGCCGCGGGTCGCTGGTGAGCGCGTCCCTGAAGCGCGTGAGCGCCTGGGGCGACTCCAGCCGCGCGTAGACCGCCTGGCGCGTGTTCCCGCGCCGGTAGGCCGGGGCAAGGACGTTGGCATCACACCAGAGCTCTGAGTCGGCGGCCGTGCCGCCCCCGTCGAAGATGCCCACGACCTCCCACCGGTTCTCGCCCAGATTCAGCACCGACCCGACGCCGAGGTTCGCGAAGTTGGCCGCCGCGCCGCGCCCGACGATGACCTCGTTGCGCCCGGTCTCGAACCTGCGGCCCTCGACGATGCGGAGGCGCGGCCGGACGAGGAACCCTTCCGTGCCGATGCCGCGCAACGGGACCTGGGCGCTCATGCCCGTCGAGCGCTTCGGCAGATCCACGATGACGAAGAGCTCGGCCGACGCGATCGGGCCGCGCGGGCCGCGCGCCAGGCCCGGAGCATCCGGGATGATTTTCAGGGCCGAGCCCTCGATGATGCTCGTCATCTCGGCGTCCGCGCCCGCCCGAAGCACCATCACGCTGTCCGGCTCGCCGGTCCTCATCATCGTCGCGCGGAAGCCCACGGCCATCGACAGCACCGCCACCAGCACGCCCGCCACCGCCGCGACGCCGACGACCGCGACGCTGGACGACGCCAGGCGCTGGGGCACCGTGCGGAGGCTGAGGAGGGTCACCGCCACGACCTGCGACAGCCAGGCAATCATCTCAGCTCCTCCTCAGCGCGTCGGCGACCTCGAGGCGCATGGCGCGCAGCGCGGGAAACGCGCCGGCGACGAGCCCGAGCGCCAGGACGAGCCCGACGCCCACCAGCACTTCGCGCGGCGGCAGGTAGAAGCCGGGCAGCATGCCGCCGGTCGGATCGCCGCCGGCAATCATCAGCCACACCAGCGCCAGGCCGAGCCCGCCGCCGACCAGGGCGAGCACCGACGACTCGAGGAGCACGAGCGCGAGGACGCCGAGGTTGGTGAAGCCAACCGTCTTCAGCACCGCCAGCTCGCTCGTCCGCTCCCGCACCGACTGCGCCATGGTGTTCGCCGTCACCAGGAGTAGCGTGAAGAAGACGGCGCCGAGAATCCCCCGGATGATGGCGCCGATGTCGCCGATCTGGCTGACGAACCCCTGCACGAACGCCTTCTCGGTGGTCGTCCTCGTCTCGGCGGGCGAGTTGGCGAACATCGCGTCAATCCGCTTGGCCACCTCCGGCGCCTTGGCCGGGTCGGTGATGCGGATGACGTACCAGCCGACGAATCCCTGCCCGAACAGTCGCGCCTCGTCGAAGTAGGTGTAGTGGAAGAAGAACTGGGTGGTGTCGGTGCCGCGCTTCGCCCCGTCGTAGATGCCGTCGATGGTGAACTCCCACGTCGTCTGCCCGTTCTTCTTCCGCCAGATCGTCGCCTGCAGCGGGATGCGATCTCCGATCTTCCAGCCGAAGCGTTGGGCCGTGGTGCGGCCGACGATCGCGCCGGTCCGATCGGCGATCCAGGCCTTCTTCTGCGCCTCGGGCAGGAGGATCTCCGGGTACAGCCGCAGGAACCGCTCCGGCTCGACCGGCGTCTGCATGAAGAAGTTCGACGGCTTCTGGTAGATGCCGCCGAACCACGTTTGGTGGCACACGTCGGCGACGCCGGTCACCGCCTCGATGCGCGCCTCATAGCTGATCGGCAGCAACTGGATGAGCGAGACTTTGTGGACGAGCACGAGCCGGTCGGCGTCGGCCAGGTCCACGCCCATGCTGAAGCCGGCGGAGATGGCCGCCAGGTAGCCGTAGAGGACGAAGGCGACGAGGATCGACAGCAGCGTGAAGATCGTGCGCACCTTCCGCCGCATCAGGTTGTGCCAGACGAGCGGCAGGAACCTCATGCCGTCGCCTCCGTCTTGAGCACGCCTTTGTCCAGATAGAGGACCCGTTTGGCGCGCGCGGCCACGTGCGGGTCGTGCGTCACCATGATGATCGTCTTGCCGTGCTGGGCGTTGAGCGTGGCGAGCAGGTCCATGATCTCGTCGCCCGCCTTGCGATCGAGATCCCCCGTCGGCTCGTCGCAGAGCAGCAGCGTCGGGTCGGTGACGATCGCGCGCGCGATGCCGACGCGCTGTTCCTGGCCGCCCGAGAGCTGGCGCGGGTAGTGCCTGGCGCGATCGGAGAGGCCGACGATGGCGAGCACCGTCTCCACGTGACGCTTCCGCTCGCTGCGCGACAGCCCGGTGAGGAGCAGCGGCAGCTCCACGTTGCCGGCCGCGGTGAGGATCGGCAGCAGGTTGTAGAGCTGGAAGACGAAGCCGACGTGGCGGGCGCGCCAGCGGGCGAGCTGGCCGCTCGACATCTTGTCGATCCGCTCGCCGCCGACGACCACCTCTCCCTGGCTCGGCGTGTCGAGGCCGCCAATCAGGTTGAGGAGCGTCGTCTTGCCGGAGCCGGACACTCCCATCAGCGCGACGAAGTCGCCGGCGGGAATCGTCAGGTTCAGCCCCTGCAGCACGTCGATCCGCTCGCCGCCGCGGCGGAAGACCTTGTGGAGGTCGCTGAGGTGGACGAGTTCGTGATCGGTCGTCACCGGCATCGTCTCCTGGTAGAAGTCTTTGGTCCGGGCTGTGTCCTGTGTTCTGCGTCCTGCGTTCTGCGTCCTATGCCCTGGTACTTGTCAGTCCTTGGTCCTTGGTCCTTCGTCCTTAGCGCGGTTCACGGGTTCTTGGTCCCTGGTGCGCCCGCTCGACCTCTGACCACTGCGGACTATCGACTATCGACCACCGACTGTCGACTGTCGACTGTTGACTGACGACTGTCGACATCACTTGACCGAGACCCGGCTTCCATCCCTGAGCTCCTGCGGGCCCTCGACGACCACCTGCTCGCCCGCCTGCAGGCCCGCGAGCACGACGACCTTGTCGCCGCGGACCGCGCCGAGACGCACCGCGCGTCGCTCGATGTGGTCGCCGCTCAGGACGAAGGCGACGTCCTGTCCGTTGTCCTTGCGGAGGGCCGTGCGCGGCACGACCAGCTCGGGCTGCGACGGCCGGGCGGCCGCCGGGCGCGCGGCGTCGAGAAAGGCCACCTTCACGCCCATGTCGGGCAGGATGCGCGGGTCGAGCTGGTCGAAGGCAATCCGCACGAGCACCGTGGCCTTCTGCCGGTCGGCCGTGGGCACCGTGGTAATGACCTTCCCCGGGATCCGCCAATCGGGATAGGCGTCGAGCACCGCCTCGACGCGCTGGCCGGACGTCACGCGGTTGATGTACGCCTCGTTGACGTCCACTTCGATCTCGAGCGAGGACATGTCCACGAGCGTGCAGATGCCGGTGCGCGTGAAGCCGCCGCCGGCCGAGACGGGCGAGATCATCTCGCCGGGCTGGGCGTCCTTCGAGACCGCGACGCCGCTGAACGGCGCCTTGATGGTGAGGTCCTCGATGTCGTTCTGGCGGACGGCGACCTGCCGTTCGGACACCTTCGTCTGCTCGCGCCCGAGCGACAGCCGCGCCGCGAGCGCGTCCACCTCGGCCTGCGCCTTGTCGAGCTCCGACAGGTTCAGGATGCCCTCGGAAACGAGCGACTGGGTCCGCTTCAGATTGATGCGCGCTTCTTCCAGGCGCACCTCGGTTTCCGACACCGCGCGGTGCGCGGCGGCCAGTTCCGCCTCGGCCAGGGCGAGGTACCGCTCGGCGGTGCTGGTATCGAGACGCGCGAGGACCTGGCCCTTCTGCACGGCCCGTCCTTCCTCGACCAGGACCTCGACCACCTTGCCGGTCACCTTCGAGGAGACCGTCGCCCGGCGCCGCGCGGTGACGTAGCCCGAGGCGTTGAGGACGGCGCTCGGCGCGGCGCTCCCCGTCTCCTCCTGCACGGATGCCACGCGCACGGCGGGCACGTCGGCGGCCCGAAGCAGCCGGTAGCCTGCCGCGCCCAGGGCCAGGAGGAGCACCGCGGCGACGAGCAGCCCGATCAGGCGCCTGCCGCGACGGTCGTGGCTCCGGTCGATGCGCAGGTCGTCGATCGACGGCTTCGTGGCCATCATTCTGTTTTCAGTCACCAGTCGCCTGTCAACGTCAGTCCTTGGTGCTTCGTTCTTGGTCCTTGGTGCGGTTCACGGGTTCTTGGTCCTTGGTGCGCCCCACTCCATCTCCGACAGCGGCCGACCATGGACCATCGACCATCGATTACGCTCCAGCCCGGCAATGATACCGGATTCCCCTTGAAATCGTGTGACACTGGCGGCTGCACGAGCCTCGCTGGACGCGCGAGCGCCTGTGAATCAGAATACGGTCCACCCGGCCGCGGCGTTCCCGCCGCCCGCGGGCTCCCGCTGGTGGAGGGCGAGGCTTCAGCCTTGCCAGAAACGAGGTCACCATGCAATGGATTGGCAGGGCTGCAAGCCTGGTGGTTTGAATCGGCCTCGTCACCGCCGTGTGCTGGTGGCTGGCCGCGCCCCTCTGGCTGCTCGTCGGCCTCCCCGCCGCTGTCGGGGTGGGTCTCGTCGTTACCTGGCTGCGCGCCGACGCGAAGTCCGCGAAGGCCACGCGCGTCCCGTCCTAACGCGACTTTGTCAGATCGCCGAAGCGAGACAGGCCGGAAATGGCCGCAGAGCGAACCATGCGAGCAGCGCCGACCAGGGCGCCCCAACCACGCGCCGCAGGCACAGGCTCGCCCGGAGGCCGGGCGTCAGAGCGGCCGACTGGCTCAGCGTCCGCTTCGGCCG
>Ga0315280_10009693_pt1 | contig 12261 bp, 10 predicted proteins | sample YL17G06_40_MG_FD_203697 | JGI IMG/M metagenome (GOLD analysis project Ga0315280, IMG submission 203697) | Sediment microbial communities from Yellowstone Lake, YNP, Wyoming, USA - YL17G06_40 | ecosystem: Environmental > Aquatic > Freshwater > Lake > Sediment | place: USA: Wyoming | collected... | reverse complement strand
AAAGGCTCGGAAGACTAGAAGCTACTATTATGAGAACCTATCCATGATTCCAGACGAGAGACGCTATCCAATCGTGAACGTGATTTCTGACAGAAAAATCGGAACCTTGGGCGACGAGTTCATGGCCCTGAAAGCCAGAGTGGGCTTGAACATCATCGTCAAGGGCAGAGTTTGGCGAATTGTCCAGATCGAGCAGGAAACCGGGGTTGTTTACGTTGTTCCTTCCGAGGACCCTTTGGCCGCGATTCCAGGATGGGACGGTGAGATGCTTCCCGTCCCTTTTGATCTCGCACAGGCAACGGGGAAACTTCGAGAGGAAATTGCAGATCAGCTGAAGAAGACGAAAAACGCGGAGGCCGCAGCGGAAACGCTTGCTAAGAGACTCTCAACCGACAGGTCTGCGTTGCTTGCAACGGTCAAAGAGGTTGAAGAGCACGTGAAAAGGGGGGCGCCGCTGCCCACGCATAACCATATCGTTGTCGAATCTTTCGACAAATACTTGATAATTCACGCTTGCTTTGGTGAACTGGTTAATCGCACTTTAGGCTGCGTTTTTGACGCTGTGCTCTCTGAGCGGGAAGTGATAGTCGGCTGGTGGAACGACGGTTACCGTATACTCATCGAGACGCCCCGAAAACTGAACCCGATAGAGACTGAAAAACTGTCTGAAACGTTGTTTGAATTGACAAGTAAAGAGGTTGACAAGGCTTTCGAAGACTACTTGGAAGCAAAGTTTCCCTTCTCTTACAAGATGAAGTTTGTTGCTGAAAGGTTCGGTGTTTTGCCGCGCGGAAAAACCATGAGCTATGAAAGGTTGAGCCAGCTTCCGAGACGATTCGGCAAAACCCCCATTTATGATGAAACACTGCGAGAGGCGATGATAGAGAAAGTCGACATAAAGAGGGCCAAAGAGATCATGCGACGAGTTAAGAGCGGCATTATAAGGGTCAGCACTGTGTGCAGCTTGGAGAAGCCAACACCATTGGCTTATCACATACTCGCGAAGTTTTCAGACATGTCAGAGCTGATGGCACCCGAACAGGTCTTGGTAAGCAACATAGACAGGATGAAAATGGCAATAGAGGCTAGAACAGCAAGGATGCTCTGCATCTCTTGCGGCGAATTCGCAGGCGATGAAAAAATCAGAGATATGCCTGAACAACCTTCATGCAGGAAATGCGGATCGAAGCTTCTGACGGTTCTGTACACAAGCCAAGACGCAAACCATTTGGACGAAGTCCTTAGAAGAAGACGCGAAGGCAGCTCGCTGACAGAGGAAGAGCTGAAGGAGTTAACTCAGGCAAGACGGGCCGCGGACCTGGTGCTGAGCTACGGAAGAAAAGCGCTCATTGCCCTTGAAGTCAAGGGCGTAGGCCCTGAAACCGCCTCAAGAATTCTTGGAAAAATGCATCCCAGAGAAGAAGAGTTTTTCATGGACCTTCTGAAGGCGAAGATTCAGTACTTGCGAACCCGCGAGTTCTGGGAAGAAAAAGAAAATCGCAAAGAATTCCGCAGTGTTGATAGCTCATAACAAAATGAGCAGTTCGCAAGGTGAAAACTTGGCTGGTCTCACGGGGAAGCTCAAAGATTTCGTCAAAAAGAAGGGAGCAACACTCGTAGGAGTTGCAACCACCAAAAGATTCTCAAGAGCGCCGAAAGGCCATCGTCCGAGAGACCTCTTGCCGAACGCCAAAAGTGTCATCTCCATAGGTCTAAGAATAAACAAGTCTTCAATTCTTCAACTTCCAAAAACCATGAGAGAGTACAAGATAAACTATGACGTGGCAAACCTCAAGCTCAACAGCCTAGCATGGGAGACAGCGCGATTCCTCGAAGACCTTGGATACGAAGCTTTAGCGATTCCAGCCAGCTCACCGTACGACAAAAAGAAGAATTTCGGAGATATGTCGCACAAGCACGCGGCCGTCGCAGCTGGCCTGGCCAGATTTGGAATGAACAACCTGGTCCTGACACCAGATTACGGGCCTTACGTGCGTTTTGTCACAGTCATAACAAGCGCCGCGCTCAGACCTGATAGACCCTTGATCGAGGACATTTGCCTCCTAGAGAAATGCCTAAAGTGCGTCGAAGCTTGTCCTGCCGGAGCCTTGGAAAACCCAGTCTACGATGCTTCTGAAGGATGGCTGATAAACAAGGAGAAATGTCACGAATACATTCACATCGTCTCTGACGGGGACGTATGCGGCCTCTGCATCAAAGCGTGCCCAATAACGAGACCACAAGACCCGCAATCAAAATCCAACGATTAAGGACCCATAAAGGATAGAGAACACCATCAGAGATCCACGCTGAAGCCGACCTTAAGACTGCTCAACGCCACGGCATAAGCGTAGGAGCGCGCGCAAAACGAGAATTACCGCGAAAGCATGGACTTTTGTAACAATTTCGCTGTAACAATCTGTCACAAACTCAGTTTTTCGCGCGCGCAAGAATATCAGAATATGAAGAAAGAGCCTGAGATGTTAAATTTTCCGCTGTTAGAGAATCATGTTCAAGGATGAATCCAAGTCTTGTACATAGAGAGCCATTGATTCAATTCTCTCCTTTGTCTTGGAGGTATCCTTTCAAGCGAAGGCAAGTAGCGGCTTGATTTCACTTTTGCCTTTTTATCAATATCAGTTCCATCTATAGAAAGAATGACATCGATTTCTGAAAGGAGACCGCTAATCCTTTTGGTTAGCCATTCATTTGGTACATCAAAATAGTTGACCTGTCTCAAATCAACGTTAATATTTGGTGGATCCTCAGGCTTGGCCAAGGCATCCCAAATAGACGATAATTCCTTAGGCAGACTAATCTCTCTATAGATTTTGTAAGAAATAGCTTGCAAGAACCTCTGGGCAAGGGAACCTTCTCGATCCGTTAGTTTAGATACCTGAACAGGTAGCCAAACTAGATTCGGAACAAATGAGTTGAACATATGGTGCCGTGATGAAATCAATAAGTTGTTATCTATAGTGACCTTTCCCCAAATGTGGCTTGCCACAAACCCAGTTCCTAATTTTCTTCCTTCGTATATTGAGATTTTAGAACTCTTAATGGAAAAACTTCGAACTATCCCTTTCAACAAAGTGTTATCGTCTCGTAGGAAACCCTTTGAATTCGCTGAGCCCCATTCATCTTCTCGGTTTGTCGTCTTTATTCTGCAAGAATTATCTCTTACGACGTATGGAAGAATAATTGGAAGCTTGCGATAGAGATTACCAGGTATCCATATTGCAAGGTCCACAAGTAAGTGTTTTAACAATTCCTTGGAAAATTCATCTTCCTTCTTCATAACACTTTTTTGGATGTAGTGGTAAAGAATGTTCTGACCGTCAACCGTTTTATTTTTTGAAACCAACGAAGCTCAGTCCCGAATTGGTATATCAAGCGGTCAACTTTAAAGTTTATGCGGATCGAAAGCGTATTAATAAAAAACAAGTTTGTTCATCCACCATGGCAAAACCTGAGAATTCCGTGGTTCTGTAATCTCAGGTGATTAAGGCGTCATGAGTTTCTTCAAATCATCTATGAATTTGTCGAACATTTTCACTTTATTACTCTCTTCAACGAGATTCTGACTCATGACATAACTTCCATCGGTGTCTACTTCAACGATAGCTCTTCCTTTCTTGGCTGGTTTCTTTACCGATAATGTATTGTCTTCGTCGGGAGTCACGAAAAATACTTTGATGTGTTTTGTAACTTCATCTCTGGACAGTTTGATTTTCCAATAGCCTGTTTGGGCGATTCGCTCTCGCAAGGTGACCTTGCTTGATATCACAGCTAGAACCCTGAGCGTCTTAGGATCATACACAATTATGTCAATATCTGGCAGATGTGAGCCGAATTCACCAAAATCCACGAGCAGATTTCTCTTAATCCGACCCAATTCTTTTGGCAGATTCTCGCCCCTTGTCCGTTCGAGTTTATTCCCTTCGACAACTCTCAGTCCAAGAAGTTCAATTTCCTTTCTAAGCATGTGCAAAACGAGTTTTTCGAGATTTTTTCCCTTCCATGCTCTCCATGATTGTTCGTGGTCGTTCATTGTTGTTGGATGTTTCATCCAGTCTTTGTGATGTAGTTTCTTGGCTTCATCGAAGAGCTCTGAGATGCGCTTGTAGACGTCAGCACCATAGATTTTCCTTTTTTCCTCATATAATTGTATTAGGTCGTCTATTTTCATCCAATTAGCCCTCTTTTTTACTCTCCTTTTGTCCCTTTCCTCTCTTATAATAAGTCCAGCTAATCTCTCTGGGCTCCTCGGTTTTCTTCTCGGCAGGCAACGGTTTTCGCATTATGAATAAATATTTGAAGCCTCGCAAGTAAAAGTTGAAACGCCTTGCTCGATTGTGCCAGAGGCCTGTGTTTGAAGATTGTCCTCGACGAGCTATGCATATTACGTCAACTGTATCAAAATACTTTGTTAATCTCGCATAGAGCAGAAATCCGACTGGCGTGAATTTTTTCTTGACCCATTGGTCCCCGATCAGCCAGCCCAGTACCTTTCCGGGCTTTAGTATTCTGCTTGATTCTTTGATTACTTTTTCAAGTTCGTCGTAAAACTCTGCTGTTTCGCTCGAAATCTTGCCAATACAATTAGGGTCTTCGTTGTACCTAATGTTGTCTCCGTATGGAGAATCAATAAAGACCAGGTCTACATGATTGTCTGGAAGCGGAATTTTGCGGGCGTCGTTTTTGATTATATCTTTTCGGTTAGGTGGGGGAGCAATATCGTAGCAGAACGCTCTTCTTCCTTCTTCTGTGCATACGTCAAGAGTGGTTCCGCTTCCGCACATTGGGTCAACCACGAGGTCCCCAGGCTCGGTGTATCTCCAAACTAGGTTCCAAATGAGCTCGGCAGGTGTAACGCCGGCATATTTGTTGTTTCCTTTCGGAGAGCTTCCGTAGCTTTGCCTCGGGAAATCCCAAAGCGTCGTTGATTGCAGCCTAGGTATTTCTTCAATTGCTTCTTCTGTTTTCTTGATGTGAGCAAGCAATTGCCAAGATTTCGATTCCAAAGATATCTCCAAACCTTTTGCAGTCTCGGTTTGAGCTAATTGTTCAAACCACTGATTAATTGGTAATGAAGAAGGTCTGTATAGCTCAAGTATGGCGATGGTTTTACTCTTGTTAATAGGCGACGACCTTTCTACACCCATGCTATTTAGAAGTTTTTTTGCATCTTTTAAAGGAATTATTTTCCCGATTGGTTCAACTTTCACTTGGTAAGGGTATTTTCCTTCCCAAGCCTCCGGTACAAGGTTGAACTGGGCATCTGTTGCTGCCCTAAAAACTCCGTACAGAAGGTCTGAATCTAGGTTCCAGAGAAACAGGAAATCTCTTTTTTTGACTCGCATTGCGGCTGCTCCATAGACTTTGCTGCTTCCAAAAAGCAGACGCTTGAAACATTGATCTTGTAATGAGTTTGTGCATGCGAAAACGTAACTTTTTGCGGTCAAAGGTAGTAACTTTTGGGTCACTTGCTTTTCCTCGTGGATTATTCAGTCAGATGTTACACTGCCTCAGGTAATATAAGTGTTAGACTTTGACAAATTTTCTTGTTAACCCACAAAAACTTCAGAAAAACTGTATTATTTTCACTAACAAAGAACCCTTTGGTCAATGCGCGGTCTCAGGCCACTCAACAAGTCTGAATTTGAATGGAACTTGCGAAGAATGTGCATTTTCAGAGCCCTAAAATCAGCATTAAGATTACGACCTTTAGCTTCAGGAGAGCTCGTAAGCGTCATGAACCTTAGTCTCTAACGTCTGCTCTTGCCAACAGTCAAACCGCTTATCAAACGCTGGAAAGCCCGCCTTTGCTTCTTAGTGTATCCAACCCTGCCTGCTTCTACGTAACGCCTAAACTCAAAATCGAATTTTCTAGCAGACAATTTTCGGGCAATTGAGTAAGAACGCTCGAATCACAGCAAGGAAAAAAGGGATAGTATTCTTCAACGCATGGAATGGTGGCAATGGAGAGATTCGAACTCTCGACTTTGCAAAAACGCGGGTTTTTGGTCAGGAAAAGGTGAGACTTGAACCCGTTTGGGTCCTAATCCCTAGAAGCCTAAACCCGTTCAGGTGCTGGTCCGGGCAGTATGCTGTATATGGGGTTTTCAGGGTTTTGAAAATGTTCACGGAATGTTGAATCAGTTCGTCAGGCTCTTCTTCTTGCTCCACAGTTCGGACAGAAGGGGGAAGTTTGGGGCATGAGCCCGCCGCAGTACGAACATGGTATCAGAACCACTTCCCGAATGGTCTCTTTTGAAACCATCTGCGAAGGCGGTGGAGGGGTCTGTTGTTTTGCGACTGGGATTTCGCGATTTTCTGTTTCCATGCTTGGGCGTCCTCTGACTCTCACGGTTGCCCTCATCCACCATTTCACGTTGTTATCAACGCTGTAGTATGTTTCTCTAGCAACTGTTGGTATTTTCAGAGTGAATGGGTACTTAGCACTGAAACCCTGCGGTATTCGCGCAGCACTGCAGACAACAAACTGGTCTGAATACAGTTTCGCTTGATCCCAGTATTGCTCTTGTTTGTGCCTTTGAGTGTTGCCAACCTGAGTGGAGACTGTGCGCGTTTTCCTTAGATTCTCCCAGCATGACAAATTCACGGCTATTTGTTCCACATCGAACTCTTCTTCAGAAACGATTTGAATTTCTCCTTTCACTTCGTCCCCAAGTGCATACTCATTTTTCTGAGTTCCAAGCCCAATCCTTGCTCGCGGAGGATTAAGTTTGTTCGACAACCACTTGAAAAAGCTCATTTCCAATCAATTTCCGAGCAATTTGCAATTGTTATTGAACCGCTGGCAGAATTTAATCTTTATGCGTAGGGGGCGCGCTAGAGACTTTGCCAATTACATTTCATCCAGAAAAAGTTCTTCTGGAAAAGACAATTTGAAGTACATTGATAGCACATGCTATGGCGATCGGGTTACTTTTTCAAGTTACATAAAGACTGCCAATTCTCGCCTAAGAAGAATCTCTTTACAATCTCCTTCACTTTTTCCGTCGACAAATCATCGTCATTAAGTGAGTGAGAGAATTTGCCCTTTTCGATAACTGGAGCATCGATTAACCAACTGTCTTCTTCGAATCGAACAAATTGGATTGTTTCTGCATTTTCCTTAACAAATCCTATGAAATTACCCTCTGTTGTGGGTAGTTTGTCAACTTCTCTCAGAGCAACTTCCAAACTGATTTCTTAGGGTGGTTTCCATCTACGTATTCTCTTCCATCATCTTTGTAATACTTCAAACGACATCAGCCTCATTACATGTTCCTTTTCTAAATAAGGTGCCATGCTATTTGTAAAATCCCACAATCTGCTCCTGAAATCCTTTATCATTTCTATAGAGGCGCTAATCTCCAAAACAGTTCTGTGTCGTACCTTGTTAAGACTTTCGTTTAATGGCTACTATGGGATCACTCATGTTCCTAGCTCGCGCTGGTTAGGGTTGCATCGTTCGGCGGGGCATGAATCGTTGTTGTTGCGTTGTCGGGTCAGGAAACCTGGAGTAGTGTTCGTGGACCACCTTCCATCCTGAATCTTGTTTGTTGAGGACGGATGTGACGCGTGAAGTCACGTCGAACGTCCTGTTTCTCATCACTGCCTGATAATGTATGATGAATGTGGCGATCGCCGTGTTCCCGAGAATGTTCGCTTGAAAATCCCTCAACTCGTAACTGTAGCTGGACATCACCTTGAACGCCCCGAACTCATTCTCCAAGGCTTTCGAGCCTTCCTGCCTCTCAAAGGGGGGCCAGTCGTCAAACTTGTTGTAGTGCTCATCAACGATTGCTTTGACCGCACCCTCGTCCCTGTTCTTCATGGCGTCAAGCCGATTAACTATAACACTCCTGACTTCATCCTGCGCGGATGACCCGACTGTAGTCTGTGCCATTTTGACACCCCACCCTAAGACGCTTGTTCCTCCCTCTTCAAAACACGCTAGTATCTTATGTTTCTTCCTCAAACTCTGCGCGCGCTAATCAGACCGAACTCTGATGAAATATCTGCTTGAGAGAAATACCAAAACCAAAAGAGAATTGTTAGAGAAGGCAATAGTGTGCTCTTTCTTGACGTTCTATTCGCCAGAGTCAGCTGGAAAGGACAGCCCCACTATCTAGGCTAGCAATCATTTTCGTCGATTTACGTCGACAAGCCTTGCAAAAAAGTGCTAACCCGCTGGTAGGAATCAATTCTCGCAGCTTCTGAACCGATAAACCTTCCGACTCCTGTTGGCCCTTGAGATACTTCTGAGGCAAAAGCATCTTTGATTTCATTCAAGGCTTTCTGCGTAACGCTATCAGGTTTTCTATCACCCGCAGCCTCCATAAAAGTAGCCGAGGCTTCTTTTGGTCCGCCTCCATAAAATCCAGCCACAGAATAAATGTCGTAGCTATCCTTATCCTTCATGCGGTACAAAGCCAAACCCTTCATTGTCAACGAAGCAACAATATCTGCACAATCAAACCTCGCTGACGCTTCACCATCACCCGGTATAGTCGCTCTCAGTTCGACTTCAAAACTATGGTTAAAAACTACACTACAGCCTTCTATAATGCACGCTTTCAGGTCTTGTTGAACCGAAGCTAACCACTCATTCGGGAGCTTCTCAGCACCTTCGGGTTCTGTAAGAAAATCCACTTCGACTTTATGCTCGACATTGGTCGACACCCAAGTCAATCCGTCACCATATTCTCTGCTCGAACCAAGTAAACGCTCAAACCGAAATACGCTTCCTGCAGGCTTGTATCGCAACCTTTCCATAATCTGCTTAATCCGCTCATATCGCTCGACAACTCGAGGCCTCAAAACAAAGTCAATATCCATTGAACCACAATGATCAAAATAATCCCTCACAAGAAAATATGGAGCCCAGCCACCCGCAAGAACCATGTCTGAGCGGTACTGACGAAGAGCCCTACACAACTCAACCAAAGCACCCTTAGAAGCCTCAGTCGCATTACGATCATACACGCTACTTTTCCTCCCTCTTCAGTTGCCACTTCTTAAGCATGACCTCAAGAAGTTGCGAAGATGCCTCCTCCCCCCTTGCTGGAAAATTATACAGATCCACATAAAGCTGAACATTTGAAACAACCTTAACATCGCGAACGCTCTGCATCCCGTAGAAAACACCCTCATCATAAGGCAAAACAAATTTCACGTTTCCACCCTTGGGCGTAGGATTCAAACCCAACCTCTTGGCAATCTCCTTAGCTTCACTTTCCGATGAAACGTACAAATGCACGTCCACAGGTCGCACATAAGGCGCTACAAGCCAAGCCCCAACCAACCCACAAAACGCATACTCCAAACCCAGACCCGCCAACTTCTCCACAAACCGGTCTATCTCTCTTTCAAAAGTAAAATAATCCAAGAACTTATTCACACGATCATATTGATTATAAGAAGCCCATCTCTTCAACAACCTCAAATGATCCACCAAAATGATCCTGTTTTGCACATTCCGAGCGGCAAATCCCAACTCAACAAGCGTTCTACAAACGTAATGCGCCAACCCGCTCGAAACACCCGCCGTTTGAGCAAGCCCCCTCTCATCCCAGTCCTTACCAAAATCCACTAACAATACCCGCAAAACCCTAGAGGATTTAGGCGCAAAAACATTCTTAACAGCTGACACAAACTCACCCATGGAATCTTGCTCAATGCCCTATATAAATGCTCAATAGTATTGAGCAGAAAACTTGCTCAACGGTGTTGAGCGCTTATAAAGGTGGTTGAGCAAGAAAACGAAAATCCTTCAGCGCGCGTTAAGCTTTCAGATGGTTATAATTTTCTTTTGTCTGTGAGAAATCCGGATTCTGCAACGCTTTTTTACCGGTAAATTCGCAAGAGGATCGGCTAACTTTCTCCAATGATAGTGGGCTTCATAGTTACCGTCCAAGTATTTTCGACGGCGAATTCGGTTTTCGGCTTAATTGGCAAGGTAATGGTGAACGTTGTTCCTTTTCCCACCGCGCTTTCGACCGCGATTTTGCCGCCGTGCGCGTCTACGATGCGTTTGCAAATTGCTAGGCTCATGCCCATTCCTTTCGCCTTGGTGGTTGTTAGAGGCGAGAAAATCTTTGGCAGAACATTCTCGGGTATGCCCGTTCCCGAATCAGCGAAGGTGATTTTCACATCTGAACCCAGCAGGGCACTTCGTATTTCTATGGTGCCTTTTTCAGGAGTGGCATCAATTGCATTTTTTATTATGCTGGCGAAGACTTTTTCCATTTTGGGAGCATCTAAAAACATTTCGAGGTCATCTGCGGTGTGGTCTAATATGCTTATGCGCTCTGGGACCTGGATCTTGGACAGACAATTTAGGAGAAGCGACTTGGGCGTGCACTTAGCGAGTTGCAGACGCAATTCGCTTGAGTAATCTACAAGGCTGTTAATGATCCTGTTGGAATCCTCAATTGCGTTATCTATCGTTTCCAAAATCATTTCCCTGTCTGCGTTATTGACTTTATCACCCTTTGTTCTCAGGAAGTAAACACCACCTTTGATGCCTGTTAAGGGGTTTCGAAGGTCGTGCCCAATTTGTCCTGCCAACTCTCCAATCGAGGCAAGCCTTTCTGCCTTGACAAGTCTTTGTTCCAGCTCTTTGCGCTCTGTAATATCGCGAATAACGCATGTGATTCCAATATCTCGGCCTGTTTTGCTCCGAACAACAGAACCCGAAAAAAGAACATGTTTCTCCTCGCCAAATTTTGTTTTATAGGTAAGTTCATAATTATGGATAACTCTCTTTTCGGCCAACTCTCTCAAAACACTTGCACTTCGCATCTCTTCCACACATAATTTGGAAATCGACTTTCCAATCAATTCATCTTTGCCATAACTCAAGAATTCCACCAAACGATTATTTACCCTAAACATTTTTCCCTTCATATCCGCCAAGATAAGCGAGTCTGGCATCGTGGAAACGATGTTCTCTGCAGCAACAGCAGCGTCAAAAGAAAACAACTCATATTTCAAGATTCCATACCCAACAAAACCGCCAAAAAACAAAATAGCAATAATCCCCAAATTTGGAATGTCAATACCAACTGAACGAAACAGCATGTTAGTAACCACGAAAGCGGCAATAGGAACAGCGAAGCCGATTGTCACAGACTTTCTCTGTTGTTTCAAGGCTTCTTCGCCTGTCCTGCGATAGTAACTAAAGCACAAAACAAACGCCAAAATCGGCAAAGCTGCGGACCAAAGAGTGCTTATGCCGTAAACCAATGTGTTTGACGCAGTATCATTATACCCCCAATATTGCATAATTGGGGGCCCGTTTATCAAATCGGTAGATATTTCGATAATCCAAAACAGCACAGCAGGCAAGTACAGAAGCAGATAGATTAGCTTATTTTTCAGCCAACTACTACCAGTAAAAACTAGGGCAAAATGAACAACTGAAACCACGAAGAAAGGCCATACAGAACCCATTTTATTCCAGAAATAAGCGCTTTCAAAGCTGCTTGCCTGCCACATCATAACCTCAGTGAACGCATAAAAAAACGCGAAAAAACTGGTCATTAGGAAAAGCTTGTTCAACAAAGCTCTTCTGTTGAAAGAGTAAACCACAACGCCCAAGGAAATGCAAGTGACACTTGCAGCAAGCGAAAGCCAATCGAATGCGTTCATAGGGTTTTTTCCACTTTTTCCAGTTGAAGGTTGTCGCTAGTGGAGTTTAGCGATTTTGACGTTGACTTTTGATTCATGTGCATCTGAATCAGAATAGAGGTTTTTCAGAATCGGATATAAGATGTATGAAAGCAGAATCTGTATTTGATTCTCCATAGCGCGCTCGGCTTCAGCAGAAGAATCTCTGTTACATGGTATACCGTTAAGCGTTTTTTAGTAGTCCCAAAAGAAATTCTGATGGGCATAGAAGTGCTCCACGAAGTTTAGGCCCACCCCATTTTAGGTGCGCCCCGCTGGAATCGATTCCCTGAAGACAATTGCTATCGCTTTTGGGTTGGGTTTGATTTCCAGTTCCAATGTTAGATTCCTATCCAAGAACTGCGGCTTTAAACCGTTTGGGGCTCAAATCCCCCAGGCTTGCTACCCTGAAAAAGGCGGTTGAACTATTTAGGAAGCTTGAGCAAAGTATGGGACTCGAACCCATTTGGGTCTAAGTCCGGTAGAGACCTGTACTGACTCGGGCTCGAGTCCTTTGAGAATAGCGTAATGAGCCAATCTGAGATTCCTTCTTCGCATAGCGCTTAGATGAGCATCCAG
>Ga0315280_10009692_pt1 | contig 12262 bp, 14 predicted proteins | sample YL17G06_40_MG_FD_203697 | JGI IMG/M metagenome (GOLD analysis project Ga0315280, IMG submission 203697) | Sediment microbial communities from Yellowstone Lake, YNP, Wyoming, USA - YL17G06_40 | ecosystem: Environmental > Aquatic > Freshwater > Lake > Sediment | place: USA: Wyoming | collected... | reverse complement strand
GGGGGAACCTGGTTTGGAAAACCGCAAAAACCTGTCCCAAAAGCCTTATTTGACAGGGGGTAGATTAGGGGGTAGGATTATTTTGGACAGCAGTGGTCAAAGTCATTTTTTCCATGTGGCCCGAATACTTGAAAAAGCCGGAATTTCGGGCGATTGACCAATTGAAAAACCATCCCGGAGTCCAGTTCCACGAAATCCACACCAGCGGCCATGCAAGGGTCCAAGACTTGCAAAAACTAGTTGGGTCAATCAAGCCTAAAAAGTTATGCCCTATGCACACCGACAAGCCCGAGCTTTTTGGGGAAACTTTCAAGGGGACTGAAATGATCTTGCTAAAGGATGGAGAGGTTTTTGAACTTTAGGCTTGTTAAACAAAGGGGGACAGAATGTCTAATGGTAAAATTAGTTTTAACAAGATGCATTTCAAAGCAGAAAATATAGAGAAGGATTGCGAGGAACTGCTTGCATGCCTTGATGACGACATACGAATTACCATACATGAAGCACCGATTAGGGAAAGAAAAACATTTAAACTTGATCGCAGTGGCCCCGGAAATCCTAGTGGGCCCGAGGCGAAATTAGAAAGGAGGATCTGGCGACAATGGGGGCCACAACGGCAAACTACGGAGAAGTTTATTCCAGGTGTGTGCGAATTTGTCCAGAGTTATTGGGTGCCATTATATAATGCTAAAAATGATGGCTGGGCAGAAATAGACATGCTCGGAGTCGCTCCCGACCTTAGCCCGGTTGTGATCGAACTAAAGACTGGCAAGTCCACAGAATCACTTCTAAGACTGATTATAGAACCTGTAGCTTACTGGATTGCACTACGTAAGAATTGGTACGCACCGACTTCAAGATTGCGATCCGAATGGGGCGAATTTGTAGGGAACGGACCTGAAAAATTGGAAAAGTTGACCTTGATTTGCGCTGCTCAAAAGAAATATTGGGACAAAGCAAGTGGAGTGAAAGGAGTCGCAAACCGTAAAGAAATGCTGTCGTTGGTTTGTATGCAGACTCTGCTTAACACTTTCAAGAATAATGGCTTCAATATTATTTTCGCCAGCATTGACGACCACGATATTTTTTCAATCATACCAACAGGTTAGACTTTTTCAGCCAGTTTTTGGCCATACGCCCTACCGTTTTTACTCAATTTATTTCTGCGTCTTGTATTATATAGATATATGCCCGACGAAAAACATTGGAGGTGTGTAAAAATGTTTACAGTCGCCAGGGGTCTATTTAATCTTTTGCTTTTGAAAACAATGCGTTCCAGGAGTTTTGACTGGATTTATCGCTGGCTAAACAGGCCTTGGGACTATGGTCTGCGGGAAAAGGTGACATTGGGCCAGACGGTCATTTTCCTGAACCAGCTCCTAAAGGCAGACCCGGAAGCCATCCAGAAGCTCCTGGTTTCCAGGGTACCCTGCGGTGACAGGCTGGCCAACCATCCTGCTGTCCAAGTCTTGTCCACGGCTTCCGGGCCAATGATAGGGCTTCTAGGCATATTGAACGGACTTTTCGGGAAGGATAGGGCCGGCTTGGGCCAGATCATAGCGGAATGCGACCGGGAGGACGGCAAGCTTAAGGGATTTTGGACCAGGGAAGAATGGCAGTTCCAGATGGACCTGCTTGAGAACATAAGGTTCCGCTAGGAAGCGGATCCGCCGCTAGTCGGTGTTAAAGTCTGCCTCAAAAAGTTGGAAGGGAGGAAAAAATGAGAACCGCTAAATTCATCCATTTGCCTGACCCGTATCCGAACCAGAGCGGCACGCCGGACGACCGGCTAAGACGCAAAGCCGTTGCGGGATTGGCTGAGCGCATCGCCCTGCTCAAGCGACAAGGCCCGCTGTTCGCCTCAAAAGTAAAGGAATATAAAAAACGGCTGAATTTCGAACTGCGGGCGATCCAAAAAGCCAAATTTGCCAACTATTTGCTGGTTGCCGCGGATATTGTGGACTATGCGCGCAGTCAAGGAATCCCGGTCGGCCCTGGACACGGTTCTGCTCCAGCCTGCTTGGTCAATTACGCCCTGGGCATAACCAAGCTTGACCCCATTAAGCACGGGCTGATCTTTGAGCGGTTCTTTGCCCTTAACCACTCGCAAATGCCCAGAATTGATATTGACTTCTGCGCTGAGCGCCGGAAAGAAATCGTGCGGTATGTGACGGGAAAGTACGGCGAGGCCCAAGTAAAGATACTCCGAGCCCCCAATGGCCATGAGGCCGGCATCGTCCTGGCTGATAAGCCCATCTCGGATTTTTTTAACCTTTACCAAGCCCAAGGCAATGATCATCCTGATGACACCTTATTTGATGAAGAGCAGGCCAGGGAATTGGGGCTTGCTGTCTATGATTTCCTCGGACTGAGCGCCCTAACTGAAATTGACCGGCGCGTAAAGCTGGTCAAGGAAAAGCATCGCCGGCAAATTGATATTGATGCGATCCCGCTGGATGACAAACAAACCTGGGGGCTTTTCGCTCGAGGCGAAACTGACAGCGTCTTTTTCATGGAAGCGGACGGCATCAGGCAATTGCTTATGCGCCTGAAGCCTGAGAACATCAACCAGCTCGCAGCGGTGAACACGCTCTATCGCCCCGGCCCGTTGAAAAAAGGAATCGCGGAGTCATATGTCCGCCGCAAAAACGGCGAAGAAGATATAACCAAAATTCATCCCCCTTACGACGAGCTTGTCAAAGAAACCCTCGGACTGATCCTTTATCAGGAACAGGTGATGACGATTTTTAAACGGCTTGCGGGTTTTTCTATGAATGAGGCCTATGCCTCTTTCAAGGATTTCGCAGGTGACAAGCCCGAAATCCGAACGAAATTCTTGCAAAGATGCTCAAGGCGCAAAATCCCCCAGCCAAAGGCTGTCCAAATTATGGGCCAAATCAACAGGCTCGGACCTTCGGCATTCCTTAAAGCTCACGCTTTATGTCACGCCTTGATTTCTTACCAAACCGCGTGGCTTAAATCCAATTACCCAACAATCTGAAGTGATATTTCCTTAAAAGCTGGCCGCGACTTTTTGATGCGATTCAGAGCCGACCACCCGGCTGACCTGGCTAGCGGGTGGAAGATCATCCTGCGTTGTCAGTTTTTCCTTGAGCGACATAATCCGCTGGTATGAAAGATAAACCTTTTCCATTGAAAGCGCTCCCATTGTCACCGCCTGGCAGAGAGTCATATGGATTTTTTTCGCGCTCACAATCCCGTCGCACACAAGAAGAATATCCGCTCCGGCTTTGGCAGCCATAAACGCGCGGTCTTCAAATGGGATTCCTTCCAGCACTTTCATCTCAAGCGCGTCCGTGATCACCACCCGGTCAAATCCCATCTCCTCGCGCAGAAGCTCGGTAATGAGCCGCTCGGAAAGAGATGCAGGATGATACTTGTCAAAAGCAGGATACAGGATGTGGCCAGCCATCACCATTTCCACTCCCGCGGCAATCGCATCCCTGAACGGGACCAGCTCCCGCTCGCGCACGGTTTTCTGGTCCGCGGCCACGACGGGAAGCTCCAGATGGGAGTCTTCTTTGGATGCGCCGTGTCCGGGAAAATGTTTGGCGCACGCGGCCACTTTCTCTGAATGCAGACCGCGGATGAGCGCACATCCCAGCCTGGAGACAGTTGCGGGGTCTGGGGACAGAGAACGGTCTCCGATCACTTTGTTCTCCGGATTCAAATCCAGGTCAAGCACAGGCGCGAGATCAACATTGACTCCGACCGTGCTTAGCTCCGCTCCCAGAGCCTTTCCAGTTTCAAACGCAAGCGTCTCGTCATTTTTTCCGCCCAGCCTGCGCATCGCAGGAATGGGGGTGAAACCGTTTTTAAGCCGAAGAACTCTTCCGCCTTCCTGGTCAACCGCGATGATGGGAGGAAAAGTTTTTGAAACCGCGCGTATGGAATCGGTCAGCTTCCTCACCTGGTCCGGCGTCGCATCGTCTCCCGGAAACAGGACAAGTCCGGAAACAAGGCCGGCTTTGAGCATTTCAGCCGCGTCTTTTGGCAGAGTAGTCCCCCGCAAATCCATCATCACCATCTGCCCGAGCATCAATTCAAGTTCAGGCAATTCCATCTTAGACCTTCCCTTTCTCCTCCACCTGCAAATAATCTCCCAGAAAATCTCCGAGCAGGTTGAAAGATATTACGAGCAGAAAGACCGCGAGTCCGGGAAAGATGGTGAGGTGGGGCGCGGTTCTAAGGAAATTTATGCCGTGGCTTAAAAGCGAGCCGAAGCTCGGAATCTTCTGGGTGCCCAGTCCGAGAAAACTCAGGGACGCTTCCGCGAGGATTGCTCCCGCGATTCCAAAGCTGGCCTGCACCAAAAGAGGCCCGGCCACATTCGGCGCGAGATGCTTAAAGATCAGCCTTGCCCATCCCGCGCCGAGAGCACGGGCAGACTCAAAATAAGCCTTTTCCCGCTCCACCAAGACTTGCGCTCGAACCAGACGAGCGTAGCCGACCCAGCCGAGAACGCTCAGCGCAAAAATCACATTCCAAAGCCCGGGACCTAAAACCGCAACCAGCGCAATCGCTAGAAGAATGCCGGGAAAAGCCATCAGGAGATCGATCAGCCGCATAATCGCCTGGTCAGCCGCGCCTCCGGCCGCGCCTGCAGCCGCGCCGATCAAAAATCCAAGCGTGGCTGAAATCAAAACCACGGTCACGCCGACAATCAGCGAAATCCGGGCCGCGAAAATCATCCGGGAAAGCAAGTCCCTTCCCAGCTTGTCTTGGCCGAACGGATGAGATGCGCTCGGGCCGGCAAGGCCCAGGCATAGATTCTGCTCATTAACCGGAAAGGGCGCAAGTTTGGCCGCGAAAATGCCGCTGACCGCAAAAACTGCGATCACAACCACAATAAAAATCGAAATCAGCTTCCGGCTCACTTCTCCCTCCACAAGCGCACCCGCGCGTCAACCCCCGCGTAGCAGAGATCAACCAGGAGATTCACCGTGAGGTAGCTTGCGGCAATCATGAGCACGCAGGCCTGCACGAGCGGAAAGTCCCGCGTGAAAATGGCATTGATTAAAAGCCTTCCGATCCCCGGCCAGGCGAAAATGGTCTCGGTGATGAACGCGCCGGACAAGAGCGCGCCGAACTGGAGACCAATCACGGTCAAGATCGGAATCAGCGCGTTCCTGAGTGCGTGCACAAGAATAATCCTTGCCTCGGAAAGCCCCCGCGCTCGTCCGCTTCTCAGGTAGGGAGCGCTCAACACTTCGAGCATTGATGCCCGGCTGATCCGGCTCAAAAGCCCGGCCATTCCCATTCCCAGGGTCAGAGCCGGGAGTATGAGATGACTCAAGCCTCCCCGGCCCGAAACCGGCAGCCAGCCTAATATGATCGAGAACAGGATGATCAAAAGCGGCCCCAGCCAGAAATTGGGAATGGAAACTCCAAGCAGACTGAACACCCGGCTTGCGAAATCGATCCAGGAATTCTTCTTGAAGGCTGACAAAATCCCGATGGGAAGCGCGATCAGAATTGCAATCGCCATCGCAAACAGGGCCAGCTCAAAGGTTGCGATAAGCCGGGGAGCCATCACATCGAGGACCGGTTTCTGGAAAAATATGGAAGCCATCTTTCCGCGCAAAAGGTCGGAGAAGAAAAGCAAAAGCTGGAGATAAAGCGGCTGGTCCAGGTGAAGGCTGTGGCGGAGCGCCTGGACTTGCGCGGGCCTTGCCGACTCGCCCAGCATCACCATCACCGGGTCGCCCGGGATCAGATGGATGAAAAAGAAAACGATAAGGCTCACGCCAAAAAGCACCGGAAAAAACCAGAGAACGCGGCGGACAAGGTATTGCCTCATTCTTGAAACCTCGCGGTGGCAAGAGAGGTCCATTCTCCCCCGGGCCCAAGCTCAAAGCCCAGAAGCCTTTTGTCCGAGACCGCAATGTCCTCGGAATACCAGAGGCTCAGGTAGGGAATGTCTCGCGCCAAAATTTTTTGCACCTTCGAGTAAATCATTTTCCGCTGAGCGCGGTCCTGGGTGATCCTCGCAGCTCTCACCAGCCGGTCGATTTCAGCATTTGAGTATCTTCCCCGGTTGGCTCCCCTGGGCGGGAGACTCTCGGAATCAAAAATGGTGTAATAAATATCCGGCTCAACCACGCCCACCCAGGTCATAGTGAAAATCTGGAAATTGCCGGCCTGAATGTCCGAATACAAGGTTCCCCATTCAAGGCTCCGGACCTCAACATCGATCCCGACTTTTCGTAGTTGAGCCGCAATCGCCTCGGCAATCCAAATCCGGCTCTGGTTCTGGCTGGTCTTGTAGCTGAGCTTGAATCTGGTTAACGGGCCGTCTCCATCCGGGTCAGGGAATCCGGCCTGATCCAGCAGGCTCTGCGCGGCATCAGGGTTGTGTTCGTACCTGGACACCTCCGGCTCAAAAGCCCAGTGCTGAGGAGAAAGAAGAGAGTCAGCTTTTACCGCGGTTTTTTTGAGCAGGCAGTTGATGATCTGTTCCCGGTTGATTGCATGCGCAATCGCCTCGCGGACTTTAAGATTCTTTAAAACCGGGTCCTGCATATTGAAGCCAAGATAGCTGTAATTGATCCCGGGCCGCTCCGAGACATTGAGCCGGGGGTTTAGTTTAAGCCTGGCAAGCTCATCCGCGGGGATCGGACTCTGGATGATATGAATTTCTCCTTTCTCAAGGCTAAGCAGACGCGTGATGTCTTCCGGGATGATCCGAAACTTTATCCGCTTGAAATAGGGCTTAGGCCCGGAATAACTTTCGTTCCTCTCTAAAATTATTTCCGTGCCCGGAACCCAGCTCTCGATCCGGTAGGGCCCTGTTCCCAAAAGCTCTTCCGCGGCAAGGCTGGTTTTTTTGCGAGCAGTTTCAGCCGGCAGGATGCCAAGATTAAGCTCAACCAGGATCGGAGCATACGGCTCCTTGAGCTCCATCTTCAGCCGCGTGGGCCCAAGAATTTCAAGTTTCGAAATCCGCTCAAACAATTCAAGATAAGGCGAATTTATCCCCGCCGCGGAAAGGCTTTCAATCGTGGCTTTGACATCCTCCGCGCTAAGCTCCCTTCCGTCTGCAAAGCGGACCTGGGGTCTTAGCTCAAAAATAAAAGTCCTGTCATCGATCTGCTTGAAATTTTTCACCAGGTCCGGCTCCGGCTCCAGATTTTTCCCGGCCCGGAATAGTCCGGGGAAGACAAGGGGCATAATCTGAACCGCATAAGCGTCTCTGGCAAGCCTGGGGTCCAGGCTGCTCGGGCTGGCCTCAATTCCAACCACTATTTCAGGCTCATTTTGTGCGCGGCTCTTGTCCGCACACGACCAAAGAATTGCCAACAAAAACAGGATGCAAAATACTCTTATAACTTTTCTCATCAATTAAAATGTTTTGAACCCCAGGCTGTCACTTTTGAGTTTGAGTCCGGCCCGGCTGAAACCCGATCAGCCGTTTGGCCGGATGCGCGGGGGACATCAGCCGCCTGATCGCGTCAAACACCACTTTGAACTGAGAATCATATTTTTTCTCCAGCGCATTTATTTTGCGGGCCAGGTCCGCGTGCCCGGCCAGCATCCTGCGCAGCCGGACAAAAGCGCGCATTATTTCTATATTGACCATAACCGCGCGCCTGCTTTTCAATACGCTGGAAAGCATCGCCACTCCCTGCTCGGTAAAAGCCCGGGGCAGCTTGCGAGTGCCTCCCCAGCTTGATGTTCCAAAATGGAACTTCAAGTTGTTGAACTCATCCCTGGTGAGCTGGAACATAAAGTCCTGCGGGAACCGGTCAAGGTTGCGGCTGACCGCCTTGTTGAGATTGCCGGTGGACACGCCATACAAAAACGCCAGCTCTTTATCCAGGATTACTTTTTCGCCACGGATAAAAATTATAGCCCGCTCAATCCGGGTCTTTTCATCTCGAGTTTCCAGCGCGCTAGGAATGACTTTGCGCTTTTCCATTCTTTAGCCTCTTAGAGTTATCCCCATTTTATACAAACGGAATTTGAATATCAATAAGAAGCAGGCCGGATACGGCCCGGCTTGACACATATGCCTTGCAGACTCTATTTTAGAGGTTGATCAATATGCCGGATAAACTTAAATGCAGGTTCTGCGGCCGGGAAGTCAAAGAAACGGTTCATTCGAAGAAAATCCCGCAAGGGTACCGGGTGGATTATTACCTGGTCTGGACCGGGGATCTTTCGCCGATCATTATGAAGAATCCGAGGGACGAGCGGGAGGTTATGCAGTTTTTCAAGGTGTCAAAGATGCGGAGAGTGGTCGCGTGCTCGGACTGTTTTCAGAAAGACGATGTGAAAAAAGAGCTGGAGGCCGCGTTCAAAGAAGTGCCTGAAGCCCCGGTCATTCCTGAAAATGGAGATGATCAATGATTAGAAAAGAGCGGCTGATAAAAACCTTTACCGAAATCGCGGCCATCCCCGGGCTTTCTAAAAAGGAAAAGCTGATCGCGGCTGAGCTGGCAAAAAGACTCAAAAAGCTCGGCATCAAATACAAGTTTGACCGCGCGCTTTCAGGCGGCGGCCAGGTGGGAAACCTGATCGCGTTCAAGGAAGGCGCGAAGCCGGCGCCTCCGCTTATGATTAACGCGCATATGGACACGGTCGGCCCGGTTGACAATTTCGGCTGGCGGAGAAAGGGGCATTTTATTGAGAGCAGGGGAAAAAGCATTCTCGGTGCGGATGACCGCTCGGGCGTGGCCGTAATCCTCGAAGTCTTGACCCACCTGGTTGAGACCCGCGAGCCGCATCCTCCGCTGGAGATAGTTTTCACCGTCGCGGAAGAAATCGGCCTTCTCGGAGCGAAGGCGCTTGACTGCAGCAAGCTCTGCGCCAAGCACGGCATTGTGCTTGACAGCGACAATCCGCTCGAGCCGGTGATCGCGGCTCCTGAAGCATACAAGCTGGTGTTCATGGTTTATGGCAAGGAAGCTCACGCGGGCGTGTCGCCGGAGAAGGGGATCAACGCAATCCAGATTGCGGGCAAGGCGATCAGCAGAATTAAACTGGGAAGGATCGATTTTGAAACCACGGCCAATTTGGGAATAATCCAGGGCGGGAACGCGACCAATATCGTTCCCAATTTTGTGGAAGTCAAAGGAGAAGCGAGAAGCCATAATGTGAATAAATTGAACAGGCAGGTTGAGGAAATGCGCGGCGCGTTCCAAAGAGCGGTTAAAGAAGCAAAGCGGTCCGGGGCCGCGTTTGCGGGTCTGCCTCGGCTGGAGGAGGAAATAATTTTTGATTATCCCAAAATGCGGCTTAGCGAAAGAAATCTTATGGTCAGACTGATCAAAGCCGCGGGCAAAGCGTTCGGGAAGGAGGTCATTCCCAAGGTGGGCGGAGGCGGAAGCGATGCCAATATTTTCAACGCGGCCGGAATTGAGTGTCTGATTTTGGGCTCGGGAATGGAGCGGGTGCACACCGTTGGTGAGCGGCTGAACCTTGGCCAGCTTTATCTCGGCGCGCAAATGCTGGCCAAGGTGATTGAACTTTTTCCCGTTTTCATAAGCCTCAAATGACCGAAGCTTCAGACCCTCTTGTGCGCGGCTTCGAGCAAGGCCCGATCCGGCCGCCGAGCGAGGCCTTCAGCCTTTTGGTGCGCGTGACCAGGAACTGCCCCTACAACCGCTGCAAGTTCTGCCCGGTTTATAAGACGGAAAAATTTTCGAAGCGGCCGTCCCAGGAAGTTATGGCTGACATCGATTCTATGGCCGCGTGGAACGATGAGCTTAAAGCCCGAAGCTGGCGGCTGGGCCTGGGAGGCAGACTCGACTCGCGAATCCTCAACGCGATTTACCGGCAGGATGCGAGCAACCCTTTTCTTTATGCGCTGATTTTGTTTCAGCTCGGAGGCGGCAAGACCGCGTTTCTTCAGGATGCGGACAGCCTGATCATCAAGTCCGATGAGATGGTCAAAATCCTGAAACACCTGCGCGCAAAATTTCCGGGCATTGAGCGCGTCACGAGCTACGCCCGGTCCCGGACCGTCGCGAAAAAAAGCATTGAGGAGCTCAAGGAAATTCGCGGCGCGGGACTTGACCGGATTCATATCGGGCTCGAGAGCGGCTCGGACGCGGTGCTGGAAATGGTCTGCAAAGGCGCGACCCAGGCCGAGGAAATCGAAGCGGGCAAGAAGGCAAAAGCCGCGGGGTTTGAGCTGAGCGAGTATGTTATGCCTGGTCTGGGAGGAAAGAAACTGAGCGAGGATCACGCGCTTCAGACCGCGCTTGCGCTTAATCAAATCAACCCTGACTTCATCCGGCTCCGCACTCTGGGCATTCCTCCCCGGGCGCCGCTGTTCGAGATGCTGGAGACAAAAGAATTCGAGCCGCTCAATGACCTGGAGATAGTCAAAGAAATCCGTCTTTTCCTGGAGCGGCTGGAAGGAATCTCGAGCCGGCTGGTCTCGGACCATATGCTCAACCTATTGCCCGAGCTGGAGGGAAAATTGCCGGAAGACAAGCCGAGGCTGCTTTCCGTATGCGACAGGTTCCTGTCCCTTGCTCCAAAAGAGCAGCTGCTTTTTATCATCGGCCGCAGGGCCGGGATTTTTGAAAGCATAGATGAGCTTAGCGCGCCTGAGCTCAGGACGCGTGCGGAAGACATCGCGCAAAGACTTGCGATAGCGTCTCCGCAAGAGGCTCAGGAGATTGTGCAGAAAATAATGGAAAATTTCATCTGAGCGCAGGTAGAAGATGGCGCGGGAAAAAACGGAGATTGAGATTGATGGCAGCTTCGGCGAAGGCGGAGGGCAGATTCTTCGAACCGCGCTGTCCTTGAGCCTGCTCACCGGCAAAAGTTTCAGAATATACAACCTGCGCGCAAAGCGGGAAAAACCGGGATTAAGGCCTCAGCATCTCACCGCGGTCAGCTCCGCGATCAAGATCAGCGGCTCTGAGGCCAAAGGCGCGGAGATCGGCTCGCGGGAACTTATCTTTTTCCCTGCCCCCGCGAAGGCTGGAAACTATAAAATTGACATCGGCACAGCCGGCTCAACCGGACTTGTCTTCCAGACCCTGCTGCCCGCGCTCGCTAATCTCGACCGCGAGAGCAAGATTGAAATAAAGGGCGGAACCCATAATCCCAAAAGTCCCTGCTTCCATTTTTTAAAAGAGGTCTTCCTGCCTGTCCTTTCCAGGCTCGGGATCAACGCGGAAGCGGAATTGTTCCGCTCTGGCTTCTATCCCCGGGGCGGAGGCGAGGCGAGATTCAAAATTTTTCCCTGGAAAGATAGAAAGGATATTCTGAGAGCGGTTGAGCCGGTCAACTGGGAAGGCCCCAGAGGCGAGATTCTGCTCGCAGGTCTTGAAGCCCACATCGCGGAGCGGGAGCAAAAGGAGCTTTGCGCGCGGCTGGGCATAGCGCAGGATCAAATCGCGATAAATTTTTTGCCTTCGGATATGGGGCCCGGAAACGCAGTCCTCCTGAGATATGCCGGCGATAAGCGGGCGGAAATTGTCACCGGCTATGGCGAACCGGGCAAGCGCGCGGAGAAAGTCGCGGCGGAGGCTGCCAGGGAAGCGAAAAATTTTGCCAGAAGCCGGGCGCAGTTTGACTTAAACCTGGCTGACCAGGTTTTAATTTATCTGGCGATGGCCGCGGGCGGAGAGTTCACCACCAATGCTCTGACCTCGCATTTCCACACCAACCTGAAAGTCATCCGGGATTTTCTGAAAGTCGATTGCGAAACCAAAGCGCTCGCGGCGGACTTGTCTCTCGTCCAAATCCGTCCCGGGTGAGATTATTCTTAGCCAACACGCCTGAAATAGGGGTCGGAGCGTAATTTGTAAGTTGTGGTTTGACCTCGGGCAAAAATTTTGCTAAGAATTGAGCATGACCCGACCCTGGATGACCTGCCCCCCAAAAACTCGGCTTTTTAAAATCAGCGGCCCAGCCGTGTCCGCAGGCATTAAAGCCTTGCAAAAGCTCGCTGAAAATGACAAGAAGCTCAAAGATAAATTAAGGAGGTTGAGCCTATGCCCATAAATTACAACTTACGCTCTGACCCTAAATTCATACTAAATTCAAGAAAAAAGATGAGTATAAAATTGAAAAAGCGATACAAGAAGCTAAAAATTTAATGGATAATAATGCAAACAATAAATCTTGCGTTGGGGAACCATTAAGGGGAGATATCCACTGCTGTCCAAAATAATCCTACCCCCTAATCTACCCCCTGTCAAATAAGGCTTTTGGGACAGGTTTTTGCGGTTTTCCAAACCAGGTTCCCCCTGCAAGGCTCAAAATGCTGTCCAATTAAAAG
>Ga0315280_10009691_pt1 | contig 12262 bp, 12 predicted proteins | sample YL17G06_40_MG_FD_203697 | JGI IMG/M metagenome (GOLD analysis project Ga0315280, IMG submission 203697) | Sediment microbial communities from Yellowstone Lake, YNP, Wyoming, USA - YL17G06_40 | ecosystem: Environmental > Aquatic > Freshwater > Lake > Sediment | place: USA: Wyoming | collected... | reverse complement strand
AAGCCGAAGCCGAAATTTTATATAGCAGATTTTTTACCTCTAGTAACAAAAATGGTGTGTTAGAATGTCCGCACAAAATATACCCGTTGTGATACTGAGAGAAGGAACTCAGCGAACGCAAGGCAGAGACGCGCAGCGAAACAACATCCTCGCAGCCAAAGTCGTTGCAGAAACCGTCAGAACCACGCTCGGCCCACGCGGCATGGACAAGATGCTGGTCAGCACGATCGGCGATGTCGTCATTACAAATGACGGCGCCACAATCATGAAAGAACTTGACGTCCAGCACCCGGCGGCAAAGATGCTCGTCGAAGTTGCCAAAACACAAGACAATGAGGTGGGAGACGGAACCACCACCGCTGTAGTTCTAACCGGCGAATTGCTAGAAAAGGCCGAGAAGCTCCTCGACAAGGATGTGCACCCGACAGTCGTTGTCGAGGGCTACAAGAAAGCAGCAGAAAAGGCCAAGGAGATTCTCGATCGCCTAAGCGAGAAAATCGACCCTACCGAGGCGCAAACCCTCAGAAGAATAGCAATGACAGCCATGGGCACCAAGGGCGTAACAGGCGCCAAAGACTATCTGGCGAAGATTGCAGTCGACGCTGCCCTCCAAGTCAAGGAAACCAGAGACAGAAAGACAAAGGTTGACGTCGACCTCGTAAAGGTACTGAAGAAGCACGGCAAGAGCCTCGAAGAAACAGAGCTTGTCCGTGGGATCGTGATCGACAAGGAGATCGCTCACCCACAGATGCCGAAACGGACCGAGAACGCAAAGATCGCACTCCTCAACGCCAAACTTGAGATCGAGAAGACCGAGTTCGACGCGAAGATCAACATAAACAACCCAGAGCAAATGAAACTCTTCCTTGACGAAGAGGAACGCATGCTGAAGGAAATGGTAGACAATGTCGCGGAGAGCGGCGCGAACTTCGTCTTCTGTGAGAAGTCAATCGACGACATCGCGCTCCACTTTCTATCTAAAAAGGGAATCTCCGCTGTCAAGAACGTCAGCAGTGGCGACATGGAAAAACTGGCCAAGGCGACGGGCGCAAAGATCGTGGCAAGCATCAAGGACCTCTCGGCAGCCTCACTGGGTGAAGCGAAAGCCATTGAGGAAAGTAAGATCGGCGACGACAAACTAACCTACGTCAGAGACGCCAAGAACCCAATGGCAGTGACCATCGTGGTCAGAGGCGGAACAGAGCACGTAGTAGACGAGGCTGAAAGGTCACTCCACGACGCATTGTGTGTCGTCCGCGACGCCATCGAAGACGCAAAGATAGTAGCCGGCGGAGGCGCCCCCGAAGCCGAAACTGCGAAGCAACTCCGCGAATACGCAGTCAAAGTAGGCGGACGCGAGCAGTTGGCCATCGAAGCGTTCGCGGAGGCCATGGAGAGCATCCCACTAGCCTTGGCAGAGAACGCGGGACTAGACCCCATAGACGTGATGGTTGAATTACGCGCAAAACACGAGAACCCAGAGAACCACTGGTACGGCGTAGACGTCTTCTCAGGTGGGGTCAAGGACACACGCAGCCTAAACGTCCTGGAGCCACTTCGCGTCAAGCTGCAGGTCGTCAAATCCGCTACTGAAGCTGCATCAATGATTCTGCGGATTGATGATGTGGTAGCAGCGAAGGGAACCAAGGAAGGCAAGCCACCGACGCCTCCGGGCGGCGGAATGCCGGGCTCAGAAGACTTCTAAACTACCCTATCCCTTTCCCTTTTTTCTTCCCATTTTTTCACTCAACCTAAAGTATCGGATACGCCCTTCTGCCTTTGCCCTGCTAGGGGAAAGGCCGCTTGTCCCATTCACCGGAGCCGGTGGTACTAGTTGCGTCGGCCGAGTTTACTTTGAAGAGTTCCCCAGTCCGGCGAACTCTCGAACAGCGGCTCATAGATGACCTGAAAATCGCCCTCGCACGTGCAGGTCTCCACGGTTTCAGAATCGAAAAGAACGCCGCACGGCTTGTTGTACGAGGGCTACATGAGTCAAGTCACGCAGCGCTGTCGTGCAGTAGGGTGTTCGGTGTGGCTTATGCTGCGTCGGCGCTGTTGGTGCCGGCCTCGATGCAAGATGTCATGGAGACCATCGTCGACCTCGCGGAGGGTGGGCTTCGAACTGGTCAATCCTTCGCAATTCGTTCCCATCGCTCCGAGCCCGGTCCTTTGTCTCGGCGCGATATCGAGCTGAAAGGAGGCTCTGAAGTCCTACAAGCTCTGAAAAGCAGAGGCGTCAGAGTTGACTTGAAGCAACCCGATGTCACCTTTTATGTGGATCTGGTGGGTGACCGTGCTTACGTCTATAGCGAGAGGTTCCAGGGCCCGGGAGGGCTGCCTCTATCCTCACAGTGGAAAATGTTGGCCGTACTAGATTCGGGGCCTCTCACGATCCTGGCTGCGTATGCGATGATGAGAAGGGGATGCCTCGTAGAGTTATTCGTACCTTTGTCTAACAACATTCCAAGTTTTGCTAGCGACTATCAGCTCAGTCTTGCTCGAAAACTACGCGAATTCGTAACGCGGCCAAGCTACCGGGTATTCACGGTCGAGTTCGAGCGATTACTCGGAGATGGAATTAAGAATAATCCGCCGGGATTGGCTGGTTCGAGGCACTTAGTGAGACTGGCGGCTGCAGAATTGGCCAAAGAGAAGAGGTTCAAAGGGATCATCTTCGCTGACATTGCTGGAAAGATTGGTCCAACCAAAACCCGAGATTTCACCGGAAAGCAGCTACCGTTTTTCTGCCCACTGATAGGTTTGGAAAGGGAAGACCTGCTCGAAATGTGTAGATTGGCAGGCATTCCCGAGGCAGAGCTGTTGTCACATGCAACGGTTGGAGGTCACGAACCTGTGTTGCCCGTTGTAGGGTCCACTCATCCAAAAGACCTTAGTGATGTCCAGATACAGCAACTATCGCTTTAGCAAGGCGAAAGATCCTTCCATTTCTCTGATTGGGCTTTTCCGCGCAATGGCACTCATTTCACCTTTTTTCCAGCCGTTTAAACAGGGACCTGTACTTTGAAGCCGAAAAATAGGATTAGGCGTCCGATGTAAACTGACGCGGGAATCAGGTAGGAAAGCACGAATCTCACACTCGAACCCATGCTCAGAGGCCATTCCTTCAGTCGCTGAATTTCTGCCAAAAGCTCCCACAGGTAAACGTATCTCAGAGCTAACTTATCGTCGACGCCAAGGCTTGTAAGATTCTCTCCTTGCCCATGCGACTGATTAGTTGATCCAACTGTCTTGACAACGAGTGTTTGAGTGGAAGTACAATAGCCCGATAGCCGAGAACTGGCAGGGTGAAAATTGCTGTCATGCTGCTTGCCGCGATCAAGAAATCTAGACTCAAATACGTCACGATAAGGTGCGGAAACTGTTTCAAGACAAACGGATCGAATGTACTCAGCGTTCCAAATGTTGCTACTGTGCCCCATGCAACGGCAGGAATTCCGGAAAGCGTTCCAAAGGATTCAAGACCGCACATTCTCGTATGAGAAACTATGGTGAGCGTGAATCGCAAGCGCTTTGATGCCAAGAATGAATACGCAGCGACGCTTACGCACATCCACAGAAAGGCAGCAACTACAAACCACCACACAAAGCCCACCAAAACAGTGTCCACAATAGTATACCACCATATGCGGCCCCATTCGAAATATGAGAGCGCGACATGGTGGATGACGCCCCCTGTTGCCACAATTAGAGCGAATTCTAGACTTCTTCGCTGGTCAAAGGTCTTGCTTAGGAACTCCATGAGCTTTTCATGTTCATGAGGGTCAACAACCGGCAATAGATCTAGGTATGCGACTACGCTCTTGTTTCTGATCCATACCATGAGGATAGGCGCCAAGTCGATAGAAATCAACAGTGCGGCGACCACAGTAAAGCGTTGCAGAGTTGATAACCCCGCAACCATGTCTGTCACGGCGAAAGAGATGCCCATGATTCCTGCAAGAGCTGGTCCCGCAACCCAGACCGGCAATCTCAGATTTCGGAAGACTCTCTCAAAGTAGATTGGATAATTTGCTGGGGCTTCAGGATGTTCATGTGTCTGGGAGTTCACAGTAGTCTCCTATCATGGGTCGGCAGCCAAGTCCTCAATGATTCTCCTGCACTCTTTGGTCGCTTCGAATTTTTTCGCTTCTTGCGCGACTCGTGCAGCTTTCAGGAAGTATGCCCGGTTACGGAGTAAGAGAGTGATGGCCCCCTTCAGTGATGCCATCGATAAGCTCTCTTGATCAAGTATTACGGCGATTCCGATCGAGCGTGCGCTAGTTGCGTTGGCAAGCTGCTCAGTCTGGAATGGGGTCGGTATGATGAGCAGTGGTTTCCCAAGTGTCATCGCTTTCAGAATTGTGCTATGGCCAGCCCTAGAGATTACTATATCGCAGGCACCCAACAGATCGTCCTGCTCGTTTGTCCATTGAAAAACAAGGGCACTACCCCGATGTTTGGGGCCGTTTCCTCCGGTCGGGTTTCCGCAGCTGATGACGATGTTGTATTCACGCGGAAAATTGGTTAGCAAGGGAACGAGTTTCTTTACCAAGGGCTCTCTTTCGTGCTTTGGTCCGCTAATGGCAGCATATACGAGCATTTTGTTGGGGTCGAGTCCGTATTTGCGGCACAAGCTAACTCTGTCGACTTTGTTTCGAAACTTTGGATCTACTATTGGACCCACGAACTTCACCTTGTGACGACGTCCTGTGGGAATCGCCAGGTTGTGCCTTGATATTGTAAGTGGTGGGGGAAAATCTGGAATGATGATCGTTTCACTTAGGCACCAGAGTTCACTTATCAAGACTCCAAAGAAAGTCCAACCGAGTCTAGCAATGAGCAAGAAGAGTCTATCCAAGATCCCATGACGCGGATACCTATTGTTGTGAAGTAGGAGAACTCTGTATTGATTCAGGATCGCGACGACCGGTTTTCCGAGAAGTCGCCCAGCAAGCAGGGAGGAAAGACGGGAATCTACGAGCACAACATCAGGGTCATACCTCTTGATGTACTGAATTTCTCGGACTATCTGACGTGTGAACCGGTTCGCACCGAGTGAGAATCCACTCTTTGCAGAGGTGGCTTTCAGATCTACGCTTCCGTCAGAACGCACTTGATAGGAGATGGGAATCGATTGAACAACTCTTAGTTTCTCTTTCTGAGCATATTCGAACCCATCGAGGTACGTTGCAAAAAGGACGTCCGCTCCAGCTGCCGAAAGCTCCTTCGCGATTGCATGACATCGAATGATATGACCTAAGCCAAGGCCATTGACAGCAAGGTAAACTCTCAAAACTTCTGTCCGGCTCACGGTCTTTTGAATGATAGATCAATCCGGTGACGGGTGTCGCTGTCGTTATGTCCGACTCGGAATGAGCAGAAATTCAAGTAGCCGGCACCAGTCGTCTAATTTCGCCCCCTGCCTCAGTCTCCTCGAAAATCTCCCCTTCGAAGACCTTGACCCCGATCCCATCCAGAAGCCATGAGTCAGGAGGAAGTCCCGCTTTCAGGCAGCAATTGGTGAGAAATTCGGAAGCATCCCAGTTCCATTCTGTCGCAACTTGTGGAAGGAGAAGGCCTGAGGTGCCTTTCCCCTCGATTATGAGACCGTGACGGCCAACTTTGATTAGGTCTGGAAGCGTCTTACGATCCCGAGTCTTGAGAACTTGGGGCTGAGTCAAGACAGTAAGTTCCAGAACGACAGAGTCCTTGAATTCATCTAGTGAAACAGGCGGAAACCTTGGATCCTCTGTGGCCGCGTATATTGCGGCCTTAATTGTAGCATTCACTAGGGCTTCTTCGGGGTAGGGGAAGCCTATGCAACCGCGAAGCTCATGGGCAGGTTTGGCCGTGTTTAGAGTCACGAATACTCCGGATTTTCTCCAGAGCTTCTCAGGCGTTTCCTCTGGCGCCTTAATGACCTGATTATTCTCCAGGTATTTCGCGATGGCGAGGCGCGCTGTTTGAACTAGCATTTTGCCCTCTTCGATGCTCAGTTTGCTTTCTGCTAGTTGTGGCGCTTCTCCTGGTGTCAAGAATATTCCTCGCGCTTTCGAGTGTCTGTTCTATCTTCTTCCAGTGGCTTCCCTGCCAGTATACTTTGGCGCATTTGGGGTTGGTGCAGACCCAAAAAGTTTGGTACACTTTAAACGTTGTTGGAGGAACCGAGCTTTCCACATCTTCCTTCGCGACCTCTTTTATCGAAAAGCCACAAACAGGGCATTTCGAAACGGTAGTATCGATTTCCAGGTTCAACTTGTAGCGTTCTGCCAGGCTTGCCAATCTCTCTGGTTCTGTGCGGCCTTGCACGAGAAATGATTCGATTCCCCTCATCACCGCAGTACGGTACAGCTCCTCATCCGACGTAAGCAGAACAAGTGAGTCATTCTTGGCCAGTGAGAGTAGGTCGTGGTCTGAACTGTCGTTGAGGTAGGTCGCTTCGTACCCCAGCATACGAAGCCACCTCGCTAGCTTTCCTAGCATTCCATCTAGGAGGAAGCGCATGCCCTATCGCTCTTGGTTACTCTTCCCGCAGCCGGCCCTACGATTCTACCCCTTTCAGCAACCAATGTTCCGTTTACAATCGTGTATGCTGCCCTTCCAACGCACTGGACCCCTTTGAAGGGAGAGTACTTTGCCTTACTCAGGAAGTTTTCAGGTTCAATCCGGAACTTGGCCTTCGGATCGACGAGCACAATGTCCGCATCAAATCCCTCCTTGAGCGCACCCTTCCTCGGCAGGTGAAAGATCTTTGCCGGAAGGGTTGAGGTGGCTTCGACAAGCCTTTGCAAGGTTAGTTTTCTCCTTGAAACCTGCGTAAACATGATAGGTAGCGACGTCTCCAACCCTGGGACACCTGACGCTGCGCGCCAAACATCTTCTGTTGTTTTCTCGTCTAGGGTGTGGGGCGCGTGGTCGCTTGCGAGTATATCCACTTGTCTCTGTGAGAATAATTTCCATAGTCCACTTCTGTGTTTTTCATTTCTGATTGGGGGAACGCAGATGGCTAGGGTACCATACTTGCGGAAGGAGGATTGATTCAACAGAAGATGATGGGCAGTAGCTTCGCAAGATGAATTAGGCGTTCTCCTGACCAGTCTTACCGCCTCAGGAGTAGTAATGTGGCAGATGTGCACGTGCAAACCTAGCTTTCTGCTCAGGCTCAGGACCTTTCGGACAGCCGACACTTCCATCTGTGGGGTGTGCGCCTTGAGGAAATCGCCAACCGCGGTTTCACCGCGAGCCATCCTCTCCTGTTGAACCTTGCGTATTGCGTCGCCATCCTCGGCGTGAACAGTGACTAGCGCATCACACTCCCTTGCAGCTTGCAAAGCACTGCTCAGGGTGGATTCGTTGCTGGAGTTGAATGTTTCAAGTGCTTTGTTCAGATACAACTTGAATGCGATCGCGCCCTGCTCTACCATCCGTTTCAGTTCGGAGTGGTCCTGTACCAGCGCGCCTTGAAATGCCACATTTGAGAACAGCCTCCCTTCTGCCTTCGACATCTTCTCGGCCAGATTAGAGCTGCTGACCGTCGGAGGCCGAGTGTTGGGCATATCAAACACCGTGGTGAATCCTCCAACGGCAGCGGCTTGGGTGCTTGTTTCGAAGGTCTCCTTGTATGACAATTCTAAGTCGCGTAGGTGAACGTGAGCGTCGATCATCCCCGGCAAAGCGATGAGGCCGCCAGCGTCAATCTTTAGGTCAGCCTGCGTAGTCGGCCGAAGTCTGGAGATGCGTTTAATCAGTCCGTCTTCCAGGAAGATATGGGCTGTACTTAACTCGTTTTCGACGAGAATCTGGGCTGATTCTATCAGGATAGATGGCAAATGATTCTTCGCACCGACTGCTACTGACTATGCGGGCCAGCAGGTTAAGGTCCTCGGTTACACTTCTTCAGGCTCTTCTACGTCGGCCATACAATCGTCACAAACGAACTGTCCATCATGTGGTTTCAGCTCATCGGCCCATGATCCGCACCCGTCACAGTACCCGGAGAGTGCCTCACTCTCCTTGATCTTCTGCACCGGCGCTATCTGGGATTTCTCCGCCATGACGTCGATCAAAGCGGGCGTGATGTCGACGATATCATTGCTAGTGATGATGCCTTTCAATTTGCCACCTTGGACGACAACAAGCCTCCTGACCTTGAGCTCCCGCATCTTCTTAGCAGCGTCCGTCACATTCGCAGACGGCTCGACGGTTGCGGGTGGTTTTGACATGGATTTCCCCGCCTGAACTTTGCTTGGGAGCAGGTCCAGTGCTGCTACTCTTCTTACTACATCGCGCTCTGTCATGAGGCCTAGCGGTTTTCCGGCCTTGTCAACGACCACGACGCAGCCGATCTCATTTTTCTTCATCAATTTGGCGGCTGTAAGGACTGTGTCTGTGTCTTTTATCGTGATTACGGGGCTTGACATGAGATCTTCTACTTTGACGTCAGGTGTGCTTGATCGGGTTGCCAATTACTATCCCGATTGGACTCTTTTCTGAAGCCTTAAGGACTTTACGGGGGATTACCGGCAATGGTCTGGTGGCTACAGGGAAGTATTATCTAGCAACTGGCGGTATGTTGCGGAGGATCAAGTGTCGGGAATGGGAGATTGTTGAGCAGCACTCCAACTCAGGGACAACCAGGTCAAGTACAAGGAAGAATCAAACCGACCTCAGCGGTCTATTGGCTTCGAGTGGTCTTGGCAGTTCTGGCCGGATTCACTAACCAGTACCTGCATATCGACCAGGCAAGCCTCGGCGACCTAGCTCTGTATGTCGGTATTGGCCTGGGCTTAATCTTCTACTTAATATCGATCGCTGTAGTGCGCTACGTGCTGCGTTATGATGAAGTTCAACTCAAGGGCAAGAACCGCTACATAACCCTAGGCGGAGGCACGTTCATAGTTCTCTGGATAATGTTGACTGTTCTTCTCCATACGATCAAATTGTGATTAGCCTTTCTGTTTGGCCTTTTGCTCACTCGGCGACTCCGCCGATAGGTCAGAGCGTTCAAGTTTTCTCATGTAATTCTCAAGGGCTTGAAAGTACCCGCGATCGTAGTCCGAGTGCAACACATTTGTCTCATGGAGTGCAAACTCCTTTCGAAGATCCTTGAGGTTCTTGTGCGTTTTTTCGATCTTTGACAAGTAGAGGTATTTGTCGTCGTTAGATTTCGCAGTCAGGAGGAGGCCCTCGAGCGCTTTGAGGTAGCCCTTCGCTGATTCGGTTGCGGGAATATTCGTCCGTATGGTGTCCAGTTCTTTTTCAGCGTCAGCGATTCTTCTCTCGATGACGGCTTGGAAAAACTTGTCAGTCTCAATCTGCGGGTCGGTCTGTGTTTTCTCACCGTCGCCGCTTGACTTCGTCTTCTTCGGTGATATCTTTGATACCTTCCTCGGTTATTTTGAATATGCGTTCTCCTTCGGGTAGGTATGGGCTGGATACGAGCCTGCATATCCTCACTGGGCCGCTCGCCGTGCGTCTCAGGAAGATCCTGGTATGGCTGGTGTGGGACACTATATGTCCTCCGACTGCTTCCACAGCCATAGCGAAGAACTGGTCTGGTCTAGACATTACTTGGTTCGTGACTACGGCACAGGCGTTGAAGGCTCGCGATAGTCTAACTAGGCGGTGCAGGTGGCTGTTGAGTTTCTGCTGTCGTTCCGCAAGCATCTCGCGGCCTAGGTATTCGCTTCGGAAGTGAGCGGTCAAGGAATCTACGATGATGAGTTTGACCTTGTTTTCCTGTATGATCTGGTCAGCTTTCTCGAGTAAGAGTATCTGATGGTCCGAATTGAAAGCCTCAGAGTAAATGATGTTCTTGGCTGTCTGCGCCGGATCCATTCCCATCGCCTTTGCCATGCGAACTATCCATTCGGTGCGGAAGGTATTCTCGGTATCAATATAGAGGGCTGCTCCATTCAGGCCGCCCTTCTCTTCAGGTAGTTGCACGTTGACTGCGAGTTGATGGCATAGAATGCTCTTACCGACGCCATATTCACCATAGAATTCCGTTATCGTCTGGGTTTCAAGTCCTCCACCCAACAGCTCGTCAAGCTGTTTGCTCGCGGTCGTGAGGCGCCTGACATTCTGCCTCATTTTGATGAGCTCATCGGCGCGGACGAAGCTGAGCGCGAGGGTGTCCCTCGCCTCTGCAATAACCTTCCCGGCCTGTTTTTCACCCACACCGGCCTCAGTCAATTCCTTAATCGTCGCCGTCGCCAGCGATTCAACTGTGTGGAACCCCATCTCCCTGAGTTTTTCAGCTGTCGCAGGGCCGACGCCTGGAATGTCTTCTATGAATTCGTACTTCTTTTTCTTCTCAACAACTGCCTCGGCTTTTTCCTCTTCATCTTCCGAGGTCTCTTCAGCTTCCTCTTCCTTCAAGACTTGGGCCGTTGCCAACCTTAACACTCTACTTATTTCAACATTGGGCAGGTTTCTTACTGCCTTGGTTCGATATAACAGGGAGAGTAGGATGAAAGTACCGCCAAAAGACTTGAAGCGATTGACCACTGAAACCGGAGGAATATGTCAATGAGTCTTTCCGTGAAGATCAATCCCAGCCTTCCCGAAGCGGAAGAAATTTTAGAGAAGGCTTTCAGGGCGAGAAGTTTCGCGCTAGTGGTCGGAAATTGCAGAGTAGACTATGAAGGAAGAGCATCATCAACCTTGGGATGGGGCGAAAGAATTGCCATGATAAAGCAGGATGGATCTGTTCTAGTTCACAGGCCTGTCGGATACGAGCCTGTTAATTGGCAACCCCCGAAATGCGTCGTCAAAGTTAGCCTCAACGACTCCGGCCTAGTAGTTAGCGCATCCCGCTCTCAACCGAGGGAGACGGTTTCAATAGAATTCCAAGAAATGGCAGTGGTAGCAACAGGTAATCTCTCAGATTCAGGCGAATTCGCCCTCCACGTTAACGAGGAGCAAATGAAACAGGCAATTCTAACTGCTCCTGACCTTGTGGAGGATCGTTTGAGGCCACTTCAGCAAGAGAAGAGCCTGGGGGAGGCCGGCTTCACCGATATTTTCGCCGAGGATAGAGATGGAAGGCTCGTCGTTGTGGAAATAAAGAGAAATCCCGCATCGAAAGATGCCGTCATGCAACTTGAAAGATACCTTGACACTCTCAGAAAACGCATCAACAGGCCCATTAGAGGTATCGTGGTCGCGCCGGAGCTTCGCAAGAGCGCTCAACCCTTGTTGAATAGCCTGAGACTGGAGTTTGTTAGGCTCGCCCCCGAGAAATGTTTCAGTGTTCTGAAAAGCCGGAGAGACATGAAACTGAGCCAATTCCTTCCGTGAGTCAAAGCCGGCTGTACGATTCGAATTTGCACCAAGCACTTGAGGTGGGGGCAAGCTTATTTAACGTAGAGGAGAAACCTGCCTCTGCAATCTAGTGATACATGTGGAGCCTTCCAGAAAACCACTCAACTTGCTCGTAAAGAAGCTCAACGGGGAAGTCAACATTCGGCTAAAGAACGACGTCGAATACCGCGGCCGCATGATTGACGCCGACAGTCACATGAACATAATCCTTGAAGGAGCAACGGAGTACCGCGGCAATTCGCCAACGGCAAACTACGGCAACGTAATACTCCGCGGAAGCAACATCCTCTACATTTGTGTAGACGCAGCTAAGCAGCAAGCTTAAGCCTCACCTCGGTTCCTCTCATTTCGAGAATCGACCATCATCAGTCTCGCTAAAGGGAACTCTATCTTGGGTCACCAGCTTAACTCGCAAGTTGAAGCTTCACTACTATCCGAGTTAGCTTCACGGGTAGTGGAGCTGGACGTAGCAGACCCAGACGGTCTCAACAGAATGAAATTGGAATTCTGCAGAAAGCATGAACTCAGCTGGATGCCCCGAAACTCGGACATTCTTGGCGCCCTTCCGCCGGCTATGAGAGAGAGGTTTGCGCCCAAGCTCCGTCTGAAGAAGGTCAGGAGCATTTCTGGTGTGAACGTAATCGGAGTTATGAGTTCCCCGCGCGGTTGCCCCCACGGTAGGTGCGTCTTTTGCCCGATGGAGAAGGGGTTTCCTATGAGCTACACCTCTGGCGAACCTGCAGCCATGAGGGGATTCCAGTCCGGCTATGATCCACACAAACAGATCACTAGCCGGCTTACCCAGCTCATAGCTATTGGTCATGAGCCTTCGAAGGTCGAGCTGGTCATACAAGGCGGCACTTTCCTAGCGGCACCCGTCGATTACCAAGAGGACTTTGTGAAACAATGCCTCGATGCCATCAACGGCGCTGACTCA
>Ga0315280_10009689_pt1 | contig 12266 bp, 9 predicted proteins | sample YL17G06_40_MG_FD_203697 | JGI IMG/M metagenome (GOLD analysis project Ga0315280, IMG submission 203697) | Sediment microbial communities from Yellowstone Lake, YNP, Wyoming, USA - YL17G06_40 | ecosystem: Environmental > Aquatic > Freshwater > Lake > Sediment | place: USA: Wyoming | collected... | reverse complement strand
CCGCCGGGTGACGCGCATCTATCCGCCGCAGGGCGCCGGCTACGGCTACGAGAAGCGCTTCTATTACGACACCTACCCGGCCGATCCGGGGTATAACATTTACGGGCGGCTGGCGGCCATCGAGTGGGGCCCGGCCCCCGCCTCGCGCTACGTCACCTGGAGCTATGTCCACACCTTCGGCTACACCAGCCAAGGGCAGCTCACGCGCTCCAAGCTGACCAGGAATGAAACCTACCTGCTCAACCCCGAGATTACGAATAGCGTCACGCTGCAGGCCAACTTCACCTGGACCATGCAGGGCGCACCGGCTTCCATCAGCTATCCGAGCGGGACAACCTGGTACTACCGCTTCGACTCGGCCGGCCGGCCCAACGGCCTGGGCGTTCCCTACGGTGGCCTCTATGTGACGAACACCGCCTTCAACAAGGCCGGGCAGATGACCACGCTGACCGACTACGCGCAAACCGAGACCCGCACCTACGATCCGAATACGCTGCAGTTGACGCGCATCCAGGCGCCCGGGGCACTCGATCTGAGTTACGCCTACCCCTCGGCGGGGGCCAACAACGGCCGCATCGCCCGGTTTCAGACTGCGGATTGCGGATTGAACCCAGAGCGGCGCCGAACCGGGCTTGGCAATCCGCAATCCGCAATCTACAATCCGCAATGGGAAGAACCGGACGGCGCAGACGGTGACGGCGGGCTCGGCGCCCTCGTTCAGCGCCGCCTTCGACAACAATAACCGCAGAAAGAGGCTGTAGACTGTAGGCTGTAGACCGTAGGAGGCCGGGGGAGACAATGAAACCGCAGCGCGATTGCCCACAGCCTATAGGCGACAGCGTACCGCCGATTTCTGCAAGAGCCGCATGAACGCCCGGCTGAAGATCGGAGGCCATGAATCGGGCGGGAGTCCGGGCCCCGTCGCCGGCCTGCCTGCAGCCTCCAGCCCACGGCCTACAGCCTCGGCTCTCGGCGTGCCTACAGCCTCCAGCCTACGGTCTACAGCCTCTTTCACCGACCGGCTGGGCTCGGTCCGCGCCGCGGGCGGCGTGGCGCGCAACTACTACCCTTTCGGCGAAGAGATCGGCACGCCCACGGCCAGCAACACGTACAAGTTCGCCTCCACCTACCGCGACTCCTCCTCCGGCCTCGACTACGCGGTCAACCGCTACTACGCCAGCGGGATCGGAAGGTTCCTGAGCGTGGACCCCGTGGTCGGTCGAGCAACTAGGCCACAGTCGTGGAACCGATACACGTACGTCAGAAACGACCCAGTCAACCATCGCGACCCGAAAGGGTTGAGGGGCGACGATGACGACGATGACCCCGAGGAGGCCGATGATTGGACCGGCTTCATCGCAAACGCCGCAACCCCCGGAAGCGGCGGCACCGGCGGCACTAGCCCCGGCAGGGTGTTGACCCCCAACAGCACGACGCCCAGAATGCCGTCCTTCACAGGCAAACGGCTGACGCAATCGGGAACTTAAACTCTCGGTGCAGCGATGCACTTGCCGCCCAAGGTATAAACATGGCTTCTGTCGCAGCCACGGCGGCCACAACCAACTACTACAAGGTCTCGACGGAGCCTGACGCATGGGTGAGTAACGACGGGGGAGTATGGTCAGCGCAGACAGCCGTGGGCGATGCCGTGGCCGCGACTATGGTGGATGCGAACGGGGTACCGACTAATACGGTGGTTCTCAATACGAGTTTCGATAATCTGCAGTTTGCCGGATTGAATGTCGCTGCTTCACAAAACTTGGCGCTTGTACACGAGGCACTCCATACCGGCACGCAGTTGAATGAGTTTCAGTTGGCAGCTAAGCTGGGCCTTGGCACATTCGACAACACGCTCGAGGGTCTGAAGGCGGCCAGCCTTTCGATATCCTTATACCTGCGATACGACTGTCCGCCCGGGCAGTAGGGAGCGAGTATATGCGGGGCATTACACAACCGAGGCTATCCACATTGTGGATGCCGCTTGTCATCCTGTCGATCTTTACCCCGGCGCTGGGCGGTTTCTCCCAGTCGGTGGTTTACGAGTCAGAGGGCGGCGGCATATTGGATGGGGCGGTAGTCGTCCCTAAAACTGAAATGAGTCGCGCTGGTGCGGAGGCCCGCGCGCGGCGGTTTTTGTCCCAGCATGGTCGTACTCATTCGCTAATGCGATTGACAATTGCAAGTGACCGAGCGGAGCTGCAGCGGAGCATTGTCAATCCCGTGAGGAGCGCGAGCGATGACGCTTTCCTCGCCGCGGCGCGACAAGCCGGGCTGCCAAAGAATGGCATTGCCCGCTTGATTGCTCTAAGAGGAGCCGCGCTCTTCAGCTTCAGGGATAGTGACGGGCTGTGGCAAAAACTGCTCGCTGGGTCGTCGAACCCTACGATTCTTCGTGAGGGCAAAGACACGTACGAATTGCTGCATTTTCGGCTCACGCGAAATGCGGCTGCCCTCGATGACCCGGACTATCTGTTAGACGTCTACCTGAAGGCTTCCGATAAACTGTCAAGCAGCGGCGGCGTAGCGATAACAAAGCGGCTACAGGGACTGTTTCAACCATCACGCCGGAAGATCAACGTCTTCTCGATACATATTCGCCCAAGCGTCTGGTTTTTCTCGGAACAGTACCCTCTGGTGTTTCCCTATGTCGAGAGTTTTGCGGTTCCGGATGTATTCACTTTTACATCCTCGTCTTGGCTGAACTGTTCTTACTTTCCCCGGCGTTCGTCCACTGGCTTCTCGTGCTCTGGCAGTCGATTCTTGCCTTAGGAATCTGCAGGGGAATTGGGAGGGAATTGGAGTGGACGCCCTCGGAAATTGGAGCCTGGAGGGGACAGACCGGACGTTCTCCCATCCGTGAATATCAGAACCGGCTAGTCGTTCGACTGTCGGCGACGATGCCAGGTCCGCTTATGCCGCCGCGCATTGGTTCCGCTCTCGGCGCTCTCCGCCCGAAATTTGTGCCGCCGCCGTCTCGGCAGCCGGCCCCTGGCGGCCTCCGGTTCTTGGCGAGACGCCGTCGCTACATGGTAGCCGGCTTGAATCCTGTTGAAGATCCGCAATCCGCAATCTACAATCCGCAATGTGAAGGGCCGGACGGCGCAGACGGTGACGGCGGGCTCGGCGCCCTCGTTCAGCGCCGCCTTCGACAACAATAACCGCAGAACCAGGCTGTAGACTGTAAGCTGTAGACCGTAGGAGGCCGGGGGAAACAATGAAACCGCAGCGCGATTGCCCACAGCCTACAGCCCGCAGCCTCCAGCCTGCAGCCTCGGCCGTCCGCCTGCCTGCAGCCTCCAGCCTGCGGCCTGGAGGCTAGAACTCCGGCTTGCCCTCGTAGACCATGTCCTTCAGCGCGAACTTCTTGCGCACCTCAATCCGGCCGAGCCTGCTGACGAACTCGATGGTCTTGGCGTCGTCGGGTAGCTTGGCGGAGCGAGGGAACACGAAGAGCACGTCCGGAGGCTGGGCGCGCGTCATCTTCAGGTCCTGTAGGGCGATGGGGTCGCCCTTGTCCGGTTTCAAGAAAGTGGAGGCCTTGATTTTATCCGCAGAAGCCCCCCGGAGCATCGGAATCGGCAGGCCGCTGACGCCGATGACGTACACCTCCAGGGCGTGCTTGAGTCTCTCCTCCGCATCTTCCGGCTTGAGGTTGCCGAGCAGGATCTCGCGGCGCATGGTGGCCTGGCGAATGGGCTGCGCCGATTCCCAGCGCACCACAACAATCATGCTGCGGGCCCCAGATCCGCCGGACTCCCCCCGCGTGCCAACGCCGGCGCCGCTCTCCGCGCTGTTCCGCTCGATGCCGAAACCGGAGTCGGCCCCGCTCGACATGCCGCCCCCGCCGCCCCCGCCGCCGCCCCGGCCGCCCCCGCCGCCACCGCCTCGGCCGCCGCCGCCCCGGCCCCCGACGGCTGGCGCGGCGTCGGGTGGTGAAATCGTAACAGCCTTGGCCCAGGGCGAATCCTTAAGTATTCTCTCTGCTTCCTTCACGGTCCATTCGGTGTACTTCTTGGCCTTCCACGGCTCGGCCGCGAAAAGTGCGGCCGCCGCCAGAGCCATCAAGACGCCAATCCAAGGAAGCCGATTCATACCAGCGCTCCTGCCTGAAGGATCACCCCGGATATTCGCGCAATCCGCCCCCGCGCGCAACCGGATTCTTGAATTCACCGCCACACGGCGAAGAACACAAAGAACCACGAAGTCAGCCCCTCTGTGTCCCTTTGTGCTCTTTGTGTCTTGGCGGTGAAACGGGGCGACCTTTCATTTGCGCATTCCGCCGGCGAAGACGTATGCTATTTCTGGTTAGCGCCGGGGCGGCGGCCCGGGGACGGGGTGCATGGGGGGCCGCGGCCGAATCGGTTCGAACCCCGGGCGCGGCTCTGGCTATGACTTCGCGTCTTCTCGTTATTGATGATGACCCCCAGGTTTTGTACCTGATCCGCCGCGCCCTCAGCGACTATTCCATCGTGGCCGTCGCTTCCGGGAAAGAAGGGGTGCGGCGTTACGCGGCCGAGTCGTTCGATGCCGTGATCTGCGACGTGGGGCTGCCCGACCTGCAGGGCTTCGACGTCATTCGTCTCATCCGGGAGCGCAATCCGGCGGCCCGCGTCCTGCTGATCACCGGCCACGACCGGCACAGCAGGCTGATTGCCTCGCTGCGGGAGAGCATCGTCGATTTCCTCTTCAAGCCTTTTTCCATGGAAGACCTGCGCACCGCCGTGGCCAATGTCTTGGCCTCGGAGGAAGAGGGAATCGAGGTGATCTCGGCCACGCCGCAGTGGATTGAGCTGCGGGTGCCCGCCAGCTTTCAAATCGTCTCGCGCCTCGGCAAATTCTTCGATCAATTCCACGCCGAAGTCAGCCAGCCGGAGCGCGACAACATCCTGACCGCCGTCCGCGAATTGTTGATGAACGCCATCGAGCACGGCTGCCGGGGCGATGTAGGGCGGCGCATTACCATCTGCTGCCTGCGGCTCAGCCGCGTGGTGCTGTATCGCATCAACGACCCAGGCGGCGGTTTCAGCAGCGACGACCTGGCCCATGCCGCCATCGCCAATCCCCCGGGCGATCCCCTGCGGCACATGCAGGTGCGCGAAGAGATGGGCCTGAGGAGCGGCGGCTTCGGGATTTTGTGGGCGCGGGGCATCGCCGATGAGTTGATTTACAGCGATCGCGGCAACGATGTGATCTTCGCCCGGTACCTGAAGAACAACGACAAGTGACGAGCCATGGGCCGGGGCCGCGAATAATCGGCCGTCAGAAACTTCCAGCGACCACGGGGTGTTCGGAAACCGGACGCTACATCACCGAGGCCAGAGCGCGAAGCGGCCGGCCCTGGGACTCGGCCACGCCCGGGTGGGTGAGGAACCCGCGATAGGTGTTCACGCCCAGCGCCAGCGGCGGTGAATTCTCGAGCGCGCGTTCCAGTTGGTCGCCGGCCAGCTTGAAGGCATAGGGGAATGTGGCGTTGGTGAGGGCAAAGGTGGAGGTGCGCGGCACGGCCGCCGGCATGTTGGTGACGCAGTAGTGGATCACGCCGTCTACCTCGAAGACGGGGTCGGTGTGCGTGGTGGCATGCACGGTTTCCGCGCAGCCGCCCTGGTCGATGGAGACATCGACGAAGACGGAGCCCTTCTTCATGGTGCTGACCATCTTCCGGGTAAGCAACCTGGGGGCCGCGGCGCCGGCAATCAGCACGCCGCCGATCACTAGGTCGGCCGTCCGGACGGCCTCGGCGATGTTGAGGTAGTTGGAATAGAGCGTCGAGATCTGGTTGCCGAAGATGTCGTCGAGGAAGCGCATCTTGGGCATGCTCTTGTCCACGATGGTGACGCGGGCGCCGGTGCCCACCGCCATCTTGGCCGCGTTCAACCCCACCGTCCCCCCGCCCAGAATCAGCACTTCGGCGGCCGGCACGCCGGGCACGCCGCCCAGCAGGATGCCGCGCCCTCCGTAGGTCCGCTCCAGGTATTGCGCGCCCACCTGGATGGACATCCGGCCCGCCACTTCGCTCATGGGCGTCAGCAGCGGCAGGGAGCCGTCGGCTTCCTGGATGGTTTCGTAGCCGATGGCGGTGACCTTGCGGTCCAGCAGCGTTTGCGTCAACTCCGGCAGGGGCGCCAGGTGCAGGTAAGTGAACAATACCAGGCCCTCGCGCAGATACGGGTACTCGCAGGGCTGCGGCTCCTTCACCTTCACCACCACGTCCGACCGCTGCCAGAGCTCGGCCGCCGAGGCCGCCATTTCCGCGCCCGCCTCCTCGTACTCCTGGTCGAGAATGGCGCTGCCCAGGCCGGCGCTTCGCTCCACCAGCGGTTTGTGCCCGGCTTCCACCAGCGCGTGGACGCCGCCGGGCACCAGGCCCACCCGCGATTCATGGTCTTTGATTTCTTTCGGAACTCCGATAATCATGGCGGAACCTCCGGCGGCTGCAGGCTATAGGCTGTAGGCTGTAGGTCGTGTGTTGGCAGGTCCACAGCCCACAGCCCACAGCCTTCTTACAGTTCTCGGTCGATTTGCGCTCGCTGCAAGCGGTCGCTGTAGTCTACGTAGACGGATTTCCATTCGGAGAAGGTGTCCAGCGCCGCCGTGCCGGCCTCGCGGCGCCCGTTGCCGGTCTCTTTGGTGCCTCCGAACGGGAGATGGATCTCCGCGCCGATGGTCGGCGCATTGACGTAAAAGATGCCCGTGTACATGTCGCGCATGGCCACGAACGCCTTGTTGATATCGCGGGTATAAATGGCCGACGACAGGCCGTACACCACCCCGTTGCCGATTTCGATGGCCTGCTCCAAGCCCTCGCAGGGTATCACGGAAACAAGCGGCCCGAATATTTCCTCCTGGGCGATGCGCATTTTGGGATCCACGTCTCCGAAGACCGTAGGCGCGAAGAAGCAGCCGCGATCGAAGGCCTCGCCGGTGAGGCGGTGGCCGCCGCACAACAGGCGGGCGCCTTCTTCCTGTCCGATCTGCACGTATTGCCGCACGGTTTCAAGCTGCTGTTCATTAATGAGCGGCCCGACCTGCACCCGCGGATCCAGCCCGTCGCCGACGCGCAGCCGTTTGACGTGATCGACGAAGCGGTCCACGAACTCGCGGTACACGGTTTTCTGGACCACCACGCGGCTGGTGGCCGTGCAGCGCTGCCCGGTGGTCCCGAAGCCGCCCCACAGGCAGCCGTCCACCGCCAGGTCCAGGTTGGCGTCCTCCAGGATGATGACCACGTTCTTGCCGCCCATCTCCAGGCAGCAGTGCTTGAACCCGGGCGCGGCGGCTTCCGACACGGTGCGGCCCACGGCCGTGGACCCGGTGAACGACACCATGCGAACTTCCGGATGGGTGCTCAGCGGGGCGCCGACCGCCGCGCCCGAGCCGGTCACCAGGTTGAGCACGCCCCGCGGCAGGCCCGCCTCGTTCAACACCTTGACCAGGTTGGTGCAGGACAGGGGCGTGTCGGTGGCCGGCTTGATGACCACCGTGTTCCCACAGATCAAGGCCGGCAGAATCTTCCAGGAAGGGATGGCCATGGGGAAATTCCAGGGCGTAATCAGGGCGCAGACCCCCAGCGGCATGCGCACGCTCATGGCGAACTTGTTGGGCAATTCCGCCGGCGTGGTCTGTCCGAATTGGCGGCGCCCCTCGCCGGCCATGTAAAACGACATGTCGATGGCCTCCTGCACGTCGCCCCTGGTTTCCTCCAGCACCTTGCCCATTTCGCGGGTCATGTCGCGCGCAAAATCTTCCTTGCATTCCACCAGGCGCTGGGCGGCGCGGAACAGGATTTCACCGCGCCTGGGCGCCGGGACCAGCCGCCAGTGCCGGAAAGCCGCGGCGGCGGCCGCGACCGCCGCTTCCACATCCCGTTGGTCCGAGACCTGGAACAGGCCCAGCAGTTCGTTCTCGTTGGCCGGGCTGCGGTTTTCGAAAACGCGTCCGCTGCGGGACTCCATCCATTCCCCGTTGATATAGTTCTTGTAGACTCTGGGAGCGGCCATGACGGCCTCCTTCCAATCGGCGTTACCTCTTCATGTTAATCCAATTTGCGGCTCGGTTGGAGCGGCGGCCGCTGAACCTGAAACTCAATCAGCCCATCCGGACGACGATGCGCTGCCTGCTCGGTCAGACGATCTCTGAGGCTGGCGCCAAGAACCTAAGCTTGGTCCAAACGCTGGAACCGCTCGCCGACGCGGCACTGGAGGCACGTGACGCACGCTCCATCGAGCGCCGCTTCCGGCTCTCCCGTCTGCAGGCCCGGCACTGCGTCGACGGCTTCCGCTTCCATCACCACAGGACGCGCACGCAGAGCTAATCACCTGCTCCTGCTCTCCCGCACGGAGTGCTGCTCCTGTGTTGTGTGCCGCATGAGAGATGGCTCGACGGGTAAGTCAGAAGCTGTACCTGAGGAGAAACTGGATGCGCCGGGGACTGGCGGCGGCGGTCGTACGTCCGAACTGTGAACTGCTCGTGGAGAGGCCAGGAACGCTGAATTGTGCATGATTTAACAGATTCTCGACATCCATTCGGATTTCCGCGCGATGTCGCTCGGCAAATGAAATCCGCTTGAGCAGGCTCAGGTCAATGTGATTCCTTCCCGGGCCGGTGAATGCGTTGCGGCCGAGAGTACCGGGGCGCGCTTCCGCAGCATTGCGGGGAGAGACGGTCCGAAACACGGTGGGGTCAAACAGGAAGTTACCCGAGGCGGTCCGCCCGTTCGGCAGCTTGAAGCTTTGCACCTCGCGTGGGTTCAGCTTCTGAAACGGGCCGGTAATGTCCGGGAAGCCCGGCGTGATCCCTCGCAAGGTGGAATCGACAGCGTTGCGAATATTGAGAGGCATCCCGGAGCGCATCTGAACGATTCCGCTGGCCTGCCACCCGGAGAGCGCCTTGTCCAGGACCTTCACGCGGCGGAACCCCGGTAGTTCCCACACCGAGCGGAAAACGAATTGCTGGCGGCGATCGAAGTTCGCCCGGGCCCACGTAGTGGCATCCCGGTCGGCAAAGTTCCACATGTTGGAACCATTGCCGCCATTGTTGTCCAGGGCTTTGGCCCACACATAGTGCGCGCTCAGTTGCAGGCGCGGAGCAAAACGGCGGGTGACCACGACCTGGAGGGCCTGGTAGCTTGAGACGCCGTCACTCGCATTACCAGACACCTTCCCAAAATCGCCATACCTGCGCCTGGCCTGGGTGTTGGAGAGATTGGCGTTGGGGGTCAAGAGGCCGGGGTTGACCTCAAATTTGCGATACAAGTGCAGGGCCGTGTTTCCCACGTAAGCAACCTCAGCCGTCACGTGTTGCGGCAACTCTCGCTGCAGTGAAAGCGTCCACTGCTGCTGGTAGGGCTCGCGAAGGTTCGGCTCGACGAAAGTAACGCCCTGGAGCGGGAGAACGAAACTGCGCCCGGCGAGTGGCGCCGGAAACGGATTTGGACCATTCCCCCAGGGATTGGCGAAGCTGCCACCCGAAGCGTTGAGCTGGGAAGCATCCCGATTCGCGGAAAAGAACCAAGGCGCCGGATTCTCCATCCAAAGGATGCCGGTGCCCCGGTCAAGGACATAAAAAATGCCATACCCGGCGCGCAGCGAGGTGCGTCCCGGGCCGCCGGACAGCCTTGCCGCAAGTCCTTGTTTGAACCTGGGCGAATAAGCGATTCCAACCCGAGGCGCAAAATTGTTGTGATCCGGCGGATCCAGGCCGCCTCCCACTGTGTGCCCGGTCAACGGATCGCGATCACCGGTAAAAATGACACCATTGGGAGCCTGTGGAAAAACCATGGACCTTGTTCCCGGGCGGAAAGCCGCGTTGTGGCCGTCGCGGTCCGACCACACTCCGTTCAGTTCATAACGCAGCCCCAGGTTTACGGTGACATTGGATCGAAGCTTAATGTCATCCTGCAAGTAGAGTGAGGTGAGAAAGCGACGGGGATGATTTCCAGCATCGGTACCCTGGCTGTAAGACTCGGGTATCCCTAAAAGGAAGTCGGCGGCCTCATTGCCGCTCCCAAACGAGTTCCAGTCGGAAAAGGAGAATTGGGGGGCGCCGGACCAGGTGTCCAGGTTGGTGCCGCGCAGCCAGCGAAAAAAGCCACCCATTTTGAAGGTCTGCGAACCTTTGTGCCAAGAGAAATCATCTTTCCAGGACCAAACGGAATTACCCCAGACATACTGCGAGCCGCCCGGATCGAAGGAGTTCGTGCTGAGCAACTGGACCTGGGGGAATCCGGCCGAGCCGGAAGTCGCCGTTCGAATGTTATAGCCATGTTGGGTCAGGTTCACGCCCTCGAGCTTTCCGACACTCGACCATCCCGAAACGTCCTTTGTAGTGCCGAAGGTGAATGAGTTCACCGCGCGAGGCGAAAGGCTGTGAGTGTAATTGAGGGACAGTGCGTAAGGCCGATCGGGGAATTTGTGCTTCGTTCCCTCCGTGCTCCAATGCAGCATGTCATCCCACGCAGGGTAGTAAAAGAAGCTGGCAGTCAGCATTCGGGAGGGCGAGAGCTGGTGGTCCATTCGCGCCGTCAGTTGCGTGCCGCCCAGGACCTCGCTCGAGGTTCCGACCCACTCACTGCCTTCCGTAGCCCGCCGGATGAATTGGTCGATGTAGAACCGGGATTGGGGAAGGATTCGGGTTGAGGGGATGCGGCCTCCTGGAAACTCGCGACGGGTCAAAGGGTCAAGCGGGCGGGCTCCTTCCGGCAGGCCGCTGAAGTCCCCGGCCCGCTGGGCGTCGCTGAGCAAGGGTTCGCGGTCCGGATTCTCCCTTCGCGACCGGGTCGCCTCCAGGTCAAGAAGGAAAAAGGTCCTATCCTGCCCCCTGTAAAGCCGCGGCAACAGCACCGGTCCAGAGAGCTGAAAACCGAGGGCGTTCGTGCTGGGGAGCGATTTCTTTTCCTTGTCAAAAAAGTTACGCGCCGTTAGAGCAGGATTCAGGATTATGGCGCGGGCCTGGCCATGAAACTGGTTCCCGCCGCCCTTGGTTCTCATATGGACGAGGACGGGATGGGTTCCGGCTTCAGCCTGAAAGGTATGAGAAAGGACGGAATACTCGCTCAGTGCGTCCGGGTTGGGGCCGCGCGTAGTCACTCCGCCACAAAACGAATTCATGAAGTTGTTGTCGATGCCCTCAAAATAGAAACCGATTCCCGCGACCGGCGAGCCGTTGACCGAGTGCGCAGCCGTAATATCCCGACCCTTTCCGTCGGGCGTGAAGGCGCTGGCTCCCGGAGTCAGCAAAGCCAGCGCCGCCAGAACAGCCCTGCCCTGAGTGCCGGTGAGAATGGGCATGTCCTTCAGCTCTTTTTCCGTAATCACATGTCTAACGGTTGGATTGGTGATTTCGATGGGGTTTGGTTCGGCGGTGACCGTGAGTGCCGTGTCGGGCCCTCCCACCTTTAGAATCAATGGCAGACTGAGGCTTTGGTTCGATACTACTTGAATTCCTTCGATCTTCAGGCGCGCAAAGCCGGCCAATTCGGCAGTCAGGGCGTAGCTGCCTGCGGGCAAAAAGGGGAAGACGAAATCACCCGTGCCAGTTGAAATGGTCGAGTACTCGTGGCCGGTGGCCTCGTTGCGCAGCAGCAAGGAGACATTGGGGACCACGGCGCCGGTCGCATCGCTGATCCGGCCGCCGATCTCCGCCCGGTCCCGGGTTTGCGCCAAACAAGACACCGCCAGCAACACGGCGGTCAGGGAAAGAGAACAGAGCTTCTCTTGGCTCATGAGTGTTGACCTCCCTCACGATGGCGGTATTGGGCCTTGGTCCCGTTGTTTCCCCTACCACGTGCCCTCAAATGGAACATGAATGCGATTCTTGGATTGCCTGGCTCGTACCGTCCGCGGCCCCCCGCGGCGCCAACCACGTCACTGGCGCCTGCCTTGTCCCCGGGTGGCGTTCAGGGCCGGCAGGAAGTTCTCCATGGCCCAGATTTCACGCCTTTGCAGTCCGGCGGTGAAGGCGATTCGCCGGCCATCGGGATGAACGCGCAACTCAACCATTCGCTCCACCGACAACCCAAGGTTTTCCGGCTCACCACCCTGAACTGGTATCCGCCACAGCTCAGTCTGCGACTGAGACGTAGCGCCGCTCTTTCCGAAGAGCAGGTAACGTCCGTCCGCGCTCCAGGCCAAGTTCAGCATAAAGGCGCCCGTTTCGGTCAGCCGGAGCAACTCGCGGGGCTGTCCCCCGGTAGAGGGAACCACCTTGAGACCGGTCGATTTCGTCAACGGGTCGAATTCCGGAACCGCCAACCATTGATAGTCCGGCGA
>Ga0315280_10009687_pt1 | contig 12266 bp, 6 predicted proteins | sample YL17G06_40_MG_FD_203697 | JGI IMG/M metagenome (GOLD analysis project Ga0315280, IMG submission 203697) | Sediment microbial communities from Yellowstone Lake, YNP, Wyoming, USA - YL17G06_40 | ecosystem: Environmental > Aquatic > Freshwater > Lake > Sediment | place: USA: Wyoming | collected... | reverse complement strand
TTGCATGAACCATTGATTACGGCCGTGGCACTTCCAACAGCGTTGATCAGCGGTCTGTCGATTAGATCCCCCAGAATGAACGTCACTCCGCCCTTGGCGCCGTATTCGAATGCTTTTCCCGCGTCTCCGAAGATTACCAGTTTTCCTGATTTGAAGCAGTAAGCCACAGAGTCCTGGGCGCTTTCGTGCACGTAAAACTCTGGGCCGTCTGCAAAAGCGGCAAGGCAGTCGCCAACTCTTCCGTACACGTCGATTCTGACTTTGTCTCTTGCAACGAGACCAGCTCCGAAGTTTCTCTGCCCTCTGAAGTTGTAGGCGATGAAGTTCTTCCAGCCTAGTTCGTAGGCCCTTTCAAGAAACTGGCATGTTCCCCCTTCTCCCTCGGGCTGAAATTCAGAGGCGTCTATAATGAGAGTTTGACTCAAACGTGTTGGGCTTCTCAGGTCTTTTCTCTCTTTAAAGTTGATCAAACAATAACTGCTGTTCACGTTGGATCCTGCAGAATGCGCTGAACCGAAAATGTCGAAGAGTTTCTCTTCTAGCAGAGAGACAATGTCACTTCTTCTCTTGCCACCGGTATCATATCTTCTGTCTATTAGCAGTGTAAGTGTCTCTATGACGACTGATTTCTCTTCATTACCTTTGCCAGCGTATTTCTCCATGGTTTCTGCAAACGAACACACCTCGCCGAAACTCCAGTCTCCGATGTTCTTTGCAGCGTATGCGAACAGGTCGACGGCAGTCGGCCTTCCTTTTAGTCTTTCATCAAAACTAGAAGGTCGAGGCGGATCATGAATGTTTATTCTCCTGTAATGCTGCTGGCGTCTTGTGGCTGAGATTGGTTTCCCAAACTTGTCAGTGCACGTGAGGTTCTTTGATTTGTCGACGGTGAAAACAAAAGCGCCTCCGTCAGTGTAGCTGCCTCCTCTGGCATACCAGTATAAGTCGCACATTGGATAGAATCTTGGATCTTCCTTCGATAGATCTTGTACCATCGCGTCTATTGCCTGTTTCTCGGAGGCTATAAATCCCATTTTAACTTCTCCTTCTTGAAGTGCAAAGACCTGCGGTCTCAGCATTGAGGTGTCAGTTATGCCGATTAGCTGGAACTCGCTTTTGTAAGGATTATTTCTGGCAATGATGAAGAACCATGGTCCGTCTGGAGAACTCTGAATGTGCGTTGCTTGGACAGCCTTGTAGATTTTCTTCTTGTCCTCTGGAAGCATCGTAAAGTCTCTTTCAGTCGTTGGGGCAATGGCTTCAATTGCGTATTCCAGCGGGTATCCGTAGATCCTCGTCAAAAGGTCCCAGTATAGGGCGGCAACCTCCGTGTCCGTCAGGAATAGGGGGAAAATTTCTCTCTGTCTCAGGTATTCTGTTATTGAGTGATAATTCGCAAAATCGCCGTTGTGAACCAAAGCATCGTGCAGGCCTATGAATGGGTGGGAACCGCCGGGATGCCAGATTTTTCCCTTCGTCGGGTATCTTTGATGTCCAATCCAAATGTGTGCTTCAAGGTCTTCAAGTTGATAGTACCGGAGAACCTGTTCAGCATATCCCACAATTTTGAAAACAACAATGTTTTTTCCATGAGAAAGAACGAAGGCTTTCTTTTCGCCCAGAGAAGCGTAATATTTTTTGTTCAGAGCAAAACTGTTTCTGTAGATGAACTCATCCTCTGCTCTTCCGGATTCGAACCCTTCAAACCCATTCTTCTCGATGAATTGCCTTAGTCTGTCTTCTTTTGCTCTTACGAAATATCTCCAAACCTCTGGAGGTCTTACTTCTAGACCTATGCTTGTGTGGTTCTCGATCACAGGAATTTTCTCTACGTGCTCAACGTTGAGGTTGGAATTTATGAATTGAGATTCAACTTCCCTTCTTGATTTTGGGTCAATGTAGGCTATCTGCAATATGTAATCTTCTTCCAACACCCTCTCCGAAACGCCCAGTTGCTTCGCAGAAAGACCGACCGCCGCTATGCCGCCGCCCTTACCGTTTCCCCTGTTGTGCATCTGAATAAGTGGCTGCAGTAAGTGTCTTCCTTTTATCGGGATGGAGCTGGCCACTCCAAGGACGCCGCATCCCCCTTCCGCCACCTTCTCATAGACCGGATTATTTGAGTGGTCTGTGGCACATTTTTTCCTTGGAACTATTGGATTTTGATCGTTTCTGTCCAAAGCTGTCACCTCAAATGGTCGAGATGAACCACGTGTCCGGATCGGCCTTTTTTGAACTTCACTTCATCGCGGGGTCGAAGTTCTCGGATGCTCTCTAAACCAAGCTTCCTCAGAATATAGCTCCACTGTGCCTTCCATGAACTGTAAAGGTTGATTATTCTTTGAGAACCCCAGTCTACGTCGATGAAATACCTGAGCGCCGGGTCCGTTGTGGCTATACCAGCGGGGCAGCCTTTTCCTCTTTCGCAGTTTTCACATCTTTTGCATCCGAGTGCGACTAGTTCCGCTGTTCCGATTACCGCTCCATCAGCTCCTAAGGCTATAGCCTTAGCGACGTCGAATGCCGTCCTTATCCCACCGCTGGCCATTATCGTTATCTCGTCTCTGACTCCTTCTCTTACCAAGTAGTTGTGAACGATTGGGATTGCATATTCAACTGGCATAGCAATGTTTTTCTTAGCTATGTCAGGAGCTGCCCCTGTTCCGCCGTACCCGCCGTCTATTTGTAGAATGTGGGCTCCTGCGTAATAACTTCCGATCGCTACCATATCAACGTCTGTGGGAGTTGAAACTTTCACAGAAATCAGGGCTTGAGGGTTTATGTCTTCCATTAATTGAACGTGTCTGTAGTGATCTTCAACGGAGTAAACGTTGTGAAAGGGGAATGGAGAGAACAGACTTATGTAGGGGACTACCTCGCGTATCGCTGCAACGTCAGGGGTGACCTTGTCAGCAAGTAAGTGTCCTCCTAAGCCGGGTTTCGCGCCCTGCGCGTATTTCAGAACAATAATCTTTGTCCTTTTGACAGTTTCAGCGTTCACCCCAAAGTGGCCGGTAGCAACTTGCGTTATGACGTTATTCTTGTATTGAATGAGCTCGTCAGGGTAGCCGCCCTCACCCGTGCTGGTGAAGGTGTTCCAGACTTCAGCTGCTTTGGCTCTCGCGAGCATCACGTTCAAGCTTACGGAGCCAAAGGACATATCCCCGCCGTAGACTGGAATGGGAATCTTGATGTCTGGTCGTCCGTCATTTCTCTTGTTCAGAACTATAGAAGTATCCCTGTCTTCTTCGTTAAACAGCTCATCGTCGTAAAGTCCTTTGTCGTATAGTTCGAAATCAAATCGTAGCTTGTCAAAACCTCCCCCAGAGCCTCCAACTCTATGCTCGTATTTTTTTGATACCTTTCCGACTTCAGCCTGTTCCCAAGTTGACATTACTAAGTCAGCGGTCCATCGGAGGTCGCCGAGGGCAATGTACTGTGGGCTGAGTTTAACGGACAAAGCATTGTTCGGGCACTCGTTCACGCATCGGTTACAAGAAAGGCCTGTGCAAGAGATTTTTGGAACGGCTAGGCGCAGGTATCCACTCGGCTTTTTGTAGGCTTCATAATCGATCGATGAAGATCCTATGCGCGATGGGCAGACTTCGGCGCAAATTCCGCACATTGAGCATTTGGATCTATCCATGATCACTTCATACTTTTCTATTGAGCCTGGATATTGAAAAGGCGCGGGTTTTATTTCTGGCGTTTGAAAAAGGAGTTCTTTCTGCATCATTCTTTGTCACCAAAAATCTTTGCTTCGAGGTCCTCATAGAACATCGCTCTGCCAAGCTCGCCTGTTTGCCTTCTCACTTCTCGCAAGCCCATTCCTCCGAGCACCTCTAACAGTTGGTCCCTCCATGCGCCGATCAGGTTTGTGATTCTCTGGGTTGCCAGTTCAACGTCTCCATCTTCCAGATTCATGGGGCAGTCTTGGCTGTGCCTATTTCCATAGCAAACTTTGCATCCGAGGGCAATTTGGTATGCCATTCCAACCGCGACAGCATTGGCCCCGAGAATTATGGATTTGGGAACGTGGGCTGCCTCCGCTATTCCTCCGCTGGAGATTAGAGTGATCTTGTCCCGATTGCGTTTATCAACGAGATGTGAGTGAACAGAGCGGATGGCGCTTTTTATTGCGTCAGGGTCTCCCTCAACAGCTCCGTCGTCAACGTGAAGGTGAACGATGTCGCCTCCTATCTTTGCAATTGCATTCGCGCTTTCAGGAGCCTCTTTATCATAAGGAAAGTAGAAGGAGACTAATGCTGAAGGATTGGTCGCTTTGACCTTCTTTAACTGATCTTTTATGTCGCCATCGCTAAGCTCAACTTCAACGATTTGCGACTTTTTGATCAGATCTTCGAACTCATCTATTTCGTCCGAGTTAATTCTGGGTATCAGATTTGCTTTGTAACGAGCTAGGCCGGACGAATATTGCTTTGCGTTCACTATGGCAAAGGTCTTGAGCCTAGTGGCAGCCTTCGCCAAAGCTAACTGGAGACTCCGACCTGTTTCGCAACTGAGTGGAGCATCAAAAATCATGGGTATAGGAATCTCTACAGTTTTGGGAACGTTGGAAACCAGCTTCTCATTCTCATCAAATTCAAGGGATTGAAGTCTCCTTCCCAAATCTACCGAAGTCGAAATATACTCTCTACCATGAATTCCATCCCTTGTCGGTCTAACTATCTCTGAAAAATCGAACCAGATGCTGTCAAAACCCTCTCCCGCAAAAGGACCGGTATACCCAGCGCCAGAAACAGGAACCCTACCGGTTTCTGCTTCAAAATAGATTGTCTTTATCCTTTCTGGAGAAAAATAGGAATTTCCTAATTTTTCAAACTTAGGGTTGATTCCAATTGAAATGGCGCCCTTCGGGCATTTTAAGACACACATGTAACACCCCCTGCACAGATCCTGGATAGGCTCTGCAATCTGACCATCCTCGCTCGCCTCGTGAACACCGTATATGCAAGCTTGGGTACATTCATGAGCATTTGTACAGTTGTTATAGCGATTGACTGTAAACTTTGGAGGCAATTTGATTTTTGGTGGTGCATCTTTCACCTCTATATGATATCTTTCGTAGACGGATTTCATTAAGAGCACCTAGCCCAAGAATCGCAGTTCGGGATTGTTTGTAGCTTAACGTGTGTCATGTTGTTACCTTAATGTGCAAATTAATAATATAGTGAAGTTGGGGTGTACACATAAAAACTTTATTGCCATATTGGAAGTCAAACGTTAAGCAAAGAATGTGAATATTGGATGAACGTACAGTAACGCTTTTTAACCAAGCATCTGGACGGAACAAATGTCAAAATCTTGGCGTTGACTGCGATGCCAAACTTTTGTTCAGGCTCTCGACTCAGTGATGGATGCGGATTGGATTTTCATAGTTTCATAGGTCGTGAATTACCCCTGGTGTTTTGGGAAAAACCTGCGTCTCTCCGATGTGCTTGGCTCCAACTATCCAGCTGACGAGTCTTTCTATGCCTATCCCAGCGCCGGCTGAGGGTTTTAGTCTTCCCTCTTTTGCGAGTTTCAGCAACAGCTTATAGTTCTCCTTTCTTACGCCCTCTCTCTCCATTTTTCCGGCCATCTTATCGTATTCGAACTCCCTTCTTGCACCGGACAAGACCTCTCCGTATCCCGGCATGTACAGGTCGTAGTTGTCCCATTTGCCGCTCTCGCGGTCCTCAAAATCGTAGAATTCTCGGGGAATGTTAGTCACCCAAACGGGGTCCTCAGTTCTGTATGGTATTTGGAGTTCCCATCCTGTTCCATAGTCTGCTTCAAGTTCTGCCCTATCGTAGACTCTGAAGGGTGTTCTTGGTGTTCTTAAACCGCCATTTTCTCTCAGAGAGAGCAGCTCGTCCTTCATGTTCGTTTTCAAACTGTCTATCAGTCGCGAGGCGATTTTTTCGACCAGGCTTCTGATATCCCGTGATGTCGTGTTTCTGGCTTCGAAATCGAGTTGAGTGAACTCGTAGGCGTGCATTCCGGTGGCTGCCCTTTCACTTCTTTCTATCCTTACGTTTGGGGAGAGTATGAATAGTTTAGGAACGGCTAAGGAGCAAGCGACCATCTTGTGAACTATCATGCTTGTCGTTGTTCTAACTGTTTTCCCATAGATTTCGACCTCGATGCGTTTTTCAATGGATGCACATGAATCTGGCCACAGAGGATCCGTTGACTGCGAAAATATGACCGGTAACATCCATTCAAAGTCGTTATCCGTGAATTCTTGAGTGAGGTACTTCAAAGTGTAAGTCATGATCCTGCTGATGCGCTGCTTTCTTTGAATTTGATATTCAGACAACTCTTCCAAGGGCTTGGGCAACTCGGCAACCGTAAGACTTCGCTGCGGACAGGATCGTTTTTTACTCATCCAATCACCTTCTTGGTTTCGGCACGTCTTGTTCAACGCAGATTAACCAGCGTTAATGCCTGTAAGAAAGAGTGCGGTAGGTAATAAATTTTTTATAAGAAAAATTGGAATTTTCTCAGAAAAAGTTAGGTTTTTATACCAGTAGATGTAATAATTACAAGTATGGAAGCGAAGCTTGACGAGAAAGATGTAGCGATCTTGACGCTTATACAAAGAGACTGCAAACTCACGGCGAGGGAGATTGCGACAAGAGTTGACTCGCCGATAACGACTGTTTTCGCGAAGATAAAGCGCATGGAAGAGTTGGGCATAATCAAAGGGTACAAGGCAATTTTGGAATCAAGAAAGCTTGACCGCGGTGCAACCGCTTTCATTTTGGCCTCCGTTTCTTATGAAACGAAAAATGATGGTACTCAAGTCTCTCAGAGGAGCATGGCCAAAGAAATCGCAAGATTTCCAGAGGTCCAAGAGGTTCACATAATTACGGGGGACTGGGATCTGTTGATGAAAGTCAAAGGCAAAGATGTTGACGTAGTGGGAAAATTTGTTATTGACAGGTTAAGGATGGTCAGGGGAATAGAGAAAACCCTCACGTGCATGGTTTTCGAAACTTGCAAGGAAACCACAGAAATAGACGTTGGCACAAACGTATTCAAGAGAAGCAAATAAAACCTTCTGGCAGATGAGATAAGCGGAGAGCTTGCAGAAAACGTGATTATCGACCTTGATCACAGTGGGCGCATTATAGGTATAGAAATATTGGGCGCAACAAAAAACTTGGGAAAGGAATTGGCCAACAAAATCCTGAACACCCAGAAAATAGTTGCGGCGGCCTGAGTTATTGTGGAAGCTTGGCCAAACTCAAACTGTGCCTAGAATGTGGTGCTCTGGCCTGGATCAGAACACGAATTTACTGATAGAAATGTGCTTAGAATATGCTTGGTGAGAGTTTAGCACTCTACCCAGCTACCAAAACTGCTAAATTTTGTGTGGGCCCATTTTTGTAGCGCGCACCTACTTACCAAGTTGTGGATGGCTAAGCCTGCTCCACTCGAACTTTTTCAATATCCAGCTCCAAAAACGGAAATAAATCATAGGTATGAATTTATGATTTTTTCTCGGGACAAGTTTTTCACGCCACCTGTTGTTAGTCCTTTTTAGAGTAAGAGTTAAAACATTCATTGAGGTTTCATATCCCGAAGAGGTTGTGAGAGAAAATGACTCTCTTGACTGCTGATGAGAAGAAATTGTTAGCGAGAGCGGCCAATTTGATGGACGAGTTATTGGAGACTCTTGAAGTTATGCAGGATAAGGAGCTTGTTAAAGATTTGAAAATTGCTTTACGAGAGGTTGAAGAGGGCAAAACCAGGCCGCTGGATGAGCTTATAAGAGAGTTAGACCTTGAAGGCGAAATTTGAAATCAGATTTACGCCTTGCTTCTTTAAAAGAAACTAAAGCGTTAGATAAAGAAGTTCAGGTGCGAATACTCCGAGAAATCAACGTTTTGAATACTAATCCTTATGCTGGAAAGCCCCTACGTGGCGAGTTGAAAGTCTGTACTCTTTAAGAATAGGAGATTATCGCGTTCTTTACCAGATTAGGGGAACCGTGATATTACTTTTAGTTGTTAGTCATCGTAAGCGCGTCCATGGATGAACTACAACTGTACCCGAGATATTCAAATCATCAAATGCAATGTTTTTGCTAGTAAATTCGTGCGCCAATCCCGGCGCGACCTGTTAACTGCTCAAACTAAGATTATTGTTCCAAAATAACCCTAAAACAGGTTCTAAAATGGTGCTCCGGCCGGGATCGGAGCACGATTTTACCAGTAAATCTGCTTGGCAGACTATCTGACAAAGTTCGAATCTCAGGCCACCATCAAATCCCAGTCTAGACAACCTTCAACGCGCGTTTGTTGGTCTGAAGAAACACGTCGAATTGAAGAAATCTATAGCGCGCTATCGGGCTGGCCTCGAGATCATTTGCGAAGTAGAAGGGCCATATAGATGATGACACGTTAGCCAGTGGACCTTCGGGCCCGCAGGGATTTGAGTCCCTTCCTTGGCGCCATTTTACCAATTAAAGCTTTTGTCTAGGCTAATTTAGGCGATGAAGCATAATCTGCGCGTATTGGGCTAGTCTTCGTTTGCTATTCTTCCTCTTCTTCGCTATTAATATTGTCGGTGGCATTGCTAGGAGTATTAGGAGCACGAATGGGCTTGCTGTGGGATATTCTGGTATGACCCATGTTCCAATTACCTGAACATCGTAGCTGTCACCGTGGCTGTAGACAAGGTGGATGGTTGTGTATGTTTGATTTTCCGTTATGATTGCTTTGTCTGTTACGCCTGTGTTGTTCAGCGTGACTTTCCAAGGATCGTCGTGAAGAAGAGCCTTTGGGATTGTCACGTTGAAGTATCCTGTGGTATTTGATGGCCCTCGGACGCTGAAAACAATTCTCTTGTCAGCCTGCGCAAAATGAAACGAAGACACTGTGGAGTTGCAACTCAATATGACGGGGTAAGCAACGTTTTCCCACACTATCGGAATTGGCCTTGGTGGCTGGACAAGCGGGTAATTGTCCACTCCATAAACGGGCAGATCGGTGTCTCCAACCCCATCTCCCGCAACCCGCCCACTGTTGCCATTATCCAAACCGACATAATCATCCCAGTAATTGCCTTCTGTCCCGTCACTCCAAGTGTCGTTGTAAGACGATTGAACATCGATTGGAGCTGGGTTCTCGAAAAAACTGTTGTGATGAATCTTATTATCGTTGGCTGCACTTAGTTCAATTCCCCAAAAAGTGCTATTCTCTATCACGTTCTCATACACCAAAGAGTCATTACTGCGTTCAAGGGCGATACCAGCAGCTTCAGATTGCACTACAATGTTACCCTTCAATGTGGCATTGTGGCACTGGACAATGTCAATTCCGTCACCCCATATATCACCATAACTACTTCCCCCGTTAAGCGTGATAATGTTGGCTAGAATCACCGTATTATTGGAGTTTTTCAGGAGTATTCCGTTGCACACGTTCGCAGTCACGACATTATCAGTGATAGTGCAGTTGTTGCATTCAACCAGCTGGATGCCACCGTATCCCCATTCATAAGGCTCGTGAGCACAATTCTGCACAGTGAAGCCACTGATGAAAACGTTGTCTGCTGTGACTGCTATTCCCACCCCATTTCTGTCCCCGTCTATGATGGTCGTCATTCTATCAATCCCAACGAGCTGTACAGTTTTGTTCACGACCAGATGCTCGTGGTACGTTCCACCGCTCACTAGGATCATGCTCTTAGGCGGAGCCGCGTTGATAGCCTCTTGGATTGTAGGATACTCGCTTGGAACCCTTATTATTCCCTGATATGCCCCCACTGGAACTTGAAACAAGGTAATCGCCAACGGCAACAGTGGTACAATCAAGAGCCCGAGCAAGCATCGATTTCTCGTTGTTACTCCCTCGCTTTTCTTCACGGTTAAAGGGACAGAAAAACTTTATAAGGTTTTCTCCGTACAATAAAGTCGCGAGGAAACCATGAAAAGACTGATCTGCATCTTGTTTTTGTGTCTCATTTTTCTCGCACTCTTTCCTTATCGCACGTATGCTTTGGGGCCTCAAGTTTCTTCAGCGGGAACAGTGTGGGAAAATCCCTGGACTCTAACAACATTTCAGGGTGACGGACGAGTCAACTCGACTTTCTACACGTTTCCAAAAGTGATATGGGACGGCTTTCAGTACGTCGACTACATCCTGAACTCTTCTGACATGAGCGCCGGCATAGGGTCCGTGTACATAAAAGTCTATCCTGACCACACGATTTTCTACGACCCTTGTCGAACGGAGGAAAGAATAAGAGCTGAAAACTGTGTGGTCGAACACTTTAACGCGTCAGGTTCCGTGTGGGAAACCGATACCGCCGTTGACGGAAACGTTCGCTCTTTGGTTAATTCATCGGGCATATACTTCGACCGAACAACCACGCTCGGTTCTGGCGCTACACTCGACGAGTGGTACTGGCTCAGAATAGGTTCGGAGCTGAAAATCTCGGTTGTGCTTCATCCTGCCTGGTCCGGCGAGTACAGGCTAGTCTGGCTGCTCACCGACATTTCCGGCACAAAGGCGCAGTGGCTCACAACGACAGAAAACGTGACCACACAGCTTGTTGATAGTAAGTCCTGCTCGCGAGTACGATTTGCAAGCGAGAATGAATCCAAATGCCTCGTGGACTGGTCTGACGCAGGCTTCTTCAACGAAACAGCGAAAAAGTGGGAAACGTACTTTCAGGGGCTCCAAATGAGAAGAGACGTTTCCAACGGTCGATGCCAAGCAAGAGTCTCGTTTGGCGATTTTTTCTTGAACGCCGCAGAATCTTTGATTTTAGACCCCACCATAAACACCTTTAACTCAACCACAGCCCTAGATGGTTTAATTGAGAAAGCCGGAGTATCATACCCCCCAAACGACACGACACTCGTCAACGCAAGTAGTACTATCTTGGGTGTAGGCCAATACTTCGTGCCCGGTGTCCAGTACATCACAGATAGAGCCTACCTCAGCTTTGACACATCCCCAATTCCTGCCTTGGCCTACAACATGAACGTGACTCTGAGGCTGGAAACATCCCACGACTCCTCAACTGTGGATTTTACAGTGCAAGTTATGGGCGGATCACAGCCCATTTTCACAAATGGCTTCACAAACGACAGTTGGGGGAAAGGAAGCGTAACGGTAGCGGCATGGAACACCGTAGACTATCCCGGCGATGGTGTCTACGTCAACCTGACAATCCCTGCTGACCAGATAAACAAGTTAGGCTGGTCACAGTTTGAATTGAAGTCCGGCCGAGATGGCCTGAACCCTCCCCAGCCAAATTACGATGAAGGTGTTGATTTTTACGGGGGTTCAACAGGCAAAGAGCCTGAACTCGAAGTAACCTACTATCTTGATACGATAACTATTGGGGGAATCACTTGGTCCTATCGCAACGTCAGTCAAAGCAAAGTTGTGATAGTCTTCTTTGGTGGTGTGCCAGCAAGTGACCATGTCGATTTAGTTTCAATCGATAATAGGGCGCGCGAAAAGAGTTCAGAAAAGATACGATTCCTCGACGCCCTGATTGAAAATGGATTTTCTGTGTTGACTTTGAGAAATGGTCCATGGGGAGACTACGCCACCTACAACGACACTGCAACGTGGATTGAGGATGTCACAATGTGGGTCGTGTGCAATGAAAGCTATGACCATGTTTTCTTATTTGGTTTTTCTGGTGGTGGTGTAGCTGTTGGTAACGAAATTCAGAAGGACTATGCCACCAGATTATCTGCGGCAGTGATGACTTGCGCCCCTGTGGCTTCGGGAGATCCATACGACAGCACGATATGGAAATCTGCGTTTACCGCATCGAAAGCAAAGGTAGCCACCTGCTTCCCAGAACCTGTGGCTGATGGTTACTATAATCTAATGTTGCTATACTATAACAATGCACTGGTTGACAAGGAATGGCACAACTGGACTGACGGGCACAAATTCTTCGGCGAGACGTGCATAAACCACACCTGCACGGGACCTGCAGGCGAGAATGACTCAACCGTCGTCATCAACTGGTTTAACAAGGCTCATCCTCCTAGCACTCCTTTTACGCCTTCAGGACGTGATTGGGGGTACACCGGAATAAGCTATGGGTACACTTCTGGCACGGTAGATCCCAACGGCGACAACGTTAGTTATCAGTTTGCCTGGGGAGATGGCACAAATGATACGACGGGCTATCTGTCGTCTGGCACGAACGTTACCGTCTATCACTCTTGGAACGCGGCTGGCACCTACAATGTCACAGTGCGAGCGCAAGACGCAACGAACTGG
>Ga0315280_10009685_pt1 | contig 12267 bp, 9 predicted proteins | sample YL17G06_40_MG_FD_203697 | JGI IMG/M metagenome (GOLD analysis project Ga0315280, IMG submission 203697) | Sediment microbial communities from Yellowstone Lake, YNP, Wyoming, USA - YL17G06_40 | ecosystem: Environmental > Aquatic > Freshwater > Lake > Sediment | place: USA: Wyoming | collected... | reverse complement strand
CCCAATAGAGGACTCGCTTCAGTTTGAAGAGAATGAGCGGCATCTGACCGGTCAGCATATCGGCAAACGCACCGTTGAAGATCGTGGTCGCTGAAATCGAAGTCTTATCGAGGCGCTTGTGGAAGTTTCGGCGCAGATCGAGATTACGATTCTCTCCGGGTGGAAACTTGGTGAAATCGATCGAGTAGTCGGACGGAATGAAACGTGGCACATCAGCCTTGATCGCAGCCTCGAGCAGAACCGTTTGCGTTTCCACGATCACCTCCCGCAATCCCTGCAGCGCGGACACCACGCAGGACGCACACGAGCATGCCGGTGTCAATTGGGAAGCGCTGCTCAAGTCGACACTGGCAATCGTTACGCCGAGCTCCTGCAGTCGCTCAAGCTTGTCTCGCGCAGTGCCGTGGCGAACAAGCGCTTTTACGCTGGCGCCCCGTTCGAGCAAAGCTCTCGCGATGCGTCCGCCGAGATTACCGGTAGCTCCCGCCACGACGATGGTCGAGTCATTCATGATTCCGATATTAGAGAAAGGACAGCGTCGATGCAAAGTGGGCGCAGATCCGAGTGGGGGGCGACCGGCGGCTTTTTCGGTCGATGCGGTCGACAGACGACTGGCGCGCTTGCAGCGCCGTCAGAACAAACCTGCCGCCGAAAAGAAGTGAGTCACGGTACATTCCTCCGAGAAGTAGATTAGCCTGAAATCCTGCGCAGGCTTGCCGAAAGCTCACGATTGAATGACTTGCGGCTTGGGGCGGACACCGTCAGCATCTCCTCTGTCAGGTGGTTGGCTGCGGGTCTCCAGGGAAAAGCCAAAACTGGGACGGATTGCAGGGAAGGCGACTGGGTGTATACTGGCCCCATGCCGGGTGCCAAAATGGAAGTTCCGGTCAAATTGAACATTCTTGACAAGAGCGAAGAGGTATGACCCCACGCCCGTGGGCAGCCTTGCCCCCTCGGAAAGCGGAGAGCCGGGATGCTCCGCTGGAAAGGATAGGAGAAGATGAGACTAATCGTAAAGAACGTCATGCTGTTGCTGGCCTGGTCGTTCGCCGTCGGACTGCTCGCGTCCGCCCAACCAACGGCGCTGCCCGTCAAAGTCAGTGAGAACGGGAGGTACTTTGTAGATCAGAACGGCAATCCCGCGTTCTGGCTAGGCACCACGCAATGGGAGCTCTTCCACGGCTTTACCCAGGAGGATGCCGGAGTCATTCTCGAAGAATCCAGGAAGAACGGCTTTACCTTTGTTCAGGTCAAGCTGATGGGCCAGGGCGACGGCACGAAACCCAACGTCTACGGTCAGAAGGCCTGGCTCAACGATGATCCCCTCATGCCGAACGAGGCGTATTTCAAGAATGTGGATGCCGTGATCCGGATGGCCCGCGACAAGAACCTAGTCATTCTGCCGAGCATCTACCACCAGTCCTACCGCAAATACATCACCGTGGATAAGGCCCGGCGTTGGGCCAGGTGGCTGGCCCAGCGGTACAAGGACGCACCCAACATCGTCTGGACCATGACGCCCGAGGCCAAACAGGAGTTTGTGCCGGTGATTCGGGAACTGGCCGCGGGTCTCCGTGAGGGGGACGGAGGTCGTCACGTCATCAGCCTCAAACCCGATCCCTCACCCTACTCCTCCAGCTTCCTCCACGCCGAGAGCTGGCTGGATTTCAACTCCATGCAGACCTGGAATGCCGTCAAGCTGATCTATCCCATGGTGACCCACGACTACCATCTCAAGCCCGCCAAGCCGGTTCTGATGGCCGAAGGCGCGTATGAAGCGGGCTTCGAGTACAGGTTCGACGTCACTCCCTTGTGGGTTCGCCGCCAGGCTTATTATTCCTATCTTGCCGGAGCTCACCACACCTACGGGCACAACGCGAGTTGGCGTATTCTTCCGGCTTGGAAGGAAGCCCTGAACGCGCCCGGCGCCATTCAAATGGGCGTGCTCAAGAAGATCTTCCTGGCCCGCAAGGAGTGGTGGCTGCTGGTTCCCGATCAATCGCTGTTTCGATCCGGAGGGCGCGTCGGCGACTGGCCTCTTCCCCGGGAGTTCGCCAATGAGGCGGAGCGGCGCGCCTATGTCCGCGATCTGGGGCCGTTTGAATCGGCGACCGGTCAGCCCACCGGTAACGAGTTGCTTCACTTGGCCGCACGGCATCAAAACGGCCAATGGGCCATGTTCTATCTGGCCGACAAAGCCACCTTCTCCGTGAACATGAGCAAGCTGAACGCAGCCAAAGTCAACGTGTTTTGGGTCAACCCAATCACCGGTGATCCGAAGCCGGTGGGACAGGAATCGAATACCGGCGTAAAGTCTTTCTCGACGCCTGACGGCTGGGAAGACGCGCTACTGATCCTGGAGGCCGCCGACAGCCCCGCACCTCCCCGTCGCTAGAGACCGCTACACACCCTTCACGGAAGTGGGCAGCGCGTCCCCTGATCCGGTGACCCCCCGCACGTTGCCATATCACACCCGTCCCGTAGGGCCCCGCGCCATCCTGAACCAGGGCATGACCCTGAAAACCAAGGACATCCCGGTTCAGTCCATCCCTCGGTGCCGCGCTGCCTGCGCCGGTGCCAGATCTCGTAAGCGAACTCCGAGCGCCTCTCCGGTGGCGTAGCCCGGATCATTTCCACCTAGGGAACCCAACGAATGCAGTGATCCGCCGGTCAACTGGCGCCAGAAAAGAAGTGCATCGTCAGATGGTTCGCTTTCTGATTGGTGCGTGCTGAACCCACGCGATCGAACCATAGTCACCCCCGCATCTCCACCACCGCCTCGGTGATCTCCCCCAGGTAGCGGCCGTCGCTCACTACGTCGGCGGCGATGGCGAAACGCGGGCCGGGGGCGGCCCAGCCTTTGGGGATGGTGACCGTCACCGGGCGCGCGGCTTTGCCGTTGGCCGGGACTTCGAACTTCAGCACGTCCGGCTCGATGCGCCATTCCGACGGCGCTACTAGCGCCACCTCGATGGCCATCGGCGCGGGCTTGTAGTTTTGCACCCGCACTTCGAGCCGCTGGCGCTCGCCGCTCGCCGCCAGGATCTGGTACGGGTAAATGCTCACCCAGCTCGGGTCCATCCCGAAGTTGGTCTCCCCTTCCGGCAGCAGGCCCACAAACAACTGCTGCTGCCGCTTCATCCGCTTCTCGGTGGCCAACAGGAGGGCGCGGTCCACCGGGTAAGGCCGCCCGTGCCCCGGACAGATCAGGTTGGGCTCGTGCTCGACCAGCGTCCGAATCGACTTGATGTGGCTGTCGTTCTCGACGTGGTTGCGGAAGATCAGGTTGTGCCGCATGGTGCCGTCGTTGCGCGGGTTGGGCAGGAAGAAGGCGTCCCCCGTGAAGGCCACCCGCTTGCCGTCGATGTTCACATACAGCGCCATCTGGTACTCGGTGTGCCCCGGGTTGTGCGCCACCTCGAACTCGAACTCCTCCCAGCGGAACTTCTCCCCGTTGCGGAACGACCGCGCCACCTTGAACGGCTCGCCCAGAATGCAGCCCAGGTTGTACCCGCGCGGGTTCTCGTAGATATCCACCATGTTCTCGTAGCACCAGATCTGGGTCCCATAATGCCGGATCAGGTGCGGGAAACCGTTGACGTGGTCGTCGTGCATGTGGCTGGGCATGGCCACATCTATGGACTTCAACCCGTAATTGCGCTTCAGCTCGTCGATGTTGTGCTCGACGAACCGGATGCGGTCCGTGGTCGCGGTGGCCCGCTCGAAGTTCGAGAAATGCGTGCCCGAGGCCGAGCCGTAATCAACGAACATGGCCTTGCCGCTATTGCTGACGATGGCGTAAAACGACGAGGTGGTCTGGTAGTGCGCCACCAGGTGCGGGCTCACCGCGTAGGGCCGGTTGAATTCGCTCGGCTCGCCCGACTGGAACCGGTAGTACTCGATCAGCTTGCGAATGGTCTCCTCCAGCGCGGCCTCGGGACTCGCGAGCGGCTTCCCGTGCGACGGGCACAGCAGCTCCGGCTTCAGTTCCCGCAACCGGCTCAGCGAGTAGATCCCCAGGTCGATGCCTTCGGCCCCGCCGTAGTTGATCTGGGTGTCGTAGAGGTTCTGGATCTTCCCGGGCGCATACATCAGGTCTCCGGAAAAGGCGGTCTTCTTGCCGTCAATGGCGGCCAGCAGCGTGATCGAACCCAGGGTGTGGCCCGGCGTGGGCAGGACATAAAAGTCGATTTTGTTCCAGCGGAAGGTCGAGTAATCCGCCAGCCGCCGGGCCACCGCAATGTCCTCGGTGATGGTGTTGAAATCGTTTCGCACGTAATAGAGATGGAACACCCGGCGGTTGCGCCAGAAATTCTGGGCGTCGGCGAACAGGTGCGCCTCGTGGGCGGGCACGGCAATCGGAATGCGGCGTTCGGCGGCTTTCCAATCGCCCTGGCACTGGTCCCGGTGATGGTGCGTATGCAGAATCCAGTCGATCTTGGAAATACCCAGGTCACGCAGGTGGTCCAGGATCTTCCCCGAGCCGAAGTCGATCAGGACCGCGCTCGACCCGTCCTGGATCACGAAAATGTTGCAGGTGTCCTCGAACACGTACAGGTTGTCGCTGATCTTTTGCGGCTTGGCGGACGGTCCGAAGCCGGTGCGCCGGTAGCCCCGCTTGGAGGGTTTCTCAGCAGCGGCAGCGGGAGCCGGCACAGCAGCGGCGGCGCCGGCAGTAGTCAGAAAATCGCGGCGAGTATGACGGTTCATGGGGTCTAGCCTACACCCCCAGGGCGGCAGCTTACAAGCCACCTTCCGCTACAATAAGTTCAGTCCCCATGATTCAGACGCTGTTCGGCTCCGTACCGGAGGAACCCAGTCTCCTGGACCGCCTCAAGAGCGGCATCCAGAAGACCCGCACGGGCCTGGTGTCCCGGCTGGAAGACACCCTGGCGGGCCGTAAAGAGATCGACGCGGCGCTCCTGGAGGAGCTCGAATACACCCTGATCGCCGCGGACATCGGCGTCAAAACCACCAACGAGATCCTGGAACTCATCCGCCAGAAGGTGAGCCGCAAGCTGCTGGGGGACGCCCAGGAATTGCGGCAACTCATCCGCGAGCACCTGGTCGAGGTGCTGCGCGCCACCGAGAGGCCGCTGGTCCGGGTCAGCCAGCCGCCCGCGGTGATCATGATCGTGGGAGTCAACGGCACCGGCAAGACCACCACCATCGGCAAGCTGGCGCAGCGCTACCGGGCCGAGGGCCGCAGCGTGCTGCTGTGCGCCGCCGACACCTTCCGCGCCGCGGCCATCGAGCAGCTCGAGATCTGGGGCCAGCGCACCTCTGCCGAACTCATCCGCCAGAAGCCCGGGGCCGATCCCAGCGCCGTGCTGTTCGACGCCATCCAGGCCGGGCGCGCGCGCAGAATCGACTACGTCATCGTGGACACCGCCGGGCGGCTGCACACCAAGTCCAACCTCATGGCGGAGCTCGAAAAGATGCGGCGCACCGCCTCGCGCCTCATTCCGGAGGCGCCCCACGAGGTGCTGCTGGTGATGGATGCCACCACCGGGCAGAACGGATTGGAGCAGGCCCGCCGCTTCACGGAGACCTCCGGCGTCACCGGCATCGTGCTGGCCAAGCTGGATGGCACCGCCAAGGGCGGGGTGGTCATTCCCATCGCCCGCGAGCTGAACCTGCCGATCCGCTACGTGGGAGTGGGCGAGAAACCCGGCGATCTGCTACCATTCGAGCCGGAGCGTTTTATCGCCTCCCTTTTCGAAGCATGAACCCGGAATCGATGCGCCAGGCCTTCGAGTTGGCGCGCCAGGGCCTCGGCAGGACCAGCCCTAACCCGGCGGTGGGCGCTGTGCTGGTGCGCGACGGGCAGGTGGTCGGAAGCGGCTTCCACACCTGGGCCGGCGTCAAGCACGCCGAGATGCTGGCGCTGGAGCAGGCCGGCGAACAGGCCCGCGGCGCTACTCTCTACGTGAATCTGGAGCCCTGTTCCCACCACGGACGCACCCCGCCCTGCGTAGATGCCCTCCTGGCCGCCGGCGTTCGCCGGGTGGTGGCCGCCATGGCCGACCCCAACCCGCGGGTCTCCGGGGCGGGATTCCGCCGGCTGCGCGAAGCCGGTCTCGAAGTCGAGCTGGCCGGCGAGTTCAGCGCCGAAGCCGAGAAGCTCAACCAGCCCTTCGTTCACTTCATGCGCACCGGGCGGCCGCTGGTCACCCTGAAAGCCGCCCTCACCCTGGACGGCAAGATCGCGGCGCCCGAAGACAACCAAGGCTGGATCACCAGCGAGCGCGCCCGCTTGCACGTCCAGCAACTGAGGCATCACTCCGACGCCATCCTCACCGGCATCGGCACCGTGCTGGGCGACGACTGCCTGCTTACGGACCGCACCGGGCTGGAGCGTAGCCGCCCCCTGCTCCGCATCGTGCTGGACTCGCAGTTGAGGCTCCCGCCGCAGGCCCGCATGGTGACCAGTGCGCGGTCTGACGTTCTGGTGGTGACCACCTCGGCCGCCCCGCCGGAGCGCCGCCGCATCCTGGAAGACCGGGGCGTGAAGGTCCTTACTTGCGATGGGCCCGCCGGCCGCACTGACCTGCACGGGGTGGTTGAATATCTGGCCAAGGAGGCGTGCCTCTCGCTGATGATCGAGGCGGGCAGCAAAGTGAACTGGTCGGCGCTCGAGTCCGGCATCGTGGACAGAATCTTCTTCTACTACGCCCCCAAAATCCTGGGCGGCCTGCAATCGCTCCCGGTGGCCGGCGGCCCCGGCCGCCGAGCGCGCCGCGAAGCCATCCTGTTCCGCAACGTGACTCTTTACCCCATCACGGAGGACGAGTTCGCGGTGGAAGCCTGGCTGGTGAAGGAAACCTGAGCGATGTTCACTGGAATCATCGAGGAACTGGGCACAGTCGAGAGGCTGGAGCCGCGCCCCACGGGCGCACGCCTCCGGATGCGCTGCCGCACGGTCCTCGAAGACCTGAAGGAAGGCTCCAGCATCGCCGTCAACGGCGTCTGTCTCACCGCCGCCGGCGTGCACCCGGATGCGTTCACCGCGGACCTTTCACCGGAGACGCTGGAGCGCACCAACCTGTGCGACCTGCGAGTTGGAACACTGGCCAACCTCGAACGGCCCCTGGCCCCCACCGGGCGCCTGGGCGGCCACTTGGTGCAGGGTCACATCGACGGCGCCGGCGAACTGCTGGCGCTGGATCCCCTGGGCGACGACAATTGGTGGCTCAAAGTCCGCATCCCGCCGGAACTGGACCGCTACGTGGTCCCCAAAGGCTCCATCGCCATCGACGGCATCAGCCTGACCGTGGCTGAGATCAGCGGCGGTGTGCTGGCCGTCACCATCATCCCCTTCACCTACCACAGCACCGCCCTGCCCACCCGTCGCCCCGGCGACCGCCTGAACCTCGAGTGCGACATCCTCGCCAAATACGTGGAGAAGTTCCTGGGCTCGCTCCGTGACACTACCCCCAAACTGACCCTCGAGAAGCTAGCGGACCTGGGCTACTGAAGCCCCACACCAATCAATGACCCAATGACTCAATGACTCAATTCTTCCGCGATTTCCCTGGCCACCCGGCGCGCCGCGTCGACGGCCCCTTTTTCGAAGCTGATGGCGCCCACACGCGGATGCCCGCCGCCTCCGTAGCGTTCGCAGATGCTGGCCAGGTTGTGTTCCACCGGAACCGGCGCCCAGGGGTTGGACCCGACCGACACTTTGGTGCGAAAGCTCGAAATGCTCACCGATACGGTGTACACCGAATCCGGGAAGAGATAGTAGGGAATGAATTTGTTGTAGCCTTCCAGATCGCAGCCCACCAGGTCGAAGAACACCACCCCGCCCTGGCATTCCGCCCGGCTGCGGATGGCCTCGATGGAGCCCAGGTGCCGCTCGTGGAGCGGCTCGTAAACCTGTTGAATCTCGGGCTGCCAGATGATCTCTTCGAGCTTCTCCCGGCACATCCAGCGGATGATCTTCTGCACCATCTCGGACTCCCGGACACCCTCGATCACCAGGGTCAGCTTCATGGCCGGGGCCGCCATCTCGACGGCCGTCTTGGCATCCGGATACTGGGCTCCGTCGATGATCTCCGCCCAGGTGACCAGCTCGGCCAGATCGGGGGCCTGCCAGCCGAATTTCTCCCGCGCCACGGTGGCGATGAAACTGGTGCAGGAGCGGAAGGAGGGATCATACATCTTCTTGGCGCTGCGCTCTTGCCGGAAATGTTCCGCATCCTCGGGCTGCAAGAACGCGCTCTGGTGATGATCGAACCACCAGGTCACCTGGGGATCCGGCGAGTACTTGAAATCCACGATGGCGTTTTCGTCGCCGTCGAACATGTCGTCGTCGAACAACTGGGTGGCCTTGTGCGCCAGCCCGGTGTACACGAATTCCGCGCCCGGATGGAACCTGCCCTCTAGGAACCGGCTGAAGAACGCCGCCGCCGCCGCCCCGTCAAAACAGTGGTCGTGATAGAGAACCCGAACCCGCATAGAGCAAAGCTCTCCAGCTTGCCTCAAAACGGGCCCCCAATGCAAGTCAATGTTGCATAATAACCAGAATGAGCGATGCGGCTGGCGTGGTGGCCATCGACCTGGGCGGGACCAAGCTGGCCGCCGCCCTGGTCGACTCGCACGGGACGATTGGCGCCAAGCTGAAACTCCCGGTCGAGAAAGAGAGCCCCCTTAAGTCCATCCAGCAGATCTGCGAGGTGGCGGCTCGGATCGCTCCGTCGTGGGAGCAGGTGCGCGCCATCGGGCTGGCGGTGCCAGGCATCTACTTCGCGGAAACCGGCAACGTCTGGGCCCCCAACCTCTGGGGTTGGGACCAAGTCCCCTTGCGCGACGCGCTGGCCTCCCGGGTCCCCGTCCCGGTGGTCATCGACAGCGACCGGGCGGCTTACGTGCTGGGCGAACAGTGGCTGGGCGCCGCGCGCGGGCTCAGCGAGGTCGTCTTCCTGGCCGTGGGAACCGGAATCGGCGCGGGCATCATCACCAATGGCCAGCTCTGCCGTGGGGCGGGCGGCATCGCCGGCGCGGTCGGCTGGTTCGCCCTGGACCCGCGCAAGAAGCCGATTTACAAGCAGACCGGCTGTTTCGAAGCCGAAGCCGCCGGCCCCGCGGTGGCCCGCCGCGCCGGCGCCAGCACCGCCGAGGCGGTGGTCGAGGCCGCCAGGCGAAACGACCAGCAAGCCTGCCGCGTCCTGGAAGAAACCGCCGCCTGGCTGGCCATGGGCTTGGCCAACATCGTGAGCATCCTGAATCCCCAGATGATTGTCCTGGGCGGCGGCCTCATGCAGGCCGGCGATCTGCTGCTTGAACCGCTGCGCCGCGAGATGTTCGAGTGGGCGCAACCGCTTGCCGCCCGGCAGGTGCGCATCGAGATGACCCAGCTCGGCGAAGACGCCGGCCTGCTCGGCGCCGCCCGGCTGGCGCTGCTGAAAGGAACATGATGTCCGCCGAAAACTACTACCAGAGAATCTCCGAAGTGCTGGCCAGGATTCATTCCACCCAGATGGAGCGCATCCAGCGGGCTGCCGAAGCCATGGCCTCGGCCATCGCCCAGAGCAACCGCGTGTACGTGTTCGGCAGTGGCCACTCGGTCATCCCGGTGATGGATATCTTCCCGCGCTATGGGAGCTTCGTGGGGTTCTTTCCGCTCTACGACCCGCGCCTGATGTGGTTCAACGTGATCGGGCCGGGCGGCGCCCGCGAGCTGCTCTGGCTGGAGCGCAAGGAGGGCTACGCGGAAGTCTTCCTGAAGAGCTACCCGCTCGAACCCGACGATTGCATGCTGGTATTCTCGCACGGCGGGATGAACGCCGCGCCCATCGAGGTGGCACTCGAGTCCAGGAAGAAAGGGCTCAGGGTGATCAGCGTCTCCTCGCTCGCCAACCGCCAGCTCGTCACGCCGGCCCACTCCAGCGGGAAAGCCCTTTCCGACGTCGCCGATATCGCCATCGACAACTGCGTCCCGCCCGAGGACGCGCTGGTCGATATCGGCAGAAAGGAGAAGGTGGCCGCCGGCTCGACTATGGCGGCGGTGTTCATCGCCATGTCCCTGGTGGCCGAAACAGGCGCGCGGCTGGCGGCCCGCGGCATCCATCCTCCGACTTTCGTTTCGCCCAACGTCGCGGGAGTCGAGCGGGACCACAACCAGAAGGTCTTCGAAGCCTTCGCCGAGCAGTACTTCCGCCGCGGTTCCTCGGTGGGATAAGCTTTAGCTTGTCAAGGCGACCCGCAGGGTCGCCCTTTGGGCAATGCAACGGGCATCTCAGCAAACCTGGCTCACCCGCGCCGCCTACGGCGGCATCTTCGTCTTCGGCATCGTGATGGCGCTGCTCGGCGCCCTCCTCCCGCTGCTCTCGAAGTGCATCCATTTCGACCTCAGCCAGGCCGGCGCGCTGTTTCTGACCATGAACTTCGTCATGCTGGTGACCATGCTGTGCCTGGGGCCGCTGGTGGACCGCTTCGGGAAGAAGCCCCCGCTGGCCGGCGGCTCGCTGCTGGTGGCGCTGGCGCTGGGGTTGCTCGCCAACGCCGCCACCTACCAGGCCCTGCTCGCGACCGCGATCTTGCTGGGCGCCGGAGGGGGCGCGCTCAACAGCACCACCAACACGCTCATCGCCGACCTCCACACCGACCCCCGGCGCAAGAACGCCGCGCTCAATCTCCTGGGCGTGTTTTTCGGCTTCGGCGCGCTGTTTCTGCCATTCACCATCGGCTCTCTGCTCGAAGCCCTGGGACTGGCGCCCATCCTCTATCTGGCCGCCGGTCTCAGCCTGGCCCTGGCCGCGGTTTTCTTCGCGCTGGCGTTTCCACCCCCCAAGCGGGCCGCAGGCCTGCCGCTCGATGAAACCCTCCGGCTGGCGCGCCATCCCCTGGTGCTGCTGTTCGGCTTCCTGCTGTTCTTCCAGTCCGGCAACGAGTTCATCGTGGGCGGCTACACCACTTCCTACCTGACCCGCGAGCTGGGCAGCTCGATCTCGAGCGCCTCCTACCTGCTGGCCGCCTTCTGGGGCGCAACCATGCTGGCCCGCGTCTTTTTGAGCCGGCTGCTGCTGCGCATCAACGGCCCCAGGCTGGTGATGCTGAGCGCGCTGGGCTCGGCTCTGGGCATGGCGGTTCTGCTGCTGGCCCCCACCATCGAGGTTGCGGTGTTGGGCGTGGTGCTCATCGGCCTGGGTTTCGCGGGCATTTTCCCGACCGCGCTGGGCCTGGCCGGCGCCCACTTCGAGGAGCACTCGGGAACCGTCTTCGGCATCCTGTTCGCCATCGCGCTCACCGGCGGCATGACCCTGCCCTGGATGGTCGGCCAACTCGCCCAGGCCCACGGCCTGCGCTCGGCCTTGTTCCTGGCCGCCGGCAACTCGCTGATGATTTTTGCGCTCCAGTGGCTGATTCAACGGCGAAGGTGATGGCTGAGGTCTACTCGTAACGCAGCGCCACCACCGGATCGGTCTTCATCGCCCGGCGGGCCGGCAGGTAGCACGCCAGCATGGCCACCACCCCCAGGAACAGCGAGACCGCCAGGAAGGTGACCGGGTCCCGGGCCGTCACCCCAAACAACAGACCCGCCATCACGCGCGTCAGGGCCGCCGCGCCCGCCAGGCCCGCCAGGACCCCCAGCGCGGTGATGATCATCCCTTGCCCCAGCACGCTCCGCAGCACGTCCGCGGCTTGCGCGCCCAGCGCCATCCGGATGCCGATTTCGTGCGTGCGCTGCGTGACCGCGTAGGACATCACCCCGTAGATGCCCACCGCCGCCAGGATCAGCGCCACTCCCGCAAAGACCGTCAGCAGGAACATGCTGAAGCGCGGGCCCGCCAGGGCCGTCTCCAGAACCTCGTCCATGGTCTTGACTTCGGCCACCGCGAGCTTCTTGTCCTTCGACCGGATTTCCCCGCGTATGGACTGCAACAGGCCGCGCGGGTCGCCCTGCGTGCGGACCATCAGGATCATCGTATCCCAGGGGTTCTGCCGGTGCGGCACGTACACCAGGTTGGGCGCCGGATCGCTCAGGCTGAAGTAGCGCACTTCGCCCACCACCCCGACGATCTCACGATACAGATTCTCATCCCGCCACGACCGGATACGCCGGCCCAGGGGGCTCTGGTTCGGGAACATCTGCCGCGCCATCCCCTGCGTGATGATGATCACCGGGGTGCTGGCCCCGACATCGCGATCCGTGAAATCCCGGCCCTGGATCACCGGGATTCCCAGGGTGTGAAAGTATCCCGGCTGTACCACGTTCCACTGCGCGGCGGTGTCCTTGCCGGCCGGCGGCTCCGGCTGGCCTTC
>Ga0315280_10009684_pt1 | contig 12267 bp, 9 predicted proteins | sample YL17G06_40_MG_FD_203697 | JGI IMG/M metagenome (GOLD analysis project Ga0315280, IMG submission 203697) | Sediment microbial communities from Yellowstone Lake, YNP, Wyoming, USA - YL17G06_40 | ecosystem: Environmental > Aquatic > Freshwater > Lake > Sediment | place: USA: Wyoming | collected... | reverse complement strand
CCGGTGGACACGCACGTGCTGCGGGTCTCCAAGCGGCTCGGCCTGATCCCTCCCAACACGACGGCTGATCGGGCGCACGATATCTTCGACGAACTCCTGAAGGGCGCCCGGGGCGCGATGAGCGCTCTCCACCTGGGGCTGGTCCGCCACGGGCGCACGGTCTGCATCGCGGGCCGGCCCCGCTGCCCGCTATGCGTGTTGTTCGAGCTGTGCCCGCGGGTCGGAGTCACTCTCACCTCTCAGGCCAGGAGGCAACGATGACGCCGGACCGCGCACAGGAGCTGCTGCGGGCGCTCGCGGGCCGCCGGGTCCTGCTGATCGGCGACCTGATGATGGATGAGTGGGTCTTCGGCAGCGTGGCGCGCATCTCGCCGGAGGCGCCAATCCCCGTGGTCAAGATGCCGCTCACTCCCGAGGCGCGGGCCGAGAAGCCGGGGGGCGCGGGCAATGTCGGCGCCATCTTGCTGGGGTTGGGCGCGGCCGTGCGGCCGGTCGGAGTGGTGGGAGACGACGAACGGGGCCGGCGGCTGGCGGACGACCTGGCCGTCCGCGGGGCGGATGTCTCCGCCATTGTGACCGATACCTCCCGGCCCACGACGCACAAGATGCGGATCCTGGCAGGCCGCCAGCAGCTCTTGCGGATTGACACCGAGAGCGCCGATGCGATCTCGCCCTCGCTCGCCGCGCGGCTTCGCGATCTGATCCGGGCCGGGCTCGGAGAGGCCGATGTCGCGCTGGTGGCCGATTACGCGAAGGGCGTGCTCTCGGAGGCCGCGCTTCCTTGCGAGGTGATCGCGGAGGCGCGGGCCGCGCGGATTCCCTTCTGCGCCGACCCCAAGCCGGCCAACATCCGTCTCTTCCGCGGAGCATCGCTGGTCAGCCCGAACGAAGCCGAGGCCCTGGAGGCCGCCGCCGCCAACGGTCCTGCCGGCGAGGGCCCGGAGGCTGTGCCCAGCTCCACCTCCGCATTGCCTCCGGCCGTGCTGCGCGCGGGCCGGCTGCTGCGAGAGCAGTTGGACGCGGACGCGGTCTTCATCACCCGCGGCGAGCACGGCATCGCCGTCTTCTGTGCGGACGGAAGGACACACTCGGTCCACACGGTCAGCGAAGAGGGAGCAGTCGGCGACGGGACGGGGTGTGGCGACGCGGCCAGCGCCGCCGCCGCCCTCGCCCTGGCCGCCGGCGCCGACTGGCTGGAGGCGGCCGAGCTGGCGAACGCGGCCGGCGGCGTCGTCGCCCGCTTCGTCGGCGTCCACAACCCCCGCCCAGCCGAGATCCTACGGATTCTGTTGGATCATGGTGATAACCATGATCCAACAGAATCTCCTGTGGAAGGGTGACGCTCTGCGGTGAGGAGTTTCCTGCATTGTAGCTCGTATCACTATACCGCGCGGGCTGCGCAGCAACCGCCCAGCAGTAATGCAGGAAACTCCATGGAGTGGCTGGCGCGGTCGGGGTGAGCGCGCTGTTCTGCTCCAGGGGGCAGGAGCAAGCTCCCGCCCGACGGGCACGTCAAAGCCTTCCGGGGTGTATGGTCTGCAGATCATCTCGCAGCAGCGCGAGCGCCCGCGCGAAGATGCTTCGGGTGGTCTGCCATAGCCGAGGCCATTCCCCCATCGGGACTGGATACGGGAACCTCAGGCCGCGTAACTCCTCAATGGCACGGGAACCGCCCGCGTCCGCCGGATGGGTAGGTGGCAGGTTTCGGAGGTGCTGAACTCTTCGCAGCGCGGCAACGGCCTCGTCGCCGCGCGGGTGTCCCTTCTCTTGGACAAAGGCCTCCAGAACGCTGAGTGTGTGCCCGGCGGGGATCTGGCTGCATTTGTGTTCGGGCAATCTCTCCCGCATGGCGAGCTCATTGATCTTCGCCATCAACTCGGCCAATCCCAGTACCCGGCTGTGGTAGTCCGCGCGGTCGGCGCAGTCGCCGTCCAGAGAGTCCAGCACATCGTACGAAACTAGATCGAAGAGCGTGAAGCCATATGCCCTGTGCCACTCGACGTTGAGCGCAGATAGCAGGCCCTTCACCTCGCTGTCTCCGGCTGTCGTGGCGGGAGCGGGCCCCGCGATCAGCCGTGGCTTGAAGCACGGTAGCTCCTCGGGGCCGCCGCGGCAAGCTAGCGGAACTCCCTTGCTGGGCTGCTTCCCGATCTGGCAGAGAGCGGGGAGCAGCCGACGGCCTATCCACCCCTGGTCGGCTGTCATCCCCCTCGTCTGAGCTCGGGTCACGTGCTCACACAGAGACCATCGGTCGGGAACCGCACACTTCTCGCAGTCTGCAAGAGTTGTTGTAGCGTCGGTTCCCGCCGCCCCTTTGCAGGTGAGTTCACCGCGGGCATCGCGCTCCTGTAGGTCGCAGACCCGATAGCTGTAGGCGGCCAGGGTGGCGCGCTTGTCAGCGCTGAGGACCTGTTTGCCCTCCGCGAATACCCCTCTGTCCAGGTCGTCCACGGCCTGTTCGAGCGCGAATCGCCGAAGCGCTGTCCACCAGTATAGTAACGGATCCCGCCCGAGGGGGTCGTCGTGCTGATCCTCTGCTCCAACGAATCTGAATCCAAGCCCAAGGCACCTTGTAGTCTGCACGCGAGCTTCCCCCTTGGGGTACGCAGACACTGTGTAGCGTACAAGGGCCCCATGGCCATCGAGGCCCTGAGAAGCGCCACCAATCACTTCATACAGGCGGCCGTCGGCCGCCCGACAGACGAAGTGGGCCCCGCCGACGTGCGACGGGTCGACATGCTGGAGACGGTCGAACATATGCAATCCCCCAGGGCAGCACATGGCAAGTGTTTCCTCCTGCAGCCCTGCGACTCCTGCCCCCGATTCGGACGGCGGCGGGACGAGACACGCGCGCGTGAGTGGGCCCCCGACGGAGGTCTGTCGTGCGGAGGCTGCCGTTGGACAGCAGCTTGCTGCTGTCATCCGCGTCAGGGGCAGGAGCAAGTCGCCAGAGGCGACTGAAGCTCGCTTCGAGTCAGCTCAGGGCAGGCCTGCCCAACGGGCAGCCAACCGAGGTCGTGGACTGGCTGGCATGGTCGGGCTGAGCGCGGGGTTCCGTCAGGGGGCAGGAGCAAGCTCCTGCCCAACAGAACCAGTGACACGGGCCGGGAGGTGATCGGCGTGGCGACGCTGTGGAGCGATCTCCGGAAGTTGCTCCCGCTGGAGGAGGTGCTGCGGCGGGGAGCCGGCATTCTCTTCATCGTAGTCATCGCCTGGCTGGCCTACTGGCTGTTGCGCCGGGCATTGATGGGCGCGATGCGAGCGGTCAGCGGCCGGGTGGAGGACAAGGGCCACCGCCAGCGCATCACCACCCTGGTGCTGCTGCTGGCCAGCATCGCCAAGTACGTCATCGTGTTCGTGGCGGCGGTGGTCATTCTCAGCGAGCAACTGGGGGTCAAGACCGCGCCGATCCTGGCGGCCGCGGGGGTGGTGGGACTGGCAGTTGGCTTCGGGGCACAGAACCTGGTGCGCGATGTGGTCGCGGGGTTCTTTATCATCATGGAGGGCCAGTACGGGGTCGGCGACCTGGTAGAGATCAATGGGGCCTTCGGCCGGGTCGAGGAGGTGGGGCTGCGGATTACGAAGCTGCGGGACCCCAGTGGGCAGGTCCGCTACTTCCCCAATGGCAGCATCACGACCGCCAACAACTACATCGCCGGCTACATCCCCTATGTGCTGACCGTGCCCGTCTCCGACGAAGGGGAGACGGATGCCGCGGGCGTGGTGGGAAGGGCGCTCGACGCCTTCGAGCGTGAGTTCGCAGTATTGGCCGAGCCTCCCCCGCCCGGCCGCATCGAGAGTCTGCCGGAGTATGTGCGGGTGCTTCGGGTCGAGATCAAGTGCCTCCCAGGACGCCAGTCACTGCTGGAGCAGAAGCTGCCGGCCCGCCTGAGCGCCGCGCTGGCGCGAGCCGGCCGACCGCTGCCCGAGGGGACGGAGATCGGGCTTGCGCTGCGCGGGCTGCCGAGTGAGGCCCCTGCGTAACGGGCGCGGGGCTTGGCCGCCGTTACTTCTTTCTGCGACCATCATTACAGATTCTCTTGCATTACGGTGACAACCCAGCGGGGGCTGCGCGGCAACCGCGCAGCAGTAGTGCAAGAAACTCCATAGGTGCCGGCCCAGCGGGACGCGCGCGTGTCGCAGGGGATCAGGACCATCGGTCCCAGCAGACGAACTCCTCCAGAGGCTTGCGGCCCTCCGGCCCGGTGAAGGGGTCGCCCTCGGGGTATCCGAGCGGTGTCAGCGCGACCACGTCCACGTCCTTGGGGAGCTGGAAGTACTCCTTGAGCGCGGCGTTACTGAAGGATCCGATCCAACAGGTGCCGAGCCCTTCGGCGCGGGCGGCGAGCGTCAGATGATCCACCGCAATCACCACATCCACGATCATCGCGTACCGGCCCATCCATTCCCCACGGTTGTACTTGATGTCTCGCCCGCAGGCCACGATCGCCACTGGCGCGGTCGCGATGAAGGCCTGGTCGTGGCACATGGGCACCAGGTCCTGCTTGATCTTCTCGTCCTGCACCACGATCAGGCGTGTTGGCTGGCGATTGCTTCCGGAAGGAGCAATCCTGGCCGCGTCGAGCACGCGGCTCAGTACTTCCTGCGGAATGGGGTCCGGCCGGTAAGCGCGGACGCTGCGCCGGGTGCGCACAGCTTCGTAGAGGTCCATCTGGTTCCTCCTATGCTTCATGCTCTCACAGACCCTCCCGCGGGTCTTGGGGGGCAGGAGGCAAGCTCCTGCCCTACGACTGCAGGGAGATGGTCAGAGGCGGTTGGCCAGGACGATCCCGGCTGCGACCAGGGCCGCGCCCATCATGAGGCTCGGGGTCAGCGGCTCGCCCAGGATGGTCGCGCTCAGCGCGACGCCAACGAGAGGCGCGATGAACCCGAAGACCGCGACCCGGCTGGCGGCGTGATGGCGGATCAGCCAGGTCCAGATAGTGAAGCAGAAGGTCCCGATCACTAACCCCTGATAGAGCACCGCGGCGGTCTCCGCGGCCCCCGGCCGCGCGCCGGCCAGGCCCTCGAACGCGAAGCTGTAGGCGACGAAGACGACGGCGCCGCAGATCATCTCCCAGAGCACTACCCGGCTCGGGTCCACGCGCGCGAGCGCGTGCTTCATGAACACCACCTGGCCGCCCAGGAGTAGGGCGCTGAGGAGCTGCACGCCATCGCCCAGCACTTGGCGGCCTTGCCAGGCTCCCCACTCCCCGGCGAAGATTGCGATTATCCCGGAGAATGCCGCCGCCAGGCCCAGGACCTTCCCGATGCTCGCCCGCTCTCCCGGGATCAGGAAGTGCGCGAGCGCGACCACGAAGAACGGATAGGTGTGCAGCAGCACGATGGAATGGCCCGCGGTGCCCCAGTAGACCCCGAGCGTGAATGTCGCGATCTGCGCCACGAAGAAGAGGGCGGTGACTGCCAGCCAGAATGCTTCGCCCGGCTGGGGGCGGACGTGGACCTTCGTGAGCCGACACCAGAGCCAGACGCCGACCGCGGCGATACCGAAGCGCAGCCCGGAGGAGCCGATGGGAGGGAAGCCGCGCAGGGCGATCTTCAGGGCCGTGGGATTGGTGCCCCAGAGGACCGTGATCAGGCTTGCCAGTGCCGCCGCGCCTCGACCCAGGCGCGCCGCAGACAGCTCCGGCCGGCCGGCGAGAGCGCTATCCTCCGCGATCAGCTCGCTCATGACTTGCCCATGGTCTGGCGTGACTCGGGCCCATAGGGCCCGGGCCAAGGCCTTTCCCTTTCGGCCGGCCGCGCCCCTTTCGGCCGGCGCGCCGTTCGCCCGGAGGGCAGGGAGACTCGGCGTCGTCAGAGAACGCCTATCACACGAACAGAGCTCGCAGGAGGAAGGCTGTGGATGGTCCGCGTCGGGTTCGCCCGGAGGAGATCGAGGAGCTGGGTGATCTGCTCTGCCGCGTCTTTGGATTCCACGAGTACTATGATAAGGTCAAGTTCACGCGGAACCTGCGGCGGCCGGTCCACCTGCGCGGGGCACGGGTCATCGCGGAAGATGGGAAGCTAGTCTCTCATGCGCTCATGATCGTGGACGAGCTCTCGATCCACGGTTGTCGCGTACGGGCGGCGAGCATAGGTGGGGTCTGCACCGACCCTGACTACCGGGGGCGGGGGTGCGCGGGCAAGGTCTTGGAGCAGAGCGTGGCCGACGCGGTGACGGCACGGGCGAGGGTCATGATCGTCTCCGGCGATCGCAGCCTCTATCGGCGCAACCACTGCGTGCGGACCGGCGATCTGCTGGCGGCTACGGTGTGTCGGGACTCGCTGTGGCCGGCAGGGGCCGGCCTCAGCGTGCGGCGCGTCACGGCGGACGATTGGGGCGCGCTCTCTCCGCTGCAGGCGGCCGAGCCGGTGCGGTTCGTGCGCTCGGCCGACTTCTTCTCGCAGTGCTGCTACTGGTGGGACTGCGCGCTGCCGGAGATCTGGCTGGTCGCATCGGGCAGCAAGCCCCTCGGCTACCTCCTCCTGGTTCCTCCCTGGCGGGCGGAGCACCGGAAGACGCGCACGGTCGGGGAGTACGCCGGCTCGCGGGCCGCGATCGTAGATGCTCTGCCCCTCATCTTCGAGGGCACAGACCTGGACGAGATACGCTGCGAAGTGCTGGGCCAGGATGGCGAGCTGGCGTATCTCCTGGCGGGCCGTAGTCTCGCGCTGGCTCCGGACACGCTGCCGGGCACGCATCGCGTGCTCAACCTGCCCGGGCTGATGCGCGACATTCGCCCTTACCTGGCGGCGCGACTGCCGCGCTCGGTGATGCGCCGCCTCACCTGCGAGCAGGAGGGCGAGGCCTGCCGTCTGTCGCTCGGGTCGGACCAGGTGGAGATGGACCTCTCACAGGCCGCGCGGCTCGTCCTCGGCGGGCGAGGGGTGCCGCGGGTCGGAGGCGACCTGGGGGAGAACCTGGGGCGAGTCTTCCCAATCCCGTTCCCGATGCCGGGGTGCAACTTCATCTAGCGCGCGGCGGGGCGGCGGTCCGGTGGCGGGCGGGGCGGTCGAAATGCTATCATGAGCTTGGTTCCGATCGCCGAAGTTGCGCGGCGCGCAGAGAGCGGAAGTCGGCCTGCGCGCCTGTTCAGTCTCGGGGGGGGAGACGCCCGAAAAGGAGTGACCGTCTGCATATGACTGCGATGACCGCCGATCCCCGGCTTGCAGTTACGATCGCCGGGGTGAGGTTCAAGAATCCGTTCTTCCTGGCCTCCGGGCCCACGACCCATTCCGCGGACCAGCTCGCGAGAGGGTGTGAGCTGGGCTGGTCGGGGGCCTCGATCAAGCTGACCTTCGACCCGCCGCCCTACATCAACCGCGAGCCGCGATACGGCTACTTCGAGCCGCAGGGATTCCTCGCCTTCACCGCCGAGAAGCGGCTGGCGCTCGACCAGGGCGTGGAGCTGATCCGCGAGGCACGGCCCCGGGTGGACGAAGACTTCGTCATCATGGCCAACTACAGCTACGCGGGGGACGCGGGCGTGGAGGGCTGGGTGAACATGGCGCGGGCCTTCGAGGAGGCGGGCGCACATGTGCTAGAGGTGAACCTGGGCTGCCCGAACATGTCCTTCAACGTGGCGCTGACCGGGGAGGCGCATGAGGGCGGGCCGGTGAGCGGGGCCTCCCTTGGTATGGACCCGGAGATGGTGGCCGAGATCGTCCGCGAGACGGTGGCGGCGGTCGGCATCCCCGTGTTCGTGAAGCTGAGCCCCGAGGGTGGGCGACTGGCGGAGGCGGCGAAGGCGGCCTATGACGCGGGTGCGGTGGCGGTGGGATCGAATGCGAACCGGCTGGCGATCCCGCCGATTGACATCTGGAATCCGAGGAAGGCGGTTTATCATCTGCAAGAGCAGGTTTCGCTGAGCTGCATGTCCGGGCCCTGGGCGAAGCCGCTGGCCTTGCGGGACATCTTCGAGATCCGGAAGCGGAGTGGGCCGCTGGTGCGCGCCATCGCGACCGGCGGGGTGGAGACCTGGCAGGACGCAGTGGAGATGGCGTTCTTCGGCGCGGACCTGGTGGGGATCTGCACGGCGGTGCTGGCGCACGGCTACGGGATCGTCGGGGAGATCGCGGACGGAGTGCTGCAGTACCTGGACCGGATGGGCTTCGCCGACTGGGGGGCGATGCGCGATCTGCTGGTGGGGGAGTTGACGTCGGCCGACCGGCTGACGCTCTACCCGGGTCACGCCCGGATCAAAGATCCGCAGCTCTCCGCGCCCTGCAAGTTCGCGTGCCCGAACCAAGTGCCGGCCCAGGGCTACGTGCAGAAGGTGGCGGCGCGGGATTTCCGGGGCGCATTCGACCTGATCACGGCGCGGGACCCGCTGCAGTCGGTGTGCGGGTACATCTGCGCCCACCCCTGCGAGGAGGCGTGCACGCGGGGCGAGATTGACGAGCCGATCCGCATCCGCGACATCAAGCGGTTCGTGCTTGAGCACGCGGCCGCGCGGGGCTGGAAGCCGGAGGTGGACCGGCTGCCGAAGAGCGGGAAGAAGGTGGCGGTGGTAGGGTCCGGGCCGGCCGGCATCGGGTGCGCCTGGGATCTGGCGCGGGCCGGACACGAAGTCACGATCTTCGAGGCGGAGCGCAAGCCGGGTGGGATGCTGCGCTACGGGATCCCGAGCTTCCGTCTGCCGGAGAGCGTGCTCGACGCCGAGATCGCGTCGCTCAAGTCGCTGGGGGCGAAGATCAAGCCGAACCGGCGGCTGGGGAAGGATTTCACCCTCACGGACCTGCGGGGGCAGGGATTCGATGCGATTTTCCTGGGCCTGGGCGCGTGGTCGGGCGGGAGGCTCGATGTGCCCGGGGAGGAAGCGCGAGGAGTGGCGTCAGCGGTGGACTTCCTGAGCATGTTCCGGCGCGGCCGCAAGGTGACGGTGGGGGAGCGGGTGGCGGTGATCGGGGGCGGCTTCACGGCGGTGGACGCGGCGCGCACGGCACTGCGGCTCGGCGCGAAGGAGGTCTTCCTCTGCTACCGGCGCACCCGGGACGAGATGCTGGCGACGCCGGAGGAGGTGCGGGAGGCGGAGGAAGAGGGGGTGCGGGTGATCTACCTGGTGGCCCCGATCGCGGTGCTGACGAAGCGGAAGCGCGTGAGCGGCCTGAAGATGCGCATCCATACGCTGGGAGCAGCCGATGCCTCCGGCCGCCGGCGCCCCGACCCGGTGGCCGAGACGGAGTTCACGCTGCCCTGCGACATGGTGATCAACGCGCTGGGGCAGGAGGTGGGGAGCGAGATCGAGGGGATCGCGGTGAGGCCCGATGGCACGCTGGCCTACGACGCGGCCACTGGGGCTACCGCGATAGAGGGCGTGTACGCAGGCGGCGATGCAGCGACGGGGCCGGACACGGTGATCGCGGCGGTGGCCTCGGGCCGGCGAGCGGCAGCGGCGATTGACCAGTACCTGTCTGGCGGTGAACCCTTCCTCGACTACGATCCGCCTCTCACCGAGGTCTCGAAGCGGCAGGTGCTGGCGCGGCAGACAGGGATCGAGCAGGAGCCTCGGGTGCCGCTGGCGCTGCGGCCGGCGGCCGAGCGTCGTGCGGACTTCGCGCCCTACCGCCCCCCGCTGAGCGAGGAGGAGGCGGTACAGGAGGCGAGCCGCTGCCTTGGGTGCGGCTGCGGCGTGGGATGCGGGCTGTGCGCACGCATCTGCTCGTCGTTCGCGGTGCAGCAGCAAGGAAGCGATGCGTTCTGCATTGACGAGGAGAAGTGCGTGGCCTGCGGAATGTGTTTCCGCCGCTGCCCGAACCAGAACATCGAGATGGTGCAGCTCGAGGGGACGGTATAGCGAGGGTGGGTGAGGAGATCGCCATATGCGGGTGCTGATCACCGCCACTTCGTTCAGCCAGCTCTCCCGTGCGCCGGAAGACCGACTGGTTGCGGCGGGCTACGAGGTCGTGCACAATCCCTATCGCCGTCCGATGACCCCGGAGGAGCTGCGCCCTCTGCTGAAGGGAGTGGATGGGATCGCCGCCGGTGTGGACCGGTTCCATCCGCCGGCCTTCGAGGAGGCCGATCGGCTGAAGGTGCTGGCGCGGCACGGCGCGGGGATGGATGGGGTGGACGTCGCGGAGTGCACGCGGCGCAGGATCGTGGTGGCGAACGTGCCCGGCGCGAATGCGGAGGCGGTGGCCGATATGAGCTTCGCGCTGATGCTGGCGGCGGCCCGCCACATCGCGGACGGCGATCGCACCACCAAGGCTGGGCAGTGGGTGAACACCTACGGGGTTGACGTGCACGGTGCGACGCTCGGCCTGCTGGGGCTGGGCCGGATCGGCAAGGGAGTGGCGCGGCGGGGCCGGGGCTTCGAGATGAGAGTGCTGGCCTATGACCCCTACTTCGACGAGACCTTCGCGGCGACCATCGGCGTGGACCGGGCGGCCTCGATCGAGCAAGTGATGAGAGAGGCGGACTTCGTGTCGGTCCACATGCCATTGAATGAGGAGACGCGGCGGTGCATCAACGCGGAGAAGATCGCGCTGATGAAGCCGACTGCGATCCTGGTGAACACCGCCCGGGGCGCGATCGTAGACGAGGAGGCGCTGGCCGACGCGCTGGAGGCGGGGCGAATCTTCGGCGCCGGCCTGGATGTCTACGCCGCCGAGCCGCCGACGCAGAGCCGGCTGCTGCGCTGCGAGCGGGCCGTGACCATGCCCCATGTGTCGTCGAATACCCCGGGGGCGCTGCTGGCGATGGGGAACGGAGTGGTGGACGCGATCATCGCGGTCTTCGAGGGCCGGCGTCCGGAGTACTGCGTGAACCCGGAAGTGTATGGATAGGTCGGCAATGACCCAAGTGCGGATCGGGATGGCCGGGTGCGGGTTCTCCGCGAGCCTGCACATTCACGGCTACAAGCAGGTTGCGCCCGCGCGCTGCCTGGTGGCGGCGGTGTGTGGGGTGCCGAAGGCGGAGGCGGAGGCGTTCGCGGCGCGGCACGGCATCCCGGAGGTGTACGGCAGCTTCACCGAGATGCTGGCCGGGGCGAAGGTGGACGCGGTGGACTTGGCGGTGCCCAACTACCTCCATGCGCCGTTCATCATCGAGGCCGCGAAGGCAGGCAAGCACGTGTTCTGCGAGAAGCCCCTGACCGGGTACTTCGGCGAGGACCGGCCGCAGGAGGAACTGATCGGCAAGACTGTGCCGCGGCGGAAGATGCTGGAGCAGGTGATCGCTCGCTGCGACGAGGTGGTGGCAGCGGTCGGGGCGTCCGGCATCAGGTTCGGCTACGCAGAGAACTGGGTCTACGCGCCGGCCTACCTGAAGCTCTGGCGGCTGGCCCAGGCGGCCGGGGGGACGATCTTACGGATCGAGGCGGAGGAGTCGCACTCGGGGTCACACGCGGACTACGCGAAGCAGTGGCGGACGTCGGGCGGGGGATCGCTGATGGTGAAGGGGTCGCATCCGCTGGGAGCGGCGCTGCAGCTGAAGCACTGGGAGGGAGAAGCCAAGTTCGGCCGGCCCATCCGACCCGCCTCGGTGCTGTGCGAAGTGGGGAACCTGACCTGGATTCCTGCCTTCCAGGAGGAGAAGGAGCAGTACCTGAGGACGGGGTGGAGGGATGTTGAGGACTGGGGGATCATCGTGGTGAAGTTCGAGGACGGGTCGGTGGCGGAGGTGAAGGCGGCCGACACCACGCTCGGCGGGGTGCACAACTACCTGGAAGCGTATCTCTCGAACGCGCGCCTGCGCGCCAATATCAACCCGACTGATGCCTGCGTCGCCTACGCGCCCGCCGCGCACATCTTCGGGGACGAGTACATCGTCGAGAAGATCGAGACCAAGGGCGGCTGGACCCAGCCCTCGCCAGATGAGGACTGGAACCAGGGCTATCCACAGGAGGTGGCGGACTTCGTGGCCGCCGTGGCAGAGGGCCGCGAGCCCGTGTCTGGGGCGAGGCTGGCGCGAGATGTGAGCATCGTGCTCTATGCCGCCTATGTGAGCGCGGAGGAGGGGCGGCGGATCGAGGTGGGGCCGCTGTTGGGCTAGCGCCCGCGGTCGGGGAGGTCTGGCGTCTCATGGCGAAGGTCCGGGTCGGGCTGGTGGGCTACGGGTTTGCGGCCGAGCTGCACATGCCCGGCTTCAAGGGCCTCGGCCCGGACCGGTGCGAGGTGGTCGGGGTGTGCGGCCGAAGCAGGGCGCGGGCGGCGGCATTCGCGGCGAAACACGCCATCCCGCGGGCCTTCGAGAGCATGAGCGAGATGCTGGCCGGGGTCGAGGTGGACGCGGTGGACCTCGCCATCCCGAACCACCTCCAC
>Ga0315280_10009683_pt1 | contig 12268 bp, 6 predicted proteins | sample YL17G06_40_MG_FD_203697 | JGI IMG/M metagenome (GOLD analysis project Ga0315280, IMG submission 203697) | Sediment microbial communities from Yellowstone Lake, YNP, Wyoming, USA - YL17G06_40 | ecosystem: Environmental > Aquatic > Freshwater > Lake > Sediment | place: USA: Wyoming | collected... | reverse complement strand
CACCTTGAAAGAGGCGACGGAGTCGCTGATCGAGGAGGCTTTGCGGCGGGCCAAGGGAAACCAAACGATCGCGGCCGGGCTTCTGGGCGTTACGACACAGGCCCTCAGTAGAGGCTCAGCCGGAAACACAAGGCTGAGCAGGTGTAGTGCGGAGGTTCTCCATGAGCTGGTTCCGGCTTGGAAGTCTCTCTGTTGGCTCCCTGACAACGACGATTCTCCTCAGTCTCATCGTCGGCTATCTGCTCTCGCGCAAGGACAAGACTCCCGACACCTGGTATCTAACCGGCTATCTGGGAACCCTGTTGGTCCTGCTGCTTTCCTATACCGTTCGCTATTCGGTGTTCTCCACGGCCAGCCTGGCCACCGGGCAGATCTCCAACCTCATCGTGTTCGGAGTTCTGTGTTTGATCCAGTTCGCCTATCACTACGGCGGCAATTCCCACCTTCGGGAGTCCCGGGTCGTGCTGTATCTGTTTCTCGTGGGCGCGCTCATCTCCTGGAGCGTACATTTTTTCAGGAGCAACCTCCGGGCGGTGTACGACTTCCAGGCGGAGTATTTCACCTATGAGTTCGGCCCCAGCATCGCTCTTGTCACCCTAACCGGATACTCCTGGTCTGTGGTCGTGCTCCTGCGCAAGGCGCTGCTCTTCTCCGGATGTATCGGCCCTACACGTGGAGTCAGAAGTCTCTTCGGGGTTCTCTTCCGGCCGAGGGGGCGTTCCGCCGCATCCGCTCGCAGCTTCGCAGTGCTGACCACGGCCACCGCCCTGGTCGCCCTAGCCTACCTTCTGTTCCAGACCCAAGTCATCTCTCGGGCCTCCTACGCCTTCCTGTTCAACACCAGCTCGCTTTTGATCTGCCTGCTCATTTTCGTGGTTTACGTCAGCAACGCCCCGCAGCCATCGAGCTTCCTGGTTAAGCTGGTAGGGATCCCCCTGGTCACGATCCTGGTGACCTTCGGGATCGTATCCGGCGCCCTCACGCCTGTGCTCAACGAGACCCTCGCCGATCGATATGCAAGCGAGGCACAGCAGGCTCTGCAGGCGCTACAGAGCGGAGATTCCCGCGCACTGCCCGCGGATCTGGCCTATGTGGCGCTTCTTTCTTCCCTTCCCGGCTCCATGGTTTACGCGACGCCAGCCCTCCCCCCAGAGGTCATTCAGCAGGCGGCGTACGCAGCCGGAACGGTTGGATCGCTGCGCGAGAGGGGCGGAGGAAAGCCTCAATTCCTCTACCTGAGCCTGTCCGATCCTGACACGTTCTTCTTCTCCCTGGAGAGGACAAACAGAGGAAGTACGTACCGCCTGGGGTTCCATTACGCCGATTACCGCCTGGCCATCCACCGTTTCTGGGCCAAACTGGCCCTGGTGGTGCTTGCCGTCACATTTTCCGTGCTCCTGCTGTTCCCTCTCGTTTTCGACAGGAGCCTGCTGCAACCACTGCGTGGACTGATGGAGGCAGTTCATCAGGTGGAGAAGGGCAATTACCGCATGACCCTGCCTGTGGGCTCGGAGGATGAGGTCGGGCAACTGACCGGAGGCTACAACCGCATGATCAAATCCCTGCAGAACGCCGAAGGCAACTTCAAGGCCCTGGCCGAGAACGCCAACGACGCCATTCTGATCCTGTCAGCAGACGGGCGGGTCATCTATGCCAACCCGCAGGCGGCAGCGATCTCGGGGTACGACGAGGCGCAGCTGATGAGAAAGCGCCTCCGAGACTTCATCCTTCCCGAAGAGCTGGGCAAAATAGAGGAGCGTTTGGCGTCCAGAATTCGAGGTCTGCCTGCGCCCCGCTGCTATGAAACGCAGATTGTGAACAGCCGGGGCGAGTGCCTGCCTGTGGAAGTGACGGGGGCGCGGACCACCTGGCATGATGAACCAGCGGACGTGGTTATCATCCGTGCCATCTCGGAGCGGAAACAGGCCGAGGAGCTGCTTCGCAGCCAGCAAGACCAACTTCTGAGAGTAGACAAGCTGGTCTCTATCGGGGCGCTCGTCGCCGGCGTGGCTCACGAGGTGAATAACCCGAACCAGGTGGTCTACCTCAACGCCCGATTTCTCTCCGGGGGTCTGTCCGCCCTGTTCGACCTTGCCGAGTCCGGGGAGAAGGCCGACGACCGCCTCTGCATTGCCGGGCTGCCGTACGGGCAGTTCCGCCAGGCGGCGCAGTCGGCGCTCACCGAGATCTCCGACAGCGCGGCGAGAATCGATCATATCGTGGGAGAGCTGAAGGGCTTTGTGCGTGAAGAAGGCAGAGGCTCAAAGCAGCCTACGGACGTCAATCTGGTGGTGCGCACCGTCGTGAGCCTGTCCCGGCACTTTATACGCAGCGCTACCGACTACTTCCACCTTCGTCTGGCCGAGGGAGTTCCCGCGGTCAGCGCCGATCGCATACGCCTGGAGCAGGTGGTGCTCAATCTGGTGCAGAACGCCTGCCAGGCGTTGACGGACAGGAGCAAGTCGGTGAGCCTAGTAACCTCCTACGACGCGGCGCAGGGCTGTGTCTTGGTGGAGATTATCGATGAAGGGATCGGCATTGCTGCCGAGCATCTGGTCCATATTACCGAGCCCTTCTTTACGACCAAGCGCCAGAGGGGCGGAACGGGCCTGGGCCTGTACATATCCCAGCGCATCGTCAAAGAGCACGGCGGGACCCTGGTCTTTGAATCCGGCGTTGGAAAAGGTACCCGCACGGTTGTCCGTTTGCCTGTGGCAAGCCACCCGGCCGCTTGATCCGCCCTGCATTGGACGCCGTCAGACCTCCTCTTCCGGGCGGGAGGAGCTCATTGGCCTCGGAACGGACGGCGCCAACGGCAGGACCGACACCATGCCTTCGTCGATTCCCTAGCCTGGAATCCCCATCAACTTTCGTCCATCCGGTCCCGCCTCTCGGTAGGGTTATTGCTTGTGCCGTAAGGAATTGTCTTTAGCCCCTTCCCCGGCAGGCTCCCGATGGTTTATGCCTGTTAGATCCCAGCTCGACATCCGTAACTCTCGACTCAGTATTGAAATACATCGATCCAGCTGCCTGGCACGGAATTTGCTTTTATATGGCTATGAAGACTGAATTACTGTTGGACAAGAGCGGTCGCGTCGGTAGACCCGGCAGGCTACGCGCCTTTGGATTCCTGGCGGTGGCTGTCTCCGTGGTGGAGCTGCTGCTGTGCTTCACCGGACCCATCGCCTTCCTCCAGAGGCCCAGCCTCATGCTCTTCCCTCCCTTCTCCTCGGGGCTCACAGATCAAGAGATCCGCAGGGCCACGGAGTTTGTCGAACAACAGATTGCCCTGACGAACTCCTACTCCATCGTCAGTCAGAGCTTTATTGAAGAGTACTACGTCCGAACGGACCCGGACTTTGACAAGTCCAAGCTCAAACCCGTCGACTACGTACGAGCGCAGGCCATCGCTCGGGAGCTCGGGCTGGAGCGATTCGCCATGGCCACGATCTTCACATCGGACAGCCAGTGCGAGCTGTCGGTGGCGATCCGGGAGGTCGCGGATGACAACGTCCTGCGCAACGGACGGTTTGTCTCTGACAGCTTCGAGAGCCTGCTCAGCGGTGCCGGCAAAGACGGAAAGCCCATCGACTTCCGTGAGAGTCTCGCCGTCGAGACAAAGGGGGTCTCCTTTACGAACTACCTGGTTCTTGGTCTTCTCGGCCTGCAGCTACTCGTGGGCCTGCTCGCCATTCTGGGCCGGGAACCGGGCATCCTCGTGGAAATTGTATGGGCGCCGGCCGTGATCCTGTTCCTGTTCGCCTACATCTATGCGCTCAGCGCCAACATGGATTACGTGCAGCGCTATATCGCCAGTCACGGCCAGCTCCACCTCGCCAAGAGCACGGCGGTCGAGCAGGCCCATGCCTTCCTGCGCTATGTTCCCCTGCTGCTGCTGAACGGCGTGTACTACGTGTGGCGCACGCTCCAGAAAGGTAGAAACCAACCGCCATGGGACAGGGAGCACTGGGTGTACCGCTACATCACGCGCTGGTCTCTCCCTTGGGTGGTTCTCTCCGCGGCGATGTTTGGATTCTCGTTCCCCTCGGTCCTCAGTCTGGACGGGATCGGCTGGCTGGCCTGGTTTTCCCTCGTCCCCCTGTTTCTGGTCCTGGCCACGGTGAAGCCGGTGCTGGGGGTATTCTACGGGGTCGTCTTCGGAACTCTTCAGGCCCTGATCATCAACTACTGGCACGGTACCTACGACTACGTATCCCTACACCTCATTACCATCGCCTTCGTCGCGGAGTACCTGCTGTTCATGATCCCCCTGGTCTGGCTGATCAGAGCCAGCGGCAAGTGGGGATTCCTGGCCGTGCCTGCGGCCTGGGCGCTCTTCGACTACTGCCGCTCCGTCGGGGCTCTGGGCTACCCGTGGGGCCTGGCCGGCACCACCCAGTACAGGTTCCTGCCGCTGATTCAGATCGCCTCGCTCACCGGAGTGTGGGGCGTCGACTTCGTGGTTGTTCTCTGCAACGCCGCCCTGGCCTGGGCCCTCGTAGCTCCCGCGCTCGGCCGCACCAGGACCAGCAATCGTGTTACGCTTCTTCCGGTCTCTCCCTGTTGGACCGGCCGGCTGCGGGAACGGCTTGCGGCAAGCGCAAAGCTGATGGGGAATTGGGTTGCCGTAGCACCCGTGGCAGTGTTCGCTCTGGTCTTGGCGGTGTGCCTCATCAGCGGGACCGTTATTCTGAACACGGTCCGTTCCAGCCTATACGGTCGATCCGAAGTTCCGAAGGCAACGATCGTTCTTCTCCAGCAAAACACCGACCCCAGGAAACACGAGTACCGCGAGAACTTCGAGAAGCTGATGGCTCTCACGGACGAGGCACTTGAAGCTCTGCCCGCGAGGCCGGATCTGGTTGCCTGGCCCGAGGGGGGATTTAAGCTGGACGTCAGATACTGGAGCGACCCGGAGCGAAAGGACTCCTACTGGGGAGGAGTCGTCCGGCAGTTCCTGGACTACCAGCGGAACTTGGGGACCTGGCTGGTGACGGGTACTCAGGATCACGAGCTGGTGGCTGCGGAGAACGGAGAAACCATGCAGAGGGACTTCAACTCCTCAATCCTCCTGGACGCGGATGGAAAGATCGCCGGCTTCTACCACAAGATGCACCTGGTGCCCTTCTCCGAATACTTTCCCCTGGACAAGAAGAGGTTCGCCGGCCTCTACGGTCTGTTCCAGAAATATGACATCTCCGACTGGGACATCGGGGAGCAGAGAGTCGTCTATCAGCACGAAAAGATGCGTTTCGCCACCCCGATCTGTTTCGAAGACGTGTTCTCCGACGACATGCGCCGCTTCGTCCTGCAAAATGTCGATGTCATCCTCAACATGAGCAATGACTACTGGTCGCTATCGCCCGTGGAAGGCCGGCAGCACGGCATCCTGTCCCTGTTTAGGGCCGTGGAAAACCAACGTCCGGTTCTCCGTAGCACTTCCTCCGGATACACCGTGTACATCGACGCAACGGGGCGCATCCAACCGGGTTCCCCGCAGCCCTACACCGAGGGGTATACCATCGCCACCGTACCGCTCCCGGAGCGACGGCTGACCCCTTACACGCGGTGGGGTGACTGGTTTCCGCTGCTGTGCGGAGCGGCCCTGCTCCTGGCAGGCGTAGCCAAAGCCGTCAGCCTCGCAGTGCGGGCGGCGCGCAGAGACAGTCACCGCCCGGGTTGCCGGACAGTGGATGGATCGGTCCTCACGGTGGTCAACCACGAGATTGAGATCAGGCAGGATTGGTCTGAAAAAACTCTTTATATGGAGGAGGCGAGGGCCAAGTTCATCGAGGCGATCGTGGCAGCGCCCTATTCAGCCCTGGCGTGGAACGGCCTCCGCCAGTGGGCAATGTTGAACAACAAGCAGATCGGTCACCTGCGGTTCAAGATTCCTGCCAGTGTTAACGCGAAGGGCGAGCTGGTGGTCGAGAAGGCGCTCATCGAGAAGCACGGAACGAACAACTGGCTCAGCCTTTACGGCCCGATGCGGGTCCTCTGGCGAAATAAGGTCTTCACTTTAAAATACCCGGGCCAGAAGCAGTACCTTCACAGCCTTCCCGAGGAAGCCAACGCTTTTCGGGCGCTGCTGGAAAGCGAAGGCCTGCTCGAAGCGTACATACTCCTCGCGCTGGCGGACGATGGAGTCTCCAAGGACTACCCGTCGTATCGCGCGGAGAACAGGGAGGCGATCCGGCAGTATCTGGACCGCTACGTGATACACGACAAGCAATGAGAGAGATTCTAAGTGAGGAGGAAAAACATGAAAGGCAGAAAGACAAGGCAAGGCAGCCGGAGGGGGATCCTCGCGATGATCTGCGTCCTGGGGATCCTGACGCTGGCCGGCGGGTGCAAGTCACTCATCGTGGGGAAGGGATATCCCCAATACGAGGGGGAGCTTCGCGGCCTGCCCCTGCGAGGCCCGGTGACCGTACTGCGGGATGGCAACGGCATCCCTCACATCTACGCCAACGACAGGCACGATCTGATGGTCGCCCAGGGCTTCGTGCACGCCCAGGACCGCCTGTGGCAGATGGAGACCCTGCGCCGGTTGGCCTGCGGGCGCTTGGCGGAAGTGGCCGGTGAAGCGCGGCTGAACCTGGACTACTTCGCCCGCCTCCTGGGCTTTCCAGAGTTGCGGCGGAGGGCCGCCCGGGCGCTCGGTGATGAGGAAACCGCCCTTCTTCAGGCCTACGTCGACGGGGTCAACGCCAACATTCGCCTGCGCGGCAAGGACCTGCCGCTGGAGTTCCGCTCGGCCGGGATCGTCCCAGAGGAGTGGAAGGTGGAGGACCTGTTCAGCTTCGTGGTGCTGAACTCCTGGATGTTCCGGGAGAACTACCGGGCGGAGTTGATGGTACTCGCGGCACGGCAGACCGTGGAGCTGCAAGAGTGGAACGACATCTTCCCCAGTCACCCAGGCGCGGCCCTTGCGGAGGACACCTACTTCGAGAGCCTCCGCGCCCTGAAGCTGGGGCCGCTGAACCGGGCGGCGCTATCGTTCTTCGAGGCGTTGCCGGCTCAGCTCCCCGCCGCCGGAGGCGGCAGTAACGCCTGGGTCACGGCCGAAGGCCCGGGGGGCAAACCCCTGCTGGCCAACGACACCCATGTCAGCATATCCGTGCCGGGCACCTGGTATCTCTGCCACCTGAACGCCCCGGGAACCAACATCGTGGGTGCATCCGTACCGGGGGTGCCGGGCGTCATCATCGGCCACACGGACACCGTGGCCTGGGGCATGACCATTCTGCCTATCGACTTCGTGGACCTCTTCGTGGTGAGAGTCAATCCGCAAAACCCCACCCGCTACTTCGTTGGGGATCGGGTGCTGGAGATGCAGCGGGAGGAGATGGTCATCGGTCTCAAGGGTGGAGAACCCCGGCGCTTCACGGCCTACCGGACGATCTACGGCCCCGTGATCACCGAGGTTGCCAGCGGAGTCGAAGGTGCGGTGGCCCTGCGCTGGTACGGGACGCTTCAGGAAGGAGAGCTCACCGACCTGACCATGAAAACGATCCTCGGCCTTATGGACTGCAGGAGCGCCGGGGACATCGTCGAAAACGCCCGTCACACCAGGATCGTGGGCCTGAACCTCCTCGCCGCCGACATCGACGGCAACATCGCCTGGCACAGCACCGGAGCCGTGCCCGTCCGCAGGGGTTTCTCCGGCCGGCTCCCGGCGGATGGGTCCTCCGGCTCCATGGACTGGGACGGTTTCCTGCCATATGAGCAGCTGCCCGGCGCAGTGAATCCCCCCGATGGAACCATCGTGAACTGCAACCACCGGGTGGTTACCGATGCGGATCCCCAGCCCATCTCCAACATGTGGGCCGCCCCCTACCGGTACGAGCGCGTCGTGTCCCTGCTGCGGGAGATGGGGGATCCGTCTGTTGACAAGTTCCGCAAGATGCAGCTGGACGTGTACTCCCTCCAGGCCGAAGATATCCTTCCCAAAGCCCTTTCCTACCCGTACCGGGATGCCGGGGCTCAGGAGGCCGTCCGGATCCTCCGGGACTGGGACCGCCAGGTGCGCGCAGCCAGTCAGGGCGCGGCGGTCTAGGAGGTGTTCCTCACCCAATGGGTGCGCGCCCTCCTGGAGGACGAGGTGGGCGACGACCTGTTTTACTACTTCCACATCCCGTTCAAGAAGTACCTGATCCAGGACGTGATCCTCGACCGCCCGGACTCCCCGGTGTGGGACCGCAAGGATACACCGGAGAGGGAGGGGCCGCAACAGATCCTGGAAATGGCCTTGTCCGGGACGATCCGCTGGATGGAGGAACAACTCGGCGCCAACCGGCGCAGCTGGTCCTGGGGCCGCCTGCACCAGGTGCACTGGAGGCATGCTGGTGGCACGAGTTGGTTGAAGGCCATGCTTCTCAACAGCGGGCCGTACCCGGTGGACGGCGACGGCACGACCTTGAACTCCAACACCCCCATCGCCGCCAGAGGCGAGTATCGCGCCTGCCTCATCCCGGCGCTGCGGATGGTCGTCTCCCTGGCCGACTTGGACGGAATGCAGATCATCGCGCCGATGGGCCAGTCCGGCCAGCCGGGCCACCGCCATTACGACGATATGGTAAAGGGCTGGATCGAGGGCAGGCTCATCAGCCTTCCTTTCAGCCGCGACCGCGTTGAGGCTACGGCGGTTTCCGCGATGACTCTCAGTCCATAGGTCGGGCGCCTTCGGCCCGAGGGCCCACCCACTCCGCCCAGAGGTCGGCGAGCCCACACCGGCAGAGCTCTTCCGCGAGGGCCCGGAAGAGCTAGCCGTCGATAAGCTGCCACTCGTAGCGCCTGGTGAGCTCAGACAGCAGGAGGTCGAAACGCTCCTCGCCCATGCGCCCCGCCAGAGCGTGCAAGAACAGGGGGGCGCGGCCGTACATGATGGCGGCGTACTCCTCGCGGGAGTAGGCCGCCACCGGCATGCCGACCGGAATCTGCGCCCGGCCGATCGCATTCCAGGCATCCTCAAACTCCTGAAAGGCCTCGCGGCCGTCCCCGTACCGATCCCGCCAGTACAGCCAGTAGGCGTACTGCGCCAGCGACTCGTCGATCCAGGGTTCCTCGAGCTGGTCGGTTCCCACACCGGCGTAGAACCACTGGTGTGCGATTTCGTGCGCCAGCGTGCCTTCGAGCAGGACCCGCTGAGGCAGCCCGTCCGATCCTGCCTCAGAGTCGTACAGCCGCGACGCCAGCGCGATGATTCCGGGGAACTCCATGCCCAGGGCCCTGAGCGGAGCGCTCACCACGGTCAGAGTGGTGAACGGGTAAAAGCCAAGACGCCCCGAGAAACTCTCCAGGGCGGCGTGCGCCGCCTCCAGCGCCAGCTGCGCCCCTTCTTCCCGGCCGCGGAGGGCAGCGCTGCGCACCATGGTGCCTCCTCGTTGTTCCTCGAGCACCACGAAGTCCCTGCTGGCAGCCAGGTACAGCTCCCGGGCGGGTCCCACGGCGAAGAGCACTTCCGCCCGTCCCCCCTGGCTCCTGCGGGCGAGCTCGACCCCGGGGGCCGCCACCACCACATCCTCGGGCACACCGACCCTGACGACGTAGAAGCTCACCTCGTTGGTCACGAAATCACCGTAGGGAGCCGGAGGGCCATGATCCCAGGCCCGCGGGGCCGGGATCATGGGATAGGCGTGCGCCAGGGAGAGCACGCCCTGGGTGTATGAGAACACGTTCGCTTCCCCGGCGGCACCCTCCGGTACACGCAGGGAATACTCGATCGTAATCTCCGTTCCGGCCCGCGGACGCAAAGGCACGGGTAGGGGAACGACGAGCAGGCTGCCAGCGCCCCGCACCGCCGGCTGAACCGGGGAGCCGGCGACGGTTACTGCGGCGACCTCAAGCGCACCGGAGGTTAGGTTGGGGTAGCAGAAAAAGGGAAGCTCGGAGAGCTGTTCTGACTGCCGGTTGGTGAACCACACGCGGAGCGTGGCGGCGACGGTGGTAAGGCTCTCCGAAATCTCCAGCCGCAGCTCGTAGCGGGACGCCTCTGCCAGCTGCGGGTGCTGGGCGAACTCGTCCTCCACCCACAGCTTGCTGAAGGGCCAGGACCAGCCTCTCTGCGCTGCCGCGAGGTCCGGCACCATCGTCTCCGGCGGCGTGCAACAGGCGAGCAGACCCACGAAAAGACAGGCGACAAGAAAGATGCGGGCACGCCGGAATGCTCGCCGATCTCTTCCCACAGACTCCCCCTTTGCTGCATTGTCGCACGGCACCGCTATCGATGCAAACAGCGGTACCCGGAAAGCACAGTCAAAGAGCAGGGCGGGACCCTGGTCTTTCATTTCTGCTTCGGTAAATATTCGGTGAACCCATGGTCTTTCACTGAGTTAGCCAAACAAAAAAAAATACAGATCGGTTAAAAAAAGGAGGAGACCCTGGCGTAGAACACTGTTTGGATGGAAAGAAGGGCTTCCTGGTTCACGCTTCCCAAAAGCCTTGGGTTCTCTGGGTTCCCCGCCCCTCTCGCCACCCCGTCTACCGTCCCTGGTAGGCGGGGTGGCTCCTGAGCGCGGCGCATAGAGGCGCCGCGCATCCTTTCCACAGTCAGCCCATTTTTCTTGTGAAGGACATCTTGTCAACTAAGCGATAGTTTCTTAAGATGAGATGCCATGGAAAAGGGAAGTAGTGAGCTGATTTTCGAGGTGGTTCAAGAGCAAGATGGTGGCTTCGCCGCCGAATGCTTGAATGAGAATATCATCACCCAAGCTGATACCTGGGAAGAGCTTCGAGAAAATGTAAAGGAAGCCGTATCCGCTTTCTTTTTTGACAAGCCAACACCATCCTCTGTCCGGCTTCATTTGGTGCGGGATGAGCTGTTGGCGTTAAAATGAGAATTCCTCGGAATTTCAGCGGACAGACTGTCGCCAGAGTGCTGGTAAGAGAACTGCAGTATAGTATCGTTCATCAGCGCGGCAGTACTATTGTTCTGGAGACGGAAAAGCCTGCTCATCAGAGAATTGTCATTCCAGATCACAAGATCCTGCGAATTGGTACTCTAAACGCAATCGTCAAGGCCGTCGCGGCCCACAAGCAAATGGCGAAGGATGAGGTTATTGGTCTTTTTTGAGTCCTGCGATGCGAACGTACCCTGGCCACTTTCGCGATCTTGCTAATGAACGAAGATCATGTTCTGAAAGATAAGCTTGATGCGGCGCTAGCGGAGATCGAGAAGCTACGAAGCGAGAATATTGCACTTCGAAAAGCGCTGGCTCTATCAAGCAAGCCTTCGCGGAGAAAGGATGTCTTCGAACGCAGGGTTTCAGGGCAACCTGGAGCGAGCCTCTCCAAAGAGCAGAAGATCGCCCTGTTCCGATCTCTTTTCAAAGGGCGGGAAGATGTCTATGCCGTACGCTGGGTGTCTTCAAAGGGTATCTCGGGATATTCTCCCGGTCACTGTCATAAGAATGACAAACGGCCATGCCATCGATCTCGCAGGGAATGTGAGAAGCTCGGGGAGCGATTATACTTCCCACTGACCGATGGAGTAATCTACGGTCACTTGGCCGGCAAATACGTAGTCGGAATCTACCCCCTTCTACAGGATGATTGCTGTCATTTTCTCGCTTTCGATTTCGACAAGGAAACCTGGCGCGAGGATGTCACTGAGTTCCTGCGAATCTGTCAGGAGGCGGGAGTCGCCGCATATCCCGAGCGCTCCCGGTCTGGTTCGGGAGCGCATGTCTGGCTGTTCTTTGAGAAAGCCGTTTCGGCGCGCAAATCCCGGACCATGGGATCTCTGTTGCTCTCTGCCGCCTGCGAACAGCGCTTTCAGATCGGACTGGATTCCTATGACAGGATGTTCCCGAACCAAGATTTGCTGCCGAAAGGGGGGTTCGGCAATCTGATCGCGCTTCCCCTTCAGAGGAGCGCGAGGGAGCATAACAACAGCATCTTCCTCGATAATTCTCTTCAACCGGTTTCGGATCAGTGGCAGTATCTCAGAAATGTGCGCAGAATGACCGAGCCCGAACTCGAAGCAATCCTCCAGCGGCTTTCTCACGGAAAAACAGGCTCTACGGAGGCCGCGGACGAAATCACAGAGCCCGGTTTTGCTCTTTCGGGCGACTCCGCTTTGCGGAAGACAGCAAGGAACGTGAGTCAGCAGAGCCAAGTATCTACGACAAAAACAATTAAGCTGCGTTCAGGTAATATGCTATTCCTGGAAAAGACAGGATTACATTCAAGCCTCGTGCGAGCTTTGATCTCATGTGCATCCTTTAGCAATCCGGATTTCTACCGAGCACAGAAGTTGCGTCTATCT
>Ga0315280_10009682_pt1 | contig 12268 bp, 9 predicted proteins | sample YL17G06_40_MG_FD_203697 | JGI IMG/M metagenome (GOLD analysis project Ga0315280, IMG submission 203697) | Sediment microbial communities from Yellowstone Lake, YNP, Wyoming, USA - YL17G06_40 | ecosystem: Environmental > Aquatic > Freshwater > Lake > Sediment | place: USA: Wyoming | collected... | reverse complement strand
GGGACCTTTTGATGTGCTTACAAGGCGCAGCGACCCCACAATAGCGGGCAAGAGAATACACATATATACTTGTGACTACCTGGTTCGTAAGATTGAGTATCTCGATATGCGTGGCCAGGCCGCGGTCGTTGCCGAGCTCGATAAATATGAGCAGGTTCGTGAGAATGTTTTTGTGCCTACTATTGTCAAGATTACCCAGCGCGGCCCAAGTGCAGCAGAGTCAGTCACTATTACCGTTACTCTGACATCTGTGAAATCAGCAGATTTTACCGATAAATTAAGGACCTATCTTTTCAGGCGTCCCGAACCAAAGGGCTTCAAGCACGTATATCGGCTTCTCGGCGGAAAAGTCGTTGAGGAGCAGCCAGTGCCTTAGCGCCCTAATGCGCAACATGGAGTTTAACATGAGTAGGATCAACCTCAAGGATAGGCTCAAAGAAAAGCTATTCTTGTTGGATGGGGCGATGGGCACTGAACTTATTGCCCGCGGCATCCGGCCGGGCACGTGCAATGATTTTCTAAACGTCGAGTCGCCTGACATTGTCTTTGATATTCATCGCGGCTATTTTCGCGCAGGTAGCGATGCGGTTCTCACCAATACCTTCGGCGCCAACGAGTACGCCCTTGCCCGGCACGGACTCACCGAGCGGGCTGAGGAAATAAATAGGAACGGCGCACAGATAGCGCGGCGAGCAGGGGGGGAGCAGAAATACGTCCTCGGGGATATAGGACCGAGCGGAGATTTTTTGCAGCCTTTGGGAAACTTGGAGCCGGAACAGTTAAAAGCAGCTTTCGCCGAACAGGCGAGCGCACTGTTGGCCGGCGGCGTGGATGGCTTTATTATCGAGACGATGACCGCCCTTAATGAAGCGGAGATTGCTATCGAGGCGGTAAAATCGGTTAGCGAGCTTGCCGTGTTAGTCTCATTTAGTTTTGACGATACCGGCAGCGATTTCAAAACTATGATGGGTGTTGATGTCGAGTCTGCCATCTCAAAGGCCGTGTCACTGGACGTTGATGCAGTAGGATTTAATTGCGGCACAGTGTCACTCAACCAATACGTGGAAATCGCAGGGAAATTTGTCTCTACGGTAAAGACTTTAGAGAAGAACCGAGCGACGAGCGACGAACGACGAGTCACGATTTTCGCTGAGCCCAATGCCGGCAAGCCTGAATTGGTTGACGGTAGGGCAGTCTATAAGGTTTCGCCGGAAGATTTTGCAGCAGCGGCAGAGAGAATATATTCAGCAGGCGTGAACATAATCGGCGGCTGCTGCGGCACAGGACCCAAGCACATTGCAGCCGTGTCCAAAAGACTACGCGACAAGCCGTCTCGTTTTTAGCACGCCCTGTTAGAATACTCTCGACACAACAGATTATCAGGAGTGTAGCTAAGAATGATAACTGTCGATGACTGGAAACCGGTAAGTGCGGATGTCGAGCTACTTAAACGCTGCAAGCAGGCTATCAGGCAGGTTGTTCCTGATGCCGACGTCATCCTCTATGGCTCTCGTGCTCGCGGCGACGCGAACGAGTATTCCGACTACGACATCCTGATAATAGTAGATGTTTCTGTCGATATGGCCCTTGAGGAGAAAATCCTCGATAATATATACCCGTTGGAGCTGGAAACTTGCCAGGTGCTTACATTTATCGTTTACAGTGAGCAAGAATGGAATTCACCTCTTTACCGCGCTATGCCATTACATAAAAATGTCGATAGAGAAGGAGTGCTTTTGTGACAAATGAGGAAAAAGCCTTGATTGCGTACCGTATGGAACGGGCGAAGGAAGCCATTATTGAGGCCAAAACATTGTTTGATGCGGGACTGCTCAACGCGTATGTTAATCGTCTTTACTATGCCTGCTTCTATGCGATCTCAGCACTTTTATTAACTAAAAATTTATCTTCAAGCAAACACAGTTATTTGCGTTCGTTGATGCATCGTGAGTTTGTTAAGCCGGGATTGTTACCAAAAGAATTGGGCAAACATTTTGATCTGTTGTTTAACAATCGTATGAAAGGCGACTATGGAGATTTTGTCAAATTTCAGGTCGAAGCTGTTAAAGGTTGGCTGGATTCGACGCAGAAATTTGTTAATCATGCAGAGAATATTATCCGTGGCTTGAAATGAATTCCACGACAGAGTTGATTCAAGCGGCTGTTGTAGCACGGGACCCAAGCACATTGCAGCCGTCAGCAAAAAGCTGCCAAAAGCAGAGTAGAGAAGTCTAGAAATAAGGGATAGAAGAGCTTTTTGAGATTCTTTCAGTTAAGACAAACATTAGGATGGGCTCTGGTATGGACGGTCACATAAAATCCTTAGTTGTTGGCGTTGTTTTGGCAAGCGTCACCGTGTTCTGCGATTCGTTGACTGCTTCGGTGGAAAGCCCGTTTCGTCCTCCCTCTGTGCCGCTGGTGGCGTGCGATCCCTACTTCAGTATCTGGTCGCCGGCCGATAAGTTGACCGACGCGCCAACCAACCACTGGACGCGGGTGCCTCAGCGGCTGACCAGTATGGTGCGGATCGACGGGGAGACCTACCGCATCATGGGCGACGAGCCCAAGGACATCGCCGCCCTTGAGCAAATCCGTCTGATGGTCATGCCCACCACGACGATATACATCTTTGAAGGCAACGGGGTGCGTGTGAGCCTCTCTTTTATGACGCCCTTTCTACCGGATGACCTGATGGTTTTCTCCAGGCCGGTAACCTACCTGACCTGGCGGCTTAGCTCCATCGACGGCAAAGAGCACGAGGTGACAGTGTATTACGACAACACCGCCGAGCTGGTGGTCAACACTACTTCGCAGGAGGTGACGTGGGCCAGCGAGAAAATCGGCGACCTGGATGTGATGAAGGTGGGCACGGTTGAACAGCCGGTGCTGCGCCGCAAGGGCGATGGGGTCCGGATCGACTGGGGCTACCAGTACGTTGCGGTGCCACAATCGCAGGGCGGCAAAATCCTGATTGCACCGGCTGAGACGGCCCGCCGTGCGATTGAGAAAGAAGTCGCTGCGGCAGCGGTTGAGTCGCCGAAGCCAGCTAAGGATGCGCCGGTGCTGTCGGTCACGTTCAAGCTGGACAAGGTGGCAGAGCAGACCATCTCTCGCTGGCTCATCCTGGCCTACGACGACATCTATTCGGCCCAGTTCTTCCACAAGAATCTGAAGGCCTACTGGAAAAAAGACGGCGCCGAGATCGCGGACTTGCTGAAGAAATCAGCCGCCGAGTATGACGACCTGCGGAATCGCTGCCGGCAGTTTAACCGCGAGTTGATGGCCGACCTGAACGAGGTCGGCGGCCCCAAATATGCCCAGCTTTGCGCGCTGGCCCATCGGCAGTCTTTGGCGGCCAGCAAGGTCGTAGCCGACGATAACGGCCAACCGCTGTTCTTCTGCAAGGAGAACACCAGCAACGGCTGCATGGGCACCGTGGATGTCTTCTATCCGCAGTCTCCGCTGCCACTGCTGGTGAGCCCCTCTCTCTCCAAGGCCATGTTGATCCCCGTGCTTGAATACGCCAGCTCCCCGCCGTGGAACTGGCCCAACGCCCCGCACGATGTTGGCACCTGGCCACTGGCCAACGGCCAAGTTTACGGTGGGGCGAAGAGCGATGGTGGCATGCCGGTCGAGGAGACTGGCAACATGCTCCTGCTGGTGGCGGCGGTGGCCCAGGTCGAAGGCAATGCCGATTTCGCCGCCAAGTACTGGCCGACGCTGACCAAGTGGGCCGAGTACCTCAAGGGCAAGGGCTTTGATCCTGAGAACCAGCTCTGCACAGACGATTTCGCGGGCCGCCTGGCACACAACGTTAACCTGTCGGCTAAGGCCATCTGTGCTCTGGGTGCGTTCGGCAAGCTCTGCGCGATGCGCGGCGACAAGGCGACAGCGGAGGAGTACGCCAGGATGGGCAAGGAGTTTGCGCTGCGCTGGGTCAAGGAAGCAGATGACGGCGACCACTTCCGCCTGGCCTTCGATAAGCCAGGGACCTGGAGCTCCAAGTACAACTTGGTCTGGGACAAGATCCTACAGATGAATCTGTTCCCCGAAGATGCGATCAAGAAGGAAATGGCCTTCTACCGCAAGAACCTCGACAAGTACGGTCTGCCGCTGGACGGCCGCAAGCAGGCAGCCGGCCGCAATACGCCCAGCCAGAGAATGGTCTTCTGGAGCAAAACGGACTGGGCCTTCTGGACCGCGTGCCTGACAAATAACCAGGAGGACTTTCAGGCGATCATCGCACCGATTTACAGATTCTTCAACGAGGCGACCGTCCGGGTGGGGCTGACCGACCTTTACTTCACCGACCAGCCTGATGCGGCCCTGATGCACTCGCGCCCGGTGATTGGGGGCCTATTCATCAAGATGCTCTACAACAAGGAGATCTGGAAGAAGTGGGCCGAGCGGGACAAGACCAAGGCGAACGGCCCGTGGGCGCCGCTGCCCAAGCCGCTGGCCGCCGGTGCGGGGACGAGCTAGCCCCTGCAGCGGCAGGGGGGGGACCTCCGTCGTGGTGCCGACCGCGGAGAAAGAACCTGCGACCCGACGTTCACTTTCGTAAGGGCAGAAACCAGTCATCTGTCCTCAGTCATCAGCCGTCCGGGTGCTACGGGACGTAGTCTTTGAGTCCTTTTCCATACTCATCAAGCGGTGGCTGGCCGTATTGTCTGACATAGTCGGCGTCGATATATACGGCAAAAGACGTGACGTGCCGAATCCCACGTTTAGCATAGGCGGCTACATCTTGAAGAAACACATCCCTCCGCCAGGGCAGCTTCTTTTTCGCATTTCGATTCCATGAGCTGAACAGCGATACATCCAGCCAATACTCCAGAACCTGTGCGTTCTCTTTGCCAAATACCTCAAGATTGGCGTCCAATAAATCCAGATACCGGCCGTGCTGGCCTTCCTTAGCCTCGCGATGGGTAATTGGTTCACTCCAAGTACGACCAATAGGCGCGAATTCCAAGAATACGCCGGACATTGGCTTGACCTGAACAGGCGGCTGCATGGTCTCGGCATACGCCAGGTGCGCAAGTGCAGCCCGCTTGTCGATCTTTCGCAGAGCCTTCAGCATCTCGTTCTCGAGTATCAATGCCTGCTCGCTGTCTGAATAGACGCGACAACGGGAGCATTTACACATGGGCTTTCCATCGTCGATCCAGTAGAAGTAACGGCTGGTCGTAGATTTGAGGATGTTGGCATATTTGACGGCGTTTCTGCAAATAATGTCTATTGCTTTGGAGGAATGAACACAGCAGTTGAAGTCCGGACATCGCTCGCCTTTCTCGTTCATTGGAAACATGGAGGGCTCTTTCTCGAACAGCTCGCGCGGAAGCAGATCGCTCATGGCGTGCAGTTCATGCTCCACCGCAATCCCTGCTTCTGTGCACTGAGCAAGGAACTCCCGACCTTTATCGGATTGAATGAATTTCGATACCTCACCTGGCGTTACGTGCGTGGCAATCGTCGTCAGTCCCGCCCCAGCAGCTCGCTGAGGCCAGTCCAAAGTCGATAGGTCGGGAGTCGTTAGAACCACCCCTCGCGTTTTGAAAAACGGCTCACGACCTTCCCGACGATCCTGTGCAAATGCCGGTATGTTGAGGCACGATGCAACTGAGGCAGCAAAATGTAAGCTATCACGCAGAAAGTGCCGACGTGACAGACTTCTGTCAATAAACCTCTTCATTGGAATGACTCATCGCCGAATGTTAATTAGTAGGTATTCAGATATAGATTGCAGTCTTTTCCTCTCGCGCCTTGACCTGGAAGAAGGCATCCTCCGAAAGACCCGGCTGAAAACACTTATGAGGGGAGCAAGTCCAATCTGTTTAGATCGGATAGTTTTGTCCTTTGGCTTGTCTTGGGGTACAAGTGCAGCTTGCAAAACAACCAGTTGAGCCACGGTGGCACTTTTTACCACAGAGGACACAGAAGACTCAGAGGAATTACTGCATTTTTTTATCTCTGTGGACTTTGTGTTCTCTGTGGCCACGCCCAACCTGGCTCGCTTTATGAAGGATACACCGGCAAAGATCGCTGAGATTTCCTTGTATAGGGCGCTGCCATTTGTTTGCTGTTCTGCCATCGTTCATTTCCTGTGCGAATTCGGGCGCACCAAGGCAACTCCCTGTATCTGCGTCCTCTTATTGCCAGGCAACTTCCGCATAGATGTAATCTACCCACGTTTTTCTCTTGCCAATAGCATCATTATTTCTCACTCGCAACTGAAGTGAGTTTACTTTTTCAACTGTGTTGATAAGACTGGTAACGTTCCATCCCTCAACGGCCTTATTCTGTTTGCCCTCACGGATAGGGGCATCTATTGACTCCCAAACCACAGGGTTGCCTGGCCAGCCTGTCCCTATGCTCCATTGTAGTTTCCCGGAAGGAAATTGTTCTTCCTCAAAGTGTTGCACATAAATGCTGACCGATGTTATTACGGCCTCTGCTGGAATAGACACATCTGAAAAGTGATATGATGTGTATAAGCCGGCGTCTGTTTCGCAGCAGTTGTCGTTTCTGGACTGGACAACAGAAGTTTTGTCTTCTGCTGATAACATCCTCTTATTTTTTTCATCGTACCCATCCGTTATGGTTAGTGTAATTGTCTGAGGTTGCATGGGCCGTTCCGCTTTGCTGAGAGGCGTCGAGGTTATCACCGCTGCATCAACCGTTACAGGCTTGTTTTGCTGTGTAGTCGCGTCGTGACGTTCTGCGACCGGAGGCGTACTGACTGAGGTCGCCGCGGTGGACGCGGTCGCCGGGCTACTGTCATTCTCCATCGGAGTCATCGCCGGCGTATCCTCGATCGCGGTAACCGGTTGAGGCTCTACGGCGGGTGGAAGGTTGGCAGCAACATTGACGGATACTGTTGGTGGGCCCTTAACTACGTTATAGTTAGGCTCATTCTCGTCTGAGTCGGCAGCCATCGCGGTAATTGACAGCGGCGTGCTTTTCTGTGTGGTCACGCTGAGACCGTCAGTTACACGCGGGCGGCTGACCATCGTTGGCGCAATCATCAAAACCATAATGGCGGCAAGAATTGCCAATCCTAAGAAGAGCCCGACCTTCCTGGTCACGGTTCTTAGATGAAAGACTCGGTGTGGGATTTTTGCGAGACTCGCTATTACAGCAGTTGCTTTAGACCTTTTAGGTCGAGCTGAATCCGACAGCGACAGGGGAGCTTCCTCGGTTAGCCTGTGCTTTTTTTGGCTTTCTGGATCACACAACTCCTCGGCCAACGCCCTGTAATTTGCTGCCCAAGCGCTTTCAGGGACACGAGGCAGAATGGATTGACCGGCACTCGGCGATTCAGCTAAATCTATGCTCCTGTGAATGACTGTTTGGAACACAAAGTCGCCGAAGTATTGTCTTATCTGCTGTTCCATCTCCCGGCTTAGCAGCGAGACGCTTTCAACAAAGGTTAGCAATAGGCCCAATGCTTGTATGCGGCAATCGCTGAAACGCTCTCTGATAACCTCTACTGTCTCAAGTAACTGTTTCAGGCTTTCCAATGCATAGTAATGCAGTTGGACTGGCGGGATAACATCCGTGCTGGCGACAAGTGCATTGAGTGTTAATAGGCCCAGCGACGGCGGACAGTCGATAACACAAATCTCATATTCGTCCTTTACTCGTTCGAGCTGCTCAGCCAAGACAAATCCTTTGCCGGCTGTGGCAGGCAGTTCAGACTCGGCATTTGCCAGCAGAATGTTACTTGGCGCCAGCTTGAGTCCTTCGATAGGCGTGCCTACGGCTACTGCGGAGATTGAAATTCGTTTATCGACCAGACAATGATAAATAGTCCTACTCAACGTTTCAGGGTCGTGGCCAAGTGCCAGAGTCGCGTGTGCCTGCGGGTCAAGGTCAACTATCAAGACGCTCATGCCCTTTTGGGCAAGGGCAGCGGCCAGGTTCACCGCCGTAGTTGTTTTCCCGCAACCACCCTTTGAGTTTGCTATTGCTATTGTTCTCATTTATACCCAGAAATGGGACCGATAACTTGCGATGTTTTTAATGACCAGCCCAGCCTCTTTGTGCTCGTTTTTCGATTCTCCGCCTCTCAATAATGATGCAATAAGTGCCTTACTTCTAATCGGCAAAAAAGCAGGGCAAATCAACCTAATTTGTGGTGTGATGCATGGGTGTAAGTTGGTAACAAGAGTCTTGCAAAATGGAGATTAGGCACATATTATTTAAGGAAATCCGTTTTTTGATTTCCTTAGATAATAGACCTAAGTAATTATCTATCAAGTAGTTAATGTTTGAAAAGGAAAAACAAGACGACAAATTTTTCCTTTTCAAAGTGTGCCTAATCTCCATTTTGCGAAAGTTCAGTAAGAAGAAAGGAAGCCGGTATGCAACCAGATATGAATAGAAGAGAACTGCTAAAACTCGCAGCAGCAGGCAGTGCCGCCTGCCTTGGAGGTAACAGCATTGTGACGTTTGCTGCACGGCCAGACAGAAGTAAGCTGATAAGCCCGGGGTGCAGGCGGTCAAAAGTAAAAGTCGCCAAAATCTACATGGGCATTCCACAAAGCCACTACCCTAATCCTGACTTAGATTTGAAAAAAGAGGTGCAGTTCTACGAAGCCGAGTTTGCGAAATTGAAGGACGAATTGGCCGATGTGCAGTTTGTTGTGGATGAGTTGATTAGCTCCGTGGATCAGCTTAAAAGGTGGCAAGATACATTGAAAGATGTTGATGGCATCCTTGCAATTCATTTGACACTCTGGATTATGCCGATTCTAAACGAAATCCTACGCCTTGGCCGCCCCATAATAGTCTTCTCGGCTCCATACTCCGGGCATGAATGGCACACACTGAGCGCCATCTATAAGCAGAAGGAAGGGCAGAATCTGGAATGCCTTCTTACCAGCGACTACCGACAGTTGGCTGCTGCGATAAGGCCGTTCAGGGCTATCCACCATTTGAGAGAAGCCAAGATTCTTAACGTGACCACGGCTTCGTTCGATGAGTACGCGCAAGAAATAAGAAAAAGATTTGGGACAGAAATCAAGCAGGTCGGACTACAGCGGATGCTCGATGCTTACAATGCTGTTAGCGGCAGTGAGGCAGAAGCCGAAGCTGATCTTTGGGTTAAAGGTGCTGTGCAAGTTGTGGAGCCATCAAGACAACAAATCGTCAAGTCGTGCAAACTTGCGCTGGCTTTTGAAAAGCTGCTTGATGAAGAGGATGCGACCGTGATGACGGTTGACTGCTACGGCAGCATGTATAGTCCGCTTTGCCAGGCTTACGCCTTCCCCTGTATTGGGTTTACCAGGCTGAATGACATGGGATTGGGCGGCATTTGCCAGTCCGATTTACCGTGTGCCATGACACACATAATATTCCAGGGTCTGGTCGGAAGGCCCGGCTTTGTCAACAACCCCGGATTCGATTACTCCACCAATAGCGCGATTCTCATTCATTGTATGGGCACCAGAAAAATGGATGGCCCAGATGGTCCGGCTGCTCCCTATAAACTGCGAAGCGTTATGGAGCGCCGCGAAGGCGCCGTGCCGCAGGTAAAGATGCGCGTCGGCCAGAGAGTTACTCAGGCGGTTCTGGAAGGGACATCGAGCTTGCTTTACTTCACGGGCCAAATAGTCGACACCCCCGAGACAGACAGGGGCTGCCGAAGCAAGATTACCGTCAAGGTCGATGGCGACGCAGAGCAGCTCTGGAAGAACTGGTCAAATGGAATACACCGCGTAACGTGCTACGGCGATATAACGAAGGAGCTGCAGCATTTCTGCAGGTTCAAACAAATAGAGATGATAAACGAAGCGATGCCATTGAAGTAGTTCACCTCTGGAGAAAAAAATGAAAAGACGGGAATTCATTACCGCGACAGCAGGCGCCGCAATCGGCCTGATGGTAGGGCAGGTAAGGTCAGCCACGAGCGTTGCAGGTCCGAAACATAACCCGAACATTCTTTTCGTTATGACTGACCAACAACATGCTGGCATGATGAGTTGCACCGGAAACAAGTGGCTTAGAACCCCTGCGATGGACGGATTGGCTGCCTCCGGCGTCAGGTTTGAAAGAGCCTATGCCTGCAACCCCGTGTGTGTACCGAGCCGATTCAGCCTTCAGACGGGTCTTATGCCAAGCGCGATCGGCATGGGCGAAAACAGCGACGCCGGACGAGCTACCGTGACCGATGCTATGCTGCAACAGTCGCTTGGCCGGCTTTTCCAAAAGGCCGGCTATGAAACAGTCTACGGCGGCAAAGTGCATCTGCCCAAAAAGATGAACGATGTGCAGGAAATTGGATATCGAAAGCTAACCGCCGATGCACGCCAGGGATTGGCCGATGCCTGCGCGACCTTCATCAAGGGACAGCACACAAGGCCGTTCTTCCTGTTTGCCTCGTTCATCAATCCGCACGATATCTGCTACATGGCTATCAATGATTTTAGGCGCGCAAGTGGGGAAGCCCCGGCGGACAATATAGATTCCAGAACTTGCGAGGCTGTGCTGGCTCGTGCGCGAGAAGCCGGCGATATCAGTGCTTTTGTGGAAAAGAGTTGCCCTCCAGTGCCTGCAAATTACGAAGTGCCGGACGCTGAGCCGGAATGTATAACACAGAAGTACGTCAATGCAGCACCTTTCCGCGCGTATGTGCGCAAGAACTGGACGGCGAATCAATGGCGTCTGCACCGCTGGGCATACTGCCGGCTGACAGAGATGGTTGACAGGGAGATCGGGACGGTGCTTGATTCCCTGCGTGAAGCCGGGCTGGGAGATAACACGCTGATAGTCTTTACCAGCGACCACGGCGATATGGATTCTGCTCATAGATTGGAGCATAAGTCGGTGCTTTATGAGGAATCCGTGCGCGTGCCGTTCATAATGAGTTACAGGGGCATAATTCGCAAGGGCATAGTCGATGATACACATCTGGTTTCCAATGGTTTGGACCTTCTCCCCACCCTTTGCGACTACGCGGGCATAGAAATGCCTGAAGGACTTCAGGGCAGGAGCTTGCGACCTTTGGCGGCGGGAAAAGATGGTGCGGCGTGGCGCGACTTCGTTGTCTGCGAGAGTCAGAACGGCAGAATGTTGCGCACGGAGTGGTTTAAGTACTGCATCTACGACTCCGGCAGAAGCCGCGAACAACTTGCCGACCTGAAACATGATGCTGGCGAAATGAGGAATCTGGCTGAGGTGAGGGACTACAGAGATGTCCTCGTTACTCATCGTAAGCTTCTACGAGGATGGATTGAAAGAATCGGCGATAAGATCGCAGCCGAGTATCTTGATATGAAATCTTAGAGATGACGCATTAATTCAGTGTTACTTTGGCAATTTCATACACCTTGACTTCCGGCACAGTGAATTTGATGGAGTCATCTTGAGCTTCAAATGGCAGCGGAATATCGTTTTGCCGCTGTGGGCTTACAAGCGTTACAGTCTTAGCGCTACGCCCGACTGGCAAACGCACAGCCACTCTGACATCCTTTATGGAATCCGGGCGGCAGTTAACCAGATGCACCAGCCGGGCACCAGCCTGCTCGGTCAGTTCGCAGCAGAGTCCGGGACATGCTGGAATGGACAGCGTGAGCTTGTCATTGCAGGCCCGGCGAATCGCAGCTATAATATCGTCATTTTCGTCGATACGGACCACCTGAGAACTTGACAGAGCCGGTGGTTTAGCCTGCGGAAACATCCACTCGTCGTGCGTGGCTAATGGTCCTATCACACACACCCGCCCGCCGGATTTCACATACTGTTCAATCTGTTTGATGTGCTGGTCGGAAAGGGCGACACAACCAGCAAGAATAAGGGCGCGGTAACGATGTAGATCACCAAGCTGTTGATTGTAAATTATCTGGAAGCAGACGTGATTATCTATGAGGGCCTGCTCGACCTGATAAGTAAGCCTGGCGTATTTCGGATCGGCAAAAACTTGCGAGGGGAAACTGCGCAGAACCGCCACGTCAGCGAGTACCTTGGCCTGGCGGAACAGGTCGCGGCGGATATGAAAGAACCGGATAAATGGAATAATTGCAGCGGAAATAGGGTCTTTTGACCCAGGGCTAGCGACAATCTTGCCATACTCGAACCAGCAGACGCATCCGAGACAGTCACTATTGAATGCCATGGATTCAGCCATCTCAAGCGGGGTGGTGGTATAGGTGAACGCCGCGTTGCTCATGCATCGTGCAATCTTGTAGGTACGGATGCGCGTGTATAGCTGGCCATTATGGTAGCCGGGCTGCTCACCCTCGTCCCAGAAGGCCTCGCCCCCTTGCAG
>Ga0315280_10009681_pt1 | contig 12268 bp, 10 predicted proteins | sample YL17G06_40_MG_FD_203697 | JGI IMG/M metagenome (GOLD analysis project Ga0315280, IMG submission 203697) | Sediment microbial communities from Yellowstone Lake, YNP, Wyoming, USA - YL17G06_40 | ecosystem: Environmental > Aquatic > Freshwater > Lake > Sediment | place: USA: Wyoming | collected... | reverse complement strand
GTCTGGCCCGGGTTTCCCGAATCCTTCAACTGAACGGTAAAGCCAAACGTTCCCGGCTTTGTAGGCGTCCCCTTGATCAAGCCCTCCCATACAATATCAGCTGAGAACTCCACGCCAGGTGGTAGGGGCTCGGAACCGGGCGCCAAGCTCCACGTCGTTGAACCATGACCCCCGCTCGCGTATAGCCATGCGTAGTAGTACACGCCCACATTGCCGTCTGGCAGCGAACTCGTTGTGATTTCCAGCGGATATACATTCGCAATAGAAAGATTAGCACTCGCAGTCCTGGAAGCAGAGTCCCGGACGACCACACTGAAGTCGTCTCTGACCGCCGCACCTTGCCCCTCTGGTACCCCTCTGATGAGGCCTGAGCTACTCAGACTGAGGCCTGGCGGGAGTAGTCCCGAATTTGGAGCCAAGCTCCAGGAGTATGGCGGTGATCCCCCAGTTGCCGTCAGAGTCTGGTTGTAGGCTTGCCCGACGATCGCGTCGGGCAAAGAACTGGTAGTGATACTCAGTCGTGCAGGACCCGGCGAGCCTCCTCCACCTCCGCCGCTACTACCGCAAGCGGAGAGCAGAAGCAACGATCCGACCACAGCTATGGTTGCCAGGAAGCCGAGTTGTGCGCGGCTTGTCCTCATCCATTCACCACATCGAGGGCGAACTCATTCTCCCGAACCCAAGCTGGCAGTGGCTCTAGCCACCACAGGCGCGCACTCTCAAAGGAATCGAACCGCTCTGGAGTGCCGTTCAAGGTGATGTTGATCTCGTTGACGACTGCCCCAGCGGTCACTGAGACCGGACTCGAGAGTGCAACGGAGTCGGTCGCCGATTCGCCCACGTTCCAGAACTCGTTCTGGCCGGGATTGGGGATGGGCGGGCTGAGCGGGCCCACGCCCGAACCTCCCTCGAATCCTTCGAATATGGACTCCACCTCAATCTTGTAAGCGCCCGCCGGAACAGGAATGTCGTAGGTACCCACCAGCAGAGGGTTGCGCGAGCCGAACGAGCTGCCGGCGTCGTTCGTGCCGGTGAGGTTTTGCCCGGGATTCCCCGTGAACAAGTATCCGGAAACCACCGAGACGGCGACTGCGAAAGGCCGGCTGGCGTCTCGGGCGATGACGTTCACTCCCTGCGCGTGGGTGACGCCGTCAGAGAAGAGAATCGCGCCGCTGATCGTGCCGTACTTCGAACCGAACGGTATTTTCGTGGGAGGACTATCGGCAGTCTCCGGGTACAAGCGGGAAATCCAGGCGACGTCATCGGGAGCCAGCACGGGCAACCCCGCCTTAGAGCGTGCCTGGCACTGCGCGAAGGGAAACATCAGCGGCAAAGTGGTCAGCTCGCTCAACAGACACGCTCCGGCCGCCTGTTGAAGGACATCGATGTTGATCTGCGAGTGATCGAGTCCGGAGAAATGGCCGAACTCATGCGCAAGAGCTTCGCCAAACTCGGCGGCAGTCATCTCATCGTTCGGCGGATAAGAATCCCCGGCATCGATTCCATCCTGGTATCGCCCGTTCATGAGCACGAGCGCAGAAACGATGCGTCCCGTGGTGGCGTCCAATCGGCACGTGCTCGAGAATCCAATCACGTTCGGGTCGCCGATCACTTGGTCCACGACCCTGCCGTCGGCGTCAAACACAATGGGGCTCTGCGTGCCGTCGTCACACGAGGCCCCCACGGCATCGAACTCCTCGGCCGTGCTGACATCGCCGTCCGTGAAGACTCCGACGCTCTGAATGGGGCCGGCATTGGCGTACGAAATTGCTGCCGTGGGGACGTCCTGCCAAACCTGGAACATCGCCTGGACGCGCGCGAGGCCAGCGGCATTGTCGGTGACCACAGTTCCGTCGGGTTTACTGCTGAGCGGGCCGCCATCGACTCGGTACTGGATGGGCATGGCGGCCGGGTCCCAGATGAATGCCTGGCCTTCGACCCCGAAGTTCGGCCCACCCACAAGCAGCGGGCCGCCCGCCTGCACAGACCGCGCAGTCAGAAGCCACACGCCGCTGATCAGCACAAGTCCCGCAAGCAGAAATGAAAACCTGTGACAAGTGCGCGTCCGCATGATCTACCGGACCTCCGCCAATTGCCGGATGAGGACTCGCAGGTCTTCCAAGGGCACCGGCCTGGCCCTGTCCTGGGAAGTGAGGGTTGAGAGTCGAGGCGATAATCGCATCCCCTTGCGCGCCAACTGCGCTCCGAGGTCGCGGAACAGGCCGGCGTTTCCGTAACCGTTGATGGCCATCTCTCGGCCCTCCGAATCGCGCAGGATGCGGAAGCGGCCCTGCTCGAGCCCGGCGGGGCTCGACAGGCCGTAGCGCGTCGGAGCGTTCATCAGCAAGACCAACTCTTGCCCCTTCTTGTAGCCGCCGCTCTCGTAGCGATCGCGAATGTCCCAAATGTACTGGCGGAAAGTGAAAGTTGATCCGGCCTGGCCCTTCAGAGTCTCCCGGACCCGCATGCTCACCACCACAGTCGAAAGATGGATGAGTTCTGGGTGGGGCTCCACGCGCGCGCTTATTACGTGGCCCCGCAGAATCACGGCCGCTTGCTCGACCAACTGGGGCAGGTTTCGCGGCCGGGTGATCGCGCCACGCTGGCCAGCCGCGGGAGAAGCAAGTAAGAGCCCAACCAGAGCAGCGGCCAGAGACCTGGCGGCTCGCAGGCACTTATGGTTCGCGGTCATGACTTTTGCCTCGCAGCAGAAGATGCCGTTCCGCCATGTCGTGGTGCCGAGCTCGCAGCTACGGAGAAACATCACGAGGTGGTTCGGGTTGCCTGCTCAGTCCTTGAAAGGATTGAATCCTCACTCGTGCAGATCCGCCGGAGTCCACGGTGCGGGTTACCCTTTCCGCCGGTATGCAAAGTTACTCTTGGTCTAAGCTGCCCGGAAAGTAAACCATGGGCTGCAATTCTGTCAAGCCCCGACAGGTCGCCGGCGGTCATTGCGACGGTCGCGCAATTCGTTCTACTGCAACCGTGGAAGGCGCATGATTGTTCGCGGCGTTTTGGACGGAGTATCAGCTTGAAGTTTGGGTCGCGAGCAGAACCTTCAGGCAAGAGGTTCGGTCCAAATACTCGAAGGCTTGCAGGCCGCGCTCCAGCGGCAATACTTTTGAAACCAGGTGCTGGACTTTGATGTGCCCGTGGCGAAGCAAGCCGAGCGCGGTCGAGAAATTCCCGCACCGGGAGCCGAGGAGCGTAATCTCGTCCACCACGAGCTTGGTGGCATGGAAGCGCGCGGGATCATGGAACGTCGATTTCATTACCGCGGTGCCGCGCGGTTCGACCAGACGCAAAGCCTCCTCAATCCCCCCGGGCGAGCCGGTAGCGTCCACGACCACCGGAAAGCTGCCTGGGCCGAGTCCCTCGTCGCCCGCGCTCAGGACCCTGACGCCCCACGAACGCGCCAATTCGAGTTTCCAGCCGTGCCTGCCGATGACGGTCACCTGAGCTTGCGCGTGGTGTAGCACCTGGGCGACCAGCAGCCCTAGTCGCCCGTCTCCGAGGACGGCCACGCGCGTACCGGGTTCGATGCGCATCTGCTCGAGAATTTCCGCGGCGGCAGCCAGCGGCTCGACGAAGACCGCGGCCTCGTCCGGAACTTGGTCGGGGACTTCGTGGAGGTTGCGCAAGGGGAGCGCCACGAACTCGGCGAAACAGCCGTCGCGGTTCACAATGCCCATCACGGTCCGGCGCGGACAGTGCCGTCCGAGGCCTCGCGCGCACCAAGGGCATTGGCCGCAGATGACGTTGATTTCGCCCACGACTCGCCGGCCGAGCCATTCTTTTTGATCGCACTCCACAACGCGGCCAACGAATTCGTGCCCGAGGATTCCGCGAAAATTGGAATAGCCCTTGAGGATTTCCCGGTCCGTCCCGCAGATGCCGGCAAGCGTTACCCGGATCAACGCCTCTCCGGTCCGAGGTCGAGGCTGCTCGACTTCACGCAGCGCGAGTTTGCCGTCGAAAAAAAGAGCTTTCATAGGAATGATGAATTCTGAAGGGTGAATGATGAACGCTGTGAGTGCGCACCGACCTTTCTGCGTAGGTCCGGCCGCCCGGCCAGAAAAATAGACGCCGCACGATGAATAACGAATCAACGAAGAACGGGACTCTCGCTATGGTGTGCGGCATTCATCATTCATCACTCACCATTCATAATTCAGCGTTCGTCGCTATTCGCTCAAACGCCTGGGCGACGACCGCGTCCTGGTCCTCAAACACGGTGCGCAAGTCGAGCAGCAGCTCATCTCGCTCCACGCGCGCGATGATGGGCGGCGAATTCCGCCGCAAGAGCGCTTCCAGGTCCTGGGCGCTCTGCTGGGTGTGGGTAACCGCTACGAGCGCAGTGGGCAGGGACTTTCCTGGAGTCGAGCCTCCACCGATTACTGATTCGCCCTCCTGGACACGGGCGGAAAACCCCGGCCGGGCCGCAATCTGCTCCGCAAGCCTCGCGGCACGAGGCGCGATGGCTTCCTTGGGAAGTTGGATCATCCGCAAGGCTGGGATGGCTTGTGCCTGGCCGCGGAGGTACAGGGCCATCGTGGCCTCGAGCGCTGCAATGGTGAGCTTGTCCACGCGGAGGGCGCGGAACAGCGGATTCTTGCGGATCCTGTCGAGCGGCTCGTGCTTGCCGATGAGGACGCCGGCCTGCGGGCCGCCCAGCAGCTTGTCGCCGCTGAACGTCACGACGTCCACACCGGCCTTCAGGCTCGCGCTCACGGGGGGTTCATCCTGGATGCCGTAAGGGGACAGATCCACGAGGCACCCGCTGCCCAGATCTTCGAGCACGAGGAGCCGACGTTGGCGGGCGAGTTCCATCAGTTCGTCCAGCGCCGGGCGCTCTGTGAAACCCACGATGCGGAAGTTACTGGGGTGGACGCGCATGAGCACACGCGTCCGTTCATTAATGGCCGCGGCATAGTCGCTGATGCGTGTACGGTTGGTCGTCCCTACCTCGCGGAGGATGGCGCCACTCTTGGCGCAGACATCGGGAATGCGGAACGAGCCGCCAATTTCGATCAGTTCACCGCGAGAAACAATGACCTCGCAGCCCTCGGCCAGAGTGTTCAGGGCCAGGAAGACCGCTGCGGCATTATTGTTCACCACTAGCGCCCGTTCCGCGCCCAGGAGCTGGGCGAAGAGACGGTCGGTATGGGTGTCGCGCTGGCCGCGTTCGCCGCGTTCCACGTCGTATTCCAGATTCGAATAGCGCGCGGCCGTTTCTGCCAAGTGCTTGACGGCCTCGCGCGCGAGGGCCGCGCGTCCCAGGTTGGTGTGAAGGATAACGCCCGAGGCATTGATAACCGGACGAAGCGAGAATTCCGCTGTCGTTTCTGTTTCGGCGAGAATCTCCTTCTCGAGCATCTCCACCGAGACGCTCGTCAGGCTGCCGTTCGCAATCCTCCCGCGCAAGCTCTGCAGGACCTTGCGGGTGGCGTCTACCACCAGACGCCGGCCCACACGCGCTTCGAGAGCGCGCAACGCGTCGCGGTTCAACAACTCATCCACGGCCGGGATTTGCCGGAGCAGGTCGCCCACGTAGCCTTCGGAACCCCGATCAGAATCGTCCATGAGAGTCCCCCGCGATGGTCGGCAAGCCTGCAACAACCCGAATAGCAGGCCTCCTGCGGTTGCAGCGACATTTCAACACAGACGCCGGCGACGGTCAACTTTCCGATTGACTCCCTGCGCTTCGCAGAGGGTATAATTTGAAATCCCCGGAATTCCCTTGAGGCCTCCCCGTGACGGTTGACGAGGAACTGAGCAAACTGGAAGATGACATTCGCCGCCTCAAAGTTGAGTACGAAGTGTACTTCAATGGCGGCTCGCCCCGTCCCCCTCGCGATACCGTCTATCGCGTTGAATACGTCATCAAACGATACACCAGCGACCAATCGAAGCTGAACTTCAGCCAGCGGTTTAGGTTTACCGCCCTCGTTCAGAAATACGCCGTCAATAGCGAGCTGTGGCGCAGGAAGCTGCAGGAAAAGGAAGAGGGTCGTGGACGGTTCGCAGCACAGAAGCGCGAGCTGGAAGAAATGAGTACTGCGAGCGGCGTGCGCGTCGTCTGCACGGACCCGGAGAAAGAGCCGGAAAAAGTCGATCAATTGCTGAAGGCGATGGTGGAGGCCAAGCGGCAGGTCGGCGAGCGCGTGGACAACATCGACCCAGCAGCGTTTCAAAGGTTTGTTCGTGAGAAGACGAAACAACTCAAGGATTCGCTGGGCTGCGAGAAGGTTCAGTTCTCTGTGACTGTGGAGGACGGCAAGGTCAAGTTCAAAGCGGTCAAAGGGGATTGAAGACTCCCTCGGGTCCCTGCCTGAGGCTTTCCCTTTCGTCCGTAATTCATTACAATTCCGGCTTTGCGAAATCGCGCTCACAATTCTCCGAACGATAACGCTCCTAGTCCGTTCGTCACGCGGCTTCTCGCTGGCGGGGCGCGATGGCAAGCGAAGTTCTTATCCTCACAAATCAAGGAGCCATCATGAGAAAAATCTCCCGGGCGCTGATCAGCGTCAGCGACAAAACCGGGGTCACCGAGTTTGCAGCGGGGCTGGCGGCCCTGGGCGTCGAAATCCTCTCCACCGGCGGCACCGCCAAGCTTCTTCGTGAGAAAGGCCTGAAGGTGCGGGACGTCTCGGATCTGACGGGCTTCCCCGAAATGCTCGACGGACGGGTGAAGACCCTCCACCCCAAGGTCCACGGCGGCCTCCTGGCCATCCGTTCCAACCCCGAACACCAGCAGCAAGTAAAGGCACACGCAATCGAGTTCATTGACCTCGTTGCGGTAAACCTCTACCCCTTTGAGAAGACTGTGGCGAAGGCTGGTGTGAAGTTCGAAGAGCTCATTGAGAACATTGACATCGGCGGGCCCTCGATGATCCGTTCCGCGAGCAAGAACTTTACTGACGTCACCGTGGTGGTTGACCCGGCCGATTACACCCCTGTGCTCGAAGAACTGCGAAAGAACAATGGGAGTATTTCGCCGGAAACCCGGGCGCGTTTGGCACGCAAGGCTTTTGCTACCACAGCCGCCTACGACGGCGCTATTTCCACTACGCTTCAGAAGTGGGCGGATGGGGCTCTGCCTGAATCTCTGCACATGAATTTTCGTAAGGTAATGGACCTGCGCTACGGCGAGAATCCGCACCAAAAGGCAGCCCTCTACTTGGACCCTGCGGCGGGAGGACGCGGTCTGGCCTATGCCCGGCAACTCCAGGGCAAGGAGCTTTCCTTCAACAACCTGGTGGATCTGGAGGCCGCTTGGCGGTTGGTGCAGGAATTTGACGAGCCGACGACGGCCATCATCAAACACACCAATCCCTGCGGTGCCGCCTCCGGGCAGACGCTCGCGGAAAGCTACCAGCGCGCGCTGGACGTGGACCCCGTCTCGGCGTACGGCTCGGTCATCGCTTTCAACCGGAAAGTGGATGCCGCGACCGCTGAAGCGATGGCCAAGTTGTTTGTGGAGGCCGTCGTCGCCCCGGGCTACGAGCCCGCCGCCCTGGAACGCCTGGCGGGGAGAAGGAACCTTCGCCTGATGGATATGTCCACCACCGCAGGCGACGAACAAGGACTCCAGCTAAAGATCATCGGGGGAGGATTGCTTGTCCAGTCCGCGGACACGCGAGGCGCCACCCCTGAGGAATGGAAGTGCGTGACGGAACGACAGCCGACGGAGGAAGAAAAACGGGCGCTCGTCTTTGCCTGGCGGGTAGTGAAGCATGTGAAATCCAACGCTATCGTTTACGCGCGGGATGGTGTTTTGGTGGGTGTGGGCGCTGGGCAGATGAGTCGTGTGGACTCCGTCAAGCTGGGCGCCACGAAGGCGCGCGAACTGAAGCACTCGCTCGAAGGGACCGGAGTCGCCTCAGACGCGTTCTTCCCCTTCCCAGATGGCGTGCAAGAGGCAGCAAAGGCCGGCGCCACAGCAATCGTCCAGCCGGGTGGCTCAGTGCGCGACAACGAAGTCATTGCCGCAGCGAACCGGTTGGGGCTGGCCATGCTCTTTACCGGCGTCCGGCACTTCCGGCATTAGACCAGCAGTCAGTAGTCGGTTGTCAGTTGAATTGAAAGTGGTAGTCTGGGTGGCAAGGGTCGAACTTCGGCTTCGGAGCATTGAACTGGTTGACCACGGGCAACTGACAACGGACACCTGACGAAAGGCGTTTCAAGATGAAGGCCATTGTTATTTCGAAGCATGGTTCCCCGGACGTTTTGGAACTGAGCGATATTCTGGACCCCGAGCCGGGTGCTGGCGAGGTCCTCGTTCGGGTGAAGGCGGCGGGGATCAACTTTGCCGACATCCTGGCTCGCCTGGGCCTTTATCCGGACGCCCCCAATCCGCCCTTCACGCCTGGTTTGGAGGTTAGCGGCGAGATCGAAAAGGTTGGGCCGGATGTGGAAGGGTTTCAGCCCGGTCAGCGGCTCATGGCAATGGTCAAGTCGGGCGGGTACGCCGAGAAGATCTGCGTTCCCGTCCAGAACGCGGTCCCCATGCCTGCCGGCATGGATTTTGATCAGGCCGCGGCTTTGCCGGTGAATTACCTGACCGCCTACCACATGCTGGTCTATATGGGAAACCTCCGGCAAGGCGAACGCGTGCTAATCCACGCTGCGGCTGGGGGCGTGGGGCTCGCCGCCATCGAACTCGCGAAACTCGCCGGAGCCGAAATCTTCGGGACGGCCTCTAGCAGCAAGTTTGACTTCTTGCGCAAGCGCGGGGTCCCTCACCTCATCGATTACCGCACCCAGGACTTCGAAGAGGAAGTCCAGCGCTTAACCCGGGGAGAAGGCATTGACATGGTGCTGGATGCCGTGGGCGGTGAGTCCTTCGAGAAAAGCTACCGGCTGCTCAGGCCCGCGGGCCGGCTGATGGTCTTCGGATTCTCGGCATCCGTCAGCGGGCTCGGCCGGAGCTATCTGAAGGCGGCCGCAACCTACCTGAAGATGCCCAAGTTCGAGCCCCTGCAAATGATGGGTGAGAACCGGGCCGTTGTGGGCGTCCACCTGGGGAGGCTGCGGCCGGAAATCATCCGCCAGGAATACGAAGGCCTACTGCAGTTGTTTGCTGAGGGGCACATCCGCCCCTATGTGGACAGAACCTTTCCGCTTGGCCAAGCTCCTGCCGCGCACCTGTACATCCAGGAACGGAAGAACATTGGGAAAGTCTTGCTCGTGCCGGAGACCTAGGGCCGTAGCAGTTGTCAGCAGTAGGTAGTCAGTGGTCAGCGGTCACGTGTCAGCGATCGGTTGCCAACTATGTCGCGTCTTTCGCTTGGCCGACCCGCAGGCCAGTTTCGAAATTGAGATTTCGAGTTTCGGATTTCCAGTCTCGAGTTTCAGGCTTGCACGTCCGCGGAGCAGGGTCTTTTCGCTGGATTACGACTTCGGGGCGTAGTAGCCGTCCCGAGCCACCACGCGATACTTCACTTGCTTCCCCTTCTGGTCCACAATCCTCAGAAGATTTCCCTGATCATCCACCAAATCGACCTTAAGTTTGTGGAACTTCCCGTCCTTGGCGGGATTGGTGGGAACAAACCCCAGGCTGTACTGCAGGCGAAGCTGCCCGGCAATCTGCTGGTAGTAATTCGGCAGTTCCGCCTCGAACCGCGGGAAGAAGGCCTGGCCCCCTGTGTACTTGGCAATGGTGGTGAGGGCGTTGCGGGCCTGCAAGGAATCGATGCTGTCGCCGTAGCGCACCGTCATGAACTCCAGGATGCTGACTGGGTAGATGACGGTGTCCGAGGCCTTCACAATCTTCAGCATCTGGTCGTACGTCAGTTTGCTGAAGGTATCCACGCCCGTGCAGATGACCACAATGGCTTTTCGCCCTTTGATATCCTTCATGCGATCCAGAGTGAAAGCCAGCGCGTCATACAGGTTGACCTCACTGAAGCCCGGGATGCGCAGCCTGTCCAGCGCGGAGGTGACCTCGTAGCGGTTCTGAGTAAAGTCCGTGAGAATATCAGGCTTCATATCAAAGGAAACCACCGCCACCCAGTCCTTGGGCTCTATCACGCGGACGAAGTCATAGGAGTACTTGAGCGCCATGTAAAGATAACCCCACCACTTGTTGCTGAATTCAATCAGCATGCACATGGTCATGGGGGCTTCGGCAGTCCCGAAGTTGGTGAGCGACTGGGGGACACCGTCGTCGTAAACCTTGAAGTTCTTCCGGCCAAGGTTCGGTATAGGGTTGCCATCCCGGTCCAGCACCATCACCTCGACGTTCACAAGGTTAGTGGTGGTGGATAGGGTGAAGACCTCATTGGGGTTGATCTTTTCGAGTGGCTTCGCGGGCGCGACCGGGGCGGGCGCAGGCTGAGCCTTCTTGGGCACCAGGACCGTTTCGCCTACTTCGGGTTTTGGACCACCAGAAGGCTGCTGTTCGCCTTGCTGCTGGGAAAACCCGGCTGAGGAGAAACATGCAAAGGCCAGGAAACCTGCCCCCACGAGCACGAGGATCGACACTAACTTGCGGTTTCTTGTCGTCATTTTCCACACTCCCGGTCGCCCAGTATCCAAGTATTTATGATGCCACTCACTCCTCCTAGGGTCAACCGAAGCCGCAGAATATCCTCCTTCCGCGAAGATGAGACAACACGTTCAGAGGGGGTCCGGGAGGGGCCGGGGCGTGGGCAAAAGTCTCGACACCCATGCCCCAATACCTTACCCAGCCATCGCCTGCCAGGAATGAAGCATTGCCCTCAATCCTAGATGCGGGATACGCGGCAGTCGGGTGATCCCAGTGCAGGAGACCCACTCCCCAAGCGACAGCCATCCACCTCAACCGGACGTCACTCCCCAGTACCTCGGTACTATTGCCGGGACAGCAGTTTCCCTTTAGAATTGAGTGGAATGCTGGTGAGGAGGTGGCCAGGGGTACAACAGAATTGGCTTGACAATGGCGCGCTTTTTGGCAGAATCGTATTTTGAGGAGAGTGTTAAAAATCCTATTGACTTGTAGGCCATAAAGGGTTAGGCTCTCCCTCCAGTTGGTCCTTATCGACCAATAGCTCATCTGGAGGAGAGCCCGATGAAGAACTATTTGCTTGCTTTTCTGCTCGCGCTGCTGGTCGTCCTGACGGCCATTTCACTGCGGCGGGGCGTGGCGGGAATTGGAGGATCACCAACTCCCTACCCACCCGAGGTAGTGGCCATTGGTGGGTCGCCAACTCCTTACCCACCAGAGGCACTCGGTATTGGTGGGTCGCCGACTCCCTACCCACCGGAGGCAGTCGGTATCGGTGGGTCGCCAACCCCATACCCGCCAGAAGGGGCGTCTAGCGCGGGTGGCAGCTAGCTTTCTCCGTGTCACGTAAGCGACCCGGAAGAGGCTGGCGGTAAGCTGAGCAGTTCCGGGTTGCTCATGACGGATAAGCTGGTCACTTACGGTCCGCAGTACAGTGTGTACGGCCTCGAGGCTGTGCTGTTTGCCTACTTGTTATGGCGCGGCCTGTGGCAACGCCTGACGAGCGTCTTCTTTTACCTCTTCCTGCTCCTCGCCGTTGACGCCATCGGGCGGCCGTACGTCCTTTACCGCTACGGCCTGACCTCGCGGCAATACGGTTACTTCTTCTGGCTGACGGACGTGTTGCTGGTGTTGGCGGCCTTTCTTGTGGTGTGCGCTTTCTTCCGCCGGGCGTGCGCAGGCAAAGAAGAAAAGCTCTGGCATTCTTTGCGGATTATCCTGGTTTTCGTCTTCCCCTTGACCCTGGGGATATCGTTCCTGAGTCTGTCTCGGAATTACAGCCACCTCTTCAGCCGTTTTATTTATGAATTTTCCCAGAATCTGTACTTCACCTGCCTGGTTCTGAACACATTGCTCTATCTTCTTATGCAGCAACTCGAAGATGCCGACGATGAGCTGGGTTTTTTGGTCTGCGGGTTAGGGATTCAATTTGCCGGACCGGCAGCATGCTTGGCGCTTCTCCACCTTACCTCCGGGCAACCTTACGCCCAGTCGCTGAATAGCTTCATTGCTCCAGTCTGTACTCTGGGCATGCTCCTGACTTGGTTCTACGCGGTCACTCGAATGCCTAGGGCCGAGGCTGTAAGAGAGAGCGCGCGGGTCCCGGCGCTAGCCGACGTAGCCCTTCCAGGGGGTAGGTGAGGTTGCCTATGTTCCTGGCCGCCTTGATCTTGATTCTTTCGACGGCCCTCTTCTTCTTCTATCTCCAAGCCGTCTGGCAGAAAATCCTGGGTCGGCAGTTCGACAAGGAGTATTTCCAGTCGATTGTCAACGCCAACCGCC